>FWPU01000494.1_pt1 | contig 85886 bp, 84 predicted proteins | sample 2228361 | NCBI WGS metagenome assembly FWPU01 (sample SAMEA103939777, study PRJEB20133) | metagenome
AACTCTTCTTTGTCAAAAACCAAACGACTGGTAAAAGTGGTGGGAATAATTTTTTGAAAATTGGGAAATTCTCCCTCAATTAAACGACTGATAATTTCGGTGTTATCAAAAACAAAAATAACTTGCTTTTGTTCAACTAAAATAATGCTTTTTACTTCTTTAGTTTTCTCCTCACTAGCGATTTTAACCACCTCTGTTAAAGTTTTAATAGGAATAATTAATTCCTTTTTTATTTCTTTAAGTTTAACCGGAATTCGCTTAACAGAAAGTCGGTAACCGTCGGTAGCGGCCATTTCAATGGTTTTTTCCTGTGGAGTAACTTTTACACCGCCTAAAATCGGCCGGCTTTCATCGTAAGAGGTGGCAATAGCCATTTGGTTGACAGCCTTAATAAAATCTTTAGTTTCAAAGACCAGATTAATTTGACCTTTTTTGGTTAAAAAAGGTGGAAAATCATCGGCTGAAGCAGTGTTTAAGCTGTTTTTAAAATTTTTTCCTTCAATTAATAAAAAATTATCTTTTAATAAAAGACTGATTTTTTCTTCTTTAATTAATGAAGTTAATTCAGTAAATTGTTTGGCAGGTATCGTGATTTTTCCTTCTTTTTCAACTACGGCTGGAATTTTAGTGGTAATGGCGGTTTCAAGATTGGTAGCAGAAATTAATAAATTACCTTTTTCTGCCACCAATAAAACATTATTTAAAATCGGCAATTGGGTTTTACCACTAATTATCTTGGAAACAAGTAAAAGCGCTTTATTTAACCGGTCATTAAAAACAACAACTTTCATTATTTTTATATAGAAGAGATAGTAATAGGAATTGTGGAGAAGTGTAACTCTTTTTTAAAAGAAGGTCAAGACCTTTTTTATTAAAATAAACTTTGGTGGGTAAACCCCCAAAATTAGTGGATAATTTTGTGGATAAAAATAAAAAAAATGTGGATAAGTGGAAAAGTAACTTATTTTTCCACTAAAAGATTTTTAATAGAAAAAAGATCATTTTGAACAACACTATTAACAGAAACTAATTGCGATATTTTTTCCAGACCATGAAGAATGGTGGTATGATCGCGATTACCCAATAAAGAACCAATTTCATTCAAAGAAAGATTAAGCTCATTTCTTAAAAGATACATTAAAATTTGTCTGGGAAAAGCAATGTTTTTGGCTCTGCTTTTGCTTTTTAATAAGGAAATTTTAACCTTATAATACCTTGAGACAGCATTAAAAAATAAAGAAGGTGAAAGGTTTGTTGTTGGTGCTTTTTGGGTAGTTTTTTGACCTAAAACCTTTTGTACTAGAGCTAAAGTTAACGGTTCATTTTTAACTTGAGCTTCAGTTAATAAACGGATAAGAAAACCCTCTAACCGGCGAGTGTCAAAAACACGCATGGCAATTTCTTGAGCGATATTCATGGGTAAATTAACGCCTCTTTGTTTGGCTTTAATTAATAAAATAGCAGTTCTTAATTCAAAATCTGGCGGTTGGATGTCAATTAACAAACCACCTTCAAAACGAGAACGCAGTCTTTCCTCAAGTTTGGCAATTTCTGAAGGTGGTCGGTCACTGGTAAAGACAATTTGGCTTCCTTTACGGTAAATTGCGTTAAAAGTGTAAAAAAACTCCTCCTGAACCGTATTTTTGCCAGCAATAAACTGAATATCATCAATTAAAAGGACCTGGGCGCTTCTAAATTTATTTTTAAACTGATGAGTGGTTTTTAAACGAATTGCTTCAATAATTTCATTAGTAAACTCCTCTCCTGTGCAAAAAATAACTCGTGTTGAAGGATGTTTTTTTAGAATTTCCAAACCAATAGCTTGCATAAGATGGGTTTTGCCCACCCCTACTCCACCATAAAGAAATAACGGATTGTAGGATCGGCCAGGTGTTTGCACTACCGCTTTGGCTGCTGCGTAAGCCATTTGGTTGCTGCCGGAAACCGCAAAATTTTCAAAGGTATAAAGAGGATTAAGTTGAGAAACAAGTATTGAATTAGAAGTAGTATTAACAGGTGTTGGTTTTTCTAAAAATAATGGACCGGCTAACTCTTCTTTGTTAATTTGACCGTTTACCTTAAAAACAACCCGTGTTTCCTTATTATAGTATTTGCTAACAAGATGGTTAATCTGGGATAAATATCGCGACTCAATAATTTCTTTAATTAAAGGATTGTTAACAGTAATGGTAATTGTTTTGTCTTTAAAAGAAACAAATTTAGTTTTAGCAAAAAAGGCAGCAAAGGTGGGTCGACTAAGCTTGATTTCTAATTCAGAAAGAACCGCTCCCCAAGCTTTAGCTGGATTCATAAATTTAAAAAATAGTGGAAAACTAATAAAAACCGCAGTCAGTTTATACACGATTATTAAAAACTGTCAACCCCTGAAAAATAACTTTTTAGCTTTTAAAAACAAGCTAAATAAATAAATTATCAAAAAAGAAAGATTAGTGGATTTTTAGTGGAAAACTTGTTATAATTTGTATATATGCCAAAAAGAACTTATCAACCCAAAAAAAGAAAAAGACAAAAAACCCACGGTTTTAGAGCGCGCATGAAAAGCAAACACGGTCAAAAAGTGCTTAAGCGCCGAATAAAAAATCAAAGAAAAAAATTAACAGTTTAATGTGGCTATTCCCAAAAAACTAGCTTTTTCCACCAAAAAGGAAATTAACCAGTTATTTAAACAAGCCTCAAAAAAACCTTGTTCTTTATTTTTGCTGGTTTTTAAAAAAAAATTAACAGGCAAACCACAAATAGCGGTTTTGGTTGGTAAGAAAATAAGCCAGAAAGCAACCGTACGCAACCGTCTTAAGAGAAAATTTAGTCAGGCTTTGCTAGAAATTGAGAAAAATTTTGTTTTTAAACCAGTTGATCTAGTTTTTTTACCTAATCAGCAAGCGATAAGCAAAACAAAACAAGAGCTTAAAAAAGAACTGGAAAAAGTTTTAAAAAAAGAAGGTTTTATTAATGTTAAAACAAACAATTCTTAAACTAATTAGGTTTTACCAAAAACATCTTTCACCCAAAAAAGGCATTTTGAAAACTCTTTTTTTAGTTGATAGCGCTTGTCGGTTTGAGCCAACCTGTTCTGAATACACTTATCAGGCAATCGCCAAGCATGGTATAATCAAAGGCATCGGATTGGGTTTGAAAAGAATTGTTCGTTGTCATCCTTTTAGCAAAGGAGGCTTTGACCCAGTTCCCTAAGTTAAAATATGAGCGATTTCTTTTTAAAAATAATTTTGTTAATTTACCATTCTGTCGGTTTGCAAAGTTTGGGTCTAACTATTATTCTAATTTCGGTTCTTACCCGCTTTGTTTTTTATCCTTTTTTAAAACAGCAAACTCACTACAATCAAAAAATGAAAGAGTTAAAACCCCAACTTGATAAACTTAAACAAAAACACAAAAATGATCAACAAGCTTTTGCTAAAGCCCAACTGGAGCTTTTTACCCAAAATGGCATTAATCCTTTAGCGGGTTGTTTGCCTGCTATTATTCAGATTGTGGTTTTATTTGCTTTGTTGGGAGCGCTAAATAAAATTTTGACTATGGACTTAAACACCCATTTTTTAATGTGGAACCTAGCCAAGCCTGATGCTTATCAAATAACTAACTTTCCTTTTAAAATTCCTGGTTTATTGGTGGTTTTGGCAGCTTTAAGTCAGTATCTTCAAACCAAACTAATGATGCCCCAACCACCTAAAGTTTATAAAGAGGATAAACCAAAAGAGAAAAAAGAAAAGGAAAGTTTTGCGGAAGAATTTATGCAGGCTCAAACCTCAACTTTATGGTTGTTTCCTTTAATGTTTCTTTTTTTTGGCACTTTATGGCCATCAGGTTTGGCACTTTATTGGTCGGTAAGCAGTTTTTTGGCCATTATTCAGCAGTATCAGTTAATTAAAAGATAGTTTTTATGGACAAAACCCAAGTGGTAATTAAAAAAATTACTCTTGAATTGTTGGCGAAATTAGATATTCAAGCTGATGTTTCCTTAAAAAAAGGCAAAGAGGGTTGGGAGATTACCATTAACACAACTGAGTCAGGTTTGCTGATTGGTTATCACGGAACTACCCTTAATGCTTTTCAGTTGATTTTAGCCAATTTAGTTTTTCGGCAAACTGGTCAATGGCAAAAAATTTTGGTTAATGTGGGCGACTACCGACAAAAAAGAGAAGAAACTTTAAAAAAGTTAGCTGAACAGTATAAAGAGCAGGCAATTAAAACGAAACAAACGGTTGTTTTACCCTACCTTTCACCTTTTGAGCGAAGAACAATTCATCTTATTTTCCAAAATGATCCGGAGGTGGTTTCTGAATCAATTGGTGAAGGCAGACAAAGACGGTTAACCATTAAACCAAAAATTAACACCTAATTTAAAACGTGGTGATTGATCGTCTTTTTTTTCTGTTTCTTTTAATTTTTTTACCTACTCAATTAACTCGGCATTTCTTTTTTGATTTTAGTTTGGTTAAGGGTTTGCGGGTTGATTACTATGCTTGGCAGGTTTCTTTAACCGATATTTTGTTGGGTTTAATGTTTTTATTTTGGTTTATCAGAGAGAAAAAAAGAATTTTTTTTAAATTAAAATCGTCATTTAAATTAAAACATTGGGTTTTTTTATTTTTGTTTTTTACTCTTAATGGTTTGGTTTCCTCAGCTAAACCGCTTTTCTTTTTGAAATTGGTTAAACTAATTGAGCTTTTTCTTTTTGGTTTTTATATCTATCAAGAAAAAATTTCCCTGAAACTGGTTGGTCAAGGTTTATTAATTGGTGGTTTTTATTCTTCTTTAATTGCTGTTGGTCAGTTTGTTAAGCAGGCTTCTTTGGGAGGATGGCTCTGGTTTTTGGGTGAACGGACTTTTTCGGTTTTAACCCCGGGTATTGCTAAAGCTGAAATTTTTGGCCGGCTTTATCTTCGGTCTTACGCCACTTTTCCCCATCCCAATGTTTTGGCTGGGTTTTTAGCTTTAAATTTAAGCTTTCTGCTTTTTTTAGCCAAACACTTAAAAAAAGCCGTGGTTTTTCTTTTGTTTGGTCTTTTTACCGTTAGTTTGTTTCTGACTTTTTCCCGAACAGGAATTTTAGCGGCGTGGTTGGCGGTGGTTTTATCCCGCTTTTTTTTCAAAGAAAAAAAGAAGAACTGGTTTTTTATTTTATTTTTCTTTTTCAATGTTTTGTTTGGTTGGTTTTTAATCGGTCGGTTTTTTTCTCTTTTAAGCGGTTTGGAGGAGACAACTAAACAGCGTTTATCTTTGATTTTGGTTAGCTTTACTCTTTTTTTCAAAAATCCGCTTTTGGGAGTTGGTCTAAACAATTTTATTAATAATCTGCCTTTTTTAAACCTGCTTCAGCCGGTTCACAATGCTTATCTTTTAATTTTGGCAGAAACCGGGCTTTTTGGTTTTTCTTTTTTTGGTTGGTTGCTTGTTAGCGCCTGGCAGAAATTAAAAAATCACCCATCTTTTTTAAAAGTAATTTTTTGTCAGATTGTGATTCTTCTTTTTTTTGATCATTATTTTTACACTCTTCAACAAGGTCAGCTCTTGTTTACTCTTTTTTTAAGTCTTATGCTTAAAGAAAATAATTATGTTTAAATTAAAAACTTTATTAAAAGTTTTAGTTTTACTACCCTTCTTATTGGTGGCTTTATTAATTGACGGTTTAATTTTTGCTTTGGCTAATTCTTGCGGTTCTTGTGCTTCTTTTGGTCAATACTTAACCAGCCAGTTTTCCCTTTTTAACTCCCTTTTTTTGGTGGTGGCGGGTTTGGTGGCGGCGCTTGTAAGAAAGAAATAAATAATTTATAATCTAAGAAAGATTATGAAACTGCCCACCTTGAAAAACAAAAAACTTCTTATCCTTTTTTTCTTTTTCTTTTTTATTTTTGTTTTACCCGTTTTTGCTGATAATGAAATTTATAATGAAACTTGGCAGGTTGACCCCCAGGTAACTGAAGTGGGTAAAAACGCTGAACGAGCCAGACAACTGCTTTATTGGGTTTTTACTCACCCACCCTCTTATACAGTGCCGGTTTTGGCTAAAGTTTGGGGTTTATCAAGAAACATAGTTTATGCCTTATTTATTTTGGTGATTGCGATTGTTGGAGTGGCTCTTATTTTAAAAAAAAGAGATGAAACAATTGGTCCTATTTTTAGCGGTATTGCTTCTCCTATTTTTGGTTTATCAATTCCCAGTTTTTTCTTCAAAATTCTGATTCTTTTAATTTATGTTACTTTTTCTTATCTGCTGGTTTTGGGACTAATTCAGATAAGCGAGATTGTCTCCCGTTTTTTTGCTGAGCGATATTTTGGTTGTCATCTTTTTAACATTAAATTTGCCGAAACCGGTACAAGTTGTCGTCTAGACCCAAACAATATATTTGAAATGGAAAAAAATTATGTGGAGTTTGTTGGTTATAAAGATAAGAACTTTTTAAATCAAGAGTCAGCTACCATTGGTATTTTGATGGTTAAACTAACCACTCTTACTTACAATGTTTTTTCTGTAGTTTTGATTTTAAGACAAGTTATTCTTTGGTTTCTCTTAATGCTTTCGCCTTTTTTAGCTTTACTTTTACCTTTTATTTTTATCAGAAATACCGGTTATATTTGGATTGGTGTTTTTTTCCAGTGGCTTTTTTACGGACCTTTGGTAGCGCTTTTTCTTTCTGGATTGGTGCTAATTTGGCAGGCAGGTATTCCTTACGCCTTTAATTTTACCCGGATTAATCAGCCAACCAGTCAGATTTTTCCTACCGCCATTAACATTCTTTATGGTGGACCAGGTCAAATTTTAACACCTACCAATAGCTCAAATTATGTGGATACCTATGCTGAATATATTATTGCTTTAATTATGCTTTGGGTAGCAATTTTTCTACCTTGGCTGCTTTTGCGGATTTTTCGGGATTATTGCTGTGATATTCTTCGGCAGAATCAAGCTACTCTTCTTTCTATTCTGGGCAAAATAAGGGATTTTGGTAAACCGCCACCTTCTCCTCCCCCAGCTGGTTTATCAACTCAAGTGAAATTACCTTTTAGACGACCAATTGAAGAAATAAAGAAAGTTGAGTTGAAAAGTCAGGCGGAAATTTCCACTCTTAAAACTCATGAATTAAGCCGTTCTCTTTCTTTGTCAGTTAGTTCTCTAACTGAAGTAGCCAGATACGAAATGAACACTCAAAAGAAAAGGCAAATTCTGGAGACACTTAATCATATTGCTAATCCTTTTGTTATTCCTTCAGTTGCCGATCGAGAAAGATTTTCTTTGATTAAAAAAGAATTAGAGTTGCGGGCTCAAGCTGGTGATAAGCAAGCCCAACAGATTTTATCAGCGGCCTTAAAACAGCCAATAATGGTAACACCTTTGCCTTTGGTAAAAGAATTTCCTGAAATTACCACTAAAGAGGCAGTGAACACTTTGGTTAAAGAAACAACCCTAACCAAAGAAAAACTAAGCGAAGTTTTGAAAGAATTGCCTCAAATTTCTGTTGCTAATCAGGTTAATGTTTTGGCAGATCGTTTGCAGGTTCCGCAGGTTAAAATTAAAAACACTTTAGATCTTTTGCCTCAATTTGCTCCAAAAGGAGTTGAAGTAGAAACGATGTTAGTTGAGGTGCCTTATTTGGCTGGTGAAATTGGTAAAAGAGTTAATTTAACTGAAAAAGAGGTTCGTAATGTTTTAGCAGAATACTCCCAAATCACCTTATCTCAAAACGAGAGAGTGGAAAAAATCGCTAAAGAAACCACTATTTCTTCAGAACAGGTTAGAGAAGTTTTGGAGAGATTACCTCAAGTTATTATTAATTTTTATCCTCAATTTTTAACAAAAGTTAGCCAGAACAAGCCGCTTTTGGAAAATGTCAGTAAAGAAACAAACTTGGAAAAAGAAAAAGTCAGAGAAGTTTTAACTCAAGTTAGCTCCTTAGCTGTTAAACCAATTTCTCAAGAAGCGGTTATTAGCCAAGTTAGTCAAAAAACCGGTTTAAGTGAGGAAAAAACCAGACAAATTATTAAAATAAGAGATATTTTAACAAGAAGAATCTCTACTCAAGAGGAAATTATAAACGAGATTGCTAAAGAAACTTTAATCAGAAAAGAAAAAGTCAGTCAGGCACTTGAGCAGTTAGAAAAACTTTGGTTGACTCCCCAATTAACTCAAACAGGTATTGTTGCCCAAGTTGCCCAAAAAACTGGTATTTCGGAAAAATCAGTTGAGAACATCTTAAAAACAGCCAGCGTTTTACAAACCCAACAGTTAACTGAAAAAGAGATTATTAATAAAATTGTTGAGCAAACAGCAATAAGCAAGGAAAAGGTTGAAGAAGTTTTAAAAACAACCTCGGAGGCAATTATTAATAAAGTTTCCCAGTTAACCTTACTTACCCAGGAAAAGGTAAAAGAAATTCAAAAACTTAGTCAGTTGTTAACCAGCCAAGAAACCTCAGTTTGGCAAGAGTCAGTGGTTGAGTGGTTAGCGCAAAAAACCGCTCTTTCCCAAGAAAAAGTCAGAGAGGTTTTACAATTAACCCAAGAGACGGAAAAAGAAAAAATCCAAGAAAAATTAAGCTTAGAAGAAGTGAAAAAAATTGCCCAGGTTAACCAAATTTCAGTTGAAGAAGTAGAAAAAATTATTAAAACCACCTCTTTGCTTCTTCCCCAATTTGCGCCGGAATTAGGAGAAACGATATTAAAAGAACAAAGTTTAATTGAAAGAATTGCCCAAGAGGCAGATATTCCTCCTTCAACCGTAAGAGTAGTTTTGCAGAAAGTAAGTCAATTGCTAGCTGTGTCAGGTAATTTGACAGACCAGGTAGCTTTTATTGCTGAAAAAACCCAGCTTTCTCCTGAAAAAATTAAAGATGTTTTAAGCACTTTAAGCGCTGTTCATTTAGAGCCGCCGGCGACTAGTAAACCAAAAATTGTCAGACATCCAGCTGTTTCCATTGAGGATTATGAGGAAGTGAAAAATATGTGGCTTAATCATTACAAACTTTCTGAAGTACCAACCTCAGAAAGCATTAAAAATCGGGAGGATTGGTTGCGAGAAGATATTCGAATTTTAACCAATACTTTGGATTTGTTAACCAGCCTTAATCCCAAAGATAAAGAAAAAGGTATGAAGCAGGTGGCCGCCATTTTGCCGTTTTTGCTGTTAGGCGGTTTTTCGGAGGTGGAAACTGTAATTTATCTTAAAGCTAAACTTCAGGCAGCTAAGTTGGCGCTTGAGCAACTTGAGGAAAAAGAAAAACTAAAAGAAGAACTGAAAAAAGAAGAAGAGGAAACTTTAGTGGAGATTCCCAGACCAGTTGTTAAGGAAGAAGAAAAAACTTTTCAGACAGAAGAAAGTTTTGCTTTATCAGAGGAGGAGTTAAAACCAGAGGTTGACAAAGGCAAAAATTAGAATGTTAAAATAAAAATATGGGCGCTTTGCTTTTTATTGCGGTTTTTTTAGCCTCTTTTTTGGTGGGATCAGGAACAAGTTTTTTTATTCAAAATCAGAATAGCTCTTTGGTTAATGGTCCTTTACCTACACCTAACCCAAGCGAATTTTGTCTGCCAGAAAGGAAAATCATTGAAGAAAGACATCAATTAATTGCCAACTCGAATTTTTTAATAATTGACACTTTTCCAACAGCAGATGGAAATTTTTACCCACCAGACAAATCAGAAGAGCAAGCCTCTGGTTTAGTTGAGGGAATGGTTAAAACGGAGAATTGGGGAAAAATTCTTCGTTGGCTTTTTGGGGGTGAACCTCGACCTGACGGTACAGATGCTCATCCAGACATTGATCGAAGAGGAAAAACATGGACTTTGATCAAAAGAAATGCGCCTATTCCCGCCTGGAAAATCGCTGATACCAGCGGTCATATGAGGTGGCAGATTCCCAACTGTTTCTGGCAGGATGTACCTTGTGAAACAGTTGACTCAATTCCGGTTTATCCGACTCCCTTTCTTAATCAACCAGTAAAAGCAACATTATTTCATGAGACCACTTGGATTGGTTATTTGGATCTTGATAAAATTTCTGATAACTACTTAAAAAATCGGTATAGTCAGTTAAAAGCTGAAGCTGAAGATGAAGAAAAAAGAGCGGCGATTGGTGATGTTTGGATAGCCACTGGTTGGTGTGGAGTGGCAGGAGATTTAGGGGTGGATAATAAAGGTATTTCTTATGAATCACAAGAAGCTTGCGATGATCCTTTAATTAGAGATGTTTTATTGGTGGTAACTCAAAAAGGTTTAGGTGCGCGTCAGGGCAGAAGCGGTAAAGATGTACTACCCTGGGGATTTAATGATATAGATGATCCAAATGCTTTTTCTTCAGAAGAGGATTGGTGGTTTTTTGATGTTTATTATAATTTTGACAATAAGCCGGTTTCTTATGATTCTTTACCAGAGTGGATGAAGTCTTGCGGTCAAGCACCTAATGATCCTTATAGTCCTAATAATCGAATTAACAGGTCAAGAGGTGATAAAATCAGAGATTTTTTTAACAAGCTGTTGGTGAAAGTAAAATTATTTAAAAACTTCCTGGTTCAAAAAAACGCAGTTGAGGCAGCTGGTTATCCCCAATTTATTTCTGGTCGGGCAATTGATTTTAGTTCTGTTGATCCTTCAGTAGGTTCAGCTAAAATTGATAGTATCAAGGAGAAAACTTATATTGTTCTTTCTGATATAAGAAGAAGTGAGACTTGGAAACGTTTAGGCACAATTGAAATTAGTGATAGTCAGGTAGGCAATCTTTATATTGCTGATAGCGACAAGTTTATTTACCTTGAGCTAGGTGGTCTTTATTATAAATATGGTGTTACCTATTCAGAAGGAGAAAGACAGGAAACTTTAAAATTGGGCACTTTTGATCCACCAAAAATTTTTCGGCCTTTTACTTATGAGTGGTATACGCCTGCTTGTAAACCAGCGATTTATCTTTACCCGGAAAAAGAAACTCAGCTTTCGGTTTATCTTAAACCACAAGGTCGTTTGACTGAAACAATTCCTTTTTACCAAAACGGCTGGCAAAACATTCTGGTTAATTCTCAAGGCGAGATTTATTTTAATCAGCAAAAATACCCTTATCTTTATTATGAAGCAGAGATTGAACAGGTGGTGCCACCAAAAGAAGGTTGGGTGGTTCAGCAAAATAAACTTAAAGATTTTTTTGAGGGTATTCTGCCTTTGGTTGGTTTGAATCAACAAGAAGCTCAGGATTTCAAGGACTATTGGCTTAAGAAGCTTAAAGATAAACCTTACTATTTTGTTAGTTTATTAGATCAAGAATATCTAGATCAAATTGAAAAAGTGGAATTTTCCCAAAAACCAGATCAATTTATTCGAGTCCGGTTTTTCTTTGCCGGTTTGGATGAGCCAATTGAGGTTGAACCAAAGTTAATTACTCGTCCACCCGTAAGAAAAGGTTTTGTGGCAGTTGACTGGGGCGGTTTAATTGCGAATGGCAACTGTGGAGAAGATTCTTTAAAGCAACAAAAAGTAGAATAAGAATAAATTAGCTCCTTGTTTTATTTTCTTCTTGACACTCTAACCTTTAATATGCTTCAATGAAATAGATATTATTCTGCCCTATGTCAGGAAACCTTTTTAATCTCGGCCGCTATTTTAAAAAGAAAACAAGTGATACTGCTCAAGAAGATAATAATTCTAATCAAACCTTAATAGAAGAAAAGGCGCCAACAACAAGCGTTGCTCAATCTTTGGTTTCCTCTCAAACTGATTCAGAAAATAGCCAGACTACTGCTAATAATAATATAAAAAATGCTAATGATAAAACTGATAATTTTGTTTCTTCAGCTGAAGAAAAACAAAGCAAAGATAATAATATCAGTTTAAAAGATCATTCAGTTCGTGAGATAACAACAGCTTCGACTGTTAGTTTAAATCAGAGTCCTTCAAGTTTCTCTTCAGTTGGTCAACCGCAAACCACCGTTGTTTCTGGAACAATTGATATGAATAAAAGAACAGGAATGGATGTATTAACCAGATTAACCCAAAGATCAACGCAAGCTTTAATGATTGGTGTGGCTAAAGCCAAAGAGTTAAAAGTAAAATATATTGACACTGAACATGTTCTTTGGGGTTTGTTGGCTGATGCCCAAGTTTATCAGTTGATTTCTGAACTTAAAGTTGTTCCTAAGGAAATTCAGGATTATTTAGCGAAGAATTTTAAGCAAGGTAATTTTACTGGTCAGCCGCAATTTTCTCCCCGGGTTAAAAAAGTGCTTGAGCTTTCTTTGTCAGTGGCGCGTTCTTTAAAACTGGAATTTATTTCACCGGAACATATTCTTTTGGCTTTAGCTCAAGAAGGTGAAGGCATGGCCGCTCAGACTTTGGTTAAGTTTAATTTAACCGTTGAAGTTTTAAATAAAAAAATTACCGGCAGAAAGCAAGGTGTAGCTGAAGAAGAAAAAAGAAGAGGTTCTACCATTGAACAGTATTGTGAGGATTTAACCCAAAAAGCCAAGGAAGGCAAACTTGATCCGGTGGTTGGCCGGTCTGCTGAAATTGAGAGAACCATTCATATTCTTTCCCGGCGAACAAAAAACAATCCAGTTTTAATTGGCGATGCCGGTGTTGGTAAAACCGCCATTGTTGAGGGATTGGCACAAAAAATTGCCAAAGGCGATGTACCCGAAACTCTTCTTAACAAAAGAATTCTTCAGCTTGATTTAATGAGTTTGATAGCTGGCGCTACCCATCGGGGTGAGTTTGAGGAAAGATTAAAAAATCTTATCAAGGAGGTTAAAGCAGCGGCAGGGACTTGTATTTTATTTATAGATGAAATTCACAATATGGTTGGCGCAGGGGCTGGTACTGAAGGAACAATGGATGCCTCCAATATCCTTAAACCTTCACTAGCCCGGGGCGAACTGCAAACCATTGGCACAACCACTATTACTGAATACCGCAAATACATTGAAAAAGATCCAGCCCTTGAACGCCGCTTTCAGCCGGTGCAGGTGCTTGAACCAAGTGAGGATCAAGCCATTGAAATGCTGCATGCTTTAAGAGATAAATATGAGGCGTTTCATAAGGTTTCTATTCCGGATGAAACAATTGAAGCAGCAGTTAGACTTTCCAAGCGTTATGTGGGTGATCGATTTTTGCCGGATAAGGCGGTTGATTTGATGGATGAAGCAGCAGCCGCAGTCAGGCTACCTGCAATTTCTTTGCCTGAAGAGATTAAAAGTCTTCAGGCTAAAATTACTAGGTTAGAAAATGAGAAAAAAGAGGCAGAAAAGTTAAATGATCAGGTAAGACTGACTGCTTTGGCCAAAGAAATAGAAGAGGCTAAATCTCTACTGGAGGAAAAAAATCAAGCCTACGCCAAAAAGAAATCAACCACCACCAATGTTGTTTCGCCAGAAATTGTTCAAGAAATCGTTTCCCGTTGGACCAACATTCCAGTTTCGAAACTGACAGAAAAAGAATCAGACAAACTCATTAAATTGGAGGATTTAATTCATCAGCGGATTATTGATCAGGAGCAGGCAGTAGCAGCCATAGCTGAGGCAGTTAGACGAGGCCGGGCTGGTTTAAAATCAGGTAAACGGCCAATTGGTAGTTTTATTTTTATGGGTCCAACTGGTGTGGGTAAAACTGAACTAGCTAAGGCTTTGGCTGAAATTCTTTTTGGCAGTGAGGATTTAATTGTTAGACTGGACATGACCGAGTATATGGAAAGACATGAGGTGGCCAAACTTATTGGCGCACCGCCTGGTTATGTTGGTTATGAGGAGGGTGGTCAGTTAACTGAGGCAGTAAGACGGCATCCGTATTCGGTTGTTTTGTTTGATGAAATTGAAAAAGCTCATCCTGATGTTTTTAACATTTTAATTCAGTTGCTGGATGATGGTCGGCTCACTGATAATAAAGGCCGGACCATTTCTTTTAAAAATACTATTGTTATTTGCACCTCCAATATCGGCACCGGTCTTATTCAACAGGAAATGTTGGGTATGGTTGGACAAAATCAGTCAGCTGATGAACAAAACAAGCAAAATAAACAGTCAGTCAGTCAACAAGCTGATTTATCAGATCAAACAAAACAAGATGATCTTAACGAAAGCCAAAAAACAGCCGCTTCCTCACCCCTCCAAAAAGCAGATGAAAAAAAAGAAGCTGCTTCTGAAGCCAGCGAAAAAACAAGTGAAGATAACAATCAAAACAACCAATCAGGGCAGGCATTAGCCAAGCAAAATCAAACCAATAATCAAGATAACTCTTCTCTACCCGGTAATAATGAGCTGGATTTTGCTGCTTTAAGTGAGCGGCTGCTGGCTGAATTGCGCAACTTTTTCCGACCAGAGCTTCTTAATCGTTTTGATGAGATTATTATTTTTAAACCTTTAGCTTATCAGGATATGATCAAAATTGTTGATTTGCAGGTGGCTTCATTGGCTAAACTCTTGCAGGATCAACATTACGGTTTGGAGGTCACACCTTTGGCTAAAGAAAAACTAGCCAATTTAGGTTTTGATCCAATTTATGGAGCCAGACCATTAAGACGGACAGTGCAAAGATGTTTGGAGAACCCCATTTCCACGATGTTGATTAAAGGTGAAGCGCAAGAAGGCGATGTGATTTTGGTTGATTTAAAAGATGATGAGTTTAGTTTTACTGTCAAAAAAGCAGTTAAGCCGGTAGTTGAAACAACAGAAAATCAACAAGAAGATAAAGCTAAAACTCCAAAACAGCCAGAAGAAACCGTTTCAATGACTGACTCAGCCGCTACCTTAACAAAGCAACAAACCAACAATCAAGATCAGCCAACACAGGCTGACTTAGATTTAAACAACCAAGCTAATCAGCTAAACAAGCCAAATGAAGCTGAAGATCAACTGGAAAATCAAAATTTAGAAGCGGCTGAACCAACCCAACAAACTCAACAAACAACACCCCCCTCTCCTTTAACTGATTTTTATCAGGAAAACCCGGCCAATCAGGAAAATAATTTGGTCACTGACAGTCAAAATTCAACTGATCAAGACTCTTCTAGGTCGGTTACCTCAACCGCTTAAATTCATTCAGTTAACTTACCTCTTTTTAAACCAATTGGTTTAATCATGCTACAATAAAACTTACCAATTTTATTTTTAATCAAAAAAATGTCTTTGGGTACTAAAGTTCTTTTTAACACTTTTGTTCAGTTTTTTAACCGGCTGGTTTTGGCAGGCAGCGCTTTTTTAGTTTCTCTTTTAATTGCTTTCTTTTTCGGCGCCCGGGGTTTTGGTGAATATACCAAAGCCACCACTTTTATTGCCCTTTTTTATTTGCTGGTTGATTTTGGTTTAAATGCTTATGTGTTGGGTCAAATAACTGATAAGCCCCACCAAGAGCCAAAAATAGTTAATCAGCTTTTGGGTTTAAGATTAACAATTGGTTTACTTTCTGTTTTGTTGGTTAGTTTAATTACCTTTTTTTTACCTTATAACCCTTTAACCAACGAAGGTTTTACACCTGCGGCCAAAGGCGCAATTATTGTCTTATCCTTACTAATTGTTTATCAGGCTTTTTTAACCACTGCCAATGTTATTTTTCAAAAACACCTGCGTTATGATTTAAGTACCCTGGCTAATTTAATAGGTAGTTTGGTAACGGTTTTGACGGTTTTTTTGTTGCTTTTACTTAAGCAAAGCCTGCCGGTTGTTCTTTTAGGCTACAGCGTGGGTTCAGTGGTTTCGGCTTTTATTCTTTGGTTTTTAGTGCGGCGGCTGTCTTTTTCTTTTACTCCCCTTTTTTCTTTAACTGATTGGTTAAAATTAATCAGTTATTCTTTACCTTTGGGTTTAACTTTAATTTTTAATCTAGTTTATTTCCGCGCTGATGTTTTTATCCTTACCTTATACCGAACAACTGCTGAAGTGGGTACTTATGGTTTAGCTTATAAATTTTTTGAGTTTCCGTTAACTTTACCTACTTTTTTTGCCAATAGCCTCTACCCTATTCTTTTGGTTAGAAAAAAAAGCCGATTAGTTTTTAAAAACACGGTTTTAAAAGCCTCTATTTTTTTACTTTTTCTTTCTTTTTTAACTTTGGGTTTTTTTTATTTTTTTGCCCCTTTTTTAACTTTAATAAGGCAAGACTTTGAGCCTTCGGTAGCTATTTTACGCCTGCTTTGTTTTTCCTTGCCAGTTTTTTTCCTTTCCAGTCTTTTTATGTGGATTTTAATTACTTTTGGCAAAACCAAAAAATTACTCCTGATTTATTTAATCGGTATGCTGATTAACATTGGACTTAACCTTATTTTTATTCCCCAATTTGGACCAACTGCTGCGGCTCTTATTACTTTAGTGTCGGAGTCTCTTATTATGTTGGCTTCCGGTTGGTTGGCATTTAAGCTGATTATGTTAAGATAAAAATATGCAGGAGCTGATTGTTTATACTGATGGCGGATCGCGAGGTAATCCCGGGCCAGCCGCTATTGGTGTGGTTATTTATTTTAAAAAAGAGAAGGGCAAACCTTTTGAAAAAATTCAGGCTTTTGGCAAAAGGATAGGTAGGGCCACCAATAATGAGGCAGAATACCAGGCAGTTATTGAAGCTTGGCGCTGGCTTATTGCCAATCAAGCTAAATTTCTACCAGAGGTAAAAATTGATTTTTATCTTGATTCTTTTATTGTGGTTAATCAACTTTTAGGCCGATATAAATTGAAAAGCCCTAATTTAACTGATTATCTTTTTACGGTTAAGCAATTACAGCAGAAATTTAGCAAGAGTCAAATTAACTATCATTATGTAGTACGGTTTGAAAATCTAGAAGCAGATTATTGGGTTAACCAGGCTTTAGATTATAAAGTTTAAAAATAAAATCATAGTTTATTTGATTGTTACAATCCGTATTGCTATTTTCCGTTTCGAAAATTTGATCAAAATGTGTCCGATAGTATTCGCAAAAAGGATATGCCTAAATTTTTAATAGAGCATTCTGCTAAGCCGGCCGTGTTACTATTAGGTTTTACGGGAATTTTAAGGCAAACCCTAGTTAATTATTTAACAGAATATAGTTGTGAGATTTTTGAAAATCAGGAAAAATTGCAAGATCGTCAGCTTTTTTATGTCTGGCAAAAAGACAATTTAAATAAATTAACCAAAAGCCTTCTTTTGGCTAATCAGCATAAAGCCAAGTTTATTTTGGTCAGCACAGAGAAAAATTCCCAAAAAGCCGCGAAAATCCAAAAAAATCTTGAACAGATTAAAGGTGAGGTTGAGGTTTATTTTTTTAACTTTCCTCAAATTAAAGATTTAAATCAAGCCAACACGCTAGTTAAGCAAATGTTTGCCACCATTGTTTTAGGCCAAAAAAATCAGGTAACAAGCAAAAATCCGCCAAAAAAAACCATTACTTCTTCTTTGACTTTATCAAACAGAGGGGTTTTTTTTCTTAGTTTCTGGCTGATTTTTTTCAGTTTTTTAATTTATAGTATCTTAACTTTTTTTTGTTTTTATGCGGGTTTTAGTAAAGTTAAACAAACCCTTAATTTTTTTGCCAAAAACGATTTTGCGGCTGCTAAAAAACAGGCAGAAGCCGCTTACCAATTTTTTTTAATGGGTGATAAAATGCTTAATCCTGTTTTAGCAGTAGCGGGTTTGGTAAGCGGTTCAGAGGCCAAAACGCTTAAAGATGGGGTAGCAGTTTCTTTATTAACGGCTAATATTTTAAGTGAGGCGGCTTTTGTTGCTGGTTTAAGTCAAAACCTTGGTCAGGCCATTCTTTCAGCCCGCATTAGTCTTCATCCTTCCCAAATTCAGGATTTAGTGAGTGAAATTGAAGAACTAAAAACGAATGTTGCCTTATTAAGTACAACTCTAGCTACTTTTGCCAATAACCGCTCAAAACCGGCTGTTTTTTTTCAACGACAGAAAATTTTTCAAGAAGCAGAGGCAAACCTTAAGCAAACCAAAGATCTTTTGGTTTTATTAAATCAGTTGACGAAAATTTTACCAGCGGTTTTGGGTTTTGATCAGCCAAAAACTTTTTTATTACTTTTTCAAAATAACAGTGAATTGCGACCAACCGGCGGGTTTATTGGTTCATTTGGTTGGGTGACTTTTCAGCAGGGCCGGCTGATTGAGTTTAAAACCGAAGATGTCTATACCGCTGATGGTCAGTTAAAAGGCCATGTGCCTCCACCCGAACCAATTAGAAAATACTTAAACCAGGAAAACTGGTATTTAAGAGACAGTAATTTTGATCCGGATTTTGCCGTAGCAGCCAGTCAGGCGGAGTGGTTTTTGAAACACGAAATGAATTTAACCTTTGATGGGGTTTTTGCTTTTGATTTAACCAGTGTTGAGGGGATTTTAAGAGCAATTGGTGGTGTTTACTTAAGCGACTATGGTGAAACAATCACAGCTGATAATCTCTTTTTAAAAACGCAGGCTGCTTCAGAAATTGGTTTTTTTCCTGGTTCTACCCAAAAAAGAGATTTTTTAGGCAGTTTAGGTCGAAGTATTTTTATTAAGTTAACCAGCTCACCAGTTAACCTAAGCCAGCTAGTTAAAGAAGTGAAACAATCTTTAGACCATAAGCATATCTTGCTTTATTTTCATCAGGAGGAAATTCAGCAATTAATTGAACAAACTGGCTGGGCTGGCCGGTTGGCTTCAGTTGCCTGCCAACAAGTTAATTGTCTGGCTGATTATTTAATGCTGGTTGAGGCAAATTTGGGGATTAACAAGGCTAATTTTTTAGTGGAGCGTAAAGCGATTCTTAACTTAAAATTAACTGACAACAGGCTTTTTCATGAGCTTATCCTTGATTATGTTAATGAAACACCAGGATCAGTCTATCCAAGTGGTCCTTATTTTTCCTATACCCGGGTTTTTTTGCCCGGCCAAGCCGAAATTAAAGAGGTAATGGTGGAGAAAGAGCAGTTAAAAAATGAAGAGATTAAACTGGAGTCTTATCAGGATAAAAAAGTGATTGGTTTTCCTTTTCGCCTGCCAGCCAACCAAACCAGAAAAGTTAAAATCACCTATGTTTTACCTGTCAATCAAACCCAACCCATTAACCTGCAATTTTTGGTGCAGAAACAACCCGGAATTAAACCTTTTAGCTTTGATCTAGTTTTTTTTGATAAACCTTCTTTGAATAAATCCCTAATGGTTTCAGCTGATCATTTGCTGGAGTTTGTTCTTTAGTTTTTCCGTGTTAAAATTAACCAAAATTTTTTTTGCCAATCTAATAGTTTAAATTTATATGAGAGACAGGAAAATAATTAAACCTCAAGTTGTTACTTACGGCATTCAGGGTGGTAAAGGTAGTTTTAATGAGGAAGCTCTTAATTATTATCTTAAGAAAAAACAGGTTAAAAACTACCAAATTAAGTATTTATACACCTCAAAGGCAGTCTTGCAGGCACTTTATCAAGGTGAGATTGACCGGGGTCAGTTTGCTATTCATAATTCAGCTGGTGGCCTGGTTGAAGAATCAATTCAAGCCATGGCTTTGTATAAATTTAAAATCGTTGATCAATTTGCCATTAAAATTTCTCATGCCTTAATGATTAGGAAAGATGCTGATTTTTCCCAAGTGACAACGATTATGACTCATCCTCAAGTTTTGGCTCAATGCCGAAGGACTTTACTTGAGAAATACCCCAACTTAAAACAAGTTTCCGGCCAAGGCCGGTTAATTGATCATGCTTTGGTAGCGGAAAAATTAGGCAAAGGAGAATTGCCCAAATCAGTGGCTACCATGGGTAGTAAAGTTTTGGCTAGTTTATATAACCTAAAAATCATTGAGGATAATTTGCAGGATTTAAAAGAGAACTATACGACTTTTCTTCAGGTTAAAAGGCTTTAGTTTATTTTTTTTATATTTGACAAGTAATGATTAAATTCGTAAAATCTACCCATTAAGTTAATTAGTTTTTTTCTTTTTTATGGAAAAATATCAATTAAAAGCTAAAAAAAGAACTCTGTTAGGCCGCAAGGTTAAGCAATTAAGAAAAAAAGGTTTATTGCCAGGTAATCTTTATGGTCGAGAAATTAAATCTTGTCCAGTTGAGGTTGATCTGGTGAGTTTTAAAAAAGTTTTTCGCCAAGCTGGTGAAACCAAAATTGTTGAGCTATATTTAGGCGAAAAAGAGATAAGACCAGTTTTGATTCATAATGTAGCCATTGATCCTTTAACTGATAATCCGCTTCATGTTGATTTTTATCAGGTTAATCTCAAAGAAAAAATTACAGCAAAAGTACCAATTATACTAACAGGTCAATCGCCAGCGGTTAATCAAAAAATTGGTCTTTTAATCCAGACTTTAAATGAGGTAGAAATTGAAGCTTTACCAACCAATTTACCGGAAAAACTGATGATGGATGTGAGTTCTTTAACTCAACTTGATCAAGAATTAAAGGTGGCTGATTTAAAAGTACCATCCGAGGTTAAACTCTTAACTGACACTAAACTGACGGTAGTTAGAGTAAGTAAGCTCGTTTCCAAAGAAGCTGAAGCTCTTACTAAAGAGGAGGAAGCAGCCAAAGCGCAAGCAGCGGCTCAAACAGCTGAGGCTGGCGCTCAACTAGCTGGTACTGCTGCATCGGCGGAAAAAACTACGGCTGCTGGTGAAAAAACTCCTGCTGCATCGGTTGCTAAAACCGGTTAATTATTTTGGAGAAAGTTAACCAACATTAATCGTTGAGGATAAAAAGGGTCAATTTTTAAAGCTTGAGTAAAAGCTTCTTTGGCTTTTTCTCTTTCCCCAAGCTGATAGAGGAGAAAAAGGGTCAATTTTTAAAGCTTGAGTAAAAGCTTCTTTGGCTTTTTCTCTTTCCCCAAGCTGATAGAGGAGAAAACCAAGCTGAAGATATCCATCGCGAAAATTCGGTTTTTCCTCAAGAACTTTCTGCCAGTAGGTAATTTCTGTGTTTAATTTTTGCTGTTTTTGACAAAGGTTTTGATAAGTAAGAACATTTTGGGTTTGCTCACCTAAAACTGATTTTTGCTTAGCCAAGAGGTGGGCAATTTGAAAATTTTCTTCTGCTTGTGAGGTTAAACCGTTTTGTTTTAGATAAAGACCAAGTTGAAAATAGGGTAGAGGGTCGCTGGTGTTTTTTAAAGTGGCCAGTTTTAATAAAACATATTCTTTATTGGTAGGAAAGAACTGGTTTTGGTAGTTCAAATAAGTAAAAAGAGCCATAATTAATAAAAAAACAGATTGAATCAGCAAATAAAAATTATGTTTAAGTTTTGCGGTTAATCTGCGGTTAATTTGCGGGAATTTTTTAGTCATAGACAAGAGTATTTTAGTTAATTGGTTTAATTTAAGCAAGTTAGTTGCTTTTCTAAATTACTTGACAAAAATTCTTTAATGTTGTTAGGATTAGATAATGAAGCAAATTTATCTTGTATTAGTTTTTACTCTTTTTCTTTCTTCACCGGTTTTGGCTGAAGGGCCTGTACTTTCTTCGCCAACTAATCCGGTTAAACCAGTTCTGCCTAATCAGCAAAGGGTAGAAAAAAAAGTAGAAGAAAGAGTAGAAACCCAAACCAACAATCAAGCTGGTTTAACCGAAAAACTTCAGCAGACAAAAGAAGAAAGGCTGACTAAAAGAAACGAAAACATTAAAAAATATAGCCAAAATCTCAAAAACAGATTGCTAGCAGCAACTGAAAGGTTAAAAAAAATTATCATGCGTTTGGAAAGCAGATTAGCAAAATTGGCCTCTTTTGAGGTGGAAGTGGCGCAATATCAGCAGGAGTTAACTAACATTAAGGAATCGCTAAACCAAGTTGAATTGCAGATCGCCAATGTTGATCAGGTTGTGATTGATCTTTTGGCTTCAGAAGAACCAAAGACAAGTTTTGAAAAAGTAAGAGAGTTAATTGGCAATATCAAACAAAGTTTAATCAAAGTGCACCTTTCTTTGTCAGAACTAGTGACTCAACTTAAAGGTTTAGGACCGGTAAAAACTTTATCACCAACTATTAACCCAATGCCTTAAAAAATATGATGGAAAATCAGAATTTAACATCTAATAATAACCAAAATAATCAGTCAACAGGCGGAATAGATCAGCCTTTGACTAATTCCCAACCGCTTGAGTCACCCCCTCCCACTTTATCGTTTAACCAAAATACGGGTATACCAAACCAGGCACCGAGCACTTTTTCTTCTTCACCAAACCCAGCTGTTATTACTAATACTTCAGAAAAAAAACCAAATTTGAAATTAGTTTTTTATCTAATTTTAATTTTGATTATGGCGGCCACCGCCGTGGCTTTGGCTATTATTATTTTTAACACAACCAAAAATCAACCTATTTTACAGGAAAGTCTTAAGCAAGAAGACCAGTCAATAGTTTTACCCACACCAACTGTGGTAGAAGAGGAGGAAATTGACCAAACAACCCAAGACTTACAACAGCAAGATGTTTCAGATGAATTAAACTCAATTGAGCAAGATTTAGAGCAAACCAATTTCACTGATCTTGATAAAGAGCTGGAAAATATCAATCAGGAGTTAAGTCAATAACAGTTATGCTGAAGAAAAAAAAGATAAACAAAAAACAAGAGGCTTGGTATAAGCCTTTTATTTTGCCAGGATTAGTGGCGGTCATTTTGGCGGTGGTTGTTTTAGTTTTGGTTAAAAACGAAATTGATCGATTTACCTTAATCATGCCTATTTTTGCCGGCTATATTCTTTATATGATTCTAACTACACCGGATGAAGAGGAGGAAGAGACGGAAGATAAAAAGAGTTAATTAATTTTTTGGCCAGTCATTGATAATTAAAGGTTGGTTTTTATCCCCTAATATCTGCCAAATTGCCTCAGTGACAAAAGGAGCGTAAGGATGAAGTAGTTTCAAACTGGTTAGGTAAACATGGCGAAAAACTGCCAGAGCCGCTTTTTTGTCCTCTCTTTTTTTAACAATTTCCAAATACCAGTCAGCCAACCGGTGCCACAAAAATTGATAGATAAGCTCAAGGCCGGTGTTAAGCTTAAAGTTGTTCAAAGCTTGCGTGACTTTTTTGGTTAGAGTATTTAACTGATTAAGAATAAGCTGGTCTTCTTTGGTTAATTGCGGGGTTAGTTTGTGAATATCCGCTGGTAAAGTTTCTTTAAGTGACTGACTGGTTAAAAAGAAAAAACGGCCGATATTCCAGATTTTATTGGTAAAATTACGCATGCCAGCCACTTTGGCTTCACCGATTTTGCTGTCATTACCTGCGGCTGTGCCAAAAACAAGCGCTAAACGCAAAGCATCAGCGCCGTATTTATCAATCATGGTTAAAGGATTAATCACATTACCTTTGCTTTTACTCATTTTTTCTCCAAAAGCATCTCTAACCAAGCCGTGCAGATAAACTTTGGCAAAAGGAATTTGGTTAGTGGCAAAAAGACCAAGCATAATCATGCGTGCCACCCAAAAAAATAAAATTTCGTAGCCGGTTTCCATCACTGAAGTCGGGTAGAAATAATTAAAATCAGTTTGATCTTTCTGACCCCAGTTTAAAGTGGTATAAGGCCATTGACCAGAGGAAAACCAGGTATCTAAAGTGTCTGGATCCTGAATTAAATTAGTGTCAGCGCAAACAGGGCATTTTTTAGGTTTAGTTGGCGCCACGATAATTTGGCCACAGCCAGATTTTTGTTCTAATTGGGGGTTCATGGCTTTTTGTAAAGCAGAAAGAGGGGAGGAACCGCAATAATAAACTGGTAGCTGATGACCCCACCAGAGCTGACGGGAAATGCACCAATCTTTAATTTTGTTAAGCCAGATAAAATAATTTTTGGTAAAGCGGCTGGGAATAAATTTAATTAAGCCTTTTTTTACAACTTGAATTGCTTTTTGGGCCAGCGGTTTGGTTTTAATAAACCACTGAAGAGAAATCATAGGTTCAATTGTGGTTTTGCACCGTTCACAAACAGCCACCGCATGTTGGTAGTTTTCTTGAGTTTTAACCAACAAACCTTTTTTGGCCAGATCAGCCACTACTATCTGCCTGGCTTTTTTAACAGTTAATCCCTGATAAGGCCCGGTTAAGTGATTCAGCCGGCCGTTAAAATCAATCACTTGTCTAATTTCAAGCTTGTGTTTCTGGCCCATTTCGTAATCAATCGGATCATGAGCTGGTGTGACTTTAACCACACCAGTACCAAAAGAAGGATCAACATTTAAGTCAGCAATAACTTTTAGTTTAAATTGACCCAAAAGATCGGTGACTTTTATTTCTCGGCCAATTAATTTTTGGTATCGTTTATCATTTGGATTAACAGCTAAAGCGGTATCACCAAATTTAGTTTCCGGTCTGACGGTAGCTACCGTTAATTCACCATACCGCAGATAATAAAGGGGATCAGTTTTTGTCTGGTGAATCACTTCAAGATCAGACAAAGCGGTTTGGCAGCGCGGACACCAGTTAACTAACCGCAAATCCCGGTATAAAAGACCTTGCTGGTGCAGTTTTTGAAAAACAGTATAAATGGGTTGATTAAATTTTGGATCAAGGGTAAAACTGCTTCTGCTCCAATCGCAGGAAGCACCAAGTCTTTTTAACTGTTCTTCCATGGTTTTTTTGTTGGTTAGGGTAAACTTCATACATCTTCTAAAAAATTCCTGCCGACCCAAGTCATAGCGAGACTTACCTTCTTCTTTTTCCAGTTTTTTTTCAAAAACAACCTGGGTAAGAATTCCGGCATGGTCTGCTCCGGGAAGCCAAAGAGTAGGCTTGCCTCTCATACGGTGGTAACGGATTAAAATATCCTGCAGGGTAACAAATAAAGCATGGCCAATATGTAAAGCACCGTTAGCATTAGGTGGAGGCATGATAATGGTAAAGGGTTTTTTGGTTTGATCAATTTTGGGAGTAAAATAGCCGGCCTTTTCCCATTGTTGATAAATTTGCCTTTCAAAGTTTTGAGGCCGATAATGCTTATCCATAAAATAAAAAACCGAGCTTTAAGTTCAGCTTTGAGCTATTATAGCATAAGCCAAGCGGTTGTAATCAGGAATGGACAACAACTGGCAGGGAAGGTTTTTGTCTATCCTCAACTAAAACCATTTCTGTTGCTTGATAAAGGATAAGTGAGGCGGCGATAGCAAAATCATCGGGCACACCCAAAGCCCCAGCTTGATGTATTGCCGACCCTAAATCTAAATTAAAAGCTTGCCTGCCCTGTTCGTTTAATAAATTGGTATTTAAAGTCACTCCTTTTTTCAGGTTAACAAAAGCAGCTTGTTCTTGATGATCACCTTCTAAATTTTCAACTTGAGCGCCTAAAGTTTCTGCCAGTGAAATTAAAGCCTCTCCTTTAATTTCCACCTGTGTGTTTAAAAAAGCGTTGATTTTTTGGTAGGCTTGGTTAAGCATAGTTATAAATTGTTCTTGGCTTAAGCCAATTTGGTTAAATACAGCCTGATTTTGCTGATAAACCGCCAATAATCTTCTTATTATTTCGTATTGTTGTTCTTGGGCTTTGGCAATAATCTTTGGCAGATAGTCAGCAAAACCGCAGTCAGAGGTACCTTCGTGTTTATGAGAACCCCAATGAACACCTAAAGCAAAACCAGTATTTTTTAAGGCGTTAAGATTTTCGGCAGCAAAAAGTTGATTAAAAGGTTGATTTTCCCAAATTGCTTTTAAAACAACCGGATGTAATGAGCCGCCTAACATTTGTGGACCTTTGTCTTTTTGTGGGTCTGGCCGACCGTCAACACACCAAGGAGGCTCTGTTCCAGTAATTGCTGTCTCCAGAAAGGAAGGTAAATTAGTCAACCCCGATCCTGGTGGTCTTGATGGTTTTTCATCAGGTGTCATAAAAAGAATTATAACATATTTTTAAAAAACCGAAGCTTTAACCTGCCAATAAGCTTGGGGTTGATAATTAAAAAAAGCAAAAGAAGCAATAATAGCCGCATTATCCGTGCAAAGAGAAGCAGGCGGTATAAATAAGGGTATAGTGTATTTTTTCTTTTGGATTTCAGAAGTAAACTTTTCTTTTAAGCGGAAGTTAGCAGCCACACCGCCTGAAATTAAGATGGATTTGGGTTTAAATGTTTCCCAAGCCGTGAGCGTTTTGGCTACCAAAACATCAGTGATGGCTTCCTGAATTTCATAAGCAAAAGCAGAAACAACTTCTTTGGTTAGTTTAGTTACTCTTTTGGTTTCTCTTAAAACCGCTGTTTTTAAGCCCGAGAAAGAAAAATTAAAATCGCCGCTTTTAAGCATGGGCCTTGGTAGGTTAACTTGAAACTTAATTTTTGACTGATTAAAATCAGCCGCCGCAGCGGCAATTTGCGGGCCGCCGGGATAAGAAAAACCAAGCAGTCTGGCGGTTTTGTCAAAAGCCTCTCCTGCTGCATCATCCAAAGTCTGGCCCAAAAGCTGAAAACAGCCGTGGTTTTTTAATAAAAGCAATTGTGTGTGGCCGCCGGAGACAATTAAACACAAAGCAGGCAGTTGAGGCGGTGGGAGAGCGGGGTTTAGCCAGTTAGCGTAAAGATGGGCCAGGACATGGTTAACCGCCACTAGGGGTTTATGGTAAAGAAAAGCAATTGTTTTGGCGGTTTCCACTCCCACCAAAAGCGAACCAATTAATCCCGGGCCGGTGGTGACGGCTAACGCATCAATGGTGGTTAAATGGTATTTGGAAAGAGCTGTTTTTAGAACCGGCAGCATAAACTCTATTTGCTTTCGGGCAGCCACTTCCGGATAAACACCGCCATAACCAGCCTGGACCTCTTTGGAGGAAGCCACGATATTAACCAAAATTTGCCGGCCGTTTTCCACCACTGCTACGGCTGTTTCATCACAGGAAGTTTCAATGGCTAAAATTTTCATTGTAGGCAAAAATAAATCCTTTTTAATTTTCTGTTTGCATTATTTTTAACAATTGACTGGTTGAGAAATTTTTCAGATAAGGAATGATTTTGAGCTGGCCACCCACTAGGTTAGCTTGTTTTTGCTTGTTTTTTAATTGGGGATCGCCCTGGGTGGCAGCAATAATAGTTGGTTTTAATTTCTCAATTAGCTTAAAATAAGCCAGATCATTTTTCAGATAAGGTAAAAGCAAGACATAATCAATCAAATCAAAGTTAGCCAAAAGATTAGCCCGCCATTTAAAAGGTGTAATTGGTCGGTCTTTTCCTTTTAGTTCTTGAATTTTTTGGTCGCTTTCCAGAGCCACCATTAAGATATCACCCAATTTTTTGGCTTGGCTTAAGAAAAAGAAATGACCATAATGAAAAATATCAAAACAGCCGCCAACCAAAACAATGGTCTTTTTTTGTTTTTTAAGTTTCTGACAAAGAGAAACTGCCTGTTTTAATTGGATGATTTTTGTCATGTTAGTATTATAAAGGAAAAAACAAACTTATTGTTTAGTACCGCGAAGATAAACAGCCTGCCAAGGCTTAAAATTAGAGTAGAAAGTTTTATTAATTAAAACTTCCTCACCTCTTACCACTTTGTAATCAAAAGCAGTTTTAGCGCCCCAAGCGGCAAAGTCAATTTGTTTTTCCTGACCAATAGGCAGGGTGGGATCATCCTCATAACGAGGCGGGGGCGGTGGCACCTGATCCCAGACTCGCGGGGCAGAAACTGACGCTAATCGACCATCGGAAGTACCATAAAGTTCAATAGTGAGGGAATAGTTCTTTCTATCCAAATTAGTCTGAATTAAAATGTGGGCTGGTGTGTTATTTTCGAATTTAAGATCAACACTTGGGGCAAAAACAGTAGCATCAAGACCAGGACCAAAACCTTGTTCATAATAAGTGACGCGATAAGCATGAGCGTGTCTTTCAATAATTGGCAAACCAGCATTTAAAGCGGCTCGAAACAAAGTGGTTGATACCTGACAAACGCCGCCGCCATCGCCTAAAACCGTTCGGCCCTGCTGGATAATATAAGCTGGTTGATAACCGGTGGCACTGGAGACCTCACCTAACGCTTGATTAAAAGAAAAAATTTCGCCCGGTTTAATCAGCAAACCATGAAGCCGGCTTGAAGCAAGATTGATATTGTGGATACGGGAGGCAATTGAACCTTTAAAATAAGACAAACCAGAACCCAGTAATTCTTTAATACCTAAATCATTCACTTCAGCGGTGGTAATTTGTGGTTTTACTTCGATTACTGGCAAGGTTATAGTTTCTTGCTCAGTGGCATTTAACTCAAGAGTATTAAGACCTGCCAAAATTTTGGCGGTGACTTTTTCTTCTGGTAGTTGTTGACCGGTAATGGCTGGTCGGAAAACAGTTACCCGGCCATTTTCAAAATTAAAAGCGGCATTTTGCGGTTCTTTATTAAAGGCTTTGGCCAGGTTAGCGCTTAAAGAAGCAATTTTTACCAAATCAAAACCACCAGTAAAAGAAAGTAAATTCACTAACTCTTGCTGCTTAACTTCATACACCTGATTATCAATTTTTAAAACTAATTTTTTAGGTAAAAGCAGTTTCGCTCTTTGATAGGTTATTTGTTCTTCTTGGCTGGTAACTGGTGGGTTGAGGCTAACAGCTGGGATATTAATAGCTGTTTTGTCTTGATAGGTAATTCGTTTGATAATTTCCATTTGCAGTTGAGTCTGATTAATTTTCACCCCAGGACTGCCACTAATTAAAACCACTTCTTGTTCTTTAACCAAAAGTGAAGGTAAAATTATGGGTTTTTCAATTTCCGCTTGGAGTTTAGCGGAAAAACTAGCAAAAAGTTCTTGGTCAAAATCGATTTTTAAAGGGATTTCTGTCCAACTTTTCCGGCCAAGAAGGTAATTAATTGTCTGAGGAAAAAAAGAAAGATCTCGGCCAGCCAAAAAAGCTTGATTTAAAGATTCGTTTAGGTTGATTTTAGTTTGCCAATTAATCGGTTGATAAACCCAGCGTTGATTTTCGTAAATAAAAGTTAATTCTTGCTGGTTGAAGTTTTGGTAAAACTTGTTTAAAAGATCTAAAGCTTGCGGTTTGGTTTTACCAGTTAAATCAAAATGCCCTAATTTTACTGACGGCATAAACCGATTTTGCCAAACCAACCAGAAAATAAAGAAAAATAAACCAAGACTGATAAAAAGAACAACTCCTACTAAACTGAGAATTTTAACTAGCTTTTTTAACCAAAAAAAGGCCGGCTGTTTTAGGTTTTTTGATCCGATTTTATTTTTTTTCTTGACCATAAGAAGATAGTGGTTGTATGATAACATGTATGACGGATGAGCCTCAATCAGCCACTTCTCAAAGAATTTTTCCCGTTACTGAGGAGATTACTCCAGAGTCAGAAGTAAAGCCAGAAAGCCAAGTTGGTCAAGGCGCTGATCTTTCGCCAGATTTACCGCCACCAGGCGGTTTTGGTGAAGAGGTGTTGCCCCCAGAAGAGGGAGGCGGACCAGGTAAATTAATTATTTTGGTGGTTATTTTAGTTTTGTTTATTGGAGGTATTTTTTTTCTTTTTCGCTCTTGGCAGAATAAAAAAGCCAGTTCTGGCCCAATTACCCTGACTTATTGGGGATTATGGGAAGATGAGTCAATTTGGCAGCCTTTAATTGAGGAATACCAAAAGAACAATCCCCAGGTGACGATTAAATATGTGATGCAAACTCCCAAGCAGTATCGGGAAAGATTGCAGGCAGCAATTGAGCGGGGCGAGGTTGATCTTTTTCGTTTTCATAACACTTGGGTACCAATGCTGAAAAATCAACTGGCTGCTTTACCCGAATCAGTCATGAGCAAAAAGGAATTTGAGACAATTTTTTATCCGGTGGTAAAAACTGATCTTAAAGTGGGGCAAAATTATGTGGGTATTCCTTTAATGTTTGATGGTTTGGCTCTTTTTTACAATGAAGATATTCTTAAAGCCGCCGGCAAAAGTGTACCTAAAACTTGGGATGAGCTGCAGGAAACTGCTTTGGCTTTAACGGTTAAAGATGTCAACGGTAGTATCAAAACCGCTGGTATTGCTTTGGGTACGGCTAATAATGTTGAGCATTTTTCTGATATTTTGGCTTTGATGTTTTTGCAAAATGAGGCTGATCTTAAGAGTTTGAAAGGTCCGGAAGCCACTGAAGCTTTAGCTTATTATCGAATGTTTGCTGAAAAACCAAATAATACTTGGGATGAAGCACAGCCGAATTCAATTGTAGCTTTTGCCAGCGGTAAGGTTGCAATGATTTTTGCGCCTTCCTGGCAAGCTTTTAATATCTTAAACCTTAATAAGGAGTTAAAATTTAAAACTGCACCAGTTCCACAATTGCCTGGTGTTAATATCACTTGGGCTAGTTACTGGGTTGAGGGTGTGGCCAGCAACAGTAAACACCAAAAAGAAGCCTGGGATTTTTTAAAATTTGTCAGCAGTCGGGAGAATTTAACCAAACTTTACAGTCAGGAAGCTCAACTCCGGGCTTTTGGCGAGATTTACTCAAGAACTGATTTGGCAGAAAGTTTAACTAGTCATCCTATTGTGGGCGCTTTTGTTTTGCAGGCGCCTCAGGCCAAATCCTTTCCTTTGGCTTCAAGAACTTTTGATAATGGTTTAAATGATCGTTTGATTAAGTATTTAGAGGATGCCGTTAATTCTTTGGTTAGCGGTGCTAGTCCGGAGTCTGCTTTGCAAACAGCTGGAGCTGGTTTTAATCAAGTACTTAGCCAGTATGGTTTAGTCAGCACCACCGGTTCTTCTGCCCCTTAAAAAACTAACCATGAAGATTTACCAAAAAGCCATTATAAAAACGCTTGCGTATGCGGCTGTGTTTCAGCATCCTTTAACAGAGGCGGAGATTTGGCGCAATTTAATCTGGTTGGCGGTTAAAAAACCCAACTTTTGGCATTTTAGGCAAACTCTTGAGAAATTAGTAGCAAAAAAACGGATTTTTAAAAAACAAAAGTTTTATTATCAGCTTAAAAACAATTCATCTTGGTTAAAACAACGCAAAAAGAAAACGGAAATTGGCCGGCCAAAAATAGCCATTGCGCAAAAAACCGCTTATTTTCTTTCTTTTCTGCCCACTCTTAAGTTAATTGGTTTAAGTGGCAGCTTAAGTTTGGGTTTGAGTCAAAAAGAAGCTGATATTGACCTTTTTTTTGTCTGTCAAAAAAACACGCTTTGGTTGACTCGTTTGTTGGTTAATCTCTTTTTAATTTTTTTAGACATAAAAAGAAAACCAAACCAGAGACAAGTGAAAGATAAAATTTGTCCTAATATGTTTATTGAAGAAAACCATTTAAAAATTCCGGAAAAAGAGCAGGATCTTTACAGCGCTTATGAACTTTCTTTTTTGCGAGTGCTTTGGCAAAAAGAGAATTATGGACAAAAATTAATCAACGCTAACTCTTGGGTAAAAAACTATTTACCCAATGCTTTTGTTTTTGTTAAAGTAAAAAAAACAAGCCAAAAAACAAATTTCTTTTTGGCTTTTCTGAATAACATATGCCAAAAACTCCAGCTTTTTTATATGAAAAAAAGAAGAACAACTGAGGTGATTAAAAAAGGTTATGTTCGTTTTCACCCAAATGATGCCAGAGGCTGGATTTTACCAAAGTATTATCAGTTAATTAAGCAGATAGAAGTAAAATGAGGGTAGTTTTACAGCGAGTCTCTCAAGCTTCAGTAACGGTTGAGGGCAAAATGATTAGCCAAATTAATCAAGGCTATTTAATTTTACTGGGAATAGGTCAACAAGACACCGAGGAAAAAGTCAAATGGCTAGCTGATAAAATTGTGAAACTGCGGATAATGGCTGACAACAAAAACAAGATGAACCGATCAATTTTGGATAATCAGGGAGCTATTTTAGTGGTTTCTCAGTTTACCTTATATGCCAACACCAACGAAGGCCGACGGCCTTCTTTTACCCAGGCAGCTGAACCAACCAAAGCCAAAAAACTTTATGAGCTTTTTATTCAGGAATTAAAAAAATTGGGAGTGGTTAAAGTAGAAAGCGGTCAATTTGGTGCTTATATGAAGGTGACTTTAGTTAACGATGGTCCAGTTACCCTGATGTTTGAGGTATAACTTATCAAAAGGGAGAAAATTTTTTAAATCAGTCAAAATTAAACCTAAGTAACAATTTTATTTTTTTTGCGCCAAAATAAAGTAATGGGGGTAAACAAAAACCGTTTTTTCACTTCTTTTTTAATGCAAAAACCAATCTTTTTTAAAGTGTCCACGGCTTTTGAAAAAGAAATTTCCCGGCCAATTTGGCCGGAAAAAATAAAATCATGAATTTTATTAGCAAGAACAAAAGGGTGTGAAGCATCGATATCTTTAAGTAAAAAAATAGCCCCTTTTTTCATCTGATTATATAAATTCTGGAGTAAAGTGATTTGCTGTTTTTTTGGTATATGATGTAAAACATCAATTAACAAAACAGCATCATATTCTTTAATATCCTTGGGTAAGGATAGACCATTATAAACGGCAAAGTGCATTTGTTTTCCGTGACGGAAGGAGAGATTTTTTCTGGCTTGTTCAATTAAAGAATCATCAATTTCGATTCCTTTAATTTTTCTGACAGAGGTGTAGTTGGCAAGCACATAACATAATTGGCCAGCTCCGCAGCCTACATCAAAAACAGATTCAACTCCCAAGATTAATTTCAGAATAACCGGAAATGGACAAATCACAGGTCGGTATTTGGTTTTTAATTTTTTTAACCAACTTCTACCTCCATCAAGTTGACCTAAAAAATCAATTAATTTTTGATTATCAATCATGTTAATTTATTCCCATTCCATGGTGGCTGGGGGTTTGGTGGTAATATCATAAACCACCCGGGAAACATTAGGTACTTCATTAGTAAGACGCGAAGTAATTTTTTGCAAAAGATCATAAGGCAGTCTAGCCCAGGTGGTGGTCATTACATCTTTTGAATGGATAATGCGTAAAGCAATTACCTCACCGTAAAAGCGGCCATCGCCTTTAACAGCAGTAGTATTAACACCGGTTAAAATAGGAAAAGACATAAAGACTTTGTCATACCAGCCTGCTTTTTTTATTTCTTCAACAACGATTTTGTCTGCTAATTGTTGCTTTTCTAATCTTTCTTTGGTAATAGGTCCAATAATTCTAATGGCATGACCAGGACCGGGAAAAACCTGTTTATGCGTAATATCTTTTGGTAGACCCAGCTTTTGACCAATTAGTCTTACTTCATCTTTATAGAAATAGCGCAAGGGCTCAAGCAGGCGCAAGTTCATTTTGGAAGGCAAGCCAGCCACATTATGGTGACTTTTTATTTTGGCCGCATGTTTTGTGCCTTGGCTTTCAATTACATCAGAATAAATAGTGCCTTGAACCAAAAATTTAACCCCCTTAAGCTTTTTGGCTTCTTTTTCAAAAAGGTCAATGTAGAGTTTGCCAATTATTTTTCTTTTTTGTTCAGGATCAGAAACACCCGCTAAAGCGTCAAGAAACTTTTTTTGACAGCTAATTATTCTGACTTTAACTTTTAATTTTTTCTGAAAAATTGTCGCCACTTCTTCCCGGGTGCCAAGACGCATCAAACCATTATCAGCATAAACAACCGTAAGCTGTTTACCCACCGCTTTAGCCACTAAAACAGCGGCTACCGTTGAGTCAACGCCACCTGAAACAGCTGCAATAACTTTATCTTTACCCACCATTTTTTGGATGTTTTTAATAATATCGGCCACATTAATTGAGTTTTTTTTGGTTTTGACCTGACAAATTTTTTTGACAAAATTAAACAAAATTAAATTACCACACTGGGTGTGTTCCACCTCCGGGTGAAATTGAACACCGTAGATTTTTTTTGCTTGATGAGCTATTGCGGCCGATTTAATGGTTTCTGAGTGAGCAAGTAACTTAAAACCTTGAGGAAGGCTTACCACCGTATCACCATGGCTCATCCAGATGCGGGAGTAAACTGGCAGACCAGTCAAAAGAGGAGAGGGTTGATGAATGATTAAAGTGGCTGGTCCATCTTCCCGGGTTTTATCTTTGACGGTTTTGCCGCCAAGAAGATGAGCAATTAACTGCTGACCATAGCAAATACCCAAAATCGGAATACCCAAGTCAAATATCTTTTTGTCAATGGTGGGTGCGTTTTTTTGATAAACACTGGCTGGACCGCCGGAGAAAATAATGCCTTGAATTGGGTTTTTTTTGACAAAAGCCAAAACATCTTCAGGGGTAATCAACTTAACTTGAACGCCCATCTCCCGTACTCTTCGGCAAATTAAATGAGCAGTTTGCGAACCAAAATCAACAACAATAATCATAAATTTTTTACTGGTAATTTTCTCCCGGATTAGTGATTAAGACGTCATGCGGATGACTTTCAGTTAAAGAGGCTTGGGTGATTTTAATAAAGCGCGCTTTTTGCCAAAGCTCTTGGATTGTTTTGGCGCCAATATAATAAAAGCCGGATTTAATACCGCCAATAGCTTGATCAACTAACTTTTTCACTGGGCCCTTAACAGGTACTAATCCTTCCACTCCTTCAGCCACCAAAACTTTATCTTGATAATTTTTACCGTGAAATTCATCTTCAGATTTAATTTCAGCGCCTTTTTTCATAGCGCCTACCGAACCCATACCGCGATATTCTTTAAACTGATAAGTGATTTGTTTATGGTTAAAAATACTTTGAAACCGATGAGGTACTTGGTCTTTTTTTAGAGTAACGGTTTTGCCTGGCGCTTCAAAACAAGCAGCAAAAAAGCTACCCATCATAACAGTTGAGGCGCCGGCCGCTAAAGCTTTGACCATATCACCAGAATACTTAATACCGCCGTCAGCAATCACGGGTATTTTAAACCGGTGGGCAACTTGGGTGGTTTGGGCAATAGCAGTTAATTGAGGAACACCCATACCTGAGATAATGCGGGTGGTACAGATAGCTCCCGGTCCCATACCCACCCGCAAACCATCACAGCCAGCTTTAATTAAAGCGAAAGCACCTTCTTTGGTGGCGATATTACCAGCAATCACTTGGCTTTTTGGGTAGTTTTTCTTAATAAAGAGAACCGCCTCAATAATTGGTTTGGTCAAACCATGAGCGCTGTCAACCACAATAACATCAACTCCGCTTTTAACCAAAGCTTCCACTCTTTTTTCTAAACCCTTACCCACACCAATGGCCGCGCCCACCAAAACTTTTTGGGCTTTAACCTGAAGGACTTTTTTAACTTGTTGCTCAATGGTTAAGTTACGGTGAATAATACCAATACCCCCCAGTTTACCTAAAGCCAGCGCCATTTTTTCTTCAGTGACCGTATCCATTGGGGCGGACACTAGCGGCATTTTAAGCTTAATTTTTTTGGTTAAGTTGGTGGTTAGATCAATCTCTTCTCGGCTAAAATCAGTATAACCAGGCAGAAGCAAAACATCATCAAAAGTAAGATAATCTTGATTAGTAATTCTCATTTTTTTGGCAAAAAATAATTAACTTGATTCTTAGGTAAACCTAAAGTTAATAACCTTTTTTTAATTTGGGAATAGTCAAGCCCCTTTTTTTGCCATTTTTGAAAAAGTAGAGTAATTGTCTCGTTAATTTCATGAGGAAAAATAATCCAAGCGTTGGTTTTGGCCGCATAAAAATCTGGTTTTAGTTTCGCCCAGTCTTTAATATAAACAGAGGCGGAAACAACTTTTTTTGCACCACACATATAAAGATAATCTTTGGCCATTTTTAAAGTTTGGCCACTATCAACTACATCATCAAAAAGAAGAATTATTTCATCTTGCACAACCACCGGCAGGGATTGAATAATGATGGGTTGAGACCGAGTTTTGCCAATAGTCTGATAAAACTCAACCTGAAAAGCAGAGAGTTTTTTAATGTTAAGATAGTCCAGTAAAGTCCGTGACCAAGTTAAACCGCCTTTAACCAAAGCCACTAAACGGTCAAAATGCTGGTTTTTCTGAAGGATTTTTTGGCTAAGTTGAAAGCATAAATTGCCCATTTCTTGCCAAGAAGGAGTTAAGTAAAGTTGTTGATCAATAACAACAGTTTTCATTTTTACCAATAAAAAAAGCCGCAACTACGGCTTGGAAAATTTTGAATTAAAAAACTTTTTTACAAACCCCATATTCTAGCTTAACAAAAATTCTTTAATCTTGTCAAGAGAGATGGGTGTGATTATAATTAATCTATGGTAGGTAAAGAAAACCAAAAACAACGGTTTCGCTATCGGCATATTGTGATTTCCGGCCGGCCAGGCGCAGGCCGAACCACTTTATTTAATAACTTAAAGACAGTTTTAGCACCTTTAGGTTGGAAGTTTTTTTCTGGAGGTGAGTTTTCCCGTCAATACGCGATTAAGCATGGCTTATTTGATCCCAAAAACACCTTTCACCATAACGCCTCAATTTATTCTGACGAAGTGGATTTAAAAATTGATGTGGAGATGCGGCAAAAATTGGAGAAAGAAGATCATTATGTGGTGGAGTCATGGATTGCTGGTTATAACATGCGCAATGTACCGGGTGTTTTAAAAGTTTTACTGGTTTGTGATGAAGCGCTTTTGATTGATCGGATTGTTAATCGCGATAACTTAACTGTTGAGCAAGCCAAACAAAATATCCGGGAAAGAGAAGCAAAAAATTTAGCCAAATGGACAAGGATGTATGGACAGGTTAATTTTTGGGATCCGAAGTATTATGATTTGATTATTAACACCTATTCTTCAGGCCCCTTGGAAACTTTAGGTAAAGTTCTGGATAAACTAGGCTACAAAAATCATTTTCCCGCCAAAAGTTAATAACTTCATCTTTTTGTGATAAAGTAAAATTAAGGTTAATTGCCGGAAAGATGTTTAAAGCAATTTCCAGAAACGCTTTTCTTTTAGCCATAGTTTCTTTTTTTAATGATATTGCTGGCGAAACGGTACGACGCCTTTTTCCGCTTTTTTTAGCTAATGTTTTAGGAGTAAAAACCGCCATTATTGGTTTAGTTGAAGGTGTTAGTCAGGCAGTGCCCTATTTGGTTGGGCCGCTAAGCGGTTATGTTTCTGATCAAAGCGGAAAAAGAAAAATTTTGATTGTGCTTGGTCAGCTTTTTCGTTCTGTCATGGTTTTTTTACTTTTTGTCACTACTTGGCCGCAGGCTCTTTTGGTGCGTTTTCTTGACCGATTAGGTAAAGGAATTACTGATGGTCCAAGAGATGCGTTGGTGGCTGATTCCACCAAAAAAGCAAATGAGGGTTTGGCTTTTGGTTTAGGCAGAACTATGGATAATTTAGGCGCCACCATAGGTATTTTAATTGTTTTGCTGATTCTTTTTTTTCAGGGTAATTCGGTTTTTTTAAAATTAGATTTTTTTCGCTTGGTGTTAACTTTCGTGGTTGGGCCAGCTCTTTTTATTGCTTTATTATTAGTCATTTTTGGCATCAAAGAAATTAAAACCAAGAGGGAGAGTTATTTTTTTCATGACCATTTTAAAAGTGATTTTTACCTTTTTTTGTTTTTTAATTTTCTTTTTTCGCTGGGTAATTTTTCTGATGGTTTTTTAGTTTTAAAAGCGCAAAAAACAGGTCTTTCTCTTTTGGAAATTTTGGTTTTATTAATTAGTTGTAATTTTGCTTCTGCTTTAGTAGCTTTACCCATTGGTGGTTACGCAGATCATCATCAGAAAAGAAAAATTTTAGGTTTTGGTTGGTTGTTGTTGGCAGCCTCTTATCTTGGTTTTGCGCAGGCTAATTCTTTTTGGCAATTGTTGCCTTTATTTGGAGTTTATGGGCTTTTCTACGGTACGCATCAGGCTGTTGCTAAAGCCATGATTTATGATTTAGTACCTACCTCCAGAGAAGCTTTAGCTTTTAGTCTTTATAATTTAGTGGTCGGTTTGGCTCTTTTGCCCGCCAGTTTATTGGCTGGTTTACTTTGGCAAAACTTTCACCCTTCAGCTCCCTTTTATGTGGGAAGCACTTTGATTATTTTGGCTACCTACGGTTTGTTTTACCATCTGCCGCAACCAAAAAAACATTGGTGGAAAATTTTTCACCGCTAGTTATTTAGGCTATAATTAAAAAGGTTTATGTGGAAAAAGATATTTCTTATTATTCTTTTTTTGAGTTTGAACAGGTCAGTTTTAGCCGGTGAGATTGATTATCATTTTCCTTTTCCGGGTATTTTGCCGGATCATCCTTTTTATCCGTTAAAAATTTTGCGAGATGAAATTTATGATTTTTTCTTAACTGATCAGTTGAAAAAAGCGGAATTTAAGCTTTTAACAGCGGACAAAAGATTTTATATGGCTGTAATGCTCAAAGAAAAAAACAAAAAACAATTAGCCTTAACAACAGTAAAACAAGCTCTAAACTATTACCGAAGCGGTATTTTGCTTTTAGTTCGACTAAAACTTCAAGCAGAAAGAGTAGATACACTGCAGGATAAATTTTTAACCGCCTCTTGGAAATATGAAGAAATTCTGCGCGGTTGGCAAAAAGAACAAAATAAAGAGCAAGAGGATGAACTCCGTACTTTATTAGAACTTCTTAAAAAATACCAGCAAGAACTGCTTGAAATTTAGTCTTAAAAGTCAAAAATTGAGTAAATTTATTTCAGGATAAAATAATTACTTTTAAAAAGAATTTTTTTCTTACTAATAAAAATAAAAATTTGAAGCTAAAAATAAAACTGATAATTTTTGATCTATTTTGTTCTCTTGACATTCCTACATTTAGTACTTTACTCTCTCAATTGACACTAGCGATAGTGTTTTAATTTTTCACAAAGTTAACATGAAGTGTCCTTTTTGCGGGGTTAACCAAACCGAAGTGATTGAAACAAGGGATTCCGAGGACGGCACTACCACCAGAAGAAGACGGGTTTGTGTTAAGTGCGAAAAGCGATTTACCACTTATGAGCGGGTAGAGGTTGACCCTTTAATTATTATTAAAAAGGACGGTCGAAGAGAGCAGTTTAATCGGGATAAATTAAGAAATGGTATTATTAAGGCTTGTGAGAAAACAACGGTTAGCTTAAACACAATTGAAAAATTAGTTGATGAGATTGAAAAAGAGTTAAGAAGCGCTCAAACAAGCGAAATTGAAAGTCAAAAAGTGGGAAGAATAGTGGCGCGTGAACTAAAAAAAATTGATAAATTAGCTTACATTCGGTTTGCCAGTGTTTTTCGGCGATTTGTTGATGTTGAAGATTTAGAAAAAGAGCTAAAAAGAATACTCTAAAATTAATAAGTAAATTATTTTGGAAAATTATGAAATTAACTGGTATTCGCCAAAAAGTTTTTCTTGATCGTTATTCGCTTAAAGACAAAAAAGGTCAGCCTTTGGAAAAAACACCAGATCAGATGTGGCAAAGGGTAGCCAGAGGCGTGGCCTCTTTTGAAAAAGAAACAAAACAAAAAAAAAAATGGGAGAAACAATTCTTAACCATCATGCAGGATTTCAAATATGTACCCGGCGGTCGCATTTTATCGGGAGCAGGGACTGGTTATAAAGTGACTTTTTACAACTGTTATGTTTTACCTTCACCTCAAGACTCGCGGGATGGTATTTTGGAAAACCTCAAAGAAATGGTTGAAATTATGGCCAGAGGCGGGGGGGTGGGTATTAACCTCTCTTCCTTGCGGCCGCGGGGCGCGCGGGTTAAAAAAGTGAACGGTTTTTCCTCCGGGCCGATTAACTGGGCTGAATTATATTCAGTGGCCACCAAGGACATTATTCAGCAGGGCGGCAGCCGCCGGGGTGCTTTAATGTTGATGCTTTGGGATTGGCATCCTGATGTTGAGGAGTTTATTACCGTTAAAAAAGACTTAACTCGGATTAATGGCGCTAATCTGTCTGTTTGTGTGTCGGATAAATTCATGGAGGCAGTGGCTAAAGATAAAGACTGGGATTTGGTTTTTCCTGATTTAAATGATCCTGACTATGATCAAGTTTGGGATGGTTATTTACCAGACTGGTTGGCAAAAGGCAAGAAAGTTAAGATATATAAAACAATTAAAGCGCGTCAGCTTTGGGATCTTATCTGTGAGGCGGCTTGGGCTTGTGCTGAACCTGGTGTAGTTTTTATGGAGCGTTATAACAAATGGCATACCAATTATTATTTTAACCGGATAAATTGCGTTAATCCCTGTGGTGAGGAGGGTTTGCCGGCTTATGGTGTTTGTAATTTAGGCTCTTTAAATTTGGCTGCTTTTGTCAAAAACGGCCAGATGGATTATCAAAGTTTAGCGCAACACGCCAAAGCGGCTGTTCGTTTTCAGGACAATATCATTGATGGTGATATTTATATCTTTGAGGGTATTAGGAAAACGCAACTAGAAGGTGAGCGCCGAATTGGTTTGGGAACAATGGGTTTGGGTGATGCTTTAATTAAAATGAAAATTCGTTATGGTTCACCCGCTTCATTGAAAGTGATTGAAAAAATTTACAAAACCATAAGAGATGCGGCTTTTGAAGCCTCAATTGAGTTGGCCGCAGAAAAAGGCCCTTTTCCCAAGTTTGATAAAGAAAAATATCTTAAAGCTTATTTTATTAGAAAATTACCTGTTTCTTTGCAAAAAAAGATTGCCCGTTACGGTATTCGCAATTCTATTCTTTTGATGCAGGCGCCAACTGGCTCAACTTCCTTAATGGCTGGTGTTTCTTCAGGTATTGAGCCGGTTTATGAGTTTAGTTTTATCAGAAGAGATAGGTTAGGTGAACATCGCTTGTATCATCCGCTTTTTGAGGAATGGCGAAAATCTCACCCAAACCAGCCGGTGCCGGATTACTTTGTCTGCTCAAGCGATCTTAAACCCGAAGAGCATGTTCGAGTTCAGGCTACCATTCAGAAATATGTTGATGCCTCAATTTCCAAAACAGTGAACGCACCCAAAACCTACACCGTTGATGATGTTAAAAAACTTTACACTTTGGCTTATAAATTAGGTTGCAAAGGTATTACCTTTATGCGGGAGGGATCAAGACCGGGTGTTTTGGAAAAAGCCGAGAAAAAAGAGGAAAAAACCAGCGCTGATCAGGTAAAAATTGACGGTTTACAAATTCCGGTGAAAAAGCCGCGGCCAATGGTGGTGCACGGTTCAACTTATCAGATTGAAACACCGGTGGGTATTACTTATATTACGATCAATTCTGATTATGATCATTCACCTTTTGAAGTTTTTATTACAGTTGGTAAAGCCGGCAGCGATGTTGGAGCGATGGCTGATGCCATTGGTCGTTTAATTTCTTTAAATTTAAGGTTGGTTTCACCGCTTTCGCCGTATGAACGAATGAAGAAAATTGCCGATCAGTTAATTGGGATTGGTGGAGCTCGGTCAGTTGGTTTTGGCGAAAAAAGAGTCCGGTCTTTACCTGATGCAATTGCTAAAGTGATTGCTACTCATTTTGGTTTTAAATATAATAACGGCCATAATGGCCAACAGTTAGACCTAACCCAGCACAACCAAAAAAATTCTTTGCCTGCTTTACCAGTTAAAACCGCTTCGCAAACAACCCTGCCTTATAGTCAGGAGTTTGATCTTTGCCCAGAATGCGGTTTGGCCTCACTGGCTTTTGAGGAAGGCTGTAAGAAATGTTACAGCTGTGGTTATTCTGAATGTTAATTGAAGATAAAGATGAAAAAAATTTATACTAAAACCGGTGACAGCGGTGAAACTTCGCTTTATCAAGGTAAACGGTTGGTTAAAAGCGCTTTGGCTGTGGAAGCTTACGGTCAAATTGACGAGCTTAATTCTTTTATTGGTTTAAGTTTAAGCCAGATTAATCAGTTTGAGTTAAGACAATTCTTAAAAGCAGTGCAACATGATCTTTTCACCATTGGCGCTTTTTTGGCTGGTTATTCTAGAAAAGAGGAGCTCAATTTAGAGATAAGAGTATTGGAGATGGAAAAAGTGATTGATGAGTTAACCCAAAAACTGCCTCAGCTAAACAATTTTCTTTTACCAGATGGGAGTCAGTCAGCCAGTCTTTTACATGTGGTTAGAGGCGTGGCTCGTCGTACCGAACGAGCGGTTGTTCGTTTTTTTCAATCCAGGGAAGTTTCTTATCTTTCTTTGTCAGGTCAAAAAACCGTGCTTAAATATCTTAATCGTCTTTCGGATTTTTTGTTTATGCTGGCAAGATTTGTTAATTGGAAGGAAGGTTTTACTGAAGAAATTTGGCAGGTAAAACCCGAAAAATGATGTGAGTTTAAGGGAACTCTGTGTAAGTCAGAGACTGTGCCGCAACGGTGACCTTAAAAAAAGGGAAGTCCGGAACCTAACCACATCTTACCCAAAATAAGGGTAGTCTCCCGAGCAGGAGTCAATTATGGAAAGGATAACACAACCTTTATTACCACCAGTTTATAATTCCTCATCCTCGATTTTTTTAGAAGATAATTTTTCAGAAGAGCAAAGAAAAATTTTGGCTGACTTTGCTGAGGCGGGTTTTGATATTAAGGCAGAATTAAGAAGAAGAGATCTGTTGAAAAGCCGGTTAAAAAACAGGTCAGATAATTTGGCTGACTATTATTGGTGGTTTAGTTTGACTGATCAGGTTATGGAGCATGCTTTTGAGTACAGCCGGAAAGATATAGTGCGGTTTCCACCTTCTTATCTTTTGGTTGATGGCCGCTTATTTTCACCTCGTTTTTCTGCGTTTGCTCAAGATTTGGTTGATAGCCGGGAAAGAGGCGGCAGTGTTTTGGCTGGTTTGCAAAAAGTGGAAAGTTTATTAAAAGAAGAAGAGAATTCTTTGGTGGTTTGGGTTAGTCCGGCTGGGCCTTTGGGTATTGGTGATTTAGCTTATGATTACAGCTGGACACATGTTTTTTGGTCAGAAGAGCAAGAAAACCAGAGAGTTGTTAATTATGTTTCCTTGCGGACTGATTTTACTTTGGCCGAACATCAAAGGTTTTTGAACTTTTTTTTACCGGTAAGTCAAGCTCTTGATCAAAACTTAAACGGTTTACCTGGCATAAGACAAGTTTTGGAAACACCAGTGGGTATAACTCCCCAACAGCTTAACGGTTTAAAAGGGAAAGCTGGTTTAAAGGCAATTGTTGAGCTTTTAAGTTTAATAAGGGGTAATTTAGGTTTTGTGGCTTATCAGGATAAGACAGACCAAAAAATTCGTTATTTTAACGAGATGCTTCAAGAAATTGAGGTGTTGGCTTTAAAACAGTTTAACGAGCAAGAACAACTTAAACCCATTATTGATTTTTACCGCCGACAAATTTTAGAGCCGGGACTTTCTTTTTGGCAGCAAGCTCGTTTAATTGGCGATTATTTAATGGCGATTCATCAAGCAGTACGCCTGGGTTTAACTCAAAAGTTAGAGGATCCGATTAAGTTAACAAATGAGAGTAATTTTGCCTCTTTTTTAGCTTGGATAGCTTATAACCAAAACTTATTAGCTGATCTAAAAAAAACCGTTGGTTGTGCAGCTTTACTGAAACAAAACACCACCACTTTTACCAGTTATCAGTCTTTTTTAGGAGAAACAGCCAGTGCTTTTATTTGCCCTGAGTGTGGTTTTACTACATGGGAAAGAGTGGGCAATAAATGTCCATCTTGCGGTTTGACCAAAGAAGCTTATGCTAGAAAACTGGGACCAGGTGAAAAAACTTGCGATTAACATGCTATAATTTTTTTATAGTTTTAAGCCGATTTTGGCTAAATTAAGTACCTGCCTATGAATAATGATAATAACAACAATCAAAAAGTCAATTTTACCGCCAATAATAGCGCCAGTGTTGGTGTTAACAAGGAAAAAGAACCAGTTGGTACCAAAGAGAGTTTTTTAAAAGAAGTTGGTTCAGAAGTTGAAATTCCTGCTGAAGTGCAAAGAAGCGGGGTGGTGCCAAGAACAGAAAAAATAGAGATTCCACCTGATTTAAAACAAATAGGTGTAACGCAAACTGGTTTGGCTACCCCAGTTCCTTTTCAACCAACACTTAATTTGCCAATTACTGATGAGGAAATTGAAAAAGGACTGCATGCCAGTATTTTAACCAGTTTGCGCTGGTTGGCTGAATGGTGTCTTTTTCAATTAAAAAAAGCGCATTTAACTTTGAAAGTAATCAAAGGTATAGTCAGGCGAGTCAGAATTTAGGTGAAAACTATGGAAAGTGATTTTATTGCTAATTTATTTTGGCAAATTGAATTGTTTGTAGTCCTTTTTGGACTTTTCGTTCTTGGAGCAGCATTTAGTGCTTTACTGGGTTACTTTTTTCTTCATTGGTTAAAATACAAAGATCGCGAAAAAAAATCATTAGAGTACTCGCTTTTACAGGTGGCGGTACCGCGTGATAATGAAATTAAAATTGATGCGGCCGAACAATTATTTGCCGCTTTTGCCAGTTTAAGAAAAGGCGGTTGGAATGAGTTTTTAAAACCCCAAGAACATTTTTCTTTTGAAATTGTGGCTACTCCCGGGGATATTCGGTTTTATGTGGCTACACCAGCAAGACTGAAAGATCTGATTGAAAAACAAATCCATGGAGCTTATCCGGGTGCTGAAGTACGGGAGGTTGATGAATATAATATCTTTTCAGAACACGGCAAAGTGGCTTTTGCTGCTTTAAAACTTAAATCAGCGGATTTTTATCCACTTAAAGTTTATAAAGATTTACCCACTGATCCGCTTTCCTCAATTACTTCAGCTTTGGCTAAAATGGGACCAGAAGAGGGAGCAGCTATCCAGATTCTTATTACCCCAGCCAGTGGAAAATGGAAGGAGTTGGGTCGTTCTTTTATTTCCCAAACCAAAAAAAGAGAGGCAAATCCAGAACAAGCCAAATTCAATGTGGAGGCCAAGACTTTGGAATTAATTGAGAATAAATGCAGTAAACCCGGTTTTGATACGGCCATCAGAGTGGTTGTTTCGGCCTCCTCCAAAGAACAAGCCCAAATGCATCTTGATAATATCTTAACCGCCTTTTCTCAATTTAACAGCGATCTTAACTCGTTTACCAAAACGCAGTATTTCTTTAAGCAGGGTTTTATGATTGATTTTATTTATCGTTATTTTCCCATGTTTTCTTTTCCGCGGCGTCACACTTCAGTTTTGACCTCAGAGGAAATTGCCACGATTTTTCATTTTCCTAACAAATCAGTGGAAACACCTCATATCTTTTGGCTTAATGCCAAAAGAGCACCCGCTCCGGCCAACATTCCCTCAAGCGGTCTTTATATCGGCCGAAGCATTTATCGGGGGGTGGCCAGACCTGTTTATATCAGCCGAGATGATCGGCGCCGGCATGTTTATATTATTGGAAAAACTGGTGTTGGCAAGTCCGAACTTTTAAAAAGCATGATTCTTCAGGATATTCGAGCAGGCGAGGGAGTTTGCTTTATTGATCCGCACGACACTATTGACAAAATTTTACCCTTAATTCCACCAGAACGGGCTGAAGATGTAATTTACTTTAATCCGTCTGATACAGAAAGACCAATGGGTTTGAATATGTTGGAGGCTTATACCGAGGATCAGAAGCATTATGTGGTAACCTCCATTATTGGTTTGATGTATAAACTTTATGATCCAATGAAAACAGGGATTATTGGACCTCGTTTTGAGCATGCGGTAAGAAACGCGATGTTAACAGTGATGAGTGAAGAGGGGTCAACTTTTGTGGAAGTGGTGCGGGCTTTAACTGATTCTTCTTTTGTTCAAGCGCTTTTACCCGAAGTCAAAGATCCGGTGGTGCGGCGTTATTGGACTGATCAAATTGCTCAGACCTCTGATTTTCATAAGTCAGAAGTGCTTGATTATATTGTGTCTAAATTTGGCCGTTTTGTCACTAATAAGACTATGCGCAACATTATTGGTCAGTCCAAAAGCGCTTTTGATTTTCGCAAAGTGATGGATGAGGGAAAAATTCTGTTAATTGATTTAGCCAAAGGTAAAATTGGTGAGGAGAATTCTAATTTTTTGGGTTTGGTTTTGGTCCCCAAAATTTTAGTAGCTGCCATGAGTCGGACTGATACACCCGAGGAAAAAAGACGAGATTTTTATCTTTATGTTGATGAGTTTCAGAATTTTGCCACTCCCGATTTTGCCCAGATACTTTCTGAAGCGCGAAAATACCGTTTAAACTTGACAGTGGCTAATCAATTTATTGGTCAGATGGAGGAGGAGGTTAAAAACGCAATTTTTGGTAATGTGGGTACTTTAATTGCTTTCCGGGTGGGAGTAACTGACGCGAATTATCTTCAACATGAGTTTCAACCTATTTTTAACGAGGCAGATCTTATTAATGTGGAGCGATTTAATGCTTATGTAAAAACCATTGTTGATAATGAACCAGTGCCGCCTTTTAGTGTTGATTTAACCCGTAACATTAGCAAAGAAAAACAAATGGAAAACCCACGGGTGGCCGAGGCAGTAAAAAGGCTATCTGCTCTTAAATATGGCCGAGCCAGAGATATTGTTGAGGCAGAAATTACCCAAAGAGCCAGACTTTAAAACCAAAATGTTATAATTTAGCCGTTGGTTTAAATCCTAAGGCGCCCGTAGCTCAGTGGTAGTAGCACTATCCTTATAAGATAGGGGTCCTTGGTTCGAATCCAAGCGGGCGCACTTTTTACTATGTTATTATTAAAAATAAGATGAGAATTATTATTGGTTGGTTTATCAGAGCCCTGATTCTTCTTTTAACAACTTATTTTGTTCCTGGTTTTCGCATTAATTCTTTCACCACCGCTTTAATCGCAGTTTTATTACTCGGTTTGCTGAATGTTTTTATTAAACCTTTTTTGCTGGTTTTAGCTTTACCGGCGAATATCTTAACTTTAGGTCTTTTTACTTTTGTTGTTAATGCTTTTCTTCTTTATCTGGTGTCTTTGATATTACCTGGTTTTTACCTTAATTCCTTTAAAACAGCCATTGTCGGAGCTTTAGTGATTGCCTTTATTTCTCTCTTTTTTGTGCTTATTTTAAGATGGTAGGTTTATAATTCGCCTAATTTTACCGCGGTAGCGGTCATTTGTTTGACGATTTTTAGATATTTTTCGGTGGTTGAGACTCGTTTGTGGCCAACTACTTTAGCTACCACATTAATCGGTGTGCCAGCTGCTAGATTATGAGCAATAAAAGTATGTCTGAGATCATTGATTTTAGCATTAGTAATGCCAGCCAAGCGAAAAAATCGGTCAATCGCGTTTCTGATGTTTCTAATCAAAAGAGGTTTACCTGATTTGGTGACAAAAAGAAAAGGGTTGTGGGTGTGCGGTCTGATTTTTAAATAAGCCTCAAGAGCTTGTTTGGCCGCTTTGTTAAGCGGTACATTTCTTTGCTCGTTTTTACCGCTTGGTTTAATAATAATTTCATTCTCTTTTACATCTTCTAAAGTCAGATTAGCCAGTTCACCAATTCTAATACCAGTTTGCAGAAAAAGCTCAACTATAGCATAGGTTCGCGTGTCATGCCGACAAGCATCTCTTAAAGCCCGATACTCTACTTTGGATAAAACCCGAGGCGGTTTAACTTCATACTTGGGATGTTTGATCTCCACTGCCGGGTTTAGAACAATATAGTTGTTGTTTTTTAAAAACCGATAAAAGGTTTTAATAGAATTGATCTTGCGGGAAATACTTTTAGCTGTATAACCATCTTGACCAAGCTTTTTAATAAACATCTCTAGGTCTTCTTTTTTCACCTCTTTAATCTCTTTTTTACCAGTTTTATCTAAAAAGACCACTAATTGTTCAATATCTTTGCCATATGCTAGAATAGTGGAGGGGGCGTTTCTTTGGGAAGTGAGAAAGTTAACAAATTCTTTTTGGTATTTTAGTAAGGGAAATTCATCAACCATAAATTTTGTTAAAAATCGGTTTTTTGGTGCAAAAATTTATAGCCTATAATATCACTGGTTATAAGCGGTGTCAATTAAGAAATTTTCTATGAATTATCGTTTTGTTAGGATTGGTGTTTTTCTTTTCGGAATTTTTCTTATTATTAGCTTAAGCCATTCTTCTGTTAATCTTTGGCAAAAAGCTAATTTACTGGATAAAGAGGAGGAGCGTTTTGCCAAGGCCAAGCTGGAAAATGAAATTTTAACTGAAGAACTGGCTAAATTGCAGACACCTCAATACATTGAAAAACAAGCCAGAGAAAAACTGGGTTTAAGCCGGGAAAATGAGATGGTGGTTGTTTTTCCCGGTAAAGATCAAGCGGAAGTTAAACCCAGCGAGACTCCGCTAATTAACCCCAAAAAGCCGGTTTGGCAGCAGTGGTGGAAAATTTTATGGTAAAAGTGCTAGGAGTCGGATTCGAACCGACGACCCGTCGCTTATGAAACGACTGCTCTACCGCTGAGCTATCCTAGCTAACTTCTTTTAATTTTACAAATCTTGAAGCAGAAAAACAACTGGAGTATAATAAAAAAACAAATTGACCGCGGGGTAGTGTAAAGCAGCACAGGAGGCTCATAATCTCCTAGACTAGGTGCGATTCCTAGCCCCGCAACAAGAAAAAAGCTCCGATGAGGAGCTTTTTTTATTAGCTTTAGGTTTTAGTCAAAGCAGTTGTTTTCTGATCTTGGTTAATTAAAGTATGAAGAATAACTTGATTGGTTAGTAGAAGATTGGGAAATTTAGCAGGAAAAAAGTCAATCTAATTTTTTAAGTTAGTTTTTATCCTTGGCCAAAGATATTCAAGATAAGCAGGAAAAGCGCCTAAAAACTGAAAGAAAAGAGGAACAGTCTTAACCGCCAGTTCACTTTAATTTCCCGATAAAGCAATTGCACTTCTTGATTAGCCTGATTTTCGTTAAGTGGTTTTAATTTCATGGATTAGTTTTTCCAGAAAAAAACTGCTAAAATTATATTAAAATTATATTATACCTGGTATTAGTTTTGAAACGAGAGAAAAATTTTGATGAAAAAAAGAATTTATACTGGTGATCGGCCAACAGGCCGATTGCATTTAGGCCATTATGTTGGGACTTTGCAAAATCGTCTTAAACTGCAAGACGAATATGAGATGTTTGTGGGAGTGGTTGATTTTCATGCCATCACCACCAAACCTTCTGCTTCTGAAATTAAGCTGATGTCCGGTTATATTAAAGATTTAGTTTTGGATTATTTAAGTGTGGGACTTAAGCCAGAAAAAACTACGATTCTTTTGCAGTCAGCGGTCCCGGAGGTGACTTATCTTTGCTTGATTTTATCAATGTTAACAACAGTAGCCAGACTCCAGCACTTGCCAACCTTAAAAGAAATGATTAAAGCAGCGCAAATTAAAAGCCCTTCTTTGGGTTTTTTAACCTATCCGGTTTTAATGGCCGCTGATATTCTTTCAGTGCGGGCAGAGTTAGTACCAGTTGGTCAGGATCAGTTGCCTCATATTGAAATTACCCGAGAAATTGCGCGAGCGTTTAACCAGAATTATGGTCAGGTTTTTCCGCTACCTCAGGCTTTAATACCAACCAAAATCGGCACCCTACCTGGTCTTGATGGTAAAGCCAAAATGAGCAAATCATTGAATAACGCTATTTTTTTAAGTGATTCAGCTGAAACCGTGGCAGCCAAAGTGATGCGGATGTACACTGATCCTACCCGTTTAAGACCAACTGATCCTGGTCATGTTGAAGGCAATGTGGTTTTTACTTATCATGATGTTTTTAATCCCAACCAGCAAGAGGTGGCTGAACTGAAAAAAAACTATCGTTTAGGTCGGGTTGCTGATGTTGAGATTAAAAAACGCTTAATTAAAGTACTGAATGATTTTTTGGAGCCAATCCGACAAAAAAGAGCTGAATTAGAAAAACAAAAAGGTTTAGTTGAGGAAATTTTAAGCCAAGGAGTAAAGAAAACCCGACTGGAGGCGCAAAAAACCCTTAAGCTGGTTAAGGAAAAAATGGGTTTGGTGTCTTTACCTTCATTTTAAGAACATCTATAATTAACACCTATGATTAAAAAACAAATTAGCCTGGTTGATTTTGCCAAAATTGATTTAAGAGTAGGCAAAGTGCTAAAAGTTGAGCCGATAAAAAAAAGTCAGAAACTGCTTTGTTTAACCGTTGATTTAGGTAACGATTACGGCACAAAAACGATTTTGGCTGGTTTGCAAGGTCAAGTTAAGCCCCAAGAACTCATCGGGCAGAAATTTCTGTTTGTGGCCAATTTAGCACCCCGCTTAATGTTGGGTGCAGTTTCCTATGGTATGATATTGGCAGCTGATGATCAAGATTTGCCGGTTTTAATCCCGGTTTCTGACAGTTTGCCTGCCGGTACAATAATTAGGTAAAGCTATGACGAAAACAATTTTTCATCAGAAGAAAAACCAAGAAGGAAAAAAAGGAAAAAAAATTTACGAGTCAAAAATCAAATTATCTTTTAAGAATTTTTTTATTGGTATTTTAGTGGCTTTTTTTGTTTTCTCTTTTATTTTTGGTGTTTCCCGCGACAATTTAGAGGTTAATCAGAAACCATTAAGTCAGGTAATTGTGGATGTAAAAGAAGGTAAAGTGGAGAAATTAGTGGTGGAGAACAGCAAAATTACCGCTTATTATAAAGATGGCCGTCGTTTTAACAGTCAGAAAGAACCTCAAGACTCTATTTTTAAAGTGTTTGAAGCAGCGCGGGTTGATCCTAAATCAATACCAATTGAGATTAAAGATACAGCTGGCGCTTTGGTTTTTTGGAATTTTTTGGCCAATGCCTTACCTGTTGTTCTTTTGCTGGCGGTTTTCTTTTTTATTTTTCGGCAGGCCAGAGGAGCCCAGGATAGTATTTTTTCCTTTGGTCAATCTCGGGCGCGTCTTTTTAACAAAGATCAGCCAGTGGTGACTTTTGCGGATGTGGCGGGAGTTGATGAGGCAAAAAAGGAATTGGCTGAAGTGGTTGATTTCTTAAAGCATCCGGGTAAATACCGAGCGTTAGGTGCTAGAACTCCCAAAGGGGTTTTATTAGTTGGACCTTCCGGAACCGGTAAAACTTTGCTGGAGCGGGCTGTGGCCGGTGAGGCGGGGGTACCTTTTTTCTCCATGGCTGGTTCGGAATTTATGGAGATGCTGGTGGGGGTGGGTGCTTCGCGAGTCCGGGATCTTTTTAACACCGCCAAAAAACACGCACCAGCCATTATTTTTATTGATGAAATTGACGCAATTGGCCGAATGCGGTCAATTGGCGTGATGGGAGCCCATGATGAACGGGAACAGACCTTAAATCAGATTTTGGTGGAGATGGACGGATTTGAACCAACCACTGCTGTTTTGGTGATTGCTGCCACCAACCGAGGTGATTTGCTTGATCCAGCTCTTTTGCGGCCAGGTCGTTTTGATCGCCGGATAACTTTGGATTTGCCTGATATTGAAGGCCGCAAAGCCATTCTGGCTATTCACGCCAAAGGTAAACCTTTTGCCAAAGAAGTTAACTGGGATAAGGTGGCCAAAAGAACTGTGGGTTTTTCGGGAGCAGATTTGGAAAACATGCTTAATGAAGCAGCGATTTTAGCTGCTCGGCAGGATAAAAAACAGATCACCATGTTGGATATTGAGGAGGCGGCTACCAAAGTTAAGTTAGGACCAGAGAAAAAACGGCTTCAGTCAGATTTGGATAAAAAAATGACTGCTTACCATGAAGCAGGTCACGCGGTGGTCACTCACGAGTTGCCTCATATGGATCCGGTTTATCGTATTTCAATTGTTTCCCGGGGTATGACTTTAGGTTTTAACTTAATTGTTCCTTCTAAAGATCGTTTTCATGTGACTCGGTCGCAGCTTTTGGAGCAGATTACTTCAATGCTGGGCGGTCGGGCCGCTGAAGAACTGGTTTTCCAGGAATTCACTTCAGGAGCGGCTAACGATATTAATAAAGCTACTGCTTTGGCCAGAGACATGGTGATTGAATACGGCATGAGCAGTTTGGGACCAATTAATTTTGGTCCGCAGCTTGATGTGACTGAATGGGGCAGTACTTATTTTGAAAGAGCCAATATCTCCCCAGACATGCAGGCCAAAATTGATAAGGAAGTAGCCAAAATTATGGATGATTGTTATAAACGGGCGGTGGTTATTTTACGCAGGTTAAGAGCTAAACTGGACAAGGTAGCCAGTGAGTTGTTGGCTAAGGAAACAATTGAAGGTGAAGATTTTGAAAAAATCATGGGTTATCCCAAGCGCACTCTTAATCCTCAAAAAAATTAAAAATGAAGAAACTGGTTATTATTGATGGTAATGCTATTTTGCATCGAGCTTATCATGCCCTTCCTTTTTTAAACAACAAAAAAGGTGAACCGGTGAATGCGGTTTATGGCTTTGCCTCAATGCTCTTGCGGGTAATTACTTATTTTCAACCAGTTTATTTAGCTGTTGTTTTTGATCGGCCAGGGCCTAATTTTCGCCAACAAATGTTTGCCAATTACCAAGCTAACCGGCCGGCGATGGAAAAAAATTTAGTTAGCCAGGTTGATAAAGTGCATCAGTTAGTTAAGGATTTGGGTATGGCTATTTATGAGCTTGATGGTTATGAGGCGGATGATGTGATTGGCACCATTGTGACTCAAAGCAGCAATAGCACGGAGAAAATTATAGTCACAGGCGATCAGGATATTCTTCAGCTGGTTGATCAGACAACCAAAGTTTATCTTTTAACTCAAGGTTTAAGTCAGATCAAACTTTATGGTATTGAAGAAATTAAAAAAAAATATGGTTTTTGGCCTTGGCAAAAAGAAGATTTTAAAGCTTTAATTGGCGATGCTTCAGACAACTACCGCGGTGTTAGTGGTATTGGACCAAAAACCGCCAAAATTTTACTTAGCCATTTTGCCAATTTAGAAGCCATTTACCAAAATCTAGCTAAATTAAAAAGTTTGGGGATTTCCAGTCGCGTGGTGAAGGCTTTAGAAGAGCAAAAAGCTCAAGCTGAGCTTTGCCAGAAACTTGCCACCATTGTGAAAAAGACGCCTCTTGATTTTAACTTAAGCCAAACCAGCTGGCAGCCGGATTGGCCAAAAATAAAAAAGGTTTTAGCTGATTTCGGTTTTCAGTCTCTGCTGAAAAGAATTGAGCCTAAAAATACTTCTCAACCCAAAGAATCAGTTAAGCAAAAAAATCAGCAAATTAGTTTGTTTAATTTAAACTAAGATGAAAATTGCTTTGGTGCATGATTATCTGAAAGAATATGGCGGAGCTGAACGGGTGCTGGAGGCGTTGCATCAGCTTTACCCCAAAGCGCCTGTTTATACGGCTTTTGTTGACTGGTCTGGCTTAGGCGTTCATGCCTTACGCCTGAAAAAATGGCCAATTAAAACTTCTTGGCTTGACAAAATTTGGTTTTTAAAAAAACTGCATTCACCTTTGCGTTTTCTTACGCCTTTAGTTTGGCGTTTTTTTAATTTTAGCAATTTTGAGGTGGTGATTTCTTCATCAGGTTGGTTTATTTGTCGTGGTATTAAAGTACCAAAAAAATGTGTTCATATATGTTATTTACATCATCCACCAAGGCATTTGTACGGTTACCCAACTGCCAGTAACTGGCAGAAATACACTTTGGTGAAAATCTATGCTTTACTGGTTAATCATTTTTTACGGTTATATGATTTTGCCACGGCCCAAAAAGTGGATTATTTTATTTCTAATTCCCAGGAAACCCAAAGACGCTGTTGGAAATTTTACCGGCGCTCGGCTGTGGTTATTTATCCGCCGGTTAATCTGCCAAAAGGTAAAAAAAATAATGGTGAAAAAAAAGAAAACTTTTATCTTTGTGTTGGCCGTTTAGCTTACGCTAAACATTTTGACTTGGCGATTAAAGCCTGTCTCAAACTGAATCGACCGCTGAAAATTATAGGTAGGGGAAAAGATGAGGATTATCTGAAAAAAATCGCTCAAGGTCATTCCAACATTGAATTTGTGGGTCAGGTTTCCGATGAAAAGTTGGCTGATTTTTATCTTCAGGCTAAAGCTTTGCTTTTTCCCGCTGAAGCTGAGGAATTTGGTTTAGTTTCCGTTGAGGCGCAAGCTTATGGTTTGCCGGTGATTGGTTTTCGCGGTGGTGGCATTCCCGAAACCATTATTGAGGGGAAAACCGGCCTTTTATTTGATGAGCTTACTGTTGATAGTTTGATTAAGACAATTAAGCGATTCGAAAAAATGAAGTTTGATCCCAGTGTCTGTCAACAAAACGCCCAACGTTTTTCGCAGACTCATTTTGCCAGGCAAATTAAAAATTTTGTCAGAAAGGCGGTTGATCAACATGCCAGAACTACCGGAAGTGGAAACAATTAGATTACAGTTAAACCAGGTTTTACCCGGTTTAACCATTAAAAACATTAAAATTTTAAGCGCCAAAAATTTTCTAGGTGAGTCAAAGAAAGTTTTGGGCGCCACAATAACCGCTGTGAACCGTTACGGTAAATTACTGGTGATCACTTTAGATAATAATTACTATTTAGTTATCCACCTTAAGTTAACCGGCCGGTTAATTTACCGCGGCCAAAAACAACCTCGTTTTTTAACTATCGGTGATCCTCAACTGCAGACTTTACCTAATCAGCATACACGCGTTATTGTGGAATTTAACAACGGTGACTTTTTGTTTTTTAATGATTTGCGCAAATTTGGCTGGTTTAAGGTTAGCCAAAATTACCAAGAAGAGGTAAGCCAGCTGGGTATTGAACCGTTAACAAGCAACTTTACTTTGGCTAATTGGCAAAAAGTTTTAAAAGCAAGCGCCCAACCGATTAAGCTGGTTTTAATGGATCAGACTAAAATAGCCGGTGTGGGTAATATTTATGCTAACGAGGCTTTATTTTTAGCCAAAATTCATCCGCAAAAAAAAGCCAATGAACTGATAGCAGAGGAGGCGCTTCGTCTTTATCAGAAAATTAAGCAAGTTTTAAAACAAGCAATTAAATATCGCGGCGCTTCTGATGATGATTATTTAGACGCCTTTGGCCAAAAAGGCGAAATGCAAAATCATTTTTTTGTTTATAATCAAAAAAACAAACCTTGTCCTAACCAATGCGGTGCTGTGATTAACAAAATAAAGCTGGGAGGCCGCGGTACTTATTTTTGTCCGGTCTGTCAAAGTAACCCTTGACTTTTTTTAAACTTCTTTGTAGATTTTAAAAAATGCCGGTTAAACTTTGTCAGTTGAATCAGTGTAGAATTATTCTTAACCGGCTTTTTGTCTTTACTTAAGGTCAGCTTGCTGACCTTTTTTTGTTTCTTTAACCAAAAATTTATGAGGCAAAGGTTTTTGCGGCTTGAAAACGGGTTCGTTTATGAGGGAGAGGCTTTTGGTGCCAACCAAGAGGTGGCGGGTGAGGTTGTTTTTACCACTGGTATGGTTGGTTATCCAGAGGCTTTAACCGATCCCTCTTATCAGGGTCAGATTTTAGTTTTTACTTATCCTTTAATTGGTAATTATGGTGTTTCGTCAGACTCTTTTTCCTTTGAATCCAAAAAAATTCAGGTAGCGGGTTTAGTGGTGGCTAGTTTAGTTAGTGATATTTCTCACTGGCAAGCTTTTCAATCGCTTAATCAATGGTTGATTAAAGAAGGTGTTCCTGCCATCAGTGGTCTGGATACGCGCAGTTTAACCATTCAGTTAAGACAAAAAGGTGTTATGTTTGGTTATTTAACCAGCCAAAAAAATCACACACTTGCGAAAAAAGAGGTTTTAAATAGTCAGCTAAGTTTGGTGGAAAAAGTCAGTTTAAAAAAGCCGCGGTTTTTGGGTAAGGGTGAAAAAAAACTGTTAGTGATTGATTGTGGGATTAAACAGGGGATTTTAACCAATCTGCTTGAGCGAAACACCACCTTATGTCAAGTGCCTTGGGATTATGATCCTTTTGGCAAAAATAGGTGTTCTTTTAATTTTGACGGAGTAGTGGTTAGCAATGGCCCGGGTGACCCCAAAAAATTAACAAAAACGATTAAGGTGGTAGCGGAACTAATGAACCGTCGGGTGCCTATTCTGGGTATTTGTTTGGGTCATCAGCTTTTGGCTTTGGCCAGTGGAGCTGATACTTATAAAATGAAGTTTGGTCATCGCTCGCATAATCAGCCGGTGAGGCTTGAGCAAAGTCATAAGTGTTTTTTAACCAGTCAGAATCATGGTTATGCTATTGAGGAAAAAACTTTAAAAAAAGACTGGCAGATTTGGTTTACTAACCTGAATGATCAAACCAACGAAGGAATTAAGCATAAATCATTGCCGTTTATGTCAGTGCAGTTTCACCCAGAAGGACGGCCAGGCCCAACTGATACTAATTTTGTTTTTGATCATTTTTTCGCTAATTTAAAAACTAATTAAACCATGGCAATTAATAAAGTTTTGCTTTTAGGTTCAGGCGCTTTAAAAATTGGCGAGGCAGGCGAGTTTGATTATTCTGGCTCCCAAGCGATTAAAGCTTTAAAAGAAGAAGGTATTAAGGTGATTTTGGTTAATCCCAATATCGCCACCATTCAAACTTCAGAAGGGTTGGCTGATCAGGTCTATTTTTTACCAGTTACTCCTGATTTTGTTGAGGGTGTTATTAAAAAAGAAAAACCAGATGGAATTCTGCTGGGTTTTGGTGGTCAAACCGCCTTAAATTGCGGCATTAAACTTTATCAAAAAGGCGTTTTGCAAAAACAAAAAGTGGCGGTTTTGGGCACCTCAGTTCAAACCATTATTGAAACCGAAGACAGAAAACTCTTTGCCGATAAGCTGAAAAAACTTAAATTGAAAATACCAAAAAGTATTGCTGTTAATCAAGTTAAACAAGGTCTTCAAGCAGTTGAGCAAATTGGTTTTCCAGTTATTTTAAGAGCGGGTTTTGCTTTAGGTGGGGCGGGGTCAGCCGTGGTTAAGAATAAAAAAGAATTAGAAAAATCATTAATCAAAGCTTTAGCTGGTTCACCTCAAGTTTTAATTGAGGAGTATGTTGGCGGTTGGAAGGAGATTGAATATGAGGTGGTTAGGGATCAGTTTGATAATTGTCTAACCGTCTGCAACATGGAAAACATTGATCCGATGGGTGTTCATACCGGCGAATCAATGGTGGTGGCGCCGTCACAAACTTTAACTAATACTGAGTATTTTCGTTTAAGAGAAATTGCCTTGGCCTGCGTGCAGGGGTTTAAAATTGTGGGTGAGTGTAACATTCAATTTGCGGTTAATCCAAAGAAATTTGACTATCGCATTATTGAGATTAATGCCCGACTTTCCCGCTCTTCAGCTTTAGCCTCCAAAGCCACCGGCTATCCTTTGGCTTTTGTGGCGGCTAAACTGGCTTTGGGTTATTCTCTGTCAGAGCTGAAAAATTCAGTCACGGGAGTCACTTCTGCTTTTTTTGAACCAGCTCTTGACTATGTGGTGGTGAAAATTCCCCGTTGGGATCTAACCAAATTTCAGGCAGTTTATGAGGAGATTGGTACAGAAATGAAAAGTGTGGGTGAGGTGATGGCCATTGGCCGGACTTTTCCCGAAGCTATACAAAAGGCAGTAAGATCTCTTGATTTAGGTTACCAAGGGGTTATACCAAGAGAGACAGAGATTAAACAATACAGTCAGGCGGAGTTAAGAAAAAAACTCAACAAACCTACGGCCGGCCGGTTAAGTTTAATCGCGATTGCTCTTTTAAAAGGTATCACTCCAGCAGAAATTAATCGAATTACCCAGATTGATGAGTGGTTTTTAAACCGCTTGGCTGAAATTACTGATTGTTATCATGAATTAAAAAAGCGCAGATTAACAAAAAATCTTTTGCTTAAAGCGAAAAAACTGGGTTTTGCTGATGAACAAATTGCTCAATTGAAAGGTTATTCTTGGCAAAAAGTGAGACAAACCAGAAAAAAACAGGGAATTGTGCCGGTGGTGAAACAAATTGACACTTTAGCCGGTGAGTTTCCCGCCAAAACCAATTATCTTTATTTAACTTATCATGGCAAAGTAAGCGATGTTGGGCAAAGCCAAAAGCCAAACATAGCGGTTTTGGGAGCTGGGCCTTACCGGATTGGCTGTTCAGTGGAATTTGATTGGTGTGCGGTTAATGCGGTGAAGGAGGCAAAAAAATTAGGTTATCAAACTATCATGATTAATTGTAATCCCGAAACCGTTTCCACTGATTATGATATTTGCCACCGGCTTTATTTTGAAGAGCTGACTTTGGAGCGAGTTTTGGATATTGCGGAATTGGAAAAATTAACCGGTTTACTGGTGGCTTTTGGCGGTCAGATTGCCAATAGTTTAGCCAAGCCGCTTTCTTTGGCCGGTGTTCCGGTTTTGGGTACAGAACCAAAGTTTATTGATCAAGCTGAAGACCGCAATAAATTTTCCCATCTTTTAGATAAGCTAAAAATTCCGCAGCCTTTTTGGCAGTCAGTAACAACCAAAAGAAAACTGCTTAATTTTGTGAAAAAAGTGAACTTTCCTTTATTGTTAAGACCTTCCTATGTGCTTTCCGGCACGGCCATGCGGGTAGTTTTTAATTTAACTGATCTTTGGGCTGTTTTAGAAAAAACCGCAGTTAATCGCCGTTATCCTTTGGTGATTTCTCAATTTATTGAAGGAGCCATGGAGGTTGAGGTGGATGGGGTGGCTAATCAAGGTTTGTTGGTAGCATTTGTTGTCTTAAAGCATGTGGAGGAAGCGGGTGTGCATTCAGGTGACGCTACCATTGTTCTTGAGCCAAACAGCCTGCAGAAAGAAATCGTAAAAAGAATTGAAGAAATCACCAGTTTGATTGCCCAAACGCTTAAAATTAGTGGCCCTTTTAATCTGCAATTTTTGGTTAAACACGGTGTAGTTTTAGTGATTGAGTGTAATTTAAGAGCCTCCCGCAGTTTTCCTTTCAGTTCTAAAGTAACCGGTGTGAATTTAGTGAAACTAGCCACTCAGGCCATTTTAGGCAGAAAAACCGCCAAATTAGGCAGACTTTTACCAAAGGCTTTTGGGGTTAAAGCAGCGCAATTTTCTTTTAATCGCTTGCGGGGAGCTGACCCTATTTTACAAATCGAAATGGCTTCAACTGGAGAGGTGGGTTGTTTCGGCTATGATTTAGCGGAGGCTTATCTTAAAGCTATGTTGGCGGTTGGCACAACTTTACCCAAAAGAAAAATTCTCTTAACCATTGGTAATTATTATAAAGAAGCTTTTTTGCCTTATGCTAAAAAGTTATTTGAAATGGGTTTTAAAATTTACGCCACCGAAGGTACCGCCACTTACCTGAAGACTTTTGGCATTCCTTCAGTCATGGTGAGAAAAGGTTATGAAGGCGGTAAAAACAACACTTTATATTTAATTGAAAATCGGTTAGTGGATTTTGTCATTAACCTGCGGGATAGAGAGTCATTTAACGGCCACTTTGCCAAAACTCAAAAAGAAAGATCCGACGGTTATAAGATAAGAAGAGCGGCGGCTGATCATCATATCTCCCTGTTGACTAATTTTCAGACTGCTCAATTATTCATTGAGGCGTTAGCCAAAAAGAAAAAAAGTGATTTGCTGATCTTACCCTGGCAGGCTTATCTTAAGCAAGGTGAACAGTTATTATTAACAGAGGAAAAAAGTAATCAATTTTAATTTTTTAAAAGGAGGTGGCCGTTTTTATGGTCAGAGTTTAATTAGCGTTGATCAGCTGACTCTTAAGGATGTTGCTATTATTTTTCAACTGGCAAATGATTATAAACGAGGGTTGGAAAAAGGCAGCGTTTATCAGGATTTAAAAGGTAAAATTTTAACCGCACTTTTTTATGAACCGTCCAGCCGGACTTTTGGTTCATTTCTTTCGGCTATGCAGCGGTTGGGTGGCGGAATTATTCCTATTCATGGTGTGGCTTTTTCTTCGGTAGTTAAAGGAGAAAGTTTGATTGATACCGTGAGAACTTTTCAAAACTATTCCGATGTGATTGTTTTGCGGCATCCGGAAAAAGGAGCTGCTTATCAGGCAAGTTCTTATCTTCAGATTCCGCTGATTAATGCCGGTGATGGTACTGGTGAGCATCCCACGCAAGCTCTTTTGGATTTGTTAACTATTCAAAATAATTTAGGCCGATTAACTAATTTAAAAATTGCCATAGTGGGCGATTTAAAATACGGTCGGACCGTTCATTCTTTGGCTCGTTTGCTTAGCCTTTATAAGAAAGTAACTTTTTATTTTGTTTCACCTGTTGGTTTAAGGATGCCTGAGTCGATTTTGACTTTTCTTAAGAAGAAAAAAATCCAGTTTTATCTTTTGACTGACCTTAAACCGATCATTAAGCAAATTGATGTTTTATATATGACGCGTATTCAGAAAGAGAGAATGAATGAAGAAGTTTATGAAAAAAGCAAAAGCGCTTATCAAATTAATAACCACTTGGTTAATCAGATGAAAAAAGAAGCCATTGTGATGCACCCTTTACCGCGAGTCAACGAAATTAGTCCTGACGTTGACCAAAATCCGCGGGCGGTTTATTTTAAAGAGCAAATGTGTAACGGTTTAGCAGTGAGAATGGCGCTTTTGCGTTTAATTTTAAAAGCTTAACCTTAACTTTTTAATAGTTTAACAAAATGAGTCTGGTCAAACTACCAGGTATGGTTGATGTACACACCCATTTGCGGGAGCCGGGAGCAGTTGTTAAGGAAGATTTCTTAACCGGTACTGCGGCGGCTTTGGCTGGTGGGGTAACTTTGGTTTTGGATATGCCCAATAATCCCATTCCTACTTTATCAACTTCCGCTCTTTGGCAAAAAGAAAAAATCGCCAGTCAAAAAGCGGTTTGCGATTATGGTTTAATTTTTGGCGCGTCTTTAACTGATAATACAGCTGAATTTGCCAAAATTAAACATCAGGTAGCGGCGTTGAAAATTTATTTAAATCAAACAACAGGCAATTTATTAATTAATAACTTTTCTTTGCTGGCGAAAATTTTTGCTTCTTGGTCTTTTGATAAACCGATTATGGTGCATGCTGAGGGAGAAAGCTTGGTGAAAGCCATTGCTTTGGCTAAGCGCTACCATAAACATCTTCACTGCTGTCATGTTTCTTTAAAAGAAGAGGTGGAACTGCTTAAAAAAGCCAAAGAAAAAGGTATTCGGGTTACCGCTGAAGCAACACCTCATCATTTGTTTTTAACCAAACAGGACGGTAAAAAACTTGGTCCTTTTGGTTTAATGAAACCGCCGCTTGCTAGTCAAAGGGATGTAAATGCTTTATGGCAAGCCCTGAAAAAAGGTATTATTGATCTTGTGGCCACTGATCACGCGCCTCATACCAAAAAGGAAAAAGAAAGCGGGAAACCTCCTTTTGGTGTACCTGGTCTGGAAACCGCCTTGCCGCTTTTATTAACTGCCTATAAAGAAGGTCGGTTAACCCTTGAGGAAGTAATTCGTCTTTATTCGGAAAATCCGCGCCGTATTTTTAAACTGCCTAACCAACCCCAAACTTTTATTGAGGTTGATTTATCAAAAAAATTCACCATTAAAAATGAAAATCTGAAAACCAAATGCGGTTGGTCGCCTTTTGCCGGTTGGTTAGTTTATGGCCAGGTAGAAAAGGTTGTTTTGCGGGGTAAAACCGTGTATAACCAAGGAAAAGTTTTAGTCAAACCAGGTTTTGGCCAAAATATTTATGGGCAAAAAAATTGATTTATCAGTTAAACTGGGTAGTTTGAAACTAAAAAATCCTTTGATTTTAGCCTCAGGTATTTTGGGTTTAAATTGTGCTTTATTAAAAAGAGCAGTTTTAGGCGGAGCTGGAGCAGTTACCATCAAATCGTTAACCAGCCAACCCCGGCAAGGTCATAACAACCCGATTTTGGTTGAGGCAGTGGCTGGCGGTTTTCTTAATGCGGTTGGTTATGCTAATCCTGGTATTGAAAGAGGAGTAGCAGAATTTAAAAAATGGGATAATGCCGTTCCCTTAATTGGCAGTATTGTGGCTGGCAACACCAAGGAATTTATGAGACTAGCCAGTCAAATTCAGGCCGCACCCATTGCGGCTTTGGAGATTGTTCTTTCCTGTCCGCACACACCAGGCTACGGACTTTTAGCTGGTCAGGGAACAGCTAAAGCCACTTTTCAGATTACTCAAGCAGTAAGAAAAACAACCAAATTACCTTTAATTGTCAAGTTATCTCCGTCAGTGGCAGCCATTGGTGAAATTGCCAAAGCCGCAGAAAGCGCTGGGGCTGATGCTCTTAATATGGGTAACACATTAGGGCCTGGCATGAAAATTAACATAGAAACCGGCCAGCCTATTTTGGCTTTTCGTTTCGGCGGTTTAAGCGGTCCGGTGATTCGGCCGGTGATTATTCGGGCAGTTTATGATCTTTATCAGGCGGTTAAAATTCCCATTATAGCCACCGGTGGCATGGTGAAAGGTGAGGATGTGATTGAGGCTTTAATGGCTGGGGCCACTGCAGTTGGTATTGGTACTGGCATTTACTATCGGGGAATTAACATTTTTAAAAAAATAGTAAAGGAGATAACTGACTGGATGCAGAAGCATAATTACCAACAGATCAGTCAGTTTCAGGCAGTAGCCCATGCGTAATTTATACCAGACAGTCAAAATTAAAAAAATTAGGCAAGAAACAGATAAAGTAAAGAGTGTTGTTTTGGCCGCTAACCTTAAAGCCAAGCCGGGTCAGTATGTGATGGTTTGGTTGCCTGGGCAAGGTGAAAAGCCTTTTGCGGTGGGCGATTGTTCGCCTTTATTGTTAACTATTGCCAAAGTGGGCACTTTTACCGCGCAACTGCATCAGCTTAAGACAGGTGAAACAATCACTTTTCGTGGTCCTTATGGCTCTTCTTTTCAACCCAAAGGCCAAAAATTATTACTGGTGGGTGGTGGTTACGGTGTGGTACCTTTGTATTTTTTAAGCAAAAAATACCATAAAGACAAAGATATCAAGGTTGTGATTGGAGCCAAAACAAAAGCAGATTTGCTGTTTGTGAAAAAGCTGCAAAAGCTGGGTTGTTCCGTTTATGTAACCACTCAAGATGGTTCAGCTGGTTTTAGGGGTTTGGTGACTGATTTGGTTGAAGTTTTGTTAGCCAAAGAGAAATTTGATTATTTGGCTGCCTGTGGTCCACTGCCAATGATGGAAAAAGCAGCTCAATTGGCTTTTGTCAATAAAATTGCCTGTCAGGTTAGCCTTGAGGCGCATTTTAAATGCGGCGGAATTGGGCTTTGCGGTGAGTGCAGTTTTAAAGGCCGTTTAGTTTGCCGGGAAGGGCCGGTTTTTGCTGGTAAAATTTTACTTAAGTCAGTTTAAAATGAAATCCAAAAAAACTTTTATTATTGCTGGTTCATCTAATTTGGCTTTTGCCCAAAAATTAGCTTTAGGCAGTGGTATACCTTTAGGTAAGGTTACCATTGGCCGTTTTTCCAATGGTGAGGCTAAAGTGCGGATTGAGGAGCCAATTTACAACAACTCTTTTTATGTTATTCAGTCCCTTTCCCAGCCAGTTGATGAACATATTATGGAGCTTTGTCTTTTGATTGATGCCTTAAAAAGGGGAGGGGCAGCAAAAATTGTGGCAGTTGTTCCTTGGTTTGGCTACGGAATTCAAGATAAAGTCTTTATGCCCGGTGAGGCTTTGTCGGCCAAAGTGGTAATTGATTTTTTGCAAAGGCTAGGCATTCATTCTTTAATCACCATTGATCTTCATTCGGATAACATTATTGGTTTTTTTGAAGTGCCGGTTGTTCATCTAACTGCCATTCCTCTTTTTGCCCGTTATATTTTACGGCGCTACGGCAAGCAAGTTTTGGTGGTTAGTCCGGATTTTGGCGGAGCCAAAAGAGCGCGCCGGTTTGCCAAAGAATTAGGCCAGTCTGGTTTAATTGGTATTATTGACAAGGAACGTTGCTTATTAAGCGGTGATTTAACCCTGCGGGGGATTAATCTTGAAGTTAAAGAAAAAATCGTGGTTTTACTAGATGATTTTGTTTCCACGGGTAGTACTTTAATTGAAACAGTTAAGCTTTTAAAAAAAGCCAAAGCCAGTTCCATTGTAGCTTGTATCAGCCATCCGATTTTAGCCGGTCAGGCTGCAGCCAAAATTGGTCAGAGTAGTTTAACAGAATTAGTTACCACCAACACTATTGTTATACCGCAGGCAAAACAGCTTAAATTAAAAGGCAAATTAAGGGTGATTTCTGTCAACCGACTTGTCTTACCTTATATAATATAACATTATGAGTCGTGAAATTATATTAACAGACAGGCAAAAAAATTTATTAAGAGAAGCAATTACAAAATTAAGAGAAGGAGAACCGGTATTAATTCCCAAAATACCAGAATTACCAGGAGAAGAATTTCAAGTATTACAAGTAGTAGCATTAATCGTTTGTGTTTTAGCACATGCCGGTTCACCCAATGAACCAAAACGGGTAAGAGCATATAAAAGAAGTTTAATCAAAAAATACAGCCCTTGTTTGGTTAATAAACCGCCTGGTCAGGCGAATTTAGAACAAGCCCGGCGGGGTTTTGAACATCATCAACGGTGTTACTCGCCTAATGGTCGAAATGCATCAGGCAGAGCAAGGGCCAGAAATTTTTAATCTCAATTATGCTTGTTCATTTTGATGTTGATGATAATCTGAAAAAATATCTTAAGGGTTGTAAACTGCCTTTTTCCCTAACTTTTTCGAATTTACCCAAAATCAAAAACAAAGAAAAAATCACTCAGGTAACAATAAAAAGTCAATCTCAACTTGACAAGCGAATGCTTCAGGCTTTACCCAACCTGAAGCTTATTGTTACCCGAACAGTGGGTTTTGATCATCTTGATTTATCAGCTTGCCGCCAAAGAAAAATTGCAGTTTATCATATTCCTGCTTATGGTGCTTTGGCGGTGGCTCAGCATACCATAGCTTTGTTGCTGGCGGCTAGCCGCCGGCTTATTTCCGCTTATTATCACACTCAGCAGGGATTTTTTGACTACCGGCCTTTTTTGGGTTTAAGCCTTGAGGGAAAAGTTTTAGGTGTAGTTGGTACCGGACGAATTGGTTTGGCGGTTATTAAAATTGCTCAAGCTTTGGGTATGAAGGTTTTGGCTTTTGATTTGTTCAAAAACAATAAAGAAGCCCAAAAATTAAATTTTAATTACACTACACTACCCAATTTATTAAAAAAAGCTGATGCGGTAACTTTGCATGTGCCAGCCACCAAAGAAACTTATCATTTATTATCCACTCAAGAGTTTAAACTTTTGAAAAAAGGCGTGATTCTTATCAATACTGCTCGGGGCGATTTAATTGACACCAAAGCTTTGCTTGATTATCTTGATAAATTTTACGCTGTCTGTTTGGATGTGGTGGAAAATGAGCATCAATTTAATCAGAAACATCCTTTGCTTAACAAACCAAATGTGATTATTACTCCTCACTGTGCGTTTTATACTGATTTAACGGTGAAAAAAATTGCCCAAGAGACCAGTAAAAATATTGAGAGATTTAAAAAAAACGATAAGACTAACCGTTTAGTTTAAGTTAATTTTTTATGGAATTTTACCAAAAATTAAAAAAGGCGATTGAGAAAAACAATTCTTTACTTTGTCTTGGTTTGGATCCTGATTGGGTTAAACTGCCGGCTTTTTGGCAAAAAAAGAAATATCCGCAATTTGCTTTTAATCAATGGCTAATTGAGCAAACTGCTGATTTGGTTTGCGCTTTTAAATTAAACAGTGCTTTTTATGAAGCCAGAGGTGCCTGGGGTATTTATGAGTTAAAAATGACTTTTGCTTATCTTAAGAAGAAAAACCCAGCGCTTTTAACCATTTTGGATGCCAAAAGAGCTGATATTCAAAACACTAATTTTTCTTATTGTCAGTTTGTTTTTGATTATCTTCAAGCTGATGCAGTCACTTTAAATCCTTATTTAGGCCGTGAGGCGTTACAGCCTTTTTTAGCCAGAAAAGACAAAGGCTGTTTAATTCTTTGCCGAACATCCAACCCGGGAGCAGCGGAATTTCAAGATTTAAAGGTAGGGCCAAAACCGCTTTATCAGAAAATCGCTGAACAAGTTAGTCGGAAGTGGAATCAGCATAAAAATTGTTTATTGGTGGCAGGCGCCACTTATCCGACTGAACTGAAAATTTTAAGAAAATTGGTGGGTGAAACAATGTGGTTTTTGGTCCCCGGGGTTGGGGTGCAGGGAGGGAGTCTTGACCAAGTGATTAAATCAGGTCAGAATAAAAAGAGAGCTGGTCTTATTATTAACAGCAGCCGCAGTGTTATTTTTGCTAAGAATCCCCGCCGTGAGGCGGAAAAATTAAAATTAACCATTAATCAATTAAGACAAAAATGAAAAGCCTTGCTCATCAAGTAGCTAAACTACTTTTGGAGATTAAGGCGGTTACTTTTCGTTTTAACCCGCCTTATACTTTTACTTCCGGTCTTAAAAGTCCGATTTATCTTGATAACCGTTTGGTGATGTCTTACCCAGCTGTCAGGCAGAAAATCATTAACTATTATCTTTTAGTTATTAAGGAAAAAATTGGTCTTGATTCGTTTAACTGGATTTCTGCCACTGCTTCAGCGGCAATTCCGCAAGCCAGCTTAGTGGCCGCTTATCTTAAACTACCAATGGTTTATGTACGGCCTACTACTAAACAGTATGGTAAAGGCAATCAAATTGAAGGTTACTTGCCAAAAGGCAGTCGGGTTTTGATTATTGAGGATCATATTTCAACTGGTAGTAGTGTGGTTGAGAATGCCCGGGCTATCAGGCAGGCTGGAGGTAAGGTAAGGTTTTGTGTGGCTAGTACTACTTATGAAACAGCTGTTTCTCAAAAAAACTTAAAGCAAAACAAAATTAAACTATTTAGTTTAACCACCGGTAAAGTTATTGTGGAAACAGCCTTAACCAATGGTTATCTTACCAAAAAGGAAAAAGAATTAGTTGATCTCTGGTTTGATAATCCAGCTGGTTGGTCAAGCAAAGTTGGTTTGTGATTGTAAGAGTTAGTTTTAAGGTTCTAATTTTTGTATAATACTTTCTTAAAAAGCAATATCTTGAAAACAAATGAAGGAAGAAAAATCTGATATTATTGTTTCGCTTGGAGGTTCGGTTATTTTTCCGGATACTGGTATTAACAACCAGTTTCTTAAAGAATTTGAGTTAATTGTCAGAGAAAAAATCGCCAAAAAAAATTGGCGATTTTTTATTTTTGCTGGAGGCGGTCATGTTGCTCGGGAATATCAATATACAGCCGAAAGGGTGATTGGCAAGGTAAAAGATGAGGATATTGATTGGTTGGGGATTCATGCCACTCGTTTAAACGCTCATTTACTGCGCACTATTTTTCGCGATTTAGCTTTGCCTCGGGTTTTAGTCAAATATGATCGGTTGCCTGCATTGGCTAATTTTAAAATAGTAATTTGCGCTGGTTCTAAGCCAGGCGCAACCACTGATTTTGATGTGGTTAAGCTTGCCAATTTACTGAAAGTTAAAGAAGTTTTTTCTTTTTTGAATGTAGCGGGTATTTATGACCGTGATCCGAAAATTTTTCAAAATGCCCGATTGCTTAAGCACCTTAACTGGTCTGCCTATCAGGAGATGATTGGAGATTGGTGGCAGCCTAAAAGACAGGTGCCTTTTGATCCTTTTGCTACCAAATTAGCGCAAAAAATCGGTTTGCGGGTTTATTTTCTTGACGGTAAAAATGCCGCAAATCTAAAAGATGTTTTAGAGAAAAAAGACTTTGTTGGATCAATTATTGATTAAGCCTATGTTTAATCAGAAAAAGTTAGTTATTTTGTCTTTGGGTGGTTCGTTAATTTACCCTCAAGGTGGACTTGATATTAAGTTTTTGCAGGATTTTAATAAACTGATTAGAAAAGAAGTAGCCAAAGGCACTTCTTTTTTTATTGTTTGCGGCGGCGGTCGGCTTAGTCGTATTTATCAGCAGACTGTGCGGTCTTTGGTTGGCAACATTCCTGATGAAGATGTTGACTGGTTGGGTATTCATGGCACCAGAATGAATGCTCAGCTTTTAAGAACGATTTTTGCAGATATTTGTTATCCTAAAGTCATTTATCACTATCAGGAAAAAGAACCCAAAATCGACAAGCCAGTGGTGGTGGCAGCCGGCTGGAAGCCGGGTTGGTCAACTGATTATTGCGCTGTTTTACTGGCTAAAAATTATGGCGCCAAAAATATCATCAATCTTTCCAACATTGAGGTGGTTTATGATAAAGATCCCAAAGTCTATCCTGATGCTAAACCTTTGGAAAAAATAAGCTGGCAGAATTTTGAAAAAATTGTGGGTAACAGCTGGAAACCTGGTAGTAATTTACCTTTTGATCCGATTGCTACTAAATTAGCCAAAAAACTTGATTTAACCGTTTTTATTCTTAAAGGCAGTAATTTAAAAAACTTAGAAAAAGCCTTAGCAGATAAACCTTTTAAAGGAACAATTATTCTACCTTTGAAACTCAATGCTTCTTTTTACAGCCGCAATTATTTTGAAATGGGCATTGGTTATACTGGTTATACCACCACTTTAAAAGGCAGGTTAACTGCTTTTTTGGTTAATTTTTATCGCGCTTTGTTGATTAAGTTGTTTTTAAGACCGAAAAGTTTGCTTGATGTTGGTTGCGGTACTGGTTTGCTGGTTTATTTTCTCCGCTTATTTGGAGTGAAGGCTTATGGTGTGGATGTAAGTGATTACGCTTTAAGCAAAGCTCCTCGGACAATTGTACCTTATTTAAAAGCAGCCGAGATTCTTAAATTGCCTTATAAAGATCAGTCTTTTGAGGTAGTGACTACTTTTAATGTTTTGGAACATTTGCCATTGAGTGATATTCCCAAAGCTTTAAAAGAATGCAATCGAGTTAAAATTAATTATTGTCTGCATAAAATCTATACAGTGGAGAATTGGTGGATTAAGAAACTGCATAGAGGCGACATTTCCCATATTAGTGTTTTTACCAAAGACTGGTGGGAGAAAACCTTTAAACACTTGGGTTTTTCTTTAACTGACGTGTTTTTTCCTCGCCTGCCTAGCTTTATGGAAACGATTTTTATTTTAAACAAGAAAAAGAATGCTTCTTAAAGATCTAACATTGGATAACTTTCGTTCATTCAGCCGAAAAAAAATAACTTTTTCACCAAAGTTAACTTTGCTTGTTGGTCCTAACACTGCCGGCAAGACCAACATTTTAGAAAGTCTTTTTCTGCTTGCTTTGGGTGTTAGTTTTCGAGCCCAGCATGATGTCCAAATGATTAAAAAAAATGCCTTAGTCAGTCATGTTAAAGCTAATTTAGTCAGTGACGAGGCAATAAAACAATTAGAAGTAATTTTAACCTGCGGCGAGTTGTATCAGCGCAAAATTTTTCGCAAGAAATGTTTGGTTAACGGAGTGGTTAAACGATTGGTTGATTTTGCCGGCATTTTAAAAATTAGTCTTTTTTGGCCACAGGATTTGGAATTGGTGACTGATTCGCCTGCTGTTAGACGAAACTATCTTGATTTTGTTTTAAGTCAAGTTAGCCGAGAATATCGGGTTAGTTTAGCAATTTATGAAAAAAGCTTGCGCCGACGCAATAAAATTTTAACCAGATTAAGAGAAAAACAAGGTAGAAAAGAAGAATTGATTTATTGGAATAATTTGTTAGTGAACAACGGTTTGGTAATTAGCCGGCAAAGACAGGCTTATTTTACTTTTCTTAATCAATTAAAACTGGCTTTGGGTCAAAATGTTTTCCGGGCTGATTATCAGCCAAACCTGATTACTTTAGAACGGTTGGTAGCAGTTGCTGATAAAGAAATTTTAGCCGGTAACACTTTGGTTGGGCCGCACCGAGACGATTTTGTTTTAAAAATTGTCAGTCAAGCTTGGCCGGAAAAAGAGCTGGCAGTTTTTGGCTCACGAGCTGAACAGCGGTTAGGTGTTTTGTGGCTTAAATTAGGCGAGCTAGCTTTTTTGGAAAAGGCAACTGGTCAGCAACCGGTTTTTCTGCTTGATGATATTTTTTCCGAATTTGACCAAACTAACCGGCAGTTTGTTTTGACTCATGTTTTTAACCAGCAAACCATTATTACCACCACTGATCTTGAATCAATTCAAACTGCTTTACCCAAAGACACCCAAATAATTAAATTAACCTCCTAAAAGCTCTGGTCTGATTTTCTTTGTTTTGGCCAGCGCTTTTTGGTAGCGCCATTTGGCAATTTTTTGGTGATTGCCCGAAAGCAGAATCTGGGGCACCTTATAACCTTGAAAATCAGCCGGCCGGGTATATTGCGGATATTCCAGCAGTTTTCCCTGATAGCTGAAGGATTCAGTGCTTGTGGCTTCTTTTTTAGGCAAAACACCTTTAAGCAGTCTTACCACCGAATCCACCACCACACAAGCCGGAATTTCACCGCCGGTTAAAATATAATCGCCAATAGAAATTTCCTCATCACAAAGATAATCCGCCACCCGTTGATCAACACCCTCATAATGGCCACAAAGAAGAATAAGCTGCTGAAAACGGGTTAAGTATTTGGCTTTTTTTTGCGTGTAGGGTTTGCCTGAAGCTGAAAGAAGAATAATTCGCTTTTTGAGTTTATTTTGACTTAAGCTTGCTACCGCTTGAAAAAAAGGTTCGGGCCGGATTACCATACCAACCCCTCCGCCATAAGGTTTATCATCAACACTACCTCGTTTATCAATTGACCATTGCCGCAGATTATGTACTCTTATTGTAACCAGACCTTTTTCCTGGGCTTTTTTTAAAATTGAACTGGTAAAAAAACCAGTCAGCATTTCGGGAAAAAGGGTCACTACCTCAATCAGCATAAGCTTATTTTAGCATTTTCTTTTGGGTTTTTATGCTAAAATTAAGCCAAAATGGAAAAGTTCTTAAAAAAACTTTATCAGCCGCCTAAAAATTCGCATAAAGGTCAGAATGGCAAGCTGCTTGTGATTGGCGGTTCCAAACTTTTTCACGCCGCTTCTCTTTGGGCTTTGGAGGTTGCCTCAAGAATAGTGGATTTGGTTCATTATTGTTCAGTACCGGAAAATAACCAAATTGTCCAAAAAGCCAAAGAAAAATTTCGCAACGGCATTGTTGTTTCCAGAAGTCAGGTTGAAGATTATATTCAGGAAGATGATTGTATTTTAATTGGGCCTGGTATGACCAGAGATGAAGAAACGCGGGTATTAACCAGTTATCTTTTACGCCAATATCCGCAAAAAAAATGGGTGATTGATGCTGGTGCTTTACAGATGATAACGCCTTCTCTGATTCCGCCAGGAGCAATTTTAACCCCGCATCAGCAGGAATTTATTCGCTTGTTTAAAGTGAAACTGCCCAAAGCCAAAAAGAGAGCAGAGTTAACTTTTTTGGCTAAACTGGCAGCTGAATTTTCCCAACAATATCAATGCACGATTCTTCTTAAAGGACCAATTGATTTTATTGCTTGTCAGGGAAAATTAAAAAAAATCACCGGCGGCAATGCTGGTATGACTAAAGGTGGAACTGGTGATGTTTTAGCAGGGTTGGTGGCTGCTTTTTATTGTAAAAATGAAGCTTGTTTATCAGCTATAGCTGCTTCTTTTTTTAATAAAAAAGCCTGTGATTCTCTTTTTCAGAAAGTTGGCTATTATTTCAACGCTTCTGATCTGGTAGCAGAACTTCCGTTGGTGATGAAGAGGGTTTTGCTTCCGGAAACTGAAGAGTAGACAAAATTTGTTCAAAAATTGAATTATAATCATATTTCTTTTTATCTTTAATCTCTGCCAGTATTCGGTAAATTTGCTTATCTCCAGGAATAAAAATTTCACTGATTTTATTCTGCCACCAATAATTAACTTTAACAGCAGAGTTTTGGTTTAATGTGATTTTTGTGGTTTTAACCAAAGATAAAACTGGATAGCGTCGCTTTAACCATTGATTAAGGGAAAGTTTTTCTGGGTTAGAAAAAGGTTTTTTTAAGCGGAGCAAAAAAATCAGCTGATTGGTTTGGCTGTCTTTAAATTGAATAACCGCCTCATCATCTTCTTCAAAAAAGTTTTTCTCTTGAGTAGGGTGAGCGGTTTTAAGATAAAGCTGACCTTCAGCCGGATATTGCAGAGAATAACCAAAACCGCTTTGAAAAGTTTGCCAATTGGTGGTTAAGCCAAACTTGCTGATTGGTGAAATTGCAGGTTGAGCGGTTTGGTTTTTACTAATTGTCAGCGGTTTTGGCTTTTGCTTCACCAACCCTCTTAAATAAAAAAAACCAATTAAGGCAGTAAAAATAAGTACGGCTAAAATCAAAAAAAGAGGATGAATAATAAACGAAGGTTGGTTAAAATCATCAGGTGGAGTGGCAGAAGTTTTGGTTTTTTTATTCTCTTTTAAATTTTGACTTTGTTTTTTCTGGTCTTTAGACTGCTCCTTTTCTGGCATAGCTAAAGGGTTAATTTTTCTTTTTCCAATCTTTTTTTCAGCCGATAGAGAAACTCTCTTTTGACCTTTCCCTGATAATTATTTTTGGTATAAAAAACAAGCCGGATGAGCATTTTGTTAGGTTGAAGATCTTCAATACCTTTAAACTCCGGTTTTTTCACCAGCATATCGCTTAAAGTTTTGTTAAGCGAAAAAGTTTTTAACTCGTCTTTGATTAAGGCAAAAAGACGGTCAATAGGCAGATTAATCGGTAGAGTTAAATCAAGATTAAGTCTGGCTTCTCCTTTGGAGAGATTAGTTAATTGCGTAATAGCACCAGCCGGAATAACATGAAGCGCACCAGTTTCATCTTTTAGGATAATGGTTCTGATGTTGATTTTTTCCACCAAGCCCCGTTTGTTGCCGATTTCCACCAGATCGCCAACCGCAATTGAATCTTCAGCTAAAAGAAAAAGACCATTGATTAAATCTTTAACTAAAGTTTGGGAGCCAAAACCAATGGCAATACCAATAATACCCGCTGAAGCCAGTAGAGGTTTTATGTCAATCCCTAAAATGGATAAAACCAGAAAAAAACCAACCACAAAAATGGTGATAGAGACAGCACTTTGAAGAAGGGAGGTTAAGGTTTTAGCTCTTTTACTTTCCAGCTGATTGGGCAATTTAATTTTCTGGCGCAGAAAATTACTCAAAAAAACACTCGTGGTTAAAACCGCTAAAATTTTAAAAAGAATAACCGGCTCCATTAAATTTAAGTATAGCAAAAAACCAAAAAACTTGAAATTTTGCGGGAATTATGCAATTATTAAAAAGAGATTAGAACTAATTTATCAGCTAATGTATTCGCCAAACTTTACTTTAACTAATAAAATTTTGCGCCATATCGGCACAATTGAAGCAGCTCAAGCTGTGATTTTAAACGCACCGCTTTTACCAGCCTGGGAGGCCAAATTTAGGGAAGAGGCGGTAGTTAAGGCGGTTCATCACGGTACTCATATTGAAGGTAATGAACTTAATTTAGCTGAAGCCAGCGCAGTTTTGCGGGGGCAGCCAGTTGTGGGACGGGAACGGGATATTCAAGAAGTGATTAATTTTCGCAATGTTTTGCGTTATTTGGATGAGTTGGCTCAAGCCAGCAGTGAATTTGCTTATTCGGAGGAGGTAATCAAGCAAATTCATCGTTTAACCATCGACCGAATTTTACCCAGTGAAAAAAGCGGTGTTTACCGCAAGACCCAAGTGGTGGTTAAAAATTCCTTAACTGGTGAAATTTCCTTTCGGCCGCCGCCGGCTTTGGAGGTACCTTATTTAATGACTGCTTTTTTGGCTTGGTTAAGAAAGACAACTGGCGATGAATTGCATCCGATTTTGAAAGCTGGTATTGCTCAATATGAAATTGTCAGAATTCATCCTTTTGTAGATGGTAATGGTCGAGTGGCGCGGGCTTTTGCTACTTTGATTCTTTTTAAGGAAAAATACGATATTAAACGTTTTTTCTCCTTAGAGGAGTATTACGATCAAAATCCTAATGAGTATTACTTGGCTCTTCAGGCGGTTTCCCAGGGCCGGGGTGGGGCCGGTGTTTCTTACGATTTAACACCTTGGCTTGAGTATTTTACTTTAGGTTTGGCAGTTGAATTTAATCGGGTTAAGGAAAAAATTTTAAAACTGTCCACTGATGTTCAGCTTAAGGAAAAATTAGGTGGCAAACAGATTTATCTTTCAGAAAGACAAATTACGATTATTGAATATATTCAAAAAACCGGTTTTTTACAAAACCAGAGTTTTAAAACTCTTTTTCCCAAAATTTCCGAAGACACCATCCTTCGCGATTTGAAAGATTTGATAAATAAAGGTATTCTTAAAAAGAAAGGGAAAACTAAGGCGGCTCAATATATTTTAAAAACATGAATGCTGATGATCCAGCTTTTATTTATTTAACCTTAATTTTGCCTAGCCTTTTTTCCTTAACTTTAATTGCCGAAGGAATTCATAAGACAATGCAGAAAGAATCAGGTTGGTTTTCTTTAGTGTTCGGTTTTTTCTTTTTATTAGCGGTGGTGATTTTTGCTTATTTTTTTATTTTTACCTGAAAAATGGGAATTAGTTTATGGAATTTACGCAACTGGCTTCTTATTTGCAGAAATTAGAAAAAACCACCTCACGAAATTTGATGGTTGAGGTATTGGCGGAGCTTTTTCAAAAAACTTCTTTTGCGGAAATTGAGAAAATTTGTTATCTTTTGCAGGGTCGAGTGGCGCCGCTTTATCAGCCTGTGGAATTTGGCATGGCGGAAAAAATGGTAATTAAAGCTATTAGTCAGGCTTGCAGTGTTTCTTTAGCCAAAGTCACCCAAGAATTTAAAAGTTTAGGTGATTTAGGCCAGGTTGCAGAAAAATTAAAAAAAGGCAATAGTCAGTTAAGTTTTAAACAAACTAAAATGGATGTTTTAACAGTTTATCAGACTTTGCGGCAGATTGCCCAAACCAGCGGTGAAGGCGCAGTTAGCCAAAAAATCAATTTGCTGGTTGGTCTTCTTGAAGCAGCTGATCCTTTAGCCAGCCGCTATTTGATAAGAATTCCGCTTGATAAGTTACGACTGGGTTTTTCGGAAATGACAGTGCTTGATGCTTTATCTTGGTTGCTTGCCGGCAGTAAAAAATACCGGCCGTCAATTGAAAAAGCTTATAATGTTTGTCCTGATCTTGGTTTAATTGCCAGAACTGTTAAAGAAAAAGGTTTGGTTGGTTTGAGCAAAATTAAGCCCCGGGTTGGCACTCCGATTTTGATGGCCAGAGCTGATCGTTTAAACACAGCCGCAGCGATTTTAAAAAAAATTGGTCGTTGCGCGATTGAATTTAAATATGATGGTTTGCGGCTTCAGGTTCATTATCAAAAAAACCGCCAAGCCGAACCAATGATTAAGTTTTTTTCCCGCAATTTAGAAGAGGTAACTTTTATGTTTCCTGATCTTAAACAGGCAGTTTTTGCGCAGGTTAAAGCTGATGAAGTGATTTTTGAAGGTGAGGTGGTGGCTTATAATCCCCAGACTGGAGTTTTTATTCCTTTTCAGCAAACCATGCAGCGCAAAAGAAAATACGATATTGAAGCTAAAGCCAAAGAAATCGGAGTTAAGCTTTTTGCTTTTGAACTGCTGTTTTTCAATCAGCAAAACTTGACTAATCAGCCTTATCTTGAGCGAAAAAAACAGCTGAAAACAATTATTAGTCGTGGTGAGGCAATTAAAATTGCTCCCGAAGAAATTACTGATTCAGAAGAAAAAATTAATCAACTGTTTGATCAAGCAATTAATCAGGGATTTGAGGGTATTATGGCCAAAAAACTAGACGGGGTATATCAGGCTGGTGTCCGCGGTTTTAATTGGATTAAATTTAAAAGAGCCATGAGTCAGAGTTTAATGGATACTTTTGATGTTTTGGTGATGGGTTATACCAAAGGAGAAGGAAAAAGAACAACTTTTGGCGTTGGTCAGTTTTTAACCGGAGTTTATGATAAGAAGAATGATAAATTTACAACCATTACTAAAATTGGCACCGGTTTAACTGATGAGCAGTTTAAAGAATTTAGCAAAAGAGTTAAATCTTTGGTGGTGTCAAGCAAACCAGCCAACTACGAAGTTGACAAATTACTGGAACCTGATTATTGGTTAAAACCTTCTTTAGTGGTAGAGATAGCGGCTGATGAAATTACCAGAAGTCAGGTTCATACCACCGGTCGGGTGATGGGACCATCTAAGTCAGGTAAAGCTTATGAAGTGAAAAAAGCCGGTTATGCCTTAAGGTTTCCCCGTTTAATTGCTTTTCGTGATGATAAAAAAGCTTCGGAGGTTACAACTGTTGAGGAAGTGATTACCATGTTTAATAAACAGAAGTCTTTAGTTGGTTTTTGACTGCTAATTATTTGTTCTTGGATTTATTTCATGCGCTTTACCACCCATGGGATAGTGGATAATTTCTTTTTTTAAGATATTGTTTCCTTTGATCAAAACATTTAAAGCTACTTTGGCATACTTAGTTAGAACTTTTATTTTACCCTCTTTTCGGTAGCGTCTTAAAGAGACAGTAATTTTTGGTTTTTTGATAATTTGGGGAATAAACCCCAATTGGTAAATTCGGCTAGCCAGCTCATAATCTTCAGCAATTTTAAGCTCTTCATTAAAGCCGCCTGCTTTTTCAAAAATCTCTCTTGCCACAATAAAACAAAAGCCGGGGATAATCGGTTTACCAATAATGATTGAGGCTTCAATAGCTAAATTGCAAAAAGTCACAATTAACTGATCGTCAGGTTTACGGCTATCGCCTCGTGACCAGCTGGTAAAGAGTTTAAGCTGGGGAGAATTTTGGATAATTTTTTTGATATTAGTTAGATAATTTTTACCAAACCAAACATCAGCATCAAAAAAAACCAGCCATTTACTTTTAGTTTTTCGGGCGCCTAGATTTTTTTGATAAGAGACATTCTGTTTTGAGGTTTGCAAAATTGTAAAAGGAACCCCTTTTTGCCTAAAAATTTTTTGATAGTAAGCAGCAATGGTTAGCGTTTTGTCTTGACTGTTTCCATCAACTAAGACAATTTCTATTTCTTTTTCTTCTTGTTTAGTTAATGAAGTTAGGAGGCGGTCTAAATACTTTTCTTCATTAAGGGTGGGAATAATGATCGAAAAGAAATTTTTTGATTTGTTCATAAACAAGCTTTGGTTTATTAATAATACTAATATGACCGCTGTTAATAAAGGTTAATTTAGCCTTTTTAATCAACCGACTAACTCGTTGGCTGTGGTTAATAGAGAATATTATATCCTTTTTGCCGGCAATAATTAAAGTTGGTTTGGCGATTTTTTGAAAATAAATCTCGCTTGGCCAGAGAAGAATTACTTTCAACTGCAAAAGAAGATTAATTAAGCCAGTAGCTTTAATATCGGCTAAAAGCCGGCTAGCCGAAAGATCGCCAGAGTTTTTAAAAGGTTGGTAGTTGATTCTTTGTTGGAGTGAAGAAGGATTAAAATTGATTTTTTGGAAAAACCATAAGCACCAATTAAGAATTTGCTTAAGAAAAAAAGACCATCTTGCTAACGAATTGGGATTGCCGGTGTTGATTAAAATTAGCTTATCAACTAATTGAGGATAATCAACTGTAAAAGCGGTGGCTATTAGTGAACCAAGACAATGACAAACAAAAATAGTCTTTTTAATTTTATTTTGCTTTAAAACAGTTAAGACATCTTCGACATGATGGTTAATTTGATAAGCCGACCAGTTTGTTGGTCTTGATGAATGACCATGACCACGCAGATCTACAAAAAGTAAATTGCAGTTTAATTTTTTCAGATAAGGCAGGATTAAAGACCAAGAGGAAATTGAACCCCCAGCACCATGTAAAAAAGTGAGGGTTGTTTTGGATTTATTTTTTTGCCAAATCTGACAACAGATTTGAGTTTGATTATTTTTAATAAACCGATCAACCATTTTGGGAAATTATAACATTGGTATGAGTTTTTCATGCTATAATGCTTTTTAGTTAAATGAGAATTGTTGCTGATCTTCAGATTCATTCTAAATACAGCCGCGCTGTTTCCCAACAGATGATCCTGCCTGAAATAGCCAAATGGGCCAAGCTTAAAGGCATTGGTTTAATTGCTACGGGTGACTGGACTCATCCTTTATGGTTTCGGGAAATCAGTTCTCAATTGGTTGAAAGAACACCAGGCCTTTTTAGTTTACAAGATCAGCCGCAGCCTCTGTTTCTGCTTTCTGGCGAAATTTCCAGTATTTACTCTTTTAAAGGCAAATTAAGAAGAATTCATAACTTGATTTTTGCTCCTTCTTTTAAGACAGTGGCAAAAATTAACCAAGCATTAACCAAAAAAGGAGCTAATTTACTTTCTGACGGCCGGCCGATTGTTGGTTTAACCAGTCAGGAAATTGCTGAAATTGTTTTGGCCATTGACCCCAATTGTTTAATTATTCCCGCCCATGCTTGGACGCCCTGGTTTTCTTTATACGGTAGTAAATCGGGCTTTGACTCATTGGAAGAATGTTTTGGTCAGTTTTCTTCTTATATTTACGCTATTGAAACTGGTTTATCTTCTGATCCAGCCATGAACTGGCGAATTAAAGAACTGGATAACAGAGCGATTATTTCTTGTTCTGATGCTCATTCGCCAGCCAAACTTGGTCGGGAAGCCACTGTTTTTGAAACTCAAAACAAGCAGTTTTCCTATCAGGATTTGGTTGAAGCCATCAAACAAGATCCTACTGGTAAAGCTAAAATTGCCTTAACTATTGAATTTTATCCTGAGGAGGGGAAATATCACTACACTGGTCATCGGCTTTGCGGTGTGCGGCAAAGTCCCCAAGAGACCTTAAAATTAGGCAGTCTTTGTCCGGTTTGCAGCAAACCTTTAACTGTGGGAGTCATGCATCGGGTTGAGCAGTTGGCTGGCCGCAGTCAAGCTGATTTAAAAATTCAACAAGATGGAATGTATGTAAAAAGTGCGGCTTTTCCCAACAGACCTGGTTATGTAATGATTGTACCTCTTTTGGAGATTATTGCTGAAGCTTTACAAACAACTCCTGCCAGTCAGCAAGTATTTAATTATTATTTTAAGCTGTGTCAGACTTTTCAGGGAGAATTTACGGTTTTGTTAAAAACACCAATTGAGGAAATTGCCAAAACAGCTACTTCCCAAATTGCTCAAGGTATTAAGTTAGTCAGGCAAGGTAAAGTTACAATTGAGCCTGGTTTTGACGGTGTTTTTGGCAAAGTGAAAATCTGGTCAAATCAAACTGAAGATAAAAAGGAGAATTTGTTACAGGAAAAACAATTGGGCCTTTTTTCCTAAAAAATTTAATTTGACAAAATGGGCCGTTTATCACAAAAGCACAAAACTTTGGCGGCTTTAGCTTATTTACTTGGTCCTTTTTCTGCTTTGTTTTTGTTGGTTTATCTTAAGAAAGATAAGTTTGTCAAATTTCACGCGCTTCAATCCTTGATTTTTTTTGTTAGTCTTTGGTTGTTTTATGTAATTTTAAGTCTTAGTTTGGTGGGCTGGCTGATTTTACCCTTTTTATTTCTTATTAGTTTTCTTATTTGGCTGTTTTTATTATTTCAAGCGTTTAAAGGCAAGTGGTTTGCTTTGCCTTATTTTGAAAGTTTACTGAAAAAACAATAGTTTTGATTTTTTATGTTTGCAGATAGACAAGAAGCCGGGGTTTGGCTAACCAAAATTATCAAAAAACCGTCAGGCAAAACTATTGTCTGCGGTATTACCCGAGGAGGAGTAGTGGTGGCTTTACCAATTGCCCGTTTTTTTAAGCTGCCGCTTTATCCATTTGTGGTGAAAAAAATTGGCGCAGTAAATAACCCTGAACTGGCTGTTGGCGCTTTAACTTATAATAAAACTAGTTTTTTTGATTGGGATTTAATAAAAAAACTGGCTGTTTCTGATTTGTTTCTTAAAGAACAAACTGAAAAAAACTGGCAGGCTTTTGCCAAACTAGCCAGTCAATTCAAAACAAAACCACCGGTTAAAAACAACAACATCATTTTAGTTGACGATGGAGTGGCCACCGGTACCACCGTTAGGGCGGCAATTAAATATCTTAAACAGCAAAAAGCCAAAGAAATTATATTGGCAGTACCGGTGATTGCCAGTGATATTTATAAGAAGCTTAAGACTCAAGTCACCCATTTATATGCGGTTAAATTAGTTGATGATTTGGTGGCAGTTGGTCAATTTTACCGTTCTTTTCCTCAAGTTAAAGATCAGGAAGTCTTGACTATCTTAAGTTGATTTTTTATAGTAAATTCTTGATGAAGCTTATTGTTGGTTTGGGTAACCCCGGTGAAAAATTCCGCTATACGCGCCACAATCTTGGTTTTTTGGTTATTGATCAATTAGTGAAAGAATTAACACCAATTGATTTAAAACCGCTTTGGCAGGAAGTTGATAAACCCAAGCTGGTTTTTTGTCAGTTGAATAAATTAATTTTACTTAAGCCCCAAACCTATATGAACCTTTCTGGTTTGGCTGTTTCTTATTTAAAAGAGAAGTATCAGATTGAAAATCGGAATCTTTGGGTGGTGCATGATGATCTTGATTTGCCTTTGGGTAAGCTTAAAATTAGACGAGGTGGGGCTTCAGCTGGTCATCATGGTATTGAGTCAATTATGCAAAGCCTGAAAACTGCTAATTTTGTGCGTTTTCGGCTGGGTATTAGTAAAAATTTTAAGGATTTATCTTCCCAGAATTTGCATCGGCGTTGGGTGAAGCAGTTTGTCCTTTCTCCTTTTTCCCGTCAGGAAGAAAGCCAGTTAAGGAAAATGATTAAAAAAGCAGTTGCTGCCATTAAAGTTGGTTTAACAGCCGGTCTTACTAAGGCTATGAATCAATTTAATTAAACTTAAATTTTATGAAATCAGTGGGTGATATTTTAAAGAAATTCAATCCGCTTGAGGATAAACATATTTCTCGGGAATATCAGTCTTACGGTATTTATTTGGCGGAAAAATTAGGTGATTACCGACGCCGGAGTCTTTATATTAAATTAGCCAAGGAAATTCCGCGGGCGGTTTTGGAAAAAGCTTTAGCTTTTGTTCAGGATGCAACCAAAGTTAAACGTAAAGGCGCTTTATTTATGTGGAAATTAACCGAAATGGGTGTTTTGCGAAAAACTAAAAAATAACAATGAAAGGTGTTTTTGCTCAAATTTACCAGTTAACCGCTCAAATTCCTCAAGGTAAAGTGAGTACTTATGGTCGGTTGGCGCAAAAATTAAAGCTTAATCCCCAGGTTATTGGCTGGGCGCTTCATGCCAATCGTAATCGACAAATTCCTTGTCACCGGGTGGTTAATCAAAAAGGCAGGGTGGCAGCTAATTATGGTTTTGGCGGTGGGGTTGTTCAGAAAAAAAAGCTACAGGCAGAAGGAATTTATTTTAAAACTAAATGGTGTGTTGATCTCACCAAACATTTATGGTAAAAGCAAAAGTTTTTATTACCGGTCAAGTAATTGGTGTTGGTTTTCGCTATTGGGTTTTTGGTTTGGCAAAGAAGTTTAAGCTGGTTGGTTGGGTCAGAAATGTGGATCAATTAGGTGTTGAGGCAGTTTTTCAAGGCGATGAGGAAAAAGTTAAAGCAATGTTAAAGCTTTGCCGGCAAGGACCGCCCACTGCTTGGGTGAAAAAAGTTAAAGTTAGCTGGGAACCCATTGAGGAAAATTTAACTGATTTTAAAATTCAGCGTTTTTAATGATTCAACTTAATCATCAGCTTTGGTCTTATTTATCAGAAGGTCAAAAAGGACTGATTAAAACTGGTGAGTTTTTATTAGCTGAAGCAAGAAAACATCCTCAACCATTAAGTGATTACTCGTATTTGGTTTTTCCCTTTGCTAAAGCTTATGAGGGTTTTTTAAAAAAAATTTTTTTGGATAAAGGTTTTATCAGCCAAAAAGATTATTTAAGTGATCACTTCAGGATAGGGAAAGCCCTTAATCCGCATTTTGCTCATGAGTCACCGCAAGAGTCGGTTTATCAAAAAATTGTTAATTTCTGCCAATCAACAAAGATAGCAGATATGCTTTGGAATACCTGGAAAAGAGGACGAAATTTACTCGTGCATTATTTTCCTCATAATCAGTTAGCCATTACTTTTCAAGAGGCAGAGGTCATAATTAATATGATTATTCAAAGCATGCAGACTGCCTTGGCGGTTTTTCAGCCTTAAAAATTATGCTATAGTTAATTTAATGAAGCAGATTTTTACAATTTGGTTTTTGCTTTTTCTTCTTTGGTTTCTTTATCGCTTATTTTTCCGTTTGCCTGAATGGTTTGATGAGTTGCTGATTAAGCCTTTAGTTTTTGTGTTATTGCCTCTTAATTTTTTTAAACTGAAAACTTTGCCCGGCTTTGAAGACAGAAAAAAAATTTTTGAAGATATTTTAATTGGTATTGGGGTTGGTTTTGTTTTTGCGGTTGTTTCCCTTTTGGCTAATAAACTAAAATACGGCAGTTTGTCTGTTCTGCCTATTATTAATGTTTTTGGTTTAAGAATTTTGTTTTATCTTTTCTTATCTTTTTTTACTGCCGGTTCAGAAGAGATATTAGGCCGGGGTTTATTTTTTAAACTTTTAAGTCAGAAAATCAGTTTGTTTTTCGCTGCTTTTCTCTCCAGTTTATTTTCCCTAAGCTTCCACTTACCAATTCTTGCCACCCAGCTTAATTTACAAGGCTTGGTTTTGGCCAATTTTTTAATAACGGTTTTTCTGCTTTCTATGGTTAACAGCTATCTTTACCAGTTAAGACAAAGTTTAGTTTTGCCGATTTTGCTTCATGTTTTTTGGAACATGAGTGTGGCTTTATATCTTTGATAAGGTTAATTTTAGCTTAAGTCTGTTTCAAGGAGGTGAGACATTTGCGCTTAAAAAATCAACCATCGTTTTATGCTCGGGTTCTGATAGCAGGTAGTTTAGCGGCAGTTTTGCTGGCCGCTATTGGTTATTTAGGAAATGATTTGTGGCTTGCTTCCACCCAATGGCTTTTGGTGGGAGCTATTTTGGCTCTTTTTGCTATTTATTTCCGACTCGATTAAGAATAAGCAGGCCAATGGTCATTAAAAGAGCAAAAAAAGCTAAACTTATTACCACCGTTAAACTTAATTGCGTTAATTTCTGTACTTTTTCCCATTTCTCTTCTTTTTTGTTTTCTTGGGGTTCCGTTGGGTTAATCAACAAAGTGGGGTTAGGGGTAGGACTGTTTTCTGGTGAACTAATAATTTGAAAATTAACCACTTTTTTAATTGGTGGTTTAAGGGAGGTACCATCATTATTAACTAATTCTAAAGTCAGGTGATGTTGACCCGGTTCAAGATTTTCCAAGGTAAAATCAGCGGCGCGAAAAATTTTTTGCGCGTTTTGCTCCTCTTCTATTTCTTCATCCAGCCAAACAAGCAGATGACCTTCATTTTTTTGATTTTGTGGTCGATTAACTGGGTTGGTAAAGATAAAATTCTTAACGAGAAAAGAAACAGTAAGATTGGTGCCAAAAATTTTCTGACCATCTTGAGGAGTAATAATAAATAGCAAGGGAAGATCTTTTTCTTGATTTTGAGTTTGAGCCAACACCAGACTTTTTAACGGAAAAAGAAAAAATATAAAAACTAGTAAAATTAAATTTTTTTTCATCTTTAAGTTATAATAACACATATGAAAAACGGTTATTTTTACAGCCCTTCTTATGGTCGGTTAACTTTTTCACAAATGCGGCTTAAAATTCTTGATTTTATCAAAAAGGATGCCTCCAGTTATTATCGGATTGTTATTGGCAGTGACTCGGCTTTTAAAAACAGACAAAAACTGGATATTATTACTGCCATTGTGGTTCATCGTCAAGGTAAAGGCGGTATTTACTTTTGGAAGCGGTTGGAGAAAACAGTTAAAGAGAAAATGATTAAGCTACCTTTAGTTAATTTACGGGGCAGAATTTATGAGGAGGCTTTAACTTCTTTGGCTACCGCTAATGAGTTTTTACAACAAATTAAAAATAACGGTCTTTTTAAATTTGAAGTGGAGATTCATGTTGATATTGGTCAGCGGGGTTCAACCAGGGAAATGTTGGCAGAAATTGTGGGTATGATTAGGGGTTCGGGTTTTAAGGTAAAAACCAAGCCGGAATCCTACGGTGCCAGTAAAGTAGCTGATCGATATACTTAAAAATTTAAGGTGTAGGGGTAGGAGTGGGCGTATCTTGAATAATAGGTGGACAACCGCCAACCGGTTGGGTGCCGGCCATAAAATACTCCACTTGTCCATAACAGGGAATTGAAATAATATTAGGCGGTTGGGGAAATGTTTCATTTACTTTACCTTCAAGTAGAAAAGCCATGATTTTATGCCAGATAGGGGTAGCGCCAGTTATGCCTGAAGTTAAAGCTTGATTCATCGGCTGATTATTATTATTACCCACCCAGACAACCACCACATAAGAAGGAGTATAACCAATTGCCCAGTTATCTCGTTTGTCATTTGAGGTGCCGGTTTTAACTGCCACTGTTTTTTGCGGAATAACCAAAAGTGAGTTTAAACCAAAAGCCTCTTTACGCGCCTCGTTATCGGAAAGAATGCTTGAAAGGATAAAAGCTGTTTCTGGTTTAATAACAGGTTGACCAGTAGTTGGTTTGAGTTCAAAAAGCGTCTCGTTATCGTAAGTGGTGACTTTAAGAATTGGTTTTAATTGCTGATATTTACCTTGATTGGCTAAGGTGCCATAAACCCTAGCCATATCAAGCATAGTTACCTCACCGCCACCTAAAGTCAAAGAAAGACCAAATGATTGGTTTACTGACCAGCTTTCAATACCCATTGCCCGGCCGTAATTAATCATTTTTTCAAGGCCGATTTTAGCCAAAACTTTAACCGCCGGTACATTGTAAGAGTTGCCTAACGCTTTTCTTAAAGTGATTTTGCCGTGAAAACGACCATCGTAATTAACCGGGGCATAAGGCGGTTGGTTAACTAAAGGATAAACAACCGGACTGTCATCAAGAATACTGGCGGCGGTAAAGCCATTTTCCAAAGCCGCCGCATAAGTTACCACTTTAATTGAAGAACCTGGTTGTTGAAGAGAAGTCGTAACATTCACATTGCCTTCATTTCCTGAGTCAAAATAGTCTTTTGAGCCAACCATAGCCAAAATTTCGCCGGTTTTGGGGTTGGTGATTAAAGCAGCGCCATTACCCACATTTAATTTGGTTAGTTGTTCAACTTCGTTTTTGATAATTTCTTGCGCTTTCTCTTGAATAGTTAGATCCAATGAGGTAATCACTCTTAAACCGCCTTGCTCAACTTTTCTTAAACCATATTGTTTTTCCAAAAGTTCTTTGACATACATCACAAAATGCGGGGCTTTAATCTCAGTGGTTTGGGGTGTGAAATTAAGTTTTTCCTTTTTGGCTTTTTCCGCCTCTTGACGGCTGATTTTGCCAGTTTCAACCATTGCGTCAAGCACTTGGTTTTTGCGCCGTTGAGCCATTTCGGGGTTGGTGCCAAACGGTGAATAATAAGTTGGGGCCGCAGGCAAACCTGCCAAAAGAGCAGCTTCTGCCAATGTTAAGTCAGCCACATCTTTACCAAAATAGGTTTGGGCAGCTGCCTGAATACCCCAAGCTGTTCCACCATAAGGTACTTGATTTAAATACATTTCCAGAATTTGATCTTTGGTGTAAATTCTTTCTGCCCAGAAAGCCAAGATAACCTCTTTAATTTTGCGCTTTAATGTTCTTTCTGGCGTTAACAAGGCTGATTTAACCAACTGTTGAGTAATGGTTGAGCCGCCTTGGAGTTTATGGTGAAGCACTATTTCTTTAAGAGCCCGAATAACACCGCCAATTGGATCAATGCCTTTGTGTTTATAGAAATCTTTATCTTCAATAGCAAGGGTGGCTTGTTTTAAGTAAACGGGCACTTGGGAAAGAGGGACAATTAAGCGGTTTTGATCAGTGTAAAGCTGATAAAGCAATTTACCGTTGCGATCAAAGATTTGGGTTGATTTGGCCATGGTTTGGTAATCAGCTAATTTTTGGGGTGAGGGTAGATCCTTAAAAAGAAAAAGATAGGTAAAAACAACCAATAAAAACAAAAGACCCAAACGCGCTTCTTTTTTGAGAAAAAAAGCTTTTAAGCGGCTTTTATTTT
>FWPU01001056.1_pt1 | contig 85553 bp, 79 predicted proteins | sample 2228361 | NCBI WGS metagenome assembly FWPU01 (sample SAMEA103939777, study PRJEB20133) | metagenome
TCCGGCACGTGCATCCGATGGCCCTGTACATCCCGCTGTACGGCTCGCTGTGGTGCCTCGGCGTGGCCAGCGACAGCGCGAACCCGCGCGCACTCGCGACGGAAACGATCGCGCAGCGGCTCGCGGAGCGGCGTATCGGCGCGCTGAAGTACTACAACGCCCCGCTGCACTCGGCGCTGTTCACGCTGCCGAACTTCGTGCTCGAACTGACCGGCGGCGAGCTGCCTGCCGCGCCGGCGCGGATGAAGGCCGTCGCGTAACGCGCTTCGCCTCGACAGGAGCCCGGCCGCGTGCCGGGCTTCTTCGTCTGTGGCCTGGACTGTGCGACCGACCCAACGCCGGAGAACGAACATGCAAACGGTCACGACGGTTCCGCGCAAGCCGGTCCGCGTCACGTCGGGCGAACTCGCGAGCGACGGCGCGGGGGTGCGGCTGCGGCGGCTGATGGGGACGGCACATTCGCCGTCGATCGACCCGTTCCTGATGCTCGACTACTTCGACTCGCCGAACGCGAGCGACTACCTGGCCGGCTTCCCGGATCACCCGCACCGCGGCTTCGAGACGGTTACCTACATGCTCGCGGGCCGCATGCGCCACCGCGACAACCACGGCCACGAGGGCGTGATCGAGCCCGGCGGCGTGCAGTGGATGACCGCCGGCCGCGGCATCGTGCACTCGGAGATGCCGGAGCAGACCGAGGGACTGATGCGCGGCTTCCAGCTCTGGGTCAATCTGCCGGCGCGGCTGAAGATGAGCCCGCCCGCCTACCAGGAATACGGCCCCGAGCGGATCCCTGTCGAAACGCGCGAAGGTGCAACGGTCAAGGCGATCGCCGGCCGCACCGCACGCGGCACGGCCGGGCCGATCGCGACCGCGGCCACCGAGGCGTTCTATTTCGACATCGCGCTTGCTCCGGGAGCGACCTTCGTCGAGCCGATCGACCCCGCGCACGCCGCGTTCGTCGTCGTCTACGAAGGCGCTGTGCGAATCGGCGCGCACGCACAGGCGATCGGGGCGGTCGCGCTCGCTGCGCTGGGCGACGGCGACACGGCGATGCTGACTGCGGCCGATGCGCCGGCCCGCGCGCTGCTCATCGGCGGACGACCGCTGCGCGAGCCGGTCGCGTGGTACGGCCCGTTCGTGATGAACACGGAGCGCGAGATCTTGCAGGCGATGCACGACTTCCAGTCCGGCCGCTTCTGACCGGCACGACCGCGATGGGTGGCGCGCCGCGTTTTTTCGTCGAAAGCGCGTTGCGCGTCGGCGCCACGGTCGAACTGCCCGCCGCGGTCGCGCATCACGCGCAGCACGCGCTGCGCCTGCGCGACGGCGCGGCGATCGTGCTGTTCGACGGCCGCGGCGGCGAATACGCGGCGCGGCTTGTCGCCGGCCGGCGCGCCTCGGCCGAGCTGCTCGCCTTCGATCCGGTCGAACGCGAATCGCCGCTCGCGGTCACGCTGATCCAGTCGTTCGCGCCGAACGAAAAACTCGACTGGATCGTGCAGAAGACCACCGAGCTGGGCGCTGCCCGCATCGTGCTCGCGCCCACTGAGCGCAGCGTCGCGCGCCTCGATGCGCAACGGCTGGCGCGCAAGCGTGCGCACTGGCGCGAGATCGCGATCGCCGCGTGCTGCCAGTGCGGCCGCAATCGCGTGCCGACCATCGTCGAAGCGGCGACCTTTGCCGGCGCACTCGAGCTGGCGCAGGACTGCGAGCTACGGCTGCTGCTGGCCCCCGGCGCCGGCAAGGCGTTGGCGCGCAGCACGCGGGCGCGATCGGTGGCCATTGCGATCGGGCCCGAAGGCGGTTTCACCGAGCGGGAGATCGCGGTCGGGGAGCGCACCGGGTTCGTCCTCGCGGCCCTCGGTCCGCGCGTGCTGCGCACGGAAACCGCGGGTTGCGCGGCGCTGGCCGCGCTGCAGGCGATCGCCGGCGATCTGGCTGGCTCGGGCTAACCCGGCTCAGCCGTACAGGACGCGAAACGGCACACCGCGATCGGCGAAGGCGTCGGCCGCGTCGCGGAACACGTCGAGCAGCGCGGCGCGGGCCTCGTCGTCGAAGCCGCCTTCGCGCGGCAGGTGCTCGAGCACGACGAGGTAGCCCGGCACGCCCCCGTTGTCGGGCAGATCGGTCAGGCAGTCGTACAGCGCGTCGAGGTTGGCGCCGTACCAGTCGGGGAAACCGAAGCCCTTGCCGATCGCCTTCAGCACCGCCTTCTTGTCATGGCAGCCGGCCAGATCGATGGCGACGAAGCGTTGCCCGGCGGCCGCGGCCCAGTCGCGCAGCGTGGCGACGGTGAGCCGCCCGAGCGGACGCACGCTGTTGCTCGGCAGATCGTTCAGCGAACTGGGCGGCTTCGAACGCAAGGTCACTCCCGGATGCGGCGGAAAGTCTCGTAATGATCGTCCGTGTACCAGTATTCGCCGCTCGTGGCCGGATCGCCGGTCGCGCCTCGACCGGCCACGATGCGACGCGGCCCGCGGTCCCGGCTGCCGGGCGTGCGCACCGTGTACTCGGTGTAGTAGCCGCGCGGCCTGGCCGGCAGGCGCCGCTCGCGATTCTGGAACACGGTGCCGTCCTTGCGGTAGGGAAATGGCCCGCCGCGCTTGATCAGCGCCAGCGTCTCGCGCGCCTCGCGCGGCAGTTCCGTGACCGCGATTTCGCCGACCACGCCGGGCGCGGCGCGCGCGGCGACACCGAGCGCGACGAGCGCACCGGCGAGCGCGATCAGGACGCGCTCAAAGTACGACGACTTTGGGCGCACGCGACGGCGCCGGCCCGAGCCGGTCGGTCAGGAAGGTCAGCACCTGCTCGCGGCGCGCGAGCGTGTCTGCGCAGCCCAGATCGATCAGCACGCGCGTGTACGCGGATTCGAACAACAGGTAGCTCGCGAGCGCGGCACCGTTGCCGCGGTGGGCGCCGAGCGCCTCGAGCAGCGCGCGCACCGGGCGCGGCAGCGCGCCGACGTAGTGGGCGGCGATGCCGTCGAGCCGCTCGCTCGGCGCGATGACGAGCGATTCGATCGGGCGCAGGTTCAACGCCCGGCTCTGCGCGGCGGAGAGAGCGGCCGCGATGTGGTTCATCTTTTCCAGCCGTTCGATGTCGGTGGCGAGCGCGTCGAGGAAGATCGACGCCAGCGCGTGGCCGGCGATTTGCGCCAGCGACGGGTACCCGCGCGGATCGATTCCGCTGAGCGTGCCGGGCCGGCCGAGCTGGCCGGCGCCGATGACCAGCACGCGCTCGGCGCCGAGGTGGATCGCGGGGCTGATCGGAGAGATCTGCCGCATCGAGCCGTCGCCGAAGTACTCCACCCCGTCCGGTGTGCCGAGCGCGACCGGCAGCGGCAGCGCCGGAAAGACGAAGGGAATCGCGCTCGACGCCAGCAGATGATCGAGCGTGATGCGCGCGTGCAAATTCACGCGCTGCAGCTTGGCCGGCAGCTCGTAATCGTTCAGCGACTGGTAGAAGGTGACGTGCCGGCCCGACGTATAGCTCGACGCGGTGACCGCCAGCGCGCGCAGGTGGCCGTGTTCGAACGCGCGCTCCATCCGCCCGAAATCGATCATTTTCACGAGCAGCTCACGCAGCGGCGCGTTGTCCAGCAGGGACTTCGGCCGCATCCGCAGCGACCGCCGCAACATCCAGCCGAGCGAAAGCAGCGTAAGCCAGCGCGCACCGGTGCGCACCATGCCAAGCAGGTCCGAGCGGTAGACCTGCTCGGCGTGGAAGTTCTCCCACACGTGCACGAGCTGCGCGACCGCTTCCTGGAAGTTGTCGGCGCGGCAGGCGAGTGCGGCCCCGTTGATCGCGCCGGCGGAGGTGCCGACGATGATCGGAAACGGGTTGTGCCCCTGCGCGATCGTCGGGTCGAGCCCGCGCCGTACTTCGCGCAGGATCTGCGCGATGCCCTTCAACACGCCGACCTGGTAGGCCGCACGCGCGCCGCCGCCCATCAGGATCAGCCCGGCGGGCGAGGTGCGCAGCGTGACGCGGTCGGGCAGGCGTTCGGTCGGCGACAGGCTCATGCACGCATGCGGCGGCGGCTAGGCCAGCGGCAGCGCCGCCTGCCGCTGCGAGTTCGCATCGAGCACCGCCAGCGCGGTCATGTTGACGATGCGCCTGACGCTAGAGGACGGCGTCAGGATGTGCGCCGGCTTGGCCGCGCCGAGCAGGATCGGACCGATCGCGATGTTGTTGCCGGCGATCGTCTTCAACAGGTTGTAGCCGATGTTGGCCGAGTCGATGTCGGGGCAGACCAGCAGGTTGGCTTCACCGCGCAGCGTCGAAAAAGGCATGATCGCCTTCCGGATCGCCGCGTCGACGGCGCAGTCGGCATGCATCTCGCCGTCGACCTCGAGCTCCGGGTGCTGCGCGCGCAGCAGCTCGACCGCGCGCCGCATCTTGATCGCCGAGCGGGCGTCGCTCGTGCCGAAGTTCGAATGCGACAGCAGCGCCACGCGCGGCGCGATGCCGAGCCGCTTCAGTTCTTCGGCCGCCATGACCGTGATCTCGGCGATCTGCTCGGCGGTCGGATCGACGTTGACGTGGGTGTCGACCATCGCGAGCTGTCGTCCCGGCACGATCAGGATGTTCATCGCCGCATACACGGTCGCGCCCGGCCGTTTGCCGATCACCTGGTCGATGTACGCGAGGTGCAGCCCGTGCGTGCCGAAGGTGCCGCAGATCATGCCGTCGGCTTCGCCCTTGTGCATCAGCATCGCGCCGATCAGCGTCAGCCGGCGCCGCATCTCGATCTTCGCGTACTGCTCGGTCACGCCGCGGCGCGCGGCAAGCCGATGGTAGGTCTGCCAGTAATCGCGGTAGCGCTCGTCGAACTCCGGGTTGACCAGCTCGAAATCCCGACCGGGCCGCATGCGCAGGCCGAAACGCTCGAGCCGCTTGTCGATCACCGCGGGCCGACCGATGACGATCGGCCTGGCGATGCCTTCGTCGACGACGACCTGTATCGCGCGCAGCACGCGCTCCTCCTCGCCTTCGGCGAAGACGATGCGCGCGCGCCCGCCTTCGGCGACCGCCTTCTTCGCCGCGGCGAAGATCGGCTTCATGAAGGTGCCCGAGTGGTAGACGAACTGCTGGAGTTGTGCGCGATACGCGGCGAGATCAGCGATCGGCCGGGTCGCCACGCCGCTGGCCATCGCCGCCTGCGCGACCGCCGGGGCGATGCGCATCATCAGCCGCGGATCGAACGGACGCGGGATGATGTAGTCGCGGCCGAACCCGGTCACGGTGCCGCCGTAGGCGCTGGCGACGATGTCGCTCTGCTCTTCCTGCGCGAGCCGGGCGAGCGCGTGGACCGCGGCGATCTCCATCTGCCGGGTGATCGTGGTCGCGCCTACGTCCAGCGCACCGCGGAAGATGAACGGGAAGCACAGCACGTTGTTGACCTGGTTCGGATAGTCGGAGCGGCCGGTCGCGATGACGGCGTCGTCGCGCACCGCCTTGACCTCCTCCGGCATGATCTCCGGCGTCGGGTTGGCGAGCGCAAAGATCAGCGGGCGCGCGGCCATCTGTGCAACCATCTCCTTTGTCAGAACGCCGCCGGCTGACAGGCCGAGAAAGATGTCGGCGCCGCCGATGATGTCGGCGAGCCGGCGCGCGTCGGTCTTCTGCGCGTAGCGCGCCTTCTCGGCGTCCATCAGGACGGTGCGGCCTTCGTAGACCACGCCTTCGATGTCGGCCACCCAGACGTTGCCGCGCTCGACGCCCAGCTCGACCAGCAAGTCGAGGCAGGCGATCGCCGCCGCGCCCGCGCCGCTGCAGACGAGCTTGACTTCGCGGATGTCCTTGCCGACGACCTTCAGCCCGTTGAGCACCGCGGCGCCGACGATGATCGCGGTGCCGTGCTGGTCGTCGTGGAATACCGGGATCTTCATCCGCTCGCGCAGCTTGCGCTCGACGTAGAAGCACTCGGGCGCCTTGATGTCCTCGAGGTTGATGCCGCCGAAGGTCGGCTCCAGCGCGGCGATCACCTCGACCAGCTTGTCCGGGTCGCGCTCGGCGATCTCGATGTCGAATACGTCGATGCCGGCGAACTTCTTGAACAGCACGCCCTTGCCTTCCATCACCGGCTTGGCGGCCAGCGGACCGATCGACCCGAGGCCGAGGACCGCGGTGCCGTTGGTGATGACGCCGACGAGGTTGCCGCGCGCGGTATAGCGGAACACGGCCGCCGGATCGGCGGCGATCGCCTCGCTCGCGGCCGCGACCCCCGGCGAATACGCCAGGGCGAGGTCGCGCTGGTTGATCAACTGCTTGGTCGGCGTAACCGCGATCTTTCCCGGCTGCGGCAGTTCGTGGTACTCGAGCGCGGCACGGCGCAGATCGGAGTGATCGGTGTTGGGCATCGGCTGAAACGCTGGGTCGTAGCCCGCCATTATCCGCGTGCGCGGCGTTCACACGGTGCGACGCGCGCGGGTCCGCGCAGCCGGCGTTCCTCCTCCGGGCGCCGCCGCGCGCCGACGGCGAGCTCCTCCGCTTCAATGCTGAGCGCTTACTGACCTGCAGACGGTCACGGCTATCATCGCGGCCTTGCGCAGATCCACGCCGATGGCCGAGCCCGCTGCACGCACACGATCGATCGAGCCCTTCTACGTGATGGAGGTGGTCAAGGAGGCGGCGCGTCTTGAAGCGGGCGGTGCCTCGATCATCCACATGAGCATCGGCGAGCCCGACTTTACCGCGCCCGCACCGGTGCAACGCGCCGCGATCGAGGCGATCCAAAATGGGATCACGCGGTACACCCCGGCGCTGGGCATCGAGCCGCTTCGATGCGCGATCGCCGACTGGTACGCCGGACATTACGGCCTGCGGGTGGACCCGCAGCGCGTCGTCGTGACGGCCGGGGCCTCGGCCGCGCTGCTGCTGGCATTCGCCGCGCTCGTGGAGCGCGACGCGGAGGTGTTGATGCCGGATCCGACGTATCCGTGCAACCGGCACTTCGTGGCGGCGTTCGAGGGGCGAGCACGCCTGCTGCCATGCCCGCCGCAGACGCGATTCCAACCGACGGCCGAACAAGTCGATTCGAACTGGTCCGCCGCAACGCGCGGCGTGCTGCTTGCATCGCCCTCGAATCCGACCGGGACGTCGATCCGGCCGCAGGCACTGCGCGAACTGATCGGGCGGGTGCGCTCACGCGGCGGCTTTGTGGTGATCGACGAGATCTACCAGGGCCTGAGCTACGACGATGCGCCGACGACCGCCTTGTCGCTCGACGACGAAGCGATCGTGCTCAGCAGTTTCTCCAAGTACTTCAACATGACGGGTTGGCGGCTCGGATGGCTCGTCGTGCCGCCGGCCCTGCTGCCGGCGATCGAAAGGCTCGCGCAGAACCTGTTCATCTGCCCGTCGGCGGTCGCGCAGCACGCCGCGCTGGCGTGCTTCGCGCCCGAGAGCATCGCCGTTTATGAAGCGCGTCGCGCCGAGTTCCGGCGACGGCGCGATTTTCTGGTGCCGGCGCTGCGCCGCCTGGGATTCGGGATCCCGGTCGTTCCCGACGGCGCTTTCTACATCTACGCGGACATCAGCCGGTTCTCGGCCGACAGTTGGGCGTTTGCGTTCGAGCTGCTGCACGCCACGGGCGTGTGCGTCGTTCCGGGGCGAGATTTCGGCTGCGCCGAACCCGGGCGCTACGTACGAATCTCCTATGCGAACGCGTACGAGCGGCTGCAGGAGGCGGTCGGCCGGATCGAGAGCTTCCTGACCGGACGCCCCTCAGGCGTCAGGTGAAGCGCACACGCGCTTGGTTCAGGCTGCGCGGTCGGCCTTGCCCGACGACGGCGTCGCGGGCGGACCGGCCGACACACCGTCGTCCTGGGCGACGGAGGCTTTGGTGTCGGGCGATGACTGCGCACGGTAGCCGGCCGTGATCGCTGCATGCACGCGTCCGGCGGCTGCCATCGAAATCCGTCCGCGTTCGCCGAGCACGCGTGCCGCATACCCGCCGTCGTCCGGAAGGTTGCCTGCGCCGACGTAAAGCTGCAACCCGCGCTCGATGGAGCCGCCGCGCCGGATCAGATCGCGCAGGATCGCCGAGCCGACCTTGATGTTCGCGATGGGATCCAGCGCCGCATGCTCGCCGCCGTGAGGCTCGAACTTCTCTGTGTGAACTCGCGTCATCACCTGCATCAACCCCTGCGCGCCGACCGGGCTCTGCGCGAAAGGATTCATGCTCGACTCGATCGCCATCACCGCGAGGATCAGCAGCGGATCGAGTCCGACCTCCCGGCCGGTCTCGTAGGCGGCAGCCACCAGCACGCGGACCGCGCTGTCCGCCACCCGATAGCGGCGTGCCAGATACTGCGTGACGTTGCGCTGCTGCGCTTCGATCTTTTCGTCGACGACGACGTTTGCCGGCGCGCCGGACTCGCGCTTCGTCTCGACCGCGGCCGCGGCCTCGGCGACCGGATCGATCCAGGCCGTCTGCACGTGCTGCAACAGCCGGTCGCGCACCGACGCGTTGCCGACGATCGTCGCAGCGGCCACCAGCGTGACGCAACCGGCCAGCGTGACGCAAAACCGCGCGGTCGCCATCGCACCGCAGACGGCATCGCGCGCGGCCTCCAGCCATGCTGGGCGCCGATCGCCGGCGAGGCGCGGCGCATAATTCGTGGCGTTCAACATGCGTGCCTCCTTATGCTGAGCGGCTACCGGCTCATGAAGCCGGTGAGTCGTCACTCACAGGTTGGGACGTCGCCTGGATGGCCCACGTGCGCATCCGGGCGCTGCTACCCGCCCGTGCGACTCGCCTGCATCGCGAGCCCCATGGGCGTTGAATTCGGGAAGGGCCGCTGCCCTCGAAAGAACTATTGATGACGGGGCCCGATCCCCCGGGACCTGCCCATTCCAAGCCCGGCTCGTGCGCCGACGCATTCCTGGGATGGCTCAGTGCCTTTTGGCTGATCTGCATTTTATGACTGGAGCGCCACCGGTCAACTCGCTGCGGCACGGAAGATTCGATACACGACGGACGGCATGTTCGCTGAAAGCCCTTACCCAAGCTATGAACGGGATCAACAACGTCATGTATATCAGACACTTACGTGATAAGCCCGGCAGTAAACGTGAGTGCTGGCTCTTGATCGGGGTCGTTGCTGCACAGCGACAATGTAGATGAAGTACTCGGACCTCCGCGATTTCTTGGGTCAGCTCGAGCGCATCGGCCAACTTCGACGCGTTCGAACAATCGTGTCGCCGCGGTTGGAGATGACCGAAATCTGTGACCGCGTTCTTCGGGTGGGAGGGCCGGCCGTTTTGTTCGAGCAGGTCGCGGGGCATTCGATCCCCGTCCTGGGCAATCTGTTCGGGACCCCGGAACGCGTTGCGTTGGGCATGGGCGCCGAAAACGTGTCGGCGCTACGCGAGATCGGCGAATTGCTCGCCTCACTCAAGGAGCCGGAACCGCCGCGCGGCTTCAAGGACGCTCTTGAAAAGGTCGCGCTGCTGAAAGCGGCGTTGTGGGACATGGCGCCGACGGCCGTGCGCGGGGCGGCGGTCCACCAGGTCGTCTGGGAGGGTGCCGACGTCGACCTCGGTCGGCTCCCGATCCAGACCTGTTGGCCGGGGGACGCGGGGCCGCTCATCACGTGGGGGCTCGTCGTCACGCGCGGTCCGCACAAGCGACGCCAGAACCTCGGCATCTACCGGCAGCAAGTGATCGGCCGAAACAAGCTGATCATGCGATGGCTCGCGCACCGGGGCGGCGCGCTGGATTTTCGCGACCACCGGCTGGCGCATCCGGGACGGCCGTTTCCCGTTGCGGTGGCCATCGGCGCCGATCCGGCGACGATGCTGGGCGCGGTCACGCCGGTACCCGACACGCTGTCCGAGTATCAGTTCGCCGGACTACTGCGAGGCAGCCGCACCAAGGTGACCGACTGCGTCGGCGTCGATCTGCAGGTGCCGGCCACCGCCGAGATCGTTCTGGAAGGGTCGATCCATCCGGATCCGACCAACGCGGCCGGCCAGATCAGCGCGGCCAACGCCGGCTACGAAACCGCCCTCGAAGGCCCTTTCGGCGATCACACCGGCTATTACAACGAAGTCGAGCGCTTCCCGGTGTTCACCGTCGAGCGGATCACGATGCGGCGCGACCCGATCTACCACTCGACCTACACCGGCAAGCCCCCCGACGAACCGGCGATCCTCGGCGTGGCGCTGAACGAAGTGTTCGTGCCGATCCTGCGGCGGACCTTTCCCGAGATCGCCGACTTCTACCTGCCCCCCGAGGGCTGCAGCTACCGGATGGCGGTCGTGTCGATGCGCAAGCAGTACCCGGGGCACGCCAGACGCGTGATGTTCGGGGTGTGGAGCTTCCTGCGGCAGTTCATGTACACGAAGTTCATCGTCGTGGTCGACGACGACGTCAACGCGCGCGACTGGAAGGACGTGATCTGGGCGATCACCACGCGCGTCGACCCGGTGCGCGACACGGTGCTCGTCGACAACACACCGATCGATTACCTCGATTTCGCCTCGCCGGTCGCAGGCCTCGGCGGCAAAATGGGGATCGACGCGACCCACAAGATGCCGGGGGAGACGACGCGCGAGTGGGGCCGGCCGATCGCGATGGACCCCGCGGTCAAGGCGCGCGTCGACGCGATCTGGAAGGACCTGGGTTTGTAGGGGGAACAGCGATGGCGATCGAACGCAAGCCGATCCGCCGCGGCGGCATCAAGTCCGCGGGCTACGACCGCGCCAACCGGATCCTGGAGATCGAATTCGACAACGGCTCGATCGTCCAGCACACCGCCGTCGGCGAGGAGATCGCGCGACGCTTTCTCGCGAGCGCTTCGCCCGCGAGCGTTTACAAGGACACGATCCAGGAGGAGTACACGCTGCGGCGCGTGAAGTGACTAACGGAAAAACAGGGTCGCCAATCCGAGGAAGATGAAAAAGCCGCCCGAGTCCGTGGTGAAGGTCAGCAGCACGGATCCGCCGATCGCCGGATCGCGCCCGAGCGCGCGCAGCGCAAGCGGCACCGCGATCCCGACCAGCGCGCCGACGAGCATGTTCAGCACCATCGCCAGGAACATGACCACACCCAGCAGCACGCCCTGCGGGGAGTCCCGGTACAGCAGGTAGGCGAACACGCCGGCCACACCGCCCCAGACCACGCCGTTGGCGATCGCCACGCCGATCTCCTTGTAGATCAGCCGCCGCGCATTGGCGCCGGTCACCTGGCCGAGCGCAAGCGAGCGCACCAGCAGCGTCAGCGTCTGGTTGCCGGAGTTGCCCGCGATGCCCGCGACGATCGGCATCAGCGCCGCCAGCGCCACGACGCGCTCGATCGTGCCCTCGAAGGCGCCGATCACGCGGCTGGCGAAAAAGGCGGTCCCCATGTTGATCGCGAGCCACATCCAGCGGTTCTTCGCCGACTTCCACACCGACGAGAACAGGTCCTCCTCCTCGCGCAAGCCGGCGTTGGCCAGATCGCGCTCCTCGCTTTCCTCGCGGATCACGTCGACCACTTCGTCGACCGTCAGCCGCCCGATCAGACGGCCGTTGGCGTCGACCACCGGCGCCGACACCAGGTCGTAGCGCTCGAATGCCTGCGCCGCCTCGCCGATGTCGTCCGGCGGCGCGAGCGTCAGGATGTCGGTCTTCATCACGTCCGCGACCTTGGTGTCGGGTTCGTTGATCAGCAGCCGGTCCAGAGGCAACGACCCCTTGAGCACGTCGTCGCGATCGACGACGAAGACCTGGTCGGTGTGATCGGGCAGCGCGTCGAAACGGCGCAGGTAGCGCAGCACGACCTCGAGCGTCACGTCGTCGCGGATCGACACCAGATCGAAGTCCATGCGCGCGCCGACCGAATCCTCCGGATACGACATCGCCGCGCGCAACTGCGCGCGCTCCTCGGTCGTCAACCCCTGCTTGACTTCCTCGACGACGTCGGCGGGCAGGTCGTCGGCGATCGCGGCGATCTCGTCGGCTTCCAGCGTCTCGACGGCGTCGACCAGTTCCTCGCGGTCCATCGACGCGATCAGCGTCTCGCGTACCGCGTCCGACACCTCGAGCAGGATCTCGCCGTCGCGTTCGGCCTTGACCGAATCCCAGACAATCAGCCGATCCTCGCGCGGCAGCGCCTCGAGGATGTAGGCGATGTCGGCCGGATGCAGGCGGTCGAGGACCGCCTTCAGCTCGGTCAGGTGCTGGCGATGCACGAGGCTTTCGACCAGCGCCTTCTTCTCCTCGGCCGGTGTGGCCTCGCGGTGCACGAGCGCTTCGACGCGCCGCTGCTTCGCGAGCAGGTCCTGCACGCGCAAGAGCGCGCGCTGCGCCTCCTCGGGGTCGCGCGCCGGAACGGCAACCGTCCGCTCTTTAACCGGTGTGTCGCCTTCGCTCATGGCCGGCGCGATTGTAGGCGCCGGCCGCGCGCCTCAGGGGATCGATACGCTGTACAGGTCGCGCAGGATGTCGTCGGTTCGCCGGTCGAGGAACGGCCCGCTGCGAACGCGGCCGTAGCGCTTCGGGTTCGGCAGATACGCGGCGAGCCGCGCGGCCTGCTCGGGGCCGACCTGCGCCGCCGAAACGCCGTAGTAGTGACGTGCCGCCGCCTCCGCACCGAACACGCCGTCGCCCCATTCGACCACGTTCAGGTACACCTCCAGGATGCGGCGCTTGTCCCAGGCGAACTCGATCATGTACGTGATCGCGAGTTCCTGCGCCTTGCGCGCGTAGCTCTTCTCGCTCGACAGGAACAGGTTTTTCGCGAGCTGCTGCGAGATGGTCGAGCCGCCCTTGGCGTGTCGGCCGCGCCTGAGATTCTCGGCGTACGCCTTTTCGATGGCGTCCCAATCCACGCCTTCGTGCACGGTAAAGCGCGCGTCCTCGGCCGCGATGACGGCACGCTTGAGGTTGCTCGAAATGCGCGCGTAGGGAACCCACTGGTGCCTGAGCTGCGCCTTCGGGTTCTTCTGCCGCAACCGCACCAGTTCGCGCTGCATGAATGCCGTGTCGTCCGGATTCTCCCAGCGCCAGTAGGCGATCCATCCGAGGTACCAGAGCTGCACCGCGACGAGCGCCAGCAACGCGAGCAGGACCAGCCGCCAGGTCCAGCGGGCGACGACCCGCAGCAGGCTCATCGCGCCGCGGTCGCGGCGTTGCGCGCCTCTTCCTCGAGAAGGCGGCGCAGCTCCTTGTAGACGGGCGCGGTGGCCGGCCGTACGCCGCGCCAGACGAAGAAGGACTCGGCCGCCTGCTCGATCAGCATGCCGAGGCCGTCGGCGACCATCTCGGCGCCGCCCGATTTCGCCAACTGCATGAAAGGCGTGGGCTCGGCCGCGTACACCAGGTCGTAGGCCAGCGTGCAGTCGTCGAAGGTCTCGGGATCGATCGCCGGCAGCGCGTGGTTCAGGCTGGTCGCCGTGCCGTTGATCACGATGTCGAAGTGCTCGGCGGGAACTTCGTCGAAGTGGATGGCCTCGATACCGAACTCCTCGGCCAGCTCCTGCGCGCGGCCGTGCGTGCGGTTGGCGACCGCGATCCATTTCGGTTTTTCCTCGAGCAGCGCGCCGATCAGTCCGCGCACGCCGCCGCCGGCGCCGAGAATCAGGATGCAAGACCCGGCCAGCTTGAACTTCAGCCGCTGGGTCACATCGCGAACGAAGCCGATACCGTCGGTGTTGTCGCCGAGGATCGAATCGCCGTCGAACTTCAGCGTGTTGACCGCACCGGCCAGCCGCGCGCGCGGCGTCAAGTCGTCGGCAAGCTTGGCCGCATCGAGCTTGAACGGGATCGTCACGTTCAGTCCGAGATAGCCTGCGTCGCGCAGCCCGAGCGCGAACTCCTCGAAGCCGTCCAGCGGCGCTTCGAGTTTCTCGTAGCTGATCGACTGCCGGGTCTGTTTGGCGAACAACCGGTGGATCTCCGGCGAACGGCTGTGCGCGATCGGGTGTCCGACCACGGCGTACTTGTCGATCCTGTGCTCGCGGCTCATGGTTTGGCTGGGTTGGTCGACGCGCCGCTCTTCGTTGCGAGCTGGTCGTTCGTGAAGATCCAGGTCCGCGTAATTTCCAGGATATCCGTGTCGCGCGCAATCTCCGGCGGGAACGGCGGATACGGCGCGGCCAACCTGACGATACGCCGGGCCGCGCGGTCGAGCACGGGCGCGCCCGACGATTCCTCGATCGTCGCCTCGGCCACCGTGCCGTCCTTGCGGATCGCCACAGTCATACGCAGTGCTCCGTAGATCTTTCCGCGCGCCTCGTCGGGATAGTGCTCGTTGCCGATCTTCTCGACGCGCACGCGCCAGTCCTCGACGTAGCGCGCGAAGCGGTACTCCGAGGTGCTCGGCATGAAATGATGGCGGCGCGGGCGCTTCTGGTAGTCGGAGATCTGCTTGGCGATCTCCGCATGCATCCGCGCGAGCTGTCGCTTGATCTGCTCGGCCGAGCCGGTGTCGGGCGCGGCGGGCTTCGACTCCGGGACCGGCGCCGGCTGCGCGAGCTCGCTGCGTTCGAGCTGGGCGAGCAGTTTTTTCTGCTCCTCCTCGAGCTGCTGCACCCTGCGGCGCGCGGTCTCCAGGGTGTCGCCGTCGCGCATCTCGAAGGCGTTCGGCAGCGGCGAGGTGCGCCGTCCCGCGTCGTTGGCGCCGCCGCCGTCGAGATTTGCCTGCGCGAGCGCCTCGGGAATGGGCGGCCGGACGTCGCCGCGCGCGTTGACCAGGATGATCTCCAGCGGCGGGTCGGTCGAACGCACGCGAAGAAACTCCGGATCGACGAATCGGATCGCCAGCACGGTCGCGTGCAATCCCAGCGAGACCGCGAACGCCGTCATCAGGATCTTGTCGCTGACGATGCTGTTGACGGAATGCACGCGGGGTCGGAACAGGACGAACGCAAAGTCGGGGCCGATTGTAGCCAGCGCCGCGCGCGTGGAATTGACGAGGTCAGCCGCGGATCGGCGCGGATGTGGCGTCCGGCACGGCCGGCGCGTCGGACACAGCCTCGAGCGGCAGCTCGTCGAGGGCGAGTTCCTCCTCCTGCGCCTGCGCGGCGAGCACCTGGCGCACGCGCGCCTCGAGCGCCAGATCGACGAGGTCGACGCCGAGCACGTCGAGTTCGAGCTTCTGCCCGCGCGGCATTTCGGGCAGCCCCGGCAGCCGAGTCACGAAAGGAAGTCCATCGAGCCGCAGCAAGTCGCCTTTGATCACGGTCGCGCCGATGCGCCGTACGTCTTCCTGCTGCAGCCAGCGCAGGCACCAATAGCGCTCCATCCGGTACTGGAAGTCCGCATACGCGGCGTACGCGGCATCGAAGGCCGAGACCACGGCGAACAGTTCCGCGTCGTTCGCCGCGTACGGCGCCGGTTCGCCACGCGCCGCGGCGACGAGCTGCCGCTGATTGACCAGATCGACGTAGCGCCGCAGCGGCGAGGTGCTCCAGGCGTAGTGATCGACCCCGATGCCCTCGTGCGGCGCCGGCGTCGTGCTCATCCGCACGCGGCTCGCGCCGCGCTCGAAGCGCTGCGAACGATAGATGCCGGCGCGCTTGAGCTCGGCGAGCCAGCCGCCCCAATGGCTGTTGGCGAGGATCATCAGCTCGGCGACGACGAGATCGAGCGGCGCGCCGCGCCGGCGCGGACGGATCGTCACGTGCGCGTGTTCGCCCTCGCCGTCGACGACGAACGTGTAATCGACGCGGCCGAGCGGCTCGGGCTTGCCGCGCCCCGCTTCGCGCGCCGCCAGCAGCACGCGCGCCCAGCGCCACAGGAAACAAAGCTCCGCACCGAATTCGATCGGCAGCGTGCCCGCCGCGACGGCTTCCTCGGTGACGATGTCGTCGAGACGGTCGTGCCGCAGATTGCCGGCGATGCGCACGCGCTCGACCGCGGTGTGGCGCCCGAGGATCGCGTACGACTGCGGATCGATGTCGACGTACAGCGAAACCACAGGAACGACCTTGCCCTCGTTCAGCGAAAACGCATCGATCCAGGGCTCGGGCAGCATCGTGAACTTCAGTCCGGGCGCGTACACGGTCGACAACCGCGCGCGGGCGACCGCGTCGAGCGCGTGCCCGCGCGCGATCGCAACAGCGGGCGCAGCGATGTGGATGCCGACGCGCATCCGGCCGTCGAGCCGCTGCAGCGAAAACGCGTCGTCGATTTCGGTCGTCGCGCTGTCGTCGATCGAATACGCCGCCGCCTCCGCCAGGGGCAGATCCTCGGGCAGCGTCGGCGCGGGCAGATCCGGGGCGAAGCCGGTGCCGTGCGGAAAGGCGGTCGCAAGGAAACTGTCGACATGCCAGCGGTAGGGCGAAGCGATCGCGCCGCGCGCCAGCAGCAGACGCAGCGGCGACATCTGCAGCTCGTTCGCGGCCTGCTCGACCGCCTTGTATTCGATGCCGTTCTTGTCGGGGCGGACAAGCAGTTGCACGCCGAGTTGCGCGATCGCGGCCGGCAACTCGCCGGCCTTCAGCGCGTCGACGTACTGTTGCCTCAGTTCCTCCTGCCGGCGCCTGCGCTCGATGGCCGCGAGCGCGGCCTTCAGCACGTCCGGCGGTGCGGGCCGAAAGCGGCCGCGCCCCTTGCGATGGAAGTGCACCGGCGCGGCGTGCAGCCTGAACAGGATGCTCGCCGCCTCGACCGCGTCGGGCGGATGACCGAAGTACTCGCGCGCCAGATCCGCGAAGGCGAATTCGTCTTGCGGCGCGCACTCCCACAGGAAGTCGATGTCGATCGCTTCGGCCGCCTCGTTGGCTTTTTGCAGAAGCTGCGCAGGTGCGGGCCGATCGAACGCAAGCAGCACGTGCGAGGCCTTGACCTTGGTGCGCTTGCCGCTCACCAGTTCGACCTGGTACGAGGCGTCGGTCGCCGCGAGCACGGTGCCGGCGCGAAACGCGCCGTCTTCCTCGAACAGCAGGTATCTGGCCATCGCTACAACTGCGCGACGAACGTCTTGATCCCGCGCAGCATCAGCTCGATCGCGATCGCTGCGAGCACGAGTCCCATCAGGCGCTCGAACGCGACCGTCACGCGGTCGCCCAGCCAGCGCTGCAGGCGTTCGGCGAAGGCCAGGATCACCGCGCTGACCGCCATCACGACCCCGATCGCCGCGACCCAGGTCCAGGTCCGCTGCGGATCGCGCGAAACGAGCAGCAACACGGTCGCCAGGGCGGAGGGCCCCGCCAGCGCCGGCACCGCGAGCGGAACGACGAACGGCTCGCCGCCGGGCACGTGTCCGAACACCCCTTCGGACGACGGAAACACCATGCGGATCGCCACCAGCATCAGAACGACCGCGCCGCCGATCTGCAGGCTCAGCTCCGACAGCCCGAGCAGATCGAGAAACGGCTGCCCCACGAAGACGAATACGGTCAGCACCCCGAAGGCGATCACGCACTCGCGCAGGATGACACGGCGGCGACGCCGGCGAGGCACGTCGCGCAGCGCGCTGATGAACAACGGGATATTGCCGAACGGATCGCACACAAGCAGCAGCAGGACGACCGCCGAAACGAAGTTCGCTTCCACCGGACTCTCAGCCGATCGCGGTTTCGATCGCGCCGCTGGCGCGCAGCAGATCCGACGGCGCGATCGGGAACACGCAGTGCGGCGTGCCGCCCGCGGCCCACACGACATCGAAGCGGCGCAACGAGGTGTCGAAGAAGGTCGTCATCGCCGTCGCATGCGCCACCGGCGCCACGCCGCCGATCGCGAAACCGCTGTGCCTGCGGACGAACTCGGGCGATGCGCGTTCGATCGGCTCGCCGAGCAGCGCCGCAATCTTCGCTTCGTCGACGCGGCGGTCGCCGGCCGCGATGACCAGCACCGCGCGACCGCTCTTCGCCGCGCGAAACACCAGCGACTTGGCGATCTGCCCGACGACGATGCCGAGCGCGTCGGCCGCCTGCTGCGACGTGCGCGCGGCGACCGCGAGTTCGACGACGCGCGAGGCGACCCCCAGCGCTGCGAGCGCGTCCTGCACGCGCTGCGCCGATGCGGGCAGCGGACCGGGTTTCGTATTCATCAGACGGTCAGCCCGCCGGTGACCTCGATCACCGCGCCGTTGATGTAGCTCGCCTCGTCGGACGCGAGAAAGGCGTACAGGTTGGCGACTTCTTCGGGCCGGCCGAGCCGCTTCAGCGGCACGCGTTCGGTCATCTGCGCCATCACCTTGTCCGGGATCGTGTGCAGGATCGGGGTGGCGATGAAGCCCGGGCAGACGGCGTTGCAGCGGATGCCCTTCGGGCCCAGCTCGCGCGCCCAGGTCTTGACGAAGCCGATCACGCCGAACTTGCTCGCCGCGTAGTTGGTCTGACCGTAGTTTCCGTGCAATCCGACGACGCTCGAGGCGTTGAGGATCACGCCGAAGCCCTGCGTCACCATCGTGTCGACGACCGCCTGCGCGCAGTTGTACGTTCCCTTCAGGTTGACCGCGATCACCCGATCGAATTGCTCGTCGGTCATTTTCTGCAGCCGGGCGTCCAGCGTGATGCCGGCGTTGTTCACGAGCACGTCGATCCGTCCGTGCCGCGACCTGACCTGCTCGACCATCGCGTCGATCTGCGGGCGCCGGGTCACGTCGACGACGTGACCCTCGACGTGCGATGAAACACCGGACCCGGTCGCCTTCAGCTCGTCGACCGCGGCGTCGACCGCGGTTTTGCGCGCGTCGCAGATCGCGACGGCCGCACCTTCCTCGAGAAACTTGCGTGCGGTCGCCAAACCGATGCCCTGTGCACCGCCGGTGACGATCGCGATCTTCCCTTTCAGGCGCATGCCTGCACTCCCCTTCGATTCATTGAATCCCGCAGAACGCGAGCACCTCGTCGAGATAATTGGCGAAGTCCGAAATCGAGTGGTCCGAGCCCTCGATCACGCGTCGGGGGCAGCCTTCGTACTTCGCCACCATCGTTGTCCAGTCGATCAGCTCGTCGCCGGTGGCGGCGACGAGGAAATAGCGCTCGGGGCGGGTGATGCGCGGCGTGTCGATCGCACGCAGCTCGTCGAGATACTCCGGCTTCATCTCGATCGTCGCCTCCGAGAAGTACACCGGCTGCGCGCCAAGGTAGGCGCGCAGATCCTCGTACGGCCGGATCGCCGGGTTCAGCAGCACCGCGCGGCAGCCGAGCTGCTCGGCGACGTAGGTCGCGTAGTAGCCGCCGAGCGAGGATCCGATCAGCGCGAGCCGCGCCGGATCTTCGAGCTTCGCCGCCGCGAGCGCCACGCCGATCGCCGCGCGCGGCGAAGCCGGCAGTTGCGGGCAGACGTAGTCGTCGACCCGCCCCCGCGCGCACAGCGCCTCCCTGATCTGCGTGGCCTTCTTCGAAGCCGGAGACGAGCGGAAGCCGTGCAGATACAGGATCACGCCGCCTGCTCCTGCATGCGCGCGGCCGCCAGCGCGTCAAGCAGGCTGCCGTGCACACCGCCGAAGGCGCCGTTGCTCATCACCAGCACGTGGTCGCCCGGCCGCGCTTCGACCGCCACCGCGCGCACCAGCGCGTCGATGCAGTCGAAGCTCTGTGCGCGCGCGCCGAGCGGCGCCAACACCTGCGCCGGATCCCAGCCAAGCGCAGCTTTTCCCTCGCGCGCGCCATAGCAGTACACGCGGTCGGCTTCGCGCAGGCTGCCCGGCAGCAGCGCTTTCATGCTGCCCATTTTCATCGTGTTCGAGCGCGGCTCGAGCACCGCCAGGATGCGCTGCGCGCCGACCTTGCGCCGCAGCCCGGCGATCGTCAGTGCGATCGCCGTCGGATGATGCGCGAAGTCGTCGTACACCGTCACGCCGTTGCGCGTGCCGCGCACTTCGAGCCGGCGCTTGACACCCTTGAAGCCGGCGAGCGCCTCGATCGCCACCGCCGGCGCCACGCCCGCATGGCGCGCGGCGGCGATCGCGGCAATGGCGTTGTCGCGATTGTGCGCACCGGCCAGCGGCAGCTCGAGACGGCCGTAGCGTTCGTCGCCGAACGCCACGTCGAACGCGTGTCGCTCGCCCTCCTCGATGTCCACTGCGCGCCAGCCCGAGTCGTCGCCGAAGCGCTCGACCTCCGACCAGCACCCGCGCGCAAGCACCCGGTCCAGCGCGGGATCCGTACCGTTGACGATCAGCCGTCCCGACGCCGGGATCGTGCGGACCAGGTGATGGAACTGCGTCTCGATCGCCGCCAGATCGGGGAATATGTCGGCGTGGTCGTATTCGAGGTTGTTCAGCACCGCGGTGCGCGGAAAGTAGTGCACGAACTTGCTGCGCTTGTCGAAGAACGCGGTGTCGTATTCGTCGGCCTCGATGACGAAGAACTCGCTCGCGCCCGCACGCGCCGACACGCCGAAGTCCAGCGGCACGCCGCCGATCAGGAAACCAGGCGCCAGGCCCGCGCGCTCGAGGACGCACGCCAGCATCGCGCTCGTTGTCGTCTTGCCGTGCGTGCCGGCCACCCCGAGTACCCAGCGCCCGCGCAGCAGATGCTCGCCGACCCACTGCGGACCCGAGACGAACGGCGCGCGGGCGTCCAGGATCGCCTCCATCAGCGGATTGCCGCGGGTCACGACGTTGCCGATCACGAAGCGATCTGGCCGCAGGCGCACTTGCCCGGCGTCGTAGCCCTCGATCAGCTCGATCCCGGCGTCGCGGAGCTGATCGCTCATCGGCGGATAGACGTTGGCGTCGCACCCGGTCACCCGATGGCCTGCGGCGCGCGCGAGCAGCGCCAACCCGCCCATGAAGGTGCCGCAGATGCCGAGTATGTGAAGATGCACGGGTGTCGGTGCCGCAGGACGAGCCGCGCATTCTACTGAGCCGCGTGCGGCAAACGCGCTTCGTTACACTGGCGCACCTCTCGGCGACCGCACGCGCATCGCGAACCCCCGATGAGCCGCCCATTTAATCCCCCTTTTTACGCCGACGCCACAGCGGTTCAGATCGCCGCCGCCGCGGCGCGCCTGATCGCCGAAGAGGGCTGCGACTACGCGCTCGCCAAGCGCAAGGCGGTGCGCGCGGTCCTCGGCGAAAGCGAAGGCACGCGCGCGCAGCTTCCCGACAACGCGCTGATCGAGGCGGAGTTGAGGCGCTACTTGCAGACGTTCGCCGCCGATTCACAGCCGGCGCAACTCGCCGCCCTGCGACGTCTGGCGCTGGACTGGATGAACCGACTCGCCGAGTTCAACCCGCACCTGGTGGGCGCGGTGCTCAACGGCACCGCGACCGAGCACTCCGATGTTCACCTGCATCTGTTCACCGACAGCGCCAAAGACGTCGAGATCGCGCTGCTGAACGCGGGCATCGAGTTCGAGGTCGAAGCGGGCGCCGGCGAGCCGGGAGGACCGGAGGAAGTGCTGCAGTTCGTCGTCCGCACTGGACGCGCCAGCGGCCTGCCTGCGCGTGTGGGCATCAGCCTGAGCGTGCACGCCAGCGACGCGATCCGCGTGGCGCCGCGTTCTCGCTCGACCGACCCCTCGCTGCACGCGGTCGAGGCCGCCGGTCGCGCGAACATCGAGATGCTGCAAACGTTGCTCGCGCAGACGACGCCCGCCCGACAGCGATGACCCGGACGCGAACGCTGCTCGTGTTCGTGGCGACCGCGGCGATCGCCGCGGTCGCCGGCGCGGCGGTGGCATGGCTGCGTATCGCGCCGCAGTCGGCGGCTGCCGAGACGACCGCGCTGTTCGCGAGCGCTTTCGACGACGCCGACGGACGACGACAGCCAATCGCGCAGTGGAAAGGCCGACCGCTCGTCGTCAACTTCTGGGCGACCTGGTGCCCGCCCTGCGTCGAGGAGATGCCGGACCTGCAGCGCGTGCGCGACGAATACCGCGCACGCGGCGTCGAGGTCATCGGCGTGGGCATCGACAACGCGGCCAAGATCCGGGAGTTTCGCGACCGCCTGGGCATCACCTTGCCGCTGCTCGTCGCCAGCGCCGGCGGGACCGAACTTGGCCGCGAACTAGGCAATCGGGCCGGCGTGCTGCCCTATACTGTGCTCGTCGCAGCCGACGGCAAGGTCGTTCAGCGCAAGGTCGGCCAAGTCAAACCGGCCGAACTGCGCGCCTGGCTCGACGCCGCGTTGGCGGCCCAAGGATCTTCGCCGCCGTCGTCGCGGGCTGGACATCCAGGCCATTTCTGATCACAATCCGCGCCTTCTGTTGTTTTTTGGCGCCATCAGCCGCTTTCTTGACTGATGACGCAAGTGCGCGTCGAGTGGCAAACCACATCCTCGTCCTCCACGGACCCAACCTGAATCTGCTCGGCACGCGCGAGCCGGCGATCTACGGCGCGCGCACTCTGCAAGACATCGAGCGGGAGCTGGCCGCGATCGCCGCCAAGGGCCGCGTACGGATCGCCTTTTTCCAGAGCAACCACGAGGGCGCGCTGATCGACCGCATCCACGCGGCGCGCGGCGAAGGGATCGACTTCATCGTCATCAACGCGGGCGCGCTCACCCACACCAGCATCGCCCTGCGCGACGCGCTCGCGGCCGTCCAGATCCCGTTCATCGAGGTGCATCTGTCCAACGTCCACCGCCGGGAGCCGTTTCGCCGCCGCTCGTACCTCGCGGATCTCGCGGTCGGATCGATCGTGGGACTGGGTCCGGACGGCTATCGCTACGCGATCGACTACGCGCTCGGCGGCGGCGCATCCTAATCCGACCGGCGCGACCGGGCACGCGCCAGCGGCGGAGGAAAACCATGGACCTCAGGAAACTGAAAACGCTGATCGATCTCGTCGCCGAGTCCGGCATCTCCGAAATCGAGGTCACCGAAGGCGAAGATAAGGTCCGTATCGTCAAGCACAACCCGGTGGTCGCACCCGCGCCCGTGCTCGCACCGGCGCCGGCCACCGTGTACGCGGCACCAGCATCGAACGCGGGCGGCAGTGCTCCGGCGCCGGCGCCGGCCGCAGCGGCGGCCGAGGAACCGAAGGGGCACGTCGTCAAATCGCCGATGGTTGGTACCTTCTACCGCGCCGCCAGCCCCGGCGCGAAGCCCTTCGTCGAACTGGGCCAGGCGGTCAAACCCGGCGATACGCTGTGCATCATCGAAGCCATGAAACTGCTGAACGAGATCGAGGCCGAGGTCGCCGGCACCGTCAAGGAGATCCTGGTGGAAAACGGCCAGGCCGTGGAATATGGCCAGCCGTTGTTCGTGATCGGATAGCGGTCGTGCAACACCGATCGTCCGACGCGGCGCTCGCCATCTCGACGACGCATCGTGTGTGCGCTGCGCGTGTGAAGGCGCGTAGCGCCGGCCGAAGCCAAATCGCCGGCGGTTGAGCCGCGGGCACCTTATGTTCGGAAAGATCCTGATCGCAAACCGCGGCGACAACGGCGCGCAAAGCGCGCCCGTTGCGGCGCAGGCTCACGTGCGCAGCGCGCACGTGAAGGCGCGTAGCGCCGGCCGAAGCCAAATCGCCGGCGGTTGAGCCGCGGGCACCTTATGTTCGGAAAGATCCTGATCGCAAACCGCGGCGAAATCGCCCTCCGCATCCAGCGCGCATGCCGCGAGATGGGCATCAAAACGGTGGTCGTCCATTCCGAGGCCGACACCGATGCCAAGTACGTGAAGCTGGCCGACGAGTCCGTGTGCATCGGTCCGCCGCCGTCGAAGGACAGTTATCTGAACATCCCGGCGATCATCAGCGCGGCCGAGGTGACCGACGCCGAAGCGATCCACCCCGGCTACGGTTTCCTGTCCGAGAACGCGGATTTCGCCGAGCGCGTCGAGAAAAGCGGCTTCGTCTTCATCGGCCCGCGCCCCGAGTCGATCCGCCTGATGGGCGACAAGGTCTCGGCCAAACAGGCGATGATCGCCGCCGGCGTGCCCTGCGTTCCCGGCTCGGAAGGCGCACTGCCCGAGGAGCCGCGCGAGATCGTCAAGATCGCGCGCTCGATCGGCTATCCGGTGATCATCAAGGCCGCGGGCGGCGGCGGCGGTCGCGGCATGCGGGTCGTGCACACCGAGGCGGCACTCGTCAACGCGGTCAACATGACGCGGCAGGAGGCGCAGTCCGCGTTCGGCAATCCGGCCGTCTACATGGAGAAGTTCCTTGAGAACCCGCGCCACATCGAGATCCAGGTGCTCGCCGACCAGCACCGCAACGCGGTGTGGCTGGGCGAGCGCGACTGCTCGATGCAGCGGCGCCATCAGAAGATCATCGAAGAGGCGCCCGCGCCCGGCATCGCGCGCAAGCTGATCGAGCGGATCGGCGACCGCTGCGCCGAGGCGTGCCGCAAGATCAACTACCGCGGCGCGGGCACCTTCGAGTTCCTTTACGAAAACGGCGAGTTCTACTTCATCGAGATGAACACGCGCGTGCAGGTCGAGCACCCGGTGACGGAAATGGTGACCGGCATCGACATCGTGCAGCAGCAGATCCGCGTGGCGGCGGGAGATAAGCTCGCGCTGCGACAGCGCGACATCGTGATGAAGGGCGCGGCGATCGAGTGCCGCATCAACGCGGAGGATCCGTACAAGTTCACGCCCTGCCCCGGACGCATCACGGCCTGGCACGCGCCCGGTGGCCCGGGCGTACGCGTGGACTCGCACGTGTACGCCGGCTATTTCGTTCCGCCGCACTACGACTCGATGATCGGCAAAGTCATCTGCTACGGCGACACGCGCGCGCAGGCGCTCGCCCGCATGCGGGTCGCGCTGTCGGAAATGGTCGTCGAAGGCATCCAGACCAACATTCCGCTGCATCGCGAACTTCTGATCGACGAGAAGTTCGTACAGGGCGGCACATCGATCCACTATCTGGAGAAGCGGCTCGCCGCCCGTCAGGTCAACCAGGCCTGAGTCGGTCGGTGCGCGCCGCGCCCGCATGCTGCGCGAACTGACCTTGACCGTCGCCCGGCGGGAAGCCGAGCGCCTGGCCGATGCGCTTCTCGACGCCGGCGCGCTGTCCGTGTCGGTCGAAGACGCCGAAGCCGGCACCGAGCGCGAATCCCCGCTCTACGGCGAACCCGGACTCGCGCCCGAAGGGCATGCGTGGCAGCGCAATCGCGTGCGCGTGCTGCTGGATGCGGCGCGCGATCCGGCCGCGCTGCTCGCCGAAGCCGCCGCCGCCTGCGCGCTGCCCATGCCGGCGATCGACGCGATCCGTGCCATTGAGGACGCCGACTGGGTGCGACTGACGCAGGCGCAGTTTCCGCCGGTGCGCGTCAGCGAGCGACTGTGGATCGTGCCGAGCTGGCATGCACCGCCGGATCCGCGAGCGATCGCGATCCGGCTCGATCCCGGCGCCGCGTTCGGCACCGGCACCCATCCGACCACGCGGCTGTGCCTGCGTTGGCTCGACGCGGAGCTGCGCCCCGGCACCCGCGTACTCGACTACGGCTGCGGCTCGGGCATCCTCGCGATTGCCGCCGCGAAGCTCGGCGCCCGCGAGGTGGTCGGCACCGACCTCGACCCGCAGGCGCTCGCGACCGCGCGCGCGAACTCCGCGAACAACGCGGTGACGGCCGATTACACTGCGCCCGACCGCCTGCCCGCCGGTAGCTTCGATCTCGTGCTCGCCAACATCCTTTCTAATCCGTTGAAGGTCCTCGCGCCTGCTCTGCTGGCGCGCGTCGCCCGCGGCGGCTCGCTCGTGCTCTCGGGCATCCTCGAACGGCAGGCGCAGGAGCTGATCGACGCCTTTGCCGCCGCCGACGCGCGCGTGCCGCTGCGCATTTGGGGGGTCGACGACGGCTGGGTCTGCCTCGCCGGCTCGCGGCAGGCATGATCGTCCAATGGCGCTCGCGACCCGCTGTCCCAACTGCCAGGCACTGTTCCGCGTCGTTGCGGACCAGCTCAAGCTGCGCGGCGGACTGGTCCGCTGCGGGGCGTGCCGACACGTGTTCGATGCGATCGGCAGTTTGACCTACGTCGACGACGCCGCACCCTCCGGCGCGGCGCCCGCACCGGCCACCGCCAAGGCGGCGCGGCCCTTGACGTTAAGGATCTCGCCCGAACGGCTCGCCGCGCCGATGCCGACCGTACGCGATGGCGGGCGCTCGGCCGCGACCGCTACGCGACGCGACCCGGCCCGCCCATCGTCCGAGGAACGAGCGCCGCCGACGGATTTCGAACGCACCGACCACCCGCGTGCTTCGGCGCAGGACGATATTCCCGAGTCCGCCGTGCCCACCTTGCTCGCACCGGAGGCGGACGCGATGGCCCACGGAGCAAACGTCGGAAACGGCACGCCCGCCGCGCATGCAGATGCGCACGGCGATGACCGGGACACGCGCGAGCAACGGCGCCGTGAACGCCGGGCGCGCGAAGCGCGCGCGGAGCATGCTGCCGACACCGGCGTCGAGGCGGCGGCGAACGACGCCGAGGAACGTGCGCCAGAGTTCCTGCGCCGCGGACAGCGGCGGACGAGCACCGGCTTTTCGGTCGTCTTCGGCGGAGGCTCGGTACTGCTCGCCGTACTGCTGCTCGCACAGCTTGCCGTCGTGTTCCGCATCGAACTCGCCACGCGCTGGCCGTCGTTGCGGCCTGGGCTCGTACGGCTATGCGAGACTTTCGGTTGCACCGTCGGCTGGCCGGCGCGCGCCGAACTGCTCGCCGTGGTCGGTTCCGAGTTGCAGGCGATCCCCGGTACCGATGTGCTCGAACTCACGGCGGTCGTGCGCAACCGCGCGAATTTCAGGGTCGCGCTGCCGGCGATCGAAGTGACGCTGACCGACACGCAGAACCGCGCACTCGCCCGCAAGGTTTTCGCCCCGGTCGACTATCTGGCCTCCGCCGGCGAGCCCTCCTCGCGCATCGATGAAGGACTCGCCGCCGGCAGCGACTACACGATCCGCATTGCGTTCGAAGCACGTGGACTCGCCGCAGTCGGCTTCGTCGTCTACCCCTTCTACCTCTAGGAGCCAAGGCCGGCGTCGAATCGGCCACGTTGCCCAAATGAGCATCCTCGTCTGTGGATCGATCGCGTACGACTCGATCATGGTGTTCCACGGCCGCTTCAAGGATCACATCCTGCCCGAGCAGGTACACATCCTGAACGTCTCCTTCCTCGTGCCGGAGTTGCGCCGCGAGTTCGGGGGCTGCGCCGGCAACATCGCCTACAACCTCAAACTGCTCGGCGGCGCGCCTTTGCCGATGGCCACGGTCGGCGACGACGCACAGCCGTACCTCGACCGGCTCGACGCCCTCGGCATCGATCGCCGCCACGTTCGCCGCGTGCCTGGCACGTACACCGCTCAAGCGTTCATCACGACCGACATCGACGACAACCAGATCACCGCCTTCCACCCCGGCGCGATGTCGCATTCGCATCTGAATGCGGTGCCGGGCGACGGTTCGATCCGGCTCGGTATCGTCGCGCCGGACGGCCGCGACGGCATGCTGCAGCATGCGCAGCAGTTCGCCGATCACGGGATCCCCTTCGTCTTCGACCCCGGACAGGGGTTGCCGATGTTCGGCGCCGACGATCTCGCGTGGTTCATCGAGCGTGCGCACTACATCGCGTTGAACGACTACGAAGCGAAGATGCTGGTGGAGAAGACGGGCCGCGACCTCGCGACGATCGCGCGCAAAGTCAAGGCGCTCGTCGTCACGCTCGGCAATCGCGGCTCGCAGATCCATGTCGGCGGCGAATTGCTGGACATTCCGATCGCGCCGGCACGCGAAGTCGTCGACCCGACCGGTTGCGGCGACGCGTATCGCGCCGGCCTGCTGTACGGCATCGAACACGGTCTGGACTGGGAAACGACCGGTCGGCTCGCCTCGGTGATGGGATCGTTGAAGATCGAACGCGGCGGCGCGCAGAACCACACGGCCGATCGCACGGTGGTTGCCGAACGCTTCTTCGAGGCGTTCGGCTACCGGCCTTGGTAATCCGCGCGTCGCCGCCGCAGGGGTAACAATCTGATACCTTGCGGTCGGGTGTTGTCGCTAGACTGCAAGCGGGATTTGTCGTGCATTGGCCTGCAGGTCCGCGGGCCGGTGCGATACGGTTCGGAGGTTTCGATGTCAAGAACGTGGAGGGTCCTCGGTGCCGGCGCGCTGGCCCTGGCCACACTGGCCGGCTGCGCGACGCAGCAGCGCTCGGCGAGCGTGTACCGGGCCGGCGAGACGCAGCGCGAACAGATCGTGCGTATGGGTGTCGTCGAAAGCGTGCGCGAAGTTACGATCGACCGCGGCCAGACCGGCGTCGGCACGGCCTCGGGCGCCGTGATCGGCGGTGTGGCGGGAAGCAGCGTCGGCCAGGGTCGGGGGTCGGTGATCGGCGCAGTCGCAGGTGCGGTCGCGGGCGGTGTCATCGGCCAAGCGATCGAGAACCAGGCAGGCAAGGTCCCCGGGCTGGAGATCACCGTGAAGTTGGACAACGGCGAGTTGCGCGCGATCGTTCAGGAAGTCGACGGCCAGCAGTTCAAGCCGGGGGACCGTGTCCGGCTGCTGACCCAGGGCGGCGTGACGCGCGTGACGCGCTAGCGCCCCAGCCGGGAACGAGCGCAACGCGCGGCGTCGGCCGCGCATGGCGGACTCAGAAACCGCTGCGGTTGACCACCAGCAGCAGAATGTTGACGACCACGATCAGCACGACCGGCGACAGGTCGATGCCGCCGATCAGCGGGACTATGCGCTGGAACGGCGCCAAAAATGGCCGCACGAGTATCGCCATCGCGGGTGCGACCGGCGCATACGGATTCACCCAGCTCAGGATCACGTGGATGATCGTGAGCCACATCACCAGGTAGAGCATCCAGCGCGCGAGATGGATGAACGCGGCCAGAAAAACCGTGCCCCATGGCCAGGCGCCGCTGCCGGCGCCGATCAGCACGAACGTCAGGATCAAGAGCAGCACAGCGACTAAATAGGCCGCCACGAGCGACGCGCCGTCCAGGCGTCCGGCGGCGGGAATCACGCGCCGCAGCGGTCGTACGAGCCAATCCGTAAGCGCGAAAACGAACTGGGCGAGCGGATTGCGGCCGGGCATGCCGATCCAGTTCATGTACGCGCGCAGCAGCAGCGTCACGCCGAGCAACGCCGCGATCGTTTCGATCAGCAGGCGGGCGATGTCGACGAGCAGCATGACGGTCGGGCTCCGAGGCGCGTGCGCCGCATTTTAGCGAGCGCGTGCGGTTCATCCGAGCGGGCGCAGCAAAGAAAAACGGGGCGCCGTATGACGGCGCCCCGCGCACAGCTCGCAACTCGCGACGAGTTACGGACGGCTTCCCGTGGGGAAAGGCCAGGCGGCAGCCGGATTCAGCGCGGTCTTCGCGCCCGGCGCCGCCGCAGTCGACGGAGCGACCGCAGCCGCGGGAGCGGGTGCGGCGGCCGCCGCCGGTTTCGCCTTCGCAGCCTTTTTCCTGGCCGGTTTCTTCGCTGCCTTTTTCGCGGGCTTCTTGGCAGCTTTCCCGGCCGACTTCTTAGCTACTTTTTTTTTAGCTACTTTTTTTTTAGCGGTCTTTTTCGCAGCCTTCTTGGCTGTCTTCTTCGCAGCCTTCTTGGCGGCCTTCTTCGCCGGTTTCTTGGCGGACTTCTTCGCAGCTTTCTTCGTAGCCATGCGTATCTCCTTCAAAGGGTCAATGCAGAGTGGTTGAAGTTGCAACCCGCGCGGACGGCGCAAGCCGTCCGTTCGAGCTATTCATCGGCGCATGCGGAGGCACTGTCGCCGCGACACCCCCAGAAGTGCGTTTTGAGTGGCGCATATCCGAGTTGAGCGCGGAACGGTCAGGGCACTGACCGCTGACGCTGATGAATTCGGCACGGCGCGCAGCAAAAGACGCTGCGAAGGCTGCGCGCAAAGAAAACGCCGGCACGGGGCCGGCGTCGGGGCGGTCGGAGCGGTGCTGCTTGCGGAGCGTATCGGACGGCTGCGTTTGAAGAGGGGGAACGGCCCCGCAGAACCCGAGCGTCCTGTCCGCCTGTCGTCTGTGTTGTCTGACGATGAACCGTTGACTGTGACTGTCTGTATTCAATTCAGTGATCGATCGTCGCTTGTTAGACCAACGGATCGAGCAACCAAATGTCAGGTCGCTTTGTACTCGCAATCGAATTGGACCGCAAGAATTTTCTGCGCGATCGCTCGATGAGTGTTCGATTTCTTCCACGCTTCGACCGCTCGGTTCAGCGCGCCGTGCGCGCCGTCACTCCCAACTCAACGCGCCGCCGCTCTGGTATTCGATGACGCGCGTCTCGAAGAAATTGCGCTCTTTTTTCAGGTCGATCATCTCGCTCATCCAAGGGAACGGATTGTCCTCGGCACCGAACAGCGGCTCGATGCCGATCTGCTGGCAGCGGCGGTTGGCGATGTAGCGCAGGTAGCCCTTGAACATCGGCGCGTTCAGCCCCAGCACGCCGCGCGGCATCGTGTCCTCGGCGTACGCGTACTCGAGCTCGACCGCCTTGCGGAACAGGTCGCGGATCTCCTCGCGGAAGGCCGGGGTCCAGAGCTGCGGTTCCTCCAGCTTGATCTGGTTGATCAGGTCGATGCCGAAATTGCAGTGCATCGATTCGTCGCGAAGGATGTACTGGTACTGCTCGGCCGCGCCGGTCATCTTGTTCTGGCGGCCGAGCGCCAGGATCTGCGTGAAACCCACGTAGAAGAACAGCCCCTCCATCAGGCATGCGAACACGATCAGCGACTTCAGCAGCTTCTGGTCGGCTTCGGGCGTGCCGGTCCGGAAGTCGGGATCGGTCAGCGTGTCGATGAAGGGGATCAGGAACTCGTCCTTGGCGCGGATCGACGGCACCTCGTGGTAGGCGTTGAAGATCTCGCCCTCGTCGAGCGCCAGCGACTCGACGATGTACTGGTAGGCGTGCGTGTGGATCGCCTCCTCGAAGGCCTGCCGCAGCAGGAACTGGCGACACTCCGGCGCCGTGATGTGCCGGTAGGTGCCCAGCACGATGTTGTTGGCGGCGAGCGAATCGGCGGTGACGAAGAAGCCGAGGTTGCGCTTGACGATGCGGCGCTCGTCCTCCGTCAGCCCGTTCGGATCCTTCCACAACGCGATGTCGCGCGACATGTTGATTTCCTGCGGCATCCAGTGGTTGGCGCAGGCGGCCAGGTACTTCTCCCAGGCCCACTTGTACTTGAAGGGAACGAGCTGGTTGACGTCGGTTTTTCCGTTGATGACCCGTTTGTCGGCGACATTCACCCGTCGCAGGTCCGACACCCGGCCGGTCGCCGCGACGCCGGCCGCCCGCGCCGCCAGCGCGCGGGCGGCGGCGCCCGGCGTGATCTGGTCGTCCCAAGCCAGCATGCTCTGGTCTCCTGTCAGTTCGGTAGGTCAGGGTTGATCACTGGCAGGCTTCGCATTCGGCATAACCCGCATCGCCCGGCTTGAGCATGCAGACCTTGCCCTCGGCTGCGGGCGGCACAGCCGTGCCGAGCGAGTCGGCCGGCACGGCATTGAGCTGCCCCGCGCGAGTCGTCGACTTCTCGGCGTGCGTGGCGCCGATCGTGCGCAGGTAGTAGGTGGTCTTGAGTCCGCGCCGCCAGGCGAGCTTGTAGGTTTCGTCGAGCGTCCTGCCCGACGCCCCCGCCATGTAGATGTTCAGCGACTGCGCCTGGTCGATCCACTTCTGCCGCCGCGCCGCGCATTCGATCAGCCATTTCGGCTCGATCTCGAACGCGGTCGCGTACAGGCGACGGATCTCGGCCGGAACGCGGTCGATCCTCGCGAGCGAGCCGTCGAAATACTTCAGATCCGCAACCATCACGTCGTCCCACAGACCGAGCTTCTTGAGGTCGCGAACGAGGTGCTCGTTGACGACGGTGAACTCGCCCGACAGGTTCGACTTGACGAACAGGTTCTGGAAGGTCGGCTCGATGCAGGCGTCCACACCGACGATGTTGGAGATCGTCGCGGTCGGCGCGATCGCCACGCAGTTGGAGTTGCGCATGCCGTGCCGCTTGATCCGAGCGCGCAGCGCGTCCCAGTCCATGGTCGAAGACAGGTCGACGTCGACATGGCCACCGCGCTGCTCGGCGAGCAGCCTCAGCGTGTCCTGCGGCAGGATACCGCGGTCCCAAAGCGAGCCGGCGAACGACGAATAGCGGCCGCGCTCCTCCGCCAGCTCGGTCGACGCCCAGTACGCGTAGTAACAGACCGCTTCCATGCTGCGGTCGGCGAACTCCACCGCCGAGTCCGACGCGTACGGCACTCGCAGCAGGTGCAGGCAGTCCTGGAAGCCCATGATGCCCAGTCCCACGGGCCGGTGCCGCAAGTTCGAGTTGCGCGCCTTCGGCACCGCGTAGTAGTTGATGTCGATCACGTTGTCGAGCATCCGCATCGCGGTGGCGATGGTTTTCTTCAACTTCGCGTGATCGAGCACGTAGCCGCCGGCACCGTCCGGCTTCATGTGCGCGGCCAGATTGACCGAGCCGAGGTTACACACCGCGATTTCGGTCGCCGAGGTATTCAGCGTGATCTCGGTGCACAGATTGGAGCTGTGGATCACGCCGACGTGCTGCTGCGGAGAGCGGATGTTGCAGGCGTCCTTAAACGTGATCCACGGATGCCCGGTCTCGAACAGCATCGTCAGCATCTTGCGCCAGAGCTGCACGGCCGGAATCCGCTTGAACAGCCTGATTTCGCCGCGCGCGGCCTTGTCCTCGTAGCGCAGATAGGCCTCTTCGAAGGCGCGGCCGAACTTGTCGTGCAAGTCCGGCACGTCGGACGGCGAAAACAGCGTCCACTCGCCGCCTTCGATCACCCGCTTCATGAACAGGTCCGGAATCCAGTTCGCGGTGTTCATGTCGTGCGTACGCCGGCGGTCGTCGCCGGTGTTCTTGCGCAGCTCCAGGAACTCCTCGATGTCCAGATGCCAGGTCTCCAGGTAGCAGCACACCGCGCCCTTGCGCTTGCCGCCCTGGTTGACCGCGACTGCGGTGTCGTTGACCACCTTCAGGAACGGCACCACCCCCTGGCTCTTGCCGTTGGTGCCCTTGATGTGGCTGCCGAGCGCGCGCACCGGCGTCCAGTCGTTGCCGAGCCCGCCGGCGTACTTGGCAAGCAGCGCGTTTTCCTTGATCGCCTCGTAGATGCCGTCGAGGTCGTCCGACACCGTCGTCAGGTAGCATGACGAAAGTTGCGAGTGGCGCGTGCCGCTATTGAACAGCGTCGGCGTGGAGCTCATGAAGTCGAAGCGCGACAGCACCTCGTAGAACTCGATCGCGCGCGCCTCGCGATCGATTTCGTTCAGCGCCAGACCCATCGCCACGCGCATGAAGAACGCCTGCGGCAGTTCGAAGCGACGGCCCTCGTGGTGCAGGAAGTAGCGGTCGTACAGCGTCTGCAGGCCGAGGTAGTTGAACTGCAGATCGCGTTCCGGGGCCAGCGCCTGCGCCAGCTTCTTTAGGTCGAACTGCGCGAGCCGCTCGTCGAGCAGCTCGGCTTCGATCCCGTACTTGATGAATCGCGGAAAGTACTCGGCGTAACGCTCGCTCATCGCCGCCTGCGAGACTTCCTCGCCCAGCACCTCGCGGCGCACCGTATGCAGCAGCAGCCGCGCGGTGACGTAGGTGTACGCGGGGTCTTTTTCGATCAGCGCGCGCGCGGCGAGGATCGCCGATTTGTAAACCTCGTCCAGCGGGACGCCGTCGTACAGATTCTTCACGGTTTCGGCGACGATCGCCTCGACCGAGACATACTCGCCCAATCCCTCGCACGCCGACTCGACCAGGGCGCGGACGCGCGCCAGGTCGAACGGCACGCGCCGACCGTCTTCGATCATCGTCAGCGCGGGCACGGGCGGCCGCTGCTCGGCCTGCTGCCGCGCGCGTTCCTGCGCCCGCTTCTCCCGGTACAGGACGTACGCGCGCGCCACGTCGTGCGCGCCGTCGCGCATCAGCGACAGCTCGACCTGGTCCTGGATGTCCTCGATATGGAAGGTGCCGCCGGCCGGCCGGCGCCGCAGCAGTGCCGCGACGACGTTCGCCGTCAGCTTCTCTACCTGTTCGCGAATCGCCGCAGAGGCCGCCCCTTGTCCGCCGCGCACCGCGATGAATGCTTTGGTCATCGCCAGTGCGATCTTCGCGGGTTCGAAGCCGACCACCGCACCGTTGCGCCGGATCACCTTGTAGTCGGCATACGACGACGCCGTCACGCGCCCGACTCCGCCTAACGCGTTCGGTTCCAGCGCGGCGGACGGAAACACACCCGCCGCGGACTGCGTGACCGCGCTCGCCTCCTGATACCGCATTCGCCCTCCGTGTCGCTTCGGGTTGTCCCCTGTTGTTACTCGTCGCGCGCGCCGCCACCGCGGCGAACTACAAGGTCTTGTTCCGTCCGTCGGCACCGCGTCGCCGCCTTTCATCGCGCCGAGCCGCGTCGCCGCCTCCGCGACCCGTGCCGTGCCGGCCGCCGGCGCTCCGGCATGACCACAAGATATTGACGATTCTTTCGCGCGGAGCACAACGTCTAGTACCGGCGGCATCATAGGGAAAGTTTTCTGCAAACTCAACCGGAAACTCGCCGTGCATCGCAGCACGCGCGCGCGCGTGAGGCGAACGAACGTGAAAACCGACGCCAAGCGCGCCGCGTCAGCCGCGCACGAAAGCGGGCAGCAGCGCGCGCTCAAGGGCGGCGCACCGCGCGTAGCGCGACCAGTCGAAGAAGGGACCGGGATCGGTCTTGCGGTCGTGCGCGAGGTCGGCGTGTCCGCGTACCGCGCGCAACGGATAGGCGGCGCGCAGCGCGCGCGTCAGCGACACGAGCGTCGCGTACTGGGCAGGCTCGAATGCAGTGAAGTCGGTACCCTCGAGCTCGATGCCGACCGAAAAGTCGTTGCAGTGCGGGCGCCCGTCGAACTCGGACGCGCCCGCGTGCCAGGCGCGGTCCAGACAGGAGACGAACTGCGTCAGCGCGCCGTCGCGTTCGATCAGAAAGTGGGCGGAGACGCGCACGCCGCCCAGCGTGGCGAAGAACGGGTGCGCGGCGGCGTCGAGCCGATTCGTGAACAGCCGTGCGATGTCGCCGGATCCGAAGACCCCCGGCGGCAGACTGATGTTGTGAATGACCAGCAGCTCGATCGCGCTGCCCGCCGGGCGCGCGTCGAAGTGAGGCGATGGGTCGCGTCGCGCGCCGCCGACCCAGCCGTCGGCCGCCACCGTCAGCAACGGCCGGCCCGCATCGGGTCGCGCGCTCACTTCAGCCCCAGCCGCTGCATCCGGTATCGCAACTGTCGGAACGTGATGCCGAGCAGTTGTGCCGCGGCCGTCCGGTTGTGGCGCGTCTTCAGCAGCGCGGCGCGGATCGCCTGGCGTTCGAGCGCGTCGAGGTAGGCGGGCAGGCGGTTGGGCACGCCGTCGTTGATCTCGTAGCCCGACTCGTCGCCGGCGCCTGCCGCCTGCGCGGCGAGGCCGTCGACCGGCACGTCGTTGTCGGGTTCGAGCAGCAGGTCGACTTCCGCGTTCGGCAGCATCAGATCGATCGGCTGCAGTTCGCCGCCGCCGGCCAGCGCGACGGCGCGCTCGAGCACGTTCTCCAGTTCGCGAACATTGCCGGGGAAGGGGTGTCGCTTCAGCGCCAGCAGCGCCGCCGCCGACAGCGTCGCGCGGGGTTCCGATCCGCGCGCCGCGAGCCGCGCGAGGATCGCGTCGGCCAGCAGCGGAATGTCGTCGACGCGTTCGCGCAGGCTCGGCACGTGCAGCTCGATGACGTTGAGCCGGTAGTACAAATCCTGCCGGAAGCGACCCGCCGCGACCAGCTTCGACAGGTCCTGGTGCGTGGCGCTCAAGATGCGCACGTCGACCGGCTCCTCGGTCGTCGCTCCCACCTTGCGCACGCGGCGCTCCTGGATCGCGCGCAGGAGCTTGACCTGCATCGCGAGCGGCAGCTCGGCGACCTCGTCGAGGAACAGGGTGCCACCGGCGGCGGCGTGGAAGAAGCCGTCGCGATCGCGATCGGCGCCGGTGAATGCCCCCTTGCGGTAGCCGAAGAACTCGGCCTCCATCAGCGTCTCGGGAATCGCGCCGCAATTGACCGCGACGAACGGCAGCGCACGCCGGGCCGAAGCGTCGTGGATCGCGCGCGCGACCAGTTCCTTGCCGCTGCCTGATTCCCCCAGGATCGCCACCGGCGCCATGCTGCGCGCCACGCGCTCGATCATCGCGCGCAAGTGCCGCATCGCCGGGGTTTCGCCGAGCAAGCGTGAGACCGCGCCGTCGGTGCCGGCGGCGGCCGGGCGCTGCGCCACCATCTGCGGTTCCTCGCGCAGGGCGGAGCGCACGAGCAAACGAAGCTGCTCGAGGTCGACCGGCTTGGTGAGATAGTCGAAGGCTCCGGCCTTGAGCGCGGCGACCGCGTTCTCGGCGCTGCCGAAGGCCGTGATCACGGCGATCGGCGGACCGCTTCCCTGCGCGATTTCGCGCACCAGATCCAGCCCGGTGCCGTCGGGTAGCCGCATGTCGGTGAGGCACAACCCGTAGCGGCCGTGCGCGAGCCGCTCGCGCGCCTGCGCGAGCGAGTCGGCGGTATCGACGTCCAACCCCAGACGCACCAGCGTGAGCGCGAGCAGTTCGCGCAGGTCGGCCTCGTCGTCGACGACGAGCACCGCCGGCAGCCGGCGCGCCCCGCCGGCCGGCCGCTCCTGCCCGCGCGCGTTGGTCTCCTCGTTCATCGCACCGGCATCGTATCCAAGAACCCGTGCTCGTCGGCGCCGACCGTGCCAGTTCGCGCGAAGCGCACGAGGAACCCTTCGCGCGAGCGGCCGTCCAGCTCACGGCGCGCACCGTAGACGAGGTCCGAGCGGTTGGCGAGGCAGAACTCGCGCGCGATGTACAACCCGAGCCCGGTGCCGCGCGCGTGCGTCGTGTAGAAGGGCTCGAACAGCGCGTTGCGCGCTTCGGCGGCCACACCGGGGCCGTCGTCGAACACCCACAAACGCACACGGCCGCCGTCGTCGGGCGCGCGCTCGGCGATCAGTTCGACGCTGCGCGACCGCCCCGACGCGTAGCGCAGCGCGTTGTCGACGAGGTTGTACAGGATCTGTCGCAGATGCGACTGCTCGAACTTGACGTCGAGGCCGGGCTGCGCCTGCAGCGCGATGACGCCCGGGGCGACCGCACGATCGCGCACGAATTCGGCGAGCCACTGCTCGGCGAACGATCCGAGGTCGATGTCGTCGCCCAGCGGCGGTTCGCGCCGGGCCACGCGCAGGACATCCTCGACCAGCCGATTCAGCCGCAGCGTGTTTTCGCGCACGATGCCCGTCAGCCGCCGCTGCAGCGGCGCCTGCGCCTCCTCGGCGAGAAGCTGGCCGGCGTGGCTGATCGCCGCCAGCGGATTGCGAATCTCGTGCGCGATCGACGCCGTGAGCCGACCCATCGCGGCGAGCTTGAGCTGCTGCGCGCGATCTTCGACGGCGCGCACGTCCTCCAGGAAGATGACGAACTCGCCGCCGCCGTCCGACGGCGGCCGCGCGAAACGCGCGCGCAATCGCAGATCGCCGAAAGGTTGTGTGCCGTCGGCGCGTACGGCCGGCTGGATCACGCTGTTGGACCAGACACCGGCCGCGCGTTCCGCCTCCAGCCAGCGCGCAAAGGCCTCGATCAAAGGCCGCAGCGCAGGGAAGTCGCGCAGCCGCTGTCCCGTCAATTGCACGTTCGGATTCATCCCGAGCAGCATGCGCGCGGCACGATTGTTGGCGCGCACCCGCGTGTCGGCGTCGACGACGATGACGCCCTGCTCCATCTGCGCGATCACGAGCCGGTTGATCTCGAGCTGGCTTTCGAGATCGCGGCCGCGCAACTGCGCGAGCCGCTCCTGCGCCGCCAGCCGCGCCGACAGCAGCCGCAGCAGTCCGGTGATCGCGAACAGCGCCGCCCCGTACAGGCCGGCCTGGAACACCAACGCGTCGGCACCCGATCCATGCAACTGCCGCAAGAAAGTGTCGACCAGCAGCACGATCACCGCGATCGAGCAGACGAAGAACGCGGCCGCGGTCGGCAGAAGCAGCGATGCGCCCGCGAGCGGCAGCAGGTACAGGATCATCACGCCGCTGCGCAGTCCGCCGCCCAGCACCAGCATCGACGAAATCACGGCCAGATCGACCGCCAGTTGCCCGGCGACCTGCAGCGTGAAGCGACGGCGCACGAAGAACGCGGCCATCGCCAGACCGGCGGCGAGCGCGAAATAAGCGAGGCTGCCGGCCAGTACGTTCGGCCCGCCCGGCTCCACCGCGCCGCGCCCGGCGAGCGGCGCGCCGAACGCCGCGACCGACAGCACGAGCGCGCTCGCCACGACGACCCGCGCCAGCGCAAAATATTCGAGCGTGCGCCAGGCGGGTTCGACCGCGGGCACGGCACCGAACAGACGCGCGCGCATCTTCGGCGAAGCCGACGCTCAGCCGCCGCCCGCCCGGCGGCGATGTTCCTCGCTGCAGTACCAGCGCGCGCCGACGGCGAGCGCCTCCGACTGCGGCAGGTTCAGCCCGCACACGTCGCAGCGGACCATCGCTTCGCTGCGAGCCTTCGCAGCCGCCTCGGCGCGCCCCTGCTCGATCCGCTGCGAAGCGCGCCACCAGCGATAGAAGACGTACGCCGCAATGCCGAGCAGAACGAAGAACAGGATGCGGCCCATCAGACCCTCTGCAGGATCACCTCGAGCACGAAGCGGCTGCCGACGTACGCGAGCAGCAGCATCAGGAAACCGGCGAGCGTCCAGCGCAAGGCCGTTCGACCGCGCCAGCCGAAGACGAAACGGCCGGCGAGCAGCCCCGCGAACACCAGCCAGGAGGCGATCGTGAAGACCGTCTTGTGGTCGAAGCGCAGCGGCCGACCGAACAGCAGCTCGGTAAAGAACACGCCCGAGACGACGGTTGCCGTCAGAAGCACGAAACCGGCGCCGATCAGGCGAAACAACAACCGCTCCATCGCCAGCAGCGGCGGCACCTCGCGCAGGATGCGGCCTAAAGTCCCGTTGCTCTCGTGCACGCTGCCGTGCAGATGCCGGTCCATCGACGCCATCAGCAGACCGTGCATCGCGGCGATCGTCAGCAGGCTGTAGGCCGAGATCGCCACGAGCAGGTGCACGCGCAGCGCGAGCGTGTCGCTCGCCGCGGCGACCGGCGCGCCGTGGAACAGCGCGGGCAGCACGGCCGACACGGCGGCCAACGGCAGCACGAGAAGCTGCAGTCCGCGCATCGGCACGAAGAAGCCTTCGGCCCAGACGATCAGCACCGCCAGCAGCAGCGTGGCCGACAGCGCCTGCGCGAAACCGAAACGGAAGACATCGTCGCCGAAGATCGCGGCCGCCAGCAGCGCGCCATGCAGCAGCGCGATCGCCGGCAACGCGATGGCCGACCCGTCGGCCGGCGCCGGTCCGGTCACGTCGCGCTGCAGTGAACGCCAGCCGCGCAGCGCCAGCAGCAGGTACAGCGCGGCGACGGCGAAGTGCGCGACGACGTAGAATGCGCCGGAAGGCATACTGTGCCTATATACCACGCGCAAAGCGCTCGCCTTCGCGCCATCTTCCATGTTGGACCAGCTCACCGACAAGCTCGCGCGCATCGCCAAGACGATGCGCGGCCAGGCCCGCCTGACCGAGACGAACACGCAGGAGATGCTGCGCGAGATTCGCGTGGCTCTGCTCGAAGCCGACGTGGCGCTGCCGGTCGTTCGCGAGTTCATTGCACGCGTCAAGGACAAGGCGCTCGGCGCCGAAGTCGTCGGCAGCCTGACCCCGGGTCAGGCGCTGGTCGGCGTCGTCCACCGCGAACTGACGCGACTGATGGGCGGCGATCTCGACGCGCACGAGCGCGAGCTGAATCTCGCCACGCAGCCGCCCGCGGTGATCCTGCTGGCCGGGCTGCAGGGCGCGGGCAAGACGACGACCGCCGCCAAGCTCGCCAAGTGGCTGATCGACGAGCGCAAGAAGAAGGTGTTGACGGTCTCGACCGACGTCTACCGTCCCGCCGCGATCGAGCAGTTGCGGGCGGTGAGCAGCCAGGCCGGCGCCGACTTCTTCCCGAGCGCGGCGAGCGACGCGCCGATCGAGATCGCCCGGCGCGCGCTGGATCACGCGCGCCGGCACTTCTTCGACGTGCTGATCGTCGACACCGCCGGGCGGCTGGCGATCGACGAGGCGATGATGCAGGAGGTCGCCGCGCTGGAGGCGGCGCTGCAGCCGATCGAAACGCTGTTCGTCGTCGACGCGATGCTCGGCCAGGATGCCGTCAACACCGCGCGCGCTTTCGCCGAGCGGCTGCCGCTGACCGGCGTGATCCTGACCAAGCTCGACGGCGACGCTCGCGGCGGCGCGGCGCTGTCCGTGCGGCACGTGACCGGCAAACCGATCAAGTTCGTCGGCGTGGCCGAAAAGATCGGCGGGCTCGAGCGCTTCGACCCCGAGCGGATGGCGCAGCGCGTGCTCGGCATGGGCGACATCGTCGCGCTGGTCGAGGACGTCAGGCGCTCGATCGACGTGCGGGCGGCCGAAAAGCTCGCCAAGCGGATGCAGTCGGGCGCGCGCTTCGACCTGAACGACTTCAAGGAGCAGGTCGCGCAAATGCGCAAGATGGGTGGCCTGGGCGGGCTGCTCGACAAGCTACCCGCGCAGTTCCAGCAGGCCGCGGGCAGAATCAACGAGCAGGATACCGACCGGCAGATCCGCCGGCTCGAAGGAATCATCAACTCGATGACGCCGGCCGAACGCGCCAAGCCCGAGCTGATCAAAGCCTCCCGCAAGCGCCGCATCGCCGCCGGCAGCGGCGTCACGGTGCAGGAAGTCAACCGCCTGCTCAATCAGTTCGAGCAGATGCAGGCGATGATGAAACAGATGAAAAAGGGCGGCCTTGCCAGGATGATGCGCGGACTCGGAAGCGTCAAAGGCGCCTTCGGGATGCCGGGTCTGCCCAAACGCTGAGCGCGGACCGGGCGATTCGGGCGCGCGGCCGCGGCTTCGGAACGTAACTCCAGTCCCGCTTCCACGCGGCGAGTACCGCGTTCGGGTATTCGGGGCGCCCGAGGCTGCCGTTGTAGCGGCCGAGCGCACGGAACAAGTCTCCCCGCTCGATATCGAGGTAGTGGCGCAGGATCACGCAGCCGTAGCGCAGGTTGGTCCGCATGTCGAAGAGCTTGCGCGCGTCGCCGTCGCCGATCAGCCGGGTCCAGAACGGCATCACCTGCATGTAGCCGCGCGCACCGGCCGCGGAGATCGCATACTTGCGGAAGTTGCTTTCGACCTGGATCAGACCGAGCACCATCTGCCGGTCGAGTCCGGCGCGCACGCACTCGTAGTCGAGCGTGCGCAGGAACTCCATGCGGGTCCGGTAATCGGCCTTCTTCGGCTTCAGACGTTCCGACATCGCGCCGAGCCACTCGATGAACGCGACGCGCTCTTCGATGTCGTCGAACGTGCGCACCGGCGGACGCGGATCGGCGATGGCCGCCGCAAGCGCGTTGCGCACCGCATCGGCGAGCGGTTCGTACTGCTGCGCGCCGGCGTGCGCGAAGCGCGGAACCGCCGCCAGCAGCGGCGCCGCGACGACGGCCGCCGTCGCGCGGCGGCGCGCTGCGTCGACGCCGCGCTCAGGCCGCGAGCCGGCTGCGGACGACCGAAAGCGCATCGCCCACCCCGATCATCGTCGGCTCCAGGCTGCGCCGGTGAACGTACTCGAGCTTGCCTTCTTTCAAGCCGCGCTCGCCGACCGTGATCCGGTGCGGCACACCGATCAGCTCCCAGTCGGCGAACATGGCACCCGGCCGCTCGCCGCGATCGTCGAGGATCACGTCCACGCCGGCAGCCTGCAATTCGGCGTGAACCCGATCGGCGACCTGACGCACCTGCTCGGACTGCCGGTAGTTGACCGGGCAGATCACGACGGTGAACGGCGCGATCGCGTCGGGCCAGATGATTCCGCGCTCGTCGTGGTTCTGCTCGATCGCCGCGCCGAGCAGGCGCGTGACCCCGATGCCGTAGCAGCCCATCACCATCGGCCGGCTCTGGCCCTTTTCGTCGACGTACGACAGGCGCATCGTCTGCGCGTACGGCAGGCCGGCGAACACATGGCCCACCTCGATGCCGCGCTGGATCGCGAGCACGCCGCGTCCGTCCGGCGAACGATCGCCGGCGACCACGTTGCGGATGTCGGCGACCAGATCCGGCTCGGGCAGGTCGCGGCCCCAGTTGGTGCCGGTGTAGTGGAAGCCTTCCTCGTTCGCACCGCAGACGAAGTCGCTCATGTTCGCGACCGTTCGGTCGGCGACGACGCGGACCGGCCTGCGCGGCGCGATCGGCCCCAGGTAGCCGGGCCTGCAGCCGAAGTGCTCGCGGATCTCCGCGTCGGTCGCAAAGCGGAAGCCGTCCGCCAGCCCCGGCAGCTTGCCCGCCTTGACTTCGTTCAGCTCGTGATCGCCGCGGATGAGCAGCAGCCAGATCTCGGTGAATGCTGCGCCGCGCTCGTCGGCCCGGTCGACCGCAAGCACGATCGACTTGACCGTGCGCTCCAACGGCAGGCCGAGCAACGCGGCGACGTCCTCGCACTTCTCCTTGCCCGGTGTCGGCGTTTTGGCGAGCGCCTCCTGCGGCGCCGCGCGCCGCTCGACCGCCGGCAGCGCTTCGGCCATTTCGATGTTGGCCGCGTAATCGGACTCGGTGCTGTAGGCGATCGCGTCTTCGCCGGTGTCGGCGATGACCTGGAACTCCTGGCTCGCCGTGCCGCCGATCTTGCCCGTGTCGGCCGCGACCGCCCGGAACCTCAGCCCCATCCGGGTGAAGATGCGGACGTACGCGTCGAACATGGCCTGGTAGCTCTTCATGCAGCCGGCCTCGTCCCGATCGAACGAGTACGCGTCCTTCATCGTGAACTCGCGCCCGCGCATCAGCCCGAAGCGCGGGCGCCGCTCGTCGCGGAACTTGGTCTGGATGTGATAGAAGTTGACCGGCAACTGCTTGTAGCTGGTCACCAGCGCCCGCACGATGTCGGCGATCACCTCCTCGGAGGTCGGCTGAACCACGAAGTCGCGGTCGTGCCGGTCTTTCAGCCGCAGCAGCTCGGGCCCCATCTTGTACCAGCGACCGGACTCCATCCACAGTTCGGCCGGCTGCACGACCGGCATCAGTAGTTCGACCGCGCCCGCGCGGTTCATCTCCTCGCGGATGATGGCCTCGATCTTGCGGATCGACCGCAGCCCCATCGGCAGGTAGTTGTAGATCCCGGCGGCGAGTTTGCGGATCATGCCGGCGCGGGTCATCAGCCGGTGACTGACGACCTCGGCGTCAGCCGGCGCTTCCTTCAGTGTCGATATGAAAAAGCCGGACGCGCGCATCGCGTAGAGGTGCCGCGTCGCTTGGCGCGAACGCGGTCCTATAATCGGCCGCAGATGATAAAGCTTCAGGTAACGGCATGCTGGACAAGGACGGGTATCGCCCGAATGTCGGCATCATCCTGCTCAACCATCGCAACGAGGTCTTCTGGGGCAAGCGCGTAAGGCAGCATTCGTGGCAGTTCCCGCAGGGCGGAATCAAGCACGGCGAATCTCCCGAACAGGCGATGTTTCGCGAGCTGTACGAGGAGATCGGGTTGAAGCCCGAGCACGTGAAGATCATCGCCCGAACGCGTGAATGGCTGCGGTACGACGTCCCCGAACAGTGGATCCGGCGCGACTTGCGCGGTAACTACCGCGGGCAGAAGCAGATCTGGTTCCTGCTGCGGCTGCTTGCGCGCGACTGCGAGGTGTGCCTGCGCCGCAGTGAAAAGCCGGAGTTCGACGCCTGGCGCTGGCACGACTACTGGGTACCGCTCGATTCGGTGATCGAGTTCAAGCGCGCCGTGTATCGGCAGGCGCTCACCGAGCTGTCGCGCTTCGTGTTTCGGAACGGGCGGCGCGGAGCGTCGCGGCAGCCGGCCGTCGGAGAGCAAGCGGAACACGGCCCCGCCCCGGCACCGCAGCTTCCGGACGCGTAGACGATCGTCGTCGCCGATACGGCATCGTTTCGAGGCTCTTTCAGCACGGAAACCCGGCACGGCGCTTCGCGGCGGTTGTGTCTGCGGCCGGCGGCTGCGCCGCCTTAACCTGCCTGCGGCAGGTTAGCCTTCGACGCAACCTCGTTCTGAGCTTTCAGCTCAGAACGAGGTTGTCCCTATGGATCAGCTCGGGTTCTTCGATGAAGCCCAGGATCGACTCGATTTCGCCGGTGGGCCTGCGCGCGATCAAGCGCGTTTCGCTGCTGGAGTAGTTGACAAGACCGCGTGCGATTTCGCGCCCGTCGCGATCGACGCAGGCAATCACGTCGCCGCGCGCGAATTCGCCGTGTACCTCGACCACGCCGATCGGCAGCAGGCTCTTGCCGTCCGCGCGCAGCGCGCGCGCCGCCCCTTCGTCGACGACGACCCGTCCCTTCAGCTGCAGGTGATCGGCCAGCCATTGCTTGCGCGCGGTCAGCACCGGCATCGCCGCAGTCAACTGCGTTCCGATGCGCTCGCCGTGCGCCAGCCGCGTCAGCACGTCGGGCTCGCGTCCCGACGCGATCACGGTATGCGCGCCGCTGCGCGCAGCGCGCTTGGCCGCCAGGATCTTGGTCATCATCCCACCCCGTGCAATCCCGCTGCCTGCGCCGCCGGCGATCGTTTCCAGGTACGGGTCGCCCGCCCGCGCTTCCGCGATCAGCGTGGCTGCCGGATCGCGCCGCGGGTCGGCGCTGAACACGCCGGCCTGGTCGGTCAAGATCACGAGCGCGTCGGCTTCGACCAGGTTCGTGACAAGCGCCGCGAGCGTGTCGTTGTCGCCGAACTTGATCTCGTCGGTGACCACCGTGTCGTTCTCGTTGATCACCGGAACGACGTCGAGCTCCAGCAGCGTGAACAACGTCGAGCGCGCGTTCAGATACCGCGCGCGGTCGGCAAGATCGGCGTGCGTCAGGAGCACCTGCGCCGTGCGCAGCCCCAGCGCGCCGAAGCGCGCCTCGTACGCCTGCGCCAGACCCATCTGTCCGACGGCAGCCGCCGCCTGCAGCTCGTGGATCTGGTGAGGGCGCCGGGTCCATCCGAGCCGCTGCATGCCCTCGGCGATGGCCCCGCTGGACACGAGCAGCACCTGCTTGCCAAGTCCATGCACCGCCGCGATCTGCGCGGCCCAGCGTGTGATGGCGTCCAGGTCGAGTCCGCGGCCTTCGTTGGTGACCAAGCTGCTGCCGACCTTGACCACGACCCGCCGTGCCGATGCGATCACGGACGGCGAGGTCATGGCCGTTGCGCTCCGGCGGCAGGACCGGCGGCGATCGTCGCCTCCACCGCCCGGGTCGGCGCGAAGAGGAAACGGTGCACGGCCCACATCAGCTCGCGGCACCCTTCGCCAGTGGCCGCCGAGATCGCGAAGACAGGCGCCTTGGTGCGCAGCCGGCGACGAATCTTCGCGATGCGCTCGGCGCGCTCGCCGCTCGGCACGAGGTCGATCTTGTTGAGTACAAGCCAACGCGGTTTGCGATACAGGGCCCGGTCGTATTTCTTCAGTTCCGTCACAATCGCGCGCACTTCGGCGACCGGGTCGACCTCGGGATCGACCGGTGCGATGTCCAGTATGTGCAGCAGCAGCCGCGTCCGGCTCAAGTGGCGCAGGAACTGGTGGCCAAGGCCCGCCCCCTCCGCCGCGCCTTCGATCAGTCCGGGTACGTCGGCAATCACGAAACCGTGTTCGGCTTCGAGTCGGACGACGCCCAGATGCGGACTGAGCGTCGTGAACGGGTAGTCGGCAATCTTCGGTCGCGCGTTCGACACAGCGGCGATCAGGGTCGACTTGCCCGCGTTGGGCATGCCGAGCAAGCCAACGTCGGCGAGCAGGCGCAACTCGAGCCGCAGCAAGCGCCGTTCGCCGGGCTCACCTTTGGTGGATTGTCGTGGGGCTCGGTTCGTACTCGACTTGAAGTGCAGATTGCCGAGTCCGCCGTTGCCGCCCTTGGCAAGCAGTGCGCGCTGCCCGTCGGACGTCAAGTCGGCGATCACGATCCCCGACTGTTCGTCGGAAATCACCGTGCCGACCGGCACGCGCAACTCGATGTCCTTGCCCGCCGCGCCGTAGCAGTCGGAACCGCGGCCCGATTCGCCGTCTTCCGCTTCGAACCTGCGCGTGTAGCGGTACTCGATCAGCGTGTTGATATTGCGATCCGCGATCGCCCAGACACTGCCGCCCCGGCCGCCGTCGCCGCCGTCGGGGCCGCCTTTCGGAATGAACTTCTCGCGGCGAAACGACGCGCTGCCGTCGCCGCCTCGCCCGGCGATGACTTCGATGCGTGCTTCGTCGATGAACTTCATGCCACGTGTTTCAAACGAAAAAGCCCTGCCGGATCGCGGCAGGGCCTTCCCAGTCCGTCCTTCGCTTCTGCCGGCGAGCTCAGCCGACTTGCGGCACCACGCTGACGGTCTGCCGGTTGTTTTCCCCCCGAACCGAGAAATTCACGGTGCCATCGACGAGCGCGAACAGCGTGTGATCGCGCCCGACGCCGACGTTGTCGCCGGGGTGGAACTTCGTTCCGCGCTGGCGCACGATGATGGCGCCGGCGGAGATCGCTTCGCCGCCGAACACCTTGACCCCGAGCCGCTTGGCCTGCGAGTCGCGCCCGTTGCGCGACGATCCGCCCGCCTTCTTGTGTGCCATGGTCTGACCTCTTCCCTGACGTACCCGGCAGCTTCAGCCACCGATCGAATCGATACGCAGCTCCGTGAAAGCCTGCCGGTGTCCGCCTTGCTTCTGGAAGTGCTTGCGCCGACGCAACTTGAAGATCTTTACCTTCGGATGTCGGCCGTGCACGAGCACCGTCGCGGTCACCGCCGCCCCCGCGACGAGCGGCGTGCCGACCCGCACGCCTTCGCTATCGCCGACGGCGAGAACCTGATCGAGCGTGATCTGCTGACCCGCTTCCACGGGCAGAATCTCGACCTTCAGCTTGTCACCGGGGGCGACGCGATACTGCTTGCCACCCGTCTTGATCACCGCAAACATGTGTGCGCTCCTGGACTAGGGCGTGTGTCCTTCCCGGCCGGCTCGGCGTCCGGAAAGCTGCGAATTATCTCAGCCTCCGGCATGCGGAGTCAAACGCCGGAACGCGCCGTCCGAGCTCGGCGGTGCCGGCGCGCGCTTGATATCGCGGCTCCTATAATGCCGGCCGCCTGTCTGAAGATCCCCACCATTGCACGTGCCGCACGCGTCCGCCATGCCGCTTTCGCCAACGGGCACGCCCGAGCTGGCCCGCATCCTCGCTCCGATCGCGGACGACATGCGGGCCGTCGACGCGGTGATCCGCGAGCGTCTGCGCTCGGACATTGCCCTGATCGGAACGATCGGCGAGCACATCATCGGCGGCGGGGGAAAGCGGCTGCGCCCGGCCGTTCTGCTGCTGATCGCGCGCGCGCTGGGCTACCGCGGCACCGCGCACACGCAGCTCGCCGCCGTCATCGAGTTCATCCATACGGCCACGCTGCTGCATGACGATGTCGTCGACGAATCCGACCTGCGTCGCGGACGCCCCACGTCCAATTCGATGTTCGGCAACGCGGCGAGCGTCCTGGTCGGGGATTTCCTGTACTCGCGCTCGTTCCAGATGATGGTCGACGTCGGAAGCATGCGGGTGATGCGCATCCTTGCGGATGCGACCAATCGCATCGCCGAAGGTGAAGTCCTGCAACTGATGAACGTCCACGATCCATCCGTGGACGAAGCTCGCTACTTGATGGTCGTCGAAAGGAAGACGGCGACCCTGTTCGAGGCGGCGGCACGCATCGGTGCCGTGCTCGCGGGGGCGGACACGGCGACCGAATCCGCGTGCGCGCGCTACGGCGCCAGCCTCGGCACCGCGTTCCAGATCATCGACGACGTGCTCGATTATTCGGGCAATACCGAGGACATCGGCAAGCGCCTCGGCGACGATCTGCGCGAAGGCAAGACCACCTTGCCTCTGATCCACGCATTGCGCTCGTCGACGCCGGCTCACCGCTCGCTCGTCGAGCGCGCGATACGCGACGGCGGCGGCAACTTCGCGGAGATCGCGCAGATCGTCGAAGGCAACGGTTCGCTCGACTACGCGCGCCGTCGGGCGGAGCAGGCGTCGATCCTTGCCTGCGAAGCTGCCGGAACCCTGCCCGAGTCGGAATTCAAGCGTTCTTTGTTAGAATTGAACGCGTTTGCGATGCGGCGTGACCGCTAGCAACGCAGGCGGCCGACAGCGAGTCGACCGATCTCGGGGTGTAGCTCAGTCTGGTAGAGTACTGCGTTCGGGACGCAGGAGTCGGAGGTTCGAATCCTCTCACCCCGACCAGATCCCTTTCCTTACAAACCGACGCGGCGGTCGCAGTTCGCGTCCCGCATGCATGCGGGACGCCGTTTCGATCCTTGCTTGTCTGCTCCCGGCAGAACGCGATCCACCCCCGCGCGACCGATCGCCCCCCTTGGCATCGGCGCTGGTCGCGGCCCCGACGCAGCGCTGACTGGGCCGCCCTTCGGCGCCAGCGCTCGAAGCAGCCTCGCGCACCGGGTCCGTCGGCACAGTACCGTCCCGCTCGTCGGGCGAGTGTCATCGTCGACCCGGTGATCCGCGCGGCCCTTGCGGCAGAGCGGTCCGACCGGGGTTCCACGCGTGCGTGAGCGAGTACGCCGTCCCCGCGGGATGTGCAACGCCGGCGGATGATGCCCCCTTTGAGGGACTTAGCTTTACAAATTAGGGGCTTATCGGCAGTATCTCCACGCTTTGTCGCGCACCTCGGACGTTATAAAAGGCCGCCCGTCCTTCCCTTCGCATCGATGTCAGCCGTCACCCAGGGTCCAGCCGCGGCCGCAGGCGCCTTGACGGGGCTCGCCCGCGCGCTGGTGCAGCAGGGCAAGCTCAGACCCGACCGCGCCGAAACGCTGGCGCGCAAGGCCGCATCGAGCAACACCCAGTTCATTGACGAGTTGACGGCGGTCGCCGATCAAGTCGGCATGTCCGCTTCGCAGATCGCGAGGTTCGCCGCCGATACCTTCGGGCATCCGTTGCTGGATCTGTCGGCCTTCGATACGGATCAGCTTCCCAAGGACATCATCGATCGCAAGCTCGTCGCGTCGCTGCGGGTTCTGGCGTTGCGCAAGCGCGGCAACCGGCTGGCGGTGGCGGTGTCGGACCCAACCAACTTCCAGGCACTCGATCAGGTCAAGTTCCAGACTCAGCTCGCACTCGACGTCATCGTCGTCGAACACGACAAGCTGGTCAGGCTGATCGAGGCTTCGGCGCAGTCGGTCGCGCAGTCGCTCGATGCGATCGTTGGCGACGACGTCGACTTTGAGGACCTGATCCAGGAGTCCCCGGAGCAGGTCAAGGACGAAACGACGGTCGAGGTCGACGACGCCCCGGTCGTCCGCTTCCTGCAGAAGCTGCTACTGGACGCGATTAGCGAAGGCGCGTCTGACCTGCACTTCGAGCCCTACGAGAAGTTCTACCGCATCCGTTTCCGCGTCGACGGCGTGCTGCGTGAAGTGGCGCAACCGCCGCTGGCGATCCGTGAGCGACTGGTCACCCGAATCAAGGTGATCTCGAAGCTCGACATCTCCGAGAAGCGCGTGCCGCAGGACGGCCGGATGAAGCTCGCGCTGTCGGGGCAGCGCGCGATCGACTTCCGCGTCAGCACGCTGCCGACGCTGTACGGCGAAAAGGTCGTGATGCGCATCCTCGATCCGTCGCAGGCGAAGATGGGGATCGATGCGCTCGGCTACGAACCCGAGCAGAAACAGGCGCTGCTGGACGCGATCCACCGCCCTTACGGGATGGTGCTGGTCACGGGCCCGACCGGCAGCGGCAAGACGGTGTCGCTGTACACGTGCCTGAACATCCTGAACCAGCCGGGCGTCAACATCTCGACCGCCGAGGATCCGGCCGAGATCCAGTTGCCCGGCATCAACCAGGTCAACGTCAACGAGAAGGCGGGCCTGACCTTCGCCGCCGCGATGCGCGCGTTTCTGCGGCAGGATCCCGACATCATCATGGTCGGCGAGATTCGGGACCTGGAAACCGCGGACATCGCGATCAAGGCGGCGCAGACCGGCCACATGGTGATGTCGACGCTGCACACGAACGATGCGCCGTCGACGCTGACGCGGCTCGCCAACATGGGCGTGCCGGCCTTCAACATCGTCTCGTCGGTCATTCTGATCACTGCGCAGCGCCTGGCGCGCCGCCTGTGCGCCTGCAAACAGCCGGCGGATCTTTCGAAGGACGCACTGCTCGCGGCCGGCTACTCGGAAGCCGACCTCGACGGAAGCTGGGTCCCGTACAAGCCGGTCGGCTGCGACCGCTGCAAGGGCACCGGCTACAAGGGGCGCGTCGGCATTTACGAGGTGATGCCGATCACCGAGGAGATCCAGCGGATCATCCTTAGAGGCGGTAGCTCGCTCGAGATCGCTCAGCAGGCGCAGCGCGAGGGTGTGAAGAACCTCAGACAGTCTGGTTTGCTGAAGGCGCGCCAGGGCGTCACCTCGGTCGAAGAGGTGCTCGGCTGCACCAACGACTGATCCGGATTCACTTAAGCAGGCAGGCGGAGAAAGAGATGGCCACGGGTGCAATCGCCAAACCGCGCGAAGTCGTGCGCGAGTCGGTCTTCCATTGGGAGGGGCGCGACAAGACGGGCAGGGTGGTCAAGGGCGAGATGCGCGCCGGCGGCGAGTCGGTCGTCGCCGCGGCGCTGCGCCGGCGCGGCATCATGGTGTCGAAGATCAAGAAGCAGAGTTTCGCGCGCGGCCGCAAGATCTCGGAAAAGGACCTGGCGATCTTCACTCGTCAGCTTTCGACGATGCTGCGCGCCGGCGTGCCGCTGCTGCAGTGCTTCGACATCGTTGCACGCGGCCACGCGAATCCCTCGATGTCGCGGCTGCTGAACGACATCAGGATGGACATCGAGACCGGTACCAGCCTGAACCAGGCGTTCCGCAAGTATCCGATCTACTTCGATCCGCTGTTCTGCAACCTGGTGGCCGCCGGCGAGCAGGCCGGCATCCTGGAGACGCTGCTCGACCGTTTGGCCACCTACAAGGAAAAGACGCTCGCGCTGAAGGGCAAGATCAAGAAGGCGTTGTTCTATCCGCTGATGATCATCCTGGTGGCGATCCTGATCACGTCGATCATCATGATCTTCGTGATCCCCTCGTTCAAGAGCGTCTTCACCAGTTTCGGCGCCGACCTGCCGGCGCCGACGCTGATGGTCATCGCGATGTCGGACTTCTTCGTCGAGTACTGGTACGTGCTGCTGTTCGGCCTGGTCGGTTCGATCTATTTCCTGATCCAGGCGTGGAAGCGCTCGCCGAGAGTGCAGATGGCGATCGACCGCCTGATCCTGAAGCCGCCGGTCATCGGCGAACTGATGCAGAAGGCTTCGATCGCGCGCTGGAGCCGGACGCTGTCCACGACTTTCGCGGCCGGCGTTCCGCTCGTCGAAGCGCTCGACTCGGTCGGTCCCGCCGCCGGCAACGCCGTGTACAAGGAAGCGACCAAGCAGATCCAGAGCGAGGTCAACATCGGCACGAGCCTCGCGCAGGCCATGCAGAACTCCGGCGTGTTCCCGAACATGGCCGTGCAGATGACCGGCATCGGCGAGGAATCGGGTTCGCTCGATTCGATGCTGTCGAAGGTCGCCGACTACTACGAGCGCGAGGTCGACGAGACGGTCGACGCGCTCGCCAGCCTGATCGAACCGATCATCATGGTCGTGCTCGGCGTGATCATCGGCGGCATCGTCATCGCGATCTACCTGCCGATCTTCAAGCTCGGCCAGGTGGTTTAGATCATCGCACCGGGTCGACATCGCAAGCGCGCTGCCGACCGCCACTTTCTTGTCTGCCGACGCGCTCTTCCTGATCGCTGCACCCATCGTGGGGCTGGCGATCGGTTCTTTCCTGAACGTCGTCATCCATCGCCTGCCGCGGATGATGGAGGCCGAATGGCGCGCGCAGTGCGCCGAGCTCGAAGGCCGCGAACCGCCGCAAGCCGAGCGCTACAACCTGCTGGTGCCGCGCTCGCACTGCCCCGCGTGCAACCAGCCGCTGCGCGCGATCGACAACATCCCGGTCGTTTCGTACCTGATGCTGCGCGGCAAGTGCGCGTTCTGCGGCGCGCGCATTTCGCCGCGCTATCCGATCGTCGAGGCGCTGACCGCGGTTCTTTCGGCACTGGTGGCGTGGCGCTTCGGTTGGGGCGCGGCCGGTGCGCTCGCGCTGGTGCTGCTGTGGACGCTGATCGCGCTGACCTTCATCGACGCCGATACGACCTTCCTGCCGGACGATCTGACGCTGCCGCTGCTGTGGCTCGGACTGATCGCCAACCTGTGGAACACGTTCGCGCCGTTGCAGGAGGCGGTGATCGGCGCGGTCGCGGGTTACCTGATCCTCTGGTCGATCTACTGGCTGTACAAGCTCGCCACCGGCAAGGAGGGCATGGGCTCCGGAGACTTCAAGCTGCTCGCCGCGCTCGGCGCGTGGCTCGGCTGGAAGATGCTGCTGCCGATCATCCTGCTGTCGTCGATCGTCGGCGCGGTCGTCGGCATCGTGCTGATCGCACTGGCCAGACGCGGCCGCGACGTCCCGATTCCCTTCGGCCCGTATCTGGCCGCCGCCGGCTTCATCGTGCTGCTGTATGGAGATGCCATCGCCGGCCGTTTCCTTCCGTTCTGACTCCGCCTGCTTGCGCGTCGGGCTGACCGGCGGCATCGGCAGCGGCAAGTCGACGGTTGCCGACCGGTTCGCGGAGCTCGGTGCGGCGATCGTCGACACGGACGCGATCGCGCATGCGATCACCGCGCCCGGCGGCGCGGCGATCGACGCGCTGCGCGCGCATTTCGGCGACGCCTATATCACGCCCGGCGGCGCACTCGACCGCGGCAGGATGCGGGAACGGGTGTTCGCCGATGCCGATGCGAAGCGCGCACTCGAATCGATCCTGCATCCGCTGATCCGCGCGGAAGCCGAGGACGCCGCGCAACGCGCCGCCGCGAACGCGCCGTACGTGGTGTTCGTGGTTCCCTTGCTCGTCGAGTCCGGCGACTGGACCTCGCGCGTCGACCGCGTGCTGGTCGTCGACTGTCCGGTCGATGTGCAAGTCGAGCGTGTCGTGCGGCGCAGCCGCATCGACGCCGACCGCGTGCGATCGATCGTCGCGCAGCAGGCGAGCCGGGAACAGCGCCTCGCCGCGGCCGACGATGTGCTTTTCAACGGCGGTGCGGTCGGGCAGCTCGCCGAACGCGTCGCACGGCTGCACGCCGCGTATTGCCGCCTTGCGTCGCCGCGCCGCGACCGCGCAGGCTAGCCCGAGCGTGATATCGTCGATCCGGCGCCAGGCACTGCCCGCATGCAGAGCAACGAACCCCGCGAGATCCTCTACGAGTATCCGTTCAACGAACGGGTGCGCACGTTGTTGAGGCTGGAGGATCTGTTCGAGAAGCTCGCGTACTTCTGCGCGCAGACGCACCACTTCTGTCATCACGCCGCCCTGCTGACGCTGTTCGAGATCCTCGAGGTCACTTCGCGCGCGGATCTGAAGGGCGATCTGCTGCAGGAGCTCGAAAGGCACAAGCAGGCGCTGCTCGCGCTGCGCAACAACCCGCAGGTCTCCGAATCCGCGCTCGCCGCGGTGCTCGCCGACATCGACCAGGCGCAGCAGGCGTTGAGCGCAACGCCGGGCAAGGCGGGCCAGCATCTGCGCGACAACGAGTGGCTGACGAGCATCCGCAGCCGCGCCGGCATCCCCGGCGGCACCTGCGAGTTCGACCTGCCCTCGTACCACGCGTGGCTGATGCGCGACGCAGCCTCGCGCGCGCAGGACCTGCAGGCGTGGGTCAGGCCGCTGTCGCAGTTCAATCAGGGACTGGCGATCGTGCTGAAGTTGCTGCGCGAAACCGCGCATCGCAGCCGCCAGACCGCCGTACAAGGTTCGTTCCAGCAAGCGCTGCAAGGACGAACGTATGCCTTGCTGCAGGTCCGGGTGCCCGCCGACTCGGGCGCGATTCCCGAGATCAGCGCCAACAAGTACATGCTCTGGATCCGCTTCACCGCGGCGGACAGGGATCCCAAGCCGCGTGCCGTGGAGCGCGACGTCGCGTTCGATCTTTCGCTCTGTGCGTTCTGAATGGCAACGGTCGTCAAGTGCCCCACGTGCGGGCGCGACGTCGAATGGACGGAAGCTTCGCGTTTCCGTCCCTTCTGCTCCGAGCGCTGCAAACTGATCGACCTCGGTGCGTGGGCGGCGGAGAAATACACGATCGCAGGCACGCCCGCCGAACAGGCCGACGAGACGCCGCCTTCGGAGTCACCGCCGAAGCACTGACGCCCGCGACTCACCACAGCGAGGAAAGAAGCGCCACGCCGTGTGCCCCGCATGCGATTGCGGTCGGCAGCAGCGCTTCGCGCAGACCGCCGATCGCGTAGACCGGCAGGGCCGGGTCGGCGATCAGGGCCGCGAACGCCGGCCACCCGAGTCCGGGCCGTCCGGGATGGCTCGCCGTCGGCAAGACCGGACCGGCCACGGCGAAGTCGAGGTCGAGTGCTGCCGCCCGATCCAGCTCCGCGCGCGTGTGGGCCGACGCCGCGACCAGCGCAAGCGCCGGCCGGCGTTCGATCGACATCAGTTGCGCCGCGGTGAAGTGCACGCCGCCGGCTCGCTCCCAGAGCCACGGATCGTGGCGGCCGCTGACGAGCACCCGCGCGCCGCACGCGCGCGCCCTGGCAAGCATTTCGTCGAGCAGTCGCCGCACCTGCGACGCATCGAGCGCAGGTTCGCGAAGCTGGACGAGGCGCACGCCGCGCGCCAGCGCCGCGTCGAATCGCGCGAGAAACGTCTCGACCCCGGGTGCGGCTGCGTTGCTCACCGCATAGACGCCGGGCAGGTCGAGCCAGCGCATCACGGGCACGGTCGCCGGCAGCAGCGGACCGTCGGGCAGCGCGCGAGTCGAAAAGAAACCGAAGCGCTGGCCTTCGCGCGCGTGCGGCGCGCCGCGCCAGTCGAACACGCGGCGGAAGTGCAGCCGCACCCGCGCATGCGGGTAATCGAACAGCCGCGTGACCCACGGATGCGCCGCACCGATGTCGATGCCGAGCTCCTCGTGCAGCTCGCGCGCGAGCGCCGCGGCGATCGATTCGCCGGGCTCGATCTTGCCGCCCGGAAACTCCCAGTAGCCCGCGTACGGCTTGCCCTCGGGTCGGCTGGCGAGCAGAAACCTGCCGTCGGGCCGCACGAGCACGCCGACCGCGACGTCGACCGGCGTGCGCTCGCTCATCGACGCGCTGAGGCGAGCGCGTGGCGACCCGCGTAGTCGCGCGCGAACTGCAGCGCCACGCGTCCGGAACGCGAGCCGCGCTGCAGCGCGAACTGCAGCGCCTCCGCGCGCGCCGCATCGATCAGCGCGCGGTCGGCGCCGAGCCGCGCAAGCCAGTGCGCGACGATGTCCAGATAGTCGTCCTGCCGGAACGGATAGAACGACAGCCACAGGCCGAAGCGTTCCGACAGCGAGACTTTCTCCTCGACCGTTTCAGCGGGGTGGATCTCGCCGTCGGCCTCGTATTTCGTGTCCAGGTTGTCGCGCATGTATTCCGGCATCAGATGACGCCGGTTCGACGTCGCGTAGATCAGCACGTTGTCGGAAGGCGCGGCGACCGAGCCGTCGAGTTGCGCCTTCAACGCCTTGTACGAGCTTTCGCCTTCGTCGAAGGACAGGTCGTCACAGAAGACGACGAAGCGCTCGGGGCGGTCGGCCACCTGCGCGACGATGTCGGGCAGATCGACCAGATCGCGCTTGTCGACCTCGATCAGCCGCAACCCACGGTCGACGAAGCGCGTCAGACAGGCGCGAATCAGCGACGACTTGCCGGTGCCCCGCGCACCCGTCAGCAGCACGTTGTTCGCCGGCAGCCCGGCGACGAATTGCTCGGTGTTGCGCAGGATCTGTTCCTTCTGCGCGTCGACGTGCCGCAGATCGTCCGGGTCGATGCGCGCGACGCGGTACACCGGCTCGAGACGACCGACTTCGACGCCGAAATAGCGGCGACGCCGCCAGCGAAATGCCGGCGCGCCCCAGTCGCTCTGCTGCACCGGCGGCAGCAGCGGATCGAGCCTCCCCAGCAGCGCGTCGAGCCGTTGCGCGAGCGCGTCGGTGGACGTGTTCGAGGTCATGAACGGTAGTCGGCGTTGATCGACACGTAGTCGTGCGAAAGGTCGCAGGTCCAGACGACGGCGCGCGCCTCGCCGCGACCGAGCACCACGCGCACGACGATCTCGGCGCCCGTCATCACGCGCCGGCCGTCCTCTTCGCGATAGGCGGGGTGGCGGGCGCCGTCCTGCGCGACCCACACATCGTTCAGGTAAAGCTGGACGCGGCCGGGGTCCAGATCGTCGACCCCCGCGTTGCCGACAGCGGCGAGGATGCGCCCCAGGTTCGGGTCAGACGCAAAGAACGCGGTCTTGACGAGCGGCGAATGCGCGATCGAATAGGCGACGCGCGCAGCTTCGTCCTCGGTCGCCGCCGCCTCGACGGCGATTTCGATGAACTTGGTGGCCCCTTCGCCGTCGCGCACGATCGCCCGCGCGAGCGCGGCGGCGACCGCGGTCACCGCCTCACCGAGCCGGGTCTGCCGCGGATCCTCGAGCGACTCGATTCGCGGCGCAGAACTCCTGCCGGTCGCGATGACGACGAAAGAATCGTTAGTCGATGTGTCGCCGTCGACGGTGATCCGGTTGAACGATCGATCCGCAGCGCGCCGTGCGAGTCGCGGCAGCAGGGCCGGATCGACGCCGGCGTCGGTCGCGATGAAGGCGAGCATCGTCGCCATGTCGGGCCGAATCATGCCGGCGCCCTTCGCGATGCCGGTGATCGTCACGGGATGCCCGTCGAGGTCGATACGGCGTGAAGCGGCCTTGGGCACGGTGTCGGTCGTCATGATCGCCTCGGCCGCCTGCGGCCAGTGGTCCGGCGCGAGCCTGGCGATCGCCAGCGGCAGAGCGGCGATGAGCCGCTCGGTCGGCAGCGGCTCCATGATCACGCCGGTCGAAAACGGCAGCACCTGCGTCGAATCGCAGCCGAGCAACCGTGCCGCTTCCACACAGGTCCGGTGCGCGTCGGCGAGCCCGGCTTCGCCGGTGCCCGCGTTGGCATTGCCGGTGTTGACCACCAGCGCGCGCACGCCGCGGCCGGCGTTCAGGTGGGCACGGCAGACCTGCACCGGCGCCGCGCAGAAGCGGTTGCGCGTGAACACGCCGGCCACGCTCGCCCCCTCGCAGATGCGCATGACCAGCAGATCCTTGCGGTGCGCCTTCCGGATCCCCGCCTCGGCCCAGCCGAGCTCCACGCCGTCGACCGGCGCGAGCGATGCGGGGTCAGGTGCGGTCAGATTGACCGGCATTTGCGCAATCCGCGATCCGCAATCCGGGCAAGCGCGCTACGCGAGCTTGCCGTGGCACTGCTTGTATTTCTTGCCGCTGCCGCACGGGCACGGGTCGTTGCGGCCGATCTTGACGCCGTAGCGCTTGAACGGCTGCGGCTTGGCTTCCTCGCGCTCCGGCAGCGTCAGTGTCTCGACGTCGGCGACCTCCTCGGCGACCGCGCTGCCGAACTCGGAGTGCTGCGCGCGTGCCTGCTCGATGCGGCGCTCGGTGTCGGCCTCGATCTTGTGTTCGACCGCCTCGATCTCCTCCTGCGACTGGATGCGCACGTTCATCAGGATGCGGACCACGTCGGCGCGCACGCGGTCGATCAGGGTGCCGAACAGTTCGAACGCCTCGCGCTTGTACTCCTGCTTCGGATTCTTCTGCGCGTATCCGCGCAGGTGGATGCCCTGGCGCAGATGGTCGAGCGCGGCCAGATGTTCGCGCCAGTGCTGGTCGAGCACCTGCAGCAGGATCGAACGCTCGAACCCCGAGAATGCCTCGGCACCGACCTGCGAAACCTTCGCCGCGTACGCTTCGTCCGCGGCGGCGAGCACGCGCGAAAGTATGTCCTCGTCGGTGATCTTGTCCTCGGTCTCGAGCCACTGCCGGATCGGCAGGTTGATCTGCCAGTCGTCCGCGAGCGTCTTCGCGAGCCCGTCGATGTCCCACTGCTCCTCGACCGAATCGGCGGGCACGTAGGCGCGGAACAGGTCGGTGAAGAACCCGCGTCGCAGGTTCGTCACGAGCTCAGGTATGTTGTTCGCCTCCAGGATCTCGTTGCGCAGCCTGTAGATCTCGCGTCGCTGGTCGTTGGCGACGTCGTCGTACTCGAGAAGCTGCTTGCGGATGTCGAAGTTGCGCGCCTCGACCTTGCGCTGCGCGGATTCGATCGACCGCGACACCATGCCGGCCTCGATCGCCTCGCCTTCCGGCAGCTTCAACCGGTCCATGATCGCTTTCATCCGATCGCCGGCGAAGATGCGCAACAGCGGGTCTTCCATCGACAAATAGAAGCGCGAGGCGCCGGGATCGCCCTGCCGGCCGGCGCGCCCGCGCAACTGGTTGTCGATGCGCCGCGACTCGTGCCGCTCGGAGCCGATGATCTTAAGGCCCCCGGCCGCGACCACCTGATCGTGCAGCGACTGCCACTCGCTGCGCAGCCGGGCGATCCTCGCTTCCTTTTCCTCGTCCGAGAGGTTCGGATCGGCGCGAACGAGGTCGATCTGCTTTTCGACGTTGCCGCCGAGCACGATGTCGGTGCCGCGGCCGGCCATGTTGGTCGCGATCGTGATCATCTTCGGCCGGCCCGCCTGCGCGACGATCTCGGCCTCCCTCGCGTGCTGCTTGGCGTTGAGCACCTGGTGCGGCAGACCTTCCTTCTTCAGCAGGTTCGACAGCACCTCGGAGTTCTCGATCGACGTGGTTCCGACCAGCACCGGTTGGCCGCGCGCGTAGCAGTCCTTGATGTCGGCGAGGATCGCGTCGTACTTCTCCTTGACCGTTCGGTAGATCTTGTCCTGCTCGTCGACGCGGATCATCGGTTTGTGCGTCGGAATCACGACGGTTTCGAGGCGGTAGATCTCCTGGAACTCGTAAGCCTCGGTGTCGGCCGTGCCGGTCATGCCGGCAAGCTTTTCGTACATCCGGAAGTAGTTCTGGAAGGTGATCGACGCCAGCGTCTGGTTTTCCTGCTGGATCGGAACACCCTCCTTCGCCTCGACGGCCTGATGCAGGCCTTCGGACCAGCGCCTGCCGGGCATCAGGCGGCCGGTGAACTCGTCGACGATGATCACCTCGCCGTTCTGAACGACGTAGTGCTGGTCGCGATGGAACAGGTGATGGGCGCGCAGCGCGGCGTTCAGGTGATGCATCAGGACGATGTTCTGCGGCGCGTACAGGCTCTCGCCTTCGGCGAGCAGCCCCATGTTCGTCAGGATCTGCTCGACTTTCTCGTGGCCCTGCTCCGAGATGTGGATCTGGTGCTGCTTCTCGTCGACCCAGAAGTCGCCCTCGCCCTTCTCCTCTTTCTGCCGCGTCAGCAGCTTCGGCACCTCGTTCATGCGCCGGTACAGCTCGGTGTGGTCTTCGGCCGGACCGGAGATGATCAGCGGCGTGCGCGCCTCGTCGATCAGGATCGAGTCCACCTCGTCGACGATCGCGTAGTACAGACCGCGCTGCCGTCTGTCCTCGACGCGATACTCCATGTTGTCGCGCAGGTAGTCGAAACCGAACTCGTTGTTGGTGCCGTAGGTGACGTCGGCCGCGTAGGCGGCGCGCTTGTCCTCGGTCGACTGCTGCGACAGGATCACGCCGACCGACATGCCGAGGAACTTGTAAACCTTGCCCATCCAATCGGCGTCGCGGCTGGCGAGGTAGTCGTTGACCGTCACGACATGCACGCCCCTGCCGGTCAGCGCGTTCAGGTACACGGCGAGCGTGGCCGTCAGCGTTTTGCCCTCGCCGGTGCGCATCTCGGCGATCTTGCCGTCGTGCAGGACCATGCCGCCGATTAACTGCACGTCGAAGTGGCGCATGCCGAGCGTGCGCCGGGCCGCCTCGCGCACCACGGCGAACGCCTCGGGCAGCAGCGAATCGAGCGTTTCACCCTTCGCGTAGCGCTCGCGGAAGACGTCCGTCTTGGCACGCAACTGCGCGTCGCTGAGCGCGGCGATCTCGGGCTCGAGCGCGTTGATGCGCTCGACCGTGCGCCGGTATCGCTTGAGCAGCCGCTGATTGCGGCTGCCGAAGATGCGGGTCAGAATTTCGGAGAGCATCGCGAGCGGGCGGTATCGGGTCGAACGGCGCGGACGCTGCAACGGCGCGCGCGAGCGCCGCGCCACGCGCGGCGGAAAGGGCGCCGATTATCTCACAGGGGGTCGGGGACACCGCCGTGTGGCGGCGCCTAGCGTGCGGCGGCCGAAGCCGCTGCAAGGCCCTTCAGGTCGATCGGACGGCCGCGCGAATCGGTGACCGCGAGCGGCGCGAACGGCGAGCCCGCTTTCTGCGCGAGCAGGAATTTGGACGGGTTCCGCGGCACACCGTTGACGTGCACTTCGAAGTGCAGATGCGGGCCGGTCGAACGCCCGGTCGAGCCGACCTCCGCGATCTTCTGCCCGCGCTTGACGATGTCGCCGGCCTTGACGACCAGCTTGCTCGCGTGCGCATACAGCGTCGACAATCCGTTGCCGTGGTCGATCTTGACCATGTTGCCGAAGACCGGATTCTTCTCTGCCGACGCGACAACCCCCCCCGCAGCGGCAAAGACCGGCGTGCCGATCGGCGCGGCAAAGTCGACCCCTGCGTGCATCGCAAGCTGACCCGTGAACGGGTCGGTGCGCATGCCGTAACCCGACCCGACGAAACCTTCGCTGACCGGCGTGTTTTGCGGCAGGAGCGCGCGGCGCACCTGCGCGGACACGAGCTCCGACTCGATGATGTCCATGTAATCGGCGCGGTGCTCCACGCCGCGCGCGATCCGCTCCAGCTCGTTGCGCAGTTCGGCGAGCGTCATCGCGCGCGAATCGGCTGTGGGCTCCGCACCGCCGCGGCCCGGCAGTTCCTTGAAACTGAACTCCTCGGGACGGATACCCGACATCCTCGCTACGCGTTCGCCGAGAGCGTCGAGCCGCATCAGTTGCGCCTGCATCTCGCCCAGCTTGCGCGCCATCGCCGTGACGTTGTCGCGCACGAACTGCTCGTTGCGCGCGACCTCGTCGCGCATGACGAAGGCCACGATCTCGTGCACCACGGGGATCCGGACACCGGCCGCCACACGGAACGTGATCGCGTACAGCCCGACGGCCACCAGCAGCACCGCCGACAGCAGCCCCGTGGCGACGGCCAACAATACGCGCTTGTCGACCGTCACCGTGCGGGCCCGCGACAGACGCTGATCGACGATTATGATTTGCACGCCTGACCTCCAGCTTGCGCCAACCCTCCGCCCGGACGATTCGCACAAGTTCTCTCTGCAGCCCGGCCGCATGCCGGCTTGCCGATGACCCGCGACGCCAAGACGCTTGCCGATGCGCTGGCCGAAACGCCGGCCGCTGCTCAGTGGCTGTCTCGCCTGCGTGCCTCGCAATCGGTTGCCCGGCTGCTGGCAGCGGCCTCGCCACCGGTCGGCGGTGGTTTCGATCCGCTCCGACCGGGCGCATGCGAACTGCGCGGCGGGCTCTTGCTTCTTACCGCAACTTCGCCGGCGCAAGCGGCCAAATTGCGGCAGGAAATCCCACGACTGCAGACACTCCTGAATCAACAGGGGCGGGAACTTAGCGAAATCAGAGTTCGCCTTCAACCCGCGCGCACGACCTACCGCGAAGAGGCGAGCGCGGCGGCTCAAGTTCCGTCGCCGGCCAAAGCGGGCCGAAGTCCGTCCAGACCGGCGCGCGACCTCACCGCGCCGCTTCGGTTCGCCGATGAGCTTGCGCTCACTTTACGAGACTCTGCCTTGCGTACTGCGGTCGAGAACCTGCGCTCGAAGCTGCGCGAGGTAATCACAAGAAGCCGTTAGGGTGCGTCTGAGAGTTTGCGCCGCACGTTACGTGCTTATCAGACGATCCGCTCGAGCAGCAGCACCGCGAAAAAGCAGCGCCGCCGCGATGCCGAGCTTGAACAGCAGCCAGGCCTAGCCGAGGTTTTTGCGATCGCTCGTCACCATGAACGCCGCCACACACAGCGCGACGGCGATCGCGAGGACGACGAGCAGCGCGCGGAACAACGGCATCGCGCGCGTTCAGACGGCGGCGCCCTGCAACCGGAACGCCGCCGGGGCGGCGCTGCGGTCCTCGAACGTGACGAGCTCCCAGGCGCTCGCGTCGGCGAGGAGCGCGCGCAGCAGCCGGTTGTTCAGCGCGTGGCCGGACTTGTGCGCGACGTAGGCGGCGATCAGCGGCCGGCCGAGCGTATACATGTCGCCGATCGCATCGAGGATCTTGTGCTTGGCGAACTCGTCGCCCGAGCGCAGCCCGTCGACGTTGAGCACGCGGTACTCGTCCATCACGATCGCGTTCTCGAAACTGCCCCCCATGCCGAGACCGGCGGCGCGCAGCGCTTCGACCTCGTTGACGAATCCGAACGTGCGCGCGCGCGCCACCGAAGCGACGTAGGGTTCGCGCGCGAAATCGACCTCGACGTCCTGCTCGGTGGCGTCGATCGCCGGATGGTCAAACTCGATCGAGAAGCGCAGCTTGAAGCCGAAGTGCGGTTCCAGCCGGACCCACTTGTCGCCGTCGCGCACTTCGACCGACCTGAGCACGCGCACGAAGCGCTTCGGCGCGTTCTGCTCGACGATGCCCGCCGACTGGATCAGAAAGACGAAGCTCGCCGCGCTGCCATCCATGATCGGAATCTCCGGCGCATCGACGTCGACGTGGCAGTTGTCGATCCCCAGCCCCGCGAGCGCGCTCATCAGGTGCTCGACCGTGGCGATGCGGACGTCGCCCTTGCCGAGCGTGGTGGCCATGCGCGTATCGACCACCGCGTCGGCCGACGCCCGAATGTCGACCGGGGGCTCGACGTCGACGCGGCGGAACACGATGCCCGTATCCGCGGCGGCGGGTCGCAGCACCAGCTCGACTTTGGTGCCGCTGTGCATGCCGATGCCCACCGTGCGGGCGATCTGCTTGAGGGTTCGTTGCTTCAGCATCGAGGCGCGATTCTAGCCCGCGGGTTGTGCAGCGCGTCGAGCGTTTGTCGCGAACGCCGCGCACAATGCGCCCGCTTCGGCTTTACGGTGCCGAAGTTGTCGACGAGGAAAACATGACCGACTCCGCACGAGCGGGCGCCGACGCGCAGCGCCCGAAGAACCCGACACCGTTTCCGAAGATCCGGCGCGTCACGCTGCGTGCGCCGTTGCGCTGGATCGCCGCAGGCTGGCGAGACTTCGTGCGCGCGCCGGCGGCGAGCGCCTTCTACGGCGCGGCCTTCGCGCTGATGGGCTGGCTGGTCTACCTCGTCTTCACCCATGCGTACGAATACACCTCCGCGCTGACGGCGGGCTTCCTGCTCGTCGGCCCGTTCGTCGCCACCGGCCTGTACGACATCAGCCGCCGCCTTGCGCGCGGCGAGCGGGTCACACTGCGACCGACGCTGACGGCCTGGCGCGCCAACGTCGGCGCATTCAGCCTGTTCGCGCTGGTGCTGACGGTGATCCTGCTCGTCTGGGCGCGCGCGTCGCTCGTGACCTTCGCGTTGTTCTTCTCCGCCGGCATCCCGACGCTATCGGGCTTCTTGCAACAGGTCACGAGCCTCGAGCATGTCGACTTCGTCCTTACCTATCTCGCGGTCGGGCTCGTCTTCGCGTCGATCGTGTTCGCCGTCAGCGTCGTATCGGTACCGATGATGCTCGACCGCGGCACCGACACGATCGTCGCCGCGCTGACCTCCGTGCGAGCGCTGGCCGACAACCCCGTCCCGCTGCTTCTCTGGGCTGCACTGATCGTGGTGCTGATCGGCATCGGCTTCGCAACCCTGTTCATCGGGCTCGTCGTCACCGCGCCGATCGTCGGTCACGCCACGTGGCACGCGTACCGCGACCTGGTCGCGAGCGATCCGTGATCCGCCGGCCGTCGACCGCGCGCGCCGCATCGACGGGGCACGGCCACGGCCGGTTCGCGAGCCACACCCGACGACCCGGCAGTCAATCGGCCTGCTTGCGCAGGAACGCCGGGATGTCGTAGCGATCGGTGCCGCTGTCTTCCATCGCGGCCACGCGCGCGGCGGCGCTTTCGCGGCCGGTGCGCCAGACGGCCGGAACTTCGAGTTGACCGTAGTCGGCGGCCTGCGGCGCCGGGGCGATGCCGACCGGCGCGTTGTCGGTCCCCGTCTTGATCACCGTAAACGGCGTCTTCTTCGACGCCGCACGGCCAAGGCCCGTGGCGACCACCGTCACGCGCAGGTCGTCGCCCATCGACTCGTCGCACACCGTGCCGAAGATCACCGTCGCGTCGTCGGCGGCGAAAGCGCGGATCGTGTTCATCACCTCGCGCGTCTCCTTCATCTTCAGCGAGCTGCTGGCGGTGATGTTGACCAGCACGCCGCGCGCGCCGGACAGGTCCACGCCTTCGAGCAGCGGACTGGCGACCGCCTGCTCGGCCGCCACGCGTGCGCGATCCGGCCCGCTCGCGGTCGCGGTCCCCATCATCGCCTTGCCTTGCTCGCTCATCACCGTTTTCACGTCCTCGAAGTCGACGTTGACCAGGCCCGGGATGTTGATGATCTCGGCGATGCCGGCGCACGCGTTGTGCAGCACGTCGTCGGCGGCGCGGAAGCACTCGCTCATCTCGGCGTCCTCGCCGAGCACCTCCTCGAGCTTGCTGTTCAGGATCACGATCAGCGAGTGCACCTTGTCTTCGAGCTCCTGCAAGCCGAGTTCGGCCACGCGCGCGCGTTTCGGCCCCTCGAAGTCGAACGGCTTGGACACGACGGCGACGGTCAGGATGCCGAGCTCCTTGGCGACCTCGGCGACGACGGGTGCCGCGCCGGTACCGGTGCCGCCGCCCATGCCCGCGGTGATGAACACCATGTGCGCGCCGCGCAACGCGTCGGCGATGCGATCGCGCGCATCCTCCGCGGCCTGCCTGCCGGCCTCGGGACGGCTGCCGGCGCCGAGCCCGGTCTTGCCGAGCTGGATCACGTTCTTCGCCAGCGAGCGCGCGAGCGCCTGATGGTCGGTGTTGGCGCAGATGAACTCCACGCCCTGCACGCCGCGGCGGATCATGTGGTCGACCGCGTTGCCGCCCGCGCCGCCGACCCCGATCACCTTGATGATCGTGCCCGTCGTTTCCGTCTCGAGAATCTCGAACGCCATTCCTGCCTCCTGAATCGAGTTAGCCAAACGCACCGATACCGAAACGCGCAATGTCAACGCCAAGACGGGTCGCGCTTCATGCTCGCCCTTGACACTGCACGCTTCCCCTAAAAATTGCCCACGATCCACTCCTTCATCCGCTTCAGCGTCTGCCTGAACGATCCGTTGCGCGCGGCCACCTTGCGGCCGCGCAGCCGCTGCGAGTGCGCCTCGATCAGCAGCCCCATCACGGTCGCGAAGCGCGGGTTCTTCACGACGTCGGCGAGCGCAGCGTCGTAGTGCGGCCAGCCGATGCGCGCCGGTTTCAGGAACACGTCCTCCGCGAGCTCGGCGATGCCGGGCAGCAGGCTGGTGCCGCCGGTCAGCACGATCCCGGACGACAGCAGTTCCTCGTAACCCGACTCCCGGATGACCTTCTGCGTCAGCATGAACAGTTCCTCGACGCGCGGTTCGATCACCGCGGCGAGCGCCTGCCGCGACAGCAGCCGCGGCGGGCGGTCGCCGATGCCGGGGATTTCGAGCTTCTCGTTCGGATCGGCGAGCACTTCCTTGGCCACGCCGTACCGCAGCTTGATCTCCTCCGCGTCGGGAATCGGCGTGCGCAACGCCATCGCGATGTCGTTGGTAATCTGGTCGCCGGCGATCGGGATCACCGCGGTGTGGCGGATCGCGCCGCCGGTGAAAATCGCGATGTCCGTGGTGCCGCCGCCCACGTCGACCAGCGCCACGCCCAGCTCGCGCTCGTCGGGGGTCAGCACCGCCATCGACGAGGCGAGCGGCTGCAGCATCAGGTCCTGGACCTCGAGCCCGCAGCGGCGCACGCACTTGATGATGTTCTGCGCGGCGCTCACCGCGCCGGTGACGATGTGCACGCGCACCTCGAGCCGCACGCCGCTCATGCCGATCGGCTCGCGGATGTCCTCCTGGCCGTCGACGATGAACTCCTGCGTCAGTACATGCAGCACCTGCTGGTCGGTCGGGATGTTGACCGCGCGCGCGGTCTCGATCACGCGGGCGACGTCGGCCGCCGACACCTCGCGGTCCTTGATCGCGACCATGCCGCTCGAGTTGAAGCTGCGGATGTGGCTGCCGGCGATGCCGGTATAGACCTCGCCGATGCGGCGCGCCGCCATCAGTTCGGCTTCCTCGAGCGCGCGGCGAATCGACTGCACGGTCGCCTCGATGTTGACGACCACCCCCTTGCGCAGGCCCTCGCTCGCGGACTGGCCGAGCCCGATCACCTGGAAGCGGCCGTCGGCGAGCAGTTCCGCGACCGCGACGACCACCTTCGAGGTGCCGATGTCGAGGCCTACGATCAGATCCTTCGTTTCCGTTCTCATCATTTCCTGTGGGCGGCGGCGGCAAAGCCGTTCGGATAGCGCGCGTCGATGCGGGCGGGCGGGCCCGAGAGCCGGGCCAGGACCAGCGGATAATGGGCGACGATCGAGGCGAGACGTTCCGCCAGACGCCCCGGCGGATCGTCGCGCCCGAGCTCGAACCGCGGGCCGGGCGCGCCGCCCGCGCTCGTTTCGAGCGACCAGCTCGCGCGTTCCGAGATGCGCACCGCGTCGATCGTCAGCGCCAGCGGCGCGAGGAGCGTGCCGAACTCGTTGAAGCGCCGTGCGGCCTCCGCCGCGAACTCGGGCGGGCCATCGAACTCAGGCAGCGGTCCGTACAGTTCGGCCTCGCCGACGTTGGCGACGAACAGCCGCCCCCGATCGGACAGAATCCGGCCGTCGCTCCAGACACCGAGCGCGCGATGCTCGGTCAGCGTGACCACGAGGCGGTCCGGCCAGGCGCGACGCACCGACGCGGCCGCGACCCAGGGCACGGCTTCGAATACGCGCTGCGCTTCGTCGAGCCTCATCGTGAAGAAGTTGCCGCGCAGCCGTCCCGCGACCGCGGCGCGTATCGCCGCGCCGCTGACATGCCGCAGCTCGCCGCGCACCTCGATGCGGCGCACGTCGAACCACGGCCGCTGCGCGAGCCAGGCCGCGCCGCCGCCGGCGGCCAGCACGAGCGCCGCCACGAACAGCGCGCGCGCGCCCCACTGCATCGCGCGAACGCCGTTCACGCGGACACCTCCAGCCTTGCCGAAGCGAGGATCTCCAGAACCAGATCCTCGTAGCTCATGCCCACGGCGCGCGCCGCCATCGGCACCAGCGAATGGCTCGTCATTCCGGGCGACGTGTTCAGCTCGAGCAGATACGGCCGGTCGCCTCTCCGATCGGTGCGCAGCATCACGTCGACACGGCCCCATCCGCGCGCACCCAGCGCGTTGTACGCGCGTACGCAAAGCCGCTCGATGTCGCGCGCGAGCCGCTCGTTAAGCGGCGCGGGGCAGAAGTACTGCGTTTCCTCGGAGAAGTACTTGGCCCGGTAGTCGTAGTTGTCCGCCGGCGCGCGGATCTCGACCAGCGGCAGCGCGCGCGCGGTGGCCCCCTCGCCGAGGATCGCGCAGGTCAGTTCGCGGCCGCGGATCAGCTCCTCGATGACCACGCGATCGTCGTAACGCACCGCCGTCTCGAAGGCCGCGGCGAGCTCGTTGCCGTCGTGCTGCGTGACCTTGGTGATACCGATCGTCGAACCCTGGCGCGCGGGCTTGACGATCAGCTCGTCGCCCAGCTCGGCGACGACCCGCCTCCAGTCGGTGTCCGCGTGCGCTACGCGCCACGCCGGTGTGGGCAGGCCCTCCGCGACCCAGATCCGCTTGGCCGTCAGCTTGTCGATCGCCATCGCCGATGCCTGCACGCCGCTGCCGGTGTAGGGCACGCGCAGCGTCTCGAGCACGCCCTGGATCGTTCCGTCCTCGCCGAAGCGTCCGTGCAGCGCGATGAAGACGCGATCGAAGCGCGCCGCCTCCAGCTCGGCGAGCGTTTGCGTGCCCGGATCGAACGGGTGCGCATCGACGCCGCGCGCACGCAGCGCGTTCAGCACGCCGGTGCCCGACATGATCGACACCTCGCGCTCCGACGAGCGTCCGCCGAACAGCACGCCGACCTTGCCGAACGATTTGGGATCGATCAGGGGCTGCATAACGACTCGCCTCAACACCGAGACACCGAGATCACCGAGAAAGCCTCGAGTGCACTTCTCGGTGTTCTCCGTGTCTCGGTGGTTGACCAGATGCTCTTCATGCGCCGCGCTCCAGCAGCTTGGCGGGCACGCCGCCGATCGAGCCGGCGCCCATCGTGATCACGACGTCGCCCGGCTGCACCGCGGCGCGGATCGCGGCGGGCATCTCGTCGATCGACTCGACGAACACCGGTTCGACCTTGCCCGCCACACGGACCGCGCGCGCGAGCGAGCGGCCGTCGGCCGCGACGATCGGCGCCTCGCCCGCCGGATACACGTCCGCCAGCAGCAGCACGTCCACCGTCGACAGCACCCTGACGAAGTCCTCGAAGCAGTCGCGCGTGCGCGTGTAGCGGTGCGGCTGGAACGCGAGCACGATCCGCCGCCCCGGGAATGCGCCGCGCGCGGCGGCGAGTGTCGCGGCCATCTCGACCGGGTGGTGCCCGTAGTCGTCGATCAGCGTGAACGCGCCGCCGTCGGTCGGAATGTCGCCGTGGCGCGCGAAGCGGCGGCCCACGCCGGTGAAGTTCGCGAGCGCTTCGCGGATCGGCGCATCGGGCAGGTCGAGTTCCGTCGCCACCGCGACGGCGGCCAGCGCATTGCACACGTTGTGCCGGCCCGGCAGATTGAGCTTCACGTCGAGCGGCGCCGCGCCTTCGCGCAGCGCGGTGAAGCGCATCGCGGTGCCGTCGGCGACGGCATCGACCGCGCGCATCTGCGCGTCCGGCGCAAAGCCGTAGGTCAGCACGCGCTTGGAGACGAACGGCAGGATCTCGCGCACGTGCGCGTCGTCGATGCACAGCACCGCAGTCCCGTAGAACGGCAGCCGCGACAGGAATTCGACGAACGCCTGCTTCAGCCGCGCGAAGTCGTGACCGTAGGTCTCCATGTGATCCTTGTCGATGTTGGTCACGACGGCCATCACCGGCATCAGGTTCAGGAAGCTCGCATCCGACTCGTCGGCCTCGACGACGATGTAATCGCCGCTGCCGAGCCGCGCGTTCGCGCCGGCGGAGTTCAGCCGCCCGCCGATCACGAAGGTCGGATCGAGCCCGCCGGCGGCGAGCACGCTCGCCACCAGGCTCGTCGTCGTCGTCTTGCCGTGCGTGCCGGCGACCGCGATGCCCTGCTTCAGCCGCATCAGTTCGGCGAGCATGACCGCGCGCGGAACGATCGGGATGCGCTTCGCGCGCGCGGCGACGACCTCCGGGTTGTCGGGCTTGACGGCGGTGGACACGACGATCGCGTCGGCGCCGGCGATGTGCTCGGCAGCGTGACCGAGCACGACCTTCGCACCGAGCTGCGCGAGCCGGCGCGTGGCCGCGCTGTCGGCCACGTCCGAACCGCTGACCGCATAGCCGAGGTTCAGCAGCACCTCGGCGATGCCGCTCATACCGGATCCGCCGATGCCGACGAAGTGAATGTGCCTGACCGCGTGTTTCATCCTGCGGCCCTCCTCGTCGACGTGCGCTTCGTCGGCATCGGCGCAGCCGCCGGTGCACGATGCCGGGGGCCCCGCCCCGGCATGCCGACGAAGTGAATGTGCCTGACCGCGTGTTTCATCCTGCGGCCCTCCTCGTCGACGTGCGCTTCGTCGGCATCGGCGGAACCGCAGGTGGACGATGCCGGGGCCCTGCACCCGGCATGCCGACGAAGTGAATGTGCCTGACCGCGTGTTTCATATGAGTTTCACCACGAAGACACGGAGAACACAGAGAAAGGCACTCAAACCCTTCTCGGTGATCTCGGTGTCTCGGTGTTTCATCGGATCCTTCATGCATTCGATGCCGCCGCGATGTGCTCGATCGCGTCGGCGACCGTCTGCGTCGCTTTCGGTTTTCCCAGCGCGCGCGCGCGTTCGGCCATCGCGGCCAGTTCGGTGCGCGTCAGACCGCGAATCCGCTGGGCGAGCTTCTCCGGCGTCATGTCGGACTGCGGCAGATGGATCGCGGCGCCGTGCTGCGCAAGGAATTCCGCGTTCGTGCGCTGGTGCTGCGTCGTCCTGACGACGAACGGCACCAGGATCGCGGCCACGCCGGCGACACACAGCTCGGTCACGGTGATCGCGCCGGCGCGACACAGCACGAGATCCGCCGCGGCGTAGCGCGCCGCGATGTCGTCGATGAACGGGATGACCTCGGCTTCGACGCCGGCCGCGGCATACGCGGCGCGCGTCGCCTCGACGTGCGCGGCACCGCACTGGTGGACCACCCGCGGCCGGCTGGCTGAATCGATCGACGCGAGCGCGGCCGGCACGGTTTGGTTCAACACCTGGCTGCCAAGGCTGCCGCCGATCACCAGCAGCGCGAGTGGCCCGCTGCGCTGCTCGTAGCGGGCCGCTGGCGGCGCGATCCGCGCGATCGCCGCGCGAACCGGGTTGCCCGTGACCAGACCCTTGTCGCCGGCGCGCCGCGCCGCCTCGCCGTCGAAGCCGCACAGCAGCGCCGAAGCGAGCGGGCCCAGCAGTTTCGTCGACAGCAGCGGTGCGGCGTCGGCGTTCAGCAGCACGAGCGGCGCGCCGTACAGCGCGGCCGCGAGTCCCGCCGGCACCGCGACGTAGCCGCCAGTGGAGAACACGAGCGACGGCCGCCGCGCACGCACGATGCGCCGGCTCTGCCACAGGGCACGCAGCAGATAGAAGCCGCCGAAGACGATCGCCTTCCAGCCCTTGCCGCGCAGTCCGACGAAGTCGATCGCGTCGAACTCGACGCCGCGCGGCTCGACCAACCCGCGCTCCATGCCGGCGCGTGTGCCGAGCCACGATACGCGCCAGCCGCGCTCGCGCAGCGTCTCGGCGACCGCCAGCCCCGGCATCACGTGCCCGCCGGTGCCTGCGGCGACGACCAGCAGATGCCTCATGCGCGGCCTCCGCGCATGAGAACCCGATTCTCCCAATCCACGCGCAGCAGCAGGCCGATCGCGACGGTCGTCGCGAACAGCGCCGAGCCGCCGTAGCTCATCAGCGGCAGCGTCAGCCCTTTGGTCGGCAGCAGCCCGGTGGCCACGCCCATGTTGACGAACGCCTGCACGCCGATCCACAGGCCGATGCCCTGCGCCACGAGCCCGGCGAAGGTGCGCTCGAGCGCGACCGCCTGGCGGCCGATCTCGAAAGCGCGCTTGACCAGCCAGTAGAACAGCACGATCACGGTCAGCACGCCGACGAGCCCGAGTTCCTCGCCGATCACCGCGAGGATGAAATCGGTGTGCGCTTCGGTCAGGTAGTGCAGCTTCTCGACGCTGCCGCCCAGCCCCACGCCGAACCACTCGCCGCGGCCGAACGCGATCAGCGAGTGCGTGAGCTGATAGCCCTTCGCGTAGGCGTGCTGCGGGGCGAACGGGTCGATGTAGGCCTCGATGCGCTCGAGCCGGAACGCCGCGCCGTGCAGGATCACCAGGACCAGCCCGGCCACACCGATGACCGCCACCGCGACGCACAGCCGCAGGCTCAGTCCACCGAGAAACAGGATGCCCATGCCGATCACCATCAGCATCAGCGCGGCACCCAGGTCGGGTTGGCGCCCGACCAGCACCGCGATGGTCAGCATTGCGAGCCCGAGCGGTCCGAATCCTTTCCAGAAGCGGTGCATGTAGTCCTGCTTGCGCACCGTGAAGTCGGCCGCGTACAGCACGCAGGCGAGCTTCATCAGCTCCGAAGGCTGCAGGTTGAGGCCGCCGAGCGAGATCCAGCGCCGCGCGCCGAGCGCGCCCTTGCCCACGCCCGGGATCAGCACCGCCACCAGCAGCAGCAGGCAGCCGAGGAAAAGCCAAGGCGCGTATTTCTGCCAGCGTTCCAGCGGCACCGAGAACGCGGCCGCCGCGGCTACGAACGCGACCGCGAGTGCGAACAGATGGCGCACCAGAAAGTGCGTCGGCGCGACGTTGTAGCGCGGCGAATCGGCGAGCGAGACCGACGCCGAATACACCATCACCACACCGATCAGGATCAGAGCCGCGACGACCGTCGCGAGCGACCGGTCGAAACGATCGAGTCCGCGCCCGACATGCGCCGGCAGGCCCGCGGCACCGAGTCCGGCGAGCGACAGCACCGACGCCCCGTCGCGGCCGCGGCGGTACCCGCCGCCGGGATCGCGCCGCTTGCGCAACAGCCGGCTCAGCATGGCTGCCCCGCCTCCGCCACCAGCTCGCGGACGGCCTCCTTGAATACATCGGCGCGATGCGCGTAATTGCGGAACATGTCGAGGCTTGCGCAGGCCGGCGACAGCAGCACCGCGTCGCCCGGCCGCGCATGGCGCCCGCATGCGCGCACGGCCTCGGGCAGCGTCGCGCACGACTCGACCGGATAGCTCGCGTCGCGCAGCAACTCGCCGATGCGCGGACCGTCGCGGCCGATCAGTACGACCGCGCGTGCGTGCGCCGCCAGCGGCGCGAGAAGCGGCGCGAAGTCCTGTCCTTTGCCGTCGCCGCCCAGGATCACGACCAGCCGGCCGCCGGCGTCGGCCTTCTCCCTGCCGAGTCCTTCCAGCGCGGCCACCGTCGCGCCGACGTTCGTGCCCTTGCTGTCGTCGTAGTACTCGACGCCGCCGATCGACGCGATCAGTTCGACGCGGTGCGGCTCGCCTTCGTATTCGCGCAGCGCGTGCAGCATCGGCGCGAGCGGGCAACCGATGGCGCGCGCCAGCGCGAGCGCGGCGAGCGCGTTCAGCGCGTTGTGCCGGCCGCGGATGCGCAGCGCGTCGGCCGGCATCAGCCGATGCACGAAGACCTCGCCGGCGACGCCGGGCAGTTCGCTCGCCGCCTTGCGACGGCGCTGTCCCAGACTCAGGCCCTCGGCGTACGCGAGCCAGGTGAGCCCGCCGTCTCGCACCAGTCCGTATTCGTCGGGCTGTGTCGGCGCGCCCGCGCCGAAGGTGACCGGGTGCGATTTGCCGCGCGCCATCGCCAGCACGAGCGGATCGTCGCGGTTGAGCACCCGCACGGTGTCGCGCGCGAAGATGCGCGACTTCGCCTTCGCGTACGCCTCGAGCGTGCCGTGCCAGTCGAGGTGGTCCTGCGTGACGTTCAGCACGGCGGCGGCGGCGCATGCGAGCGAAGTCGTCGTGGCGAGCTGGAAGCTCGACAGCTCGAGCACCCAGACATCGGGCAGCCGGCCCGCGTCGAGCCGTTCGCGCAGCGCATCGAGCGCGGTCGGCGAGATGTTGCCCGCGACCGCGACGTCGCGGCCGCTGCGCGCGATCAGCAGGCCGGCCAGCCGCGTGGTCGTCGTCTTGCCGTTGGTGCCCGTCACGCCGACCACGTGCGGCGCGTAGCCGCGCTCGGATTTCAGCTTCGCCAGCGCGCGCGCGAACAGTTCGATCTCGCCGACGACCTCCACGCCGCGCTTGCTCGCCGCGGCGACGACGAGCTTGGCGTCGGAATGCGTCGGCGACAGCCCCGGGCTGATCGCGACGAGATCCACGCCGTCGAGCAGCGCTTCGTCGAAGGCGCCGGCGACGAACCGCGCATCCGGCAGCTCGGCGCGCAGGGCCGCGAGCATCGGTGGCTCGGCGCGCGTGTCGGCGACGCGCAGCGCGGCACCTTCGCGCGCCAGCCAGCGCGCGTTCGCCAGACCGCTTTCGCCGAGACCGAGTATCAATGCCTTCATATCCGGCTCACCACGGAGACACCGAGATCACCGAGAAAAGCGAACCGCTCGCTCTTCCAGGTGTTCTCGGTGTTCTCGGTGTCTCGGTGGTTCATTCAGCGGATCTTCAGAGTGGAAAGACCGACCAACACCAGCATGATCGTGATGATCCAGAACCGCACGACCACCTGGTTCTCCTTCCAGCCGGACAGTTCGAAGTGATGGTGCAGCGGCGCCATGCGGAAGATGCGGCGGCCGCCGGTCCAGCGGAAGTAGGCGACCTGCAGCATCACCGAGACCGTTTCGGCGACGAACACGCCGCCCATGATGAACAGCACGATCTCCTGGCGCACGATCACCGCGATCGTGCCCAGCGCGCCGCCGAGCGCCAGCGCCCCGACGTCGCCCATGAAGACCTGCGCCGGGTACGCGTTGAACCAGAGGAAGGCGAGCCCCGCGCCGGCGATCGCCGCGCAAATGATCGCGACCTCGCCGGCGCCCGGAATGTACGGAAACAGCAGATAGCGCGAGAAGTCGGCGCGACCCACGACGTAGGCGAACACGCCGAGTGCGGCGGCGACCATCGACGCCGGCAGGATCGCCAGACCGTCGAGACCGTCGGTCAGGTTCACCGCGTTGCTCGTGCCGACGATGACGAAGTACGACAGGATCACGAAGCCGAACACGCCCATCGGGTAGGCGAAGTTCTTGAAGAACGGGACGATCAGATCGACGCGCGGCGGCAGATCGAGCGTGAAGCCGTTCGCGACCCACTGCTGCAGCAGCGGCCACATGCGTTCGGTCGACGGCGCGGCGAGCGCGAAGGCGAGGTAAAACGCCGCGGCCACGCCGATCAGCGACTGCCAGAAGTACTTCTCCTTCGCGCTCATGCCCTTCGGGTTGCGATGGACGACCTTGCGGTAGTCGTCGACCCAGCCGATCCAGCCGAAACCGATCGTCACCAGCAGCACGACCCAGACGAAGCGGTTGGCGAGATTGGCCCACAGCAGCGTCGTCACGCCGACCGCAATCAGGATCAGCGCGCCGCCCATCGTCGGCGTCCCGGTCTTGGAAAGATGCGACTGCGGCCCCTCGGTGCGGACGGCCTGGCCGATCTTCAATTCGGTGAGCCTGCGGATCAGCCACGGACCCGCCGCCAGCCCGATCACCAGCGCGGTCGCGGTCGCCAGCACGGCGCGCAGCGTCAGGTAGCTGAAGACGTTGAACGCGCGGATGTCCTGCGCAAGCCACTGGAACAGTTCGAGCAGCATGTTCAGCCGGCTCCTGCGGTCGATGGCGCGGCGAGCGCCTGAACGACGCGCTCCATCCGCATGAAGCGCGAACCCTTGACGAGCAGCGTCGCCCCCGGCGCGGCCGCCGCCGACGCCGCGCGGATCAGCGCATCGATTTCGTCGAAGTGCGCGGCGCCGTCGCCGAACGCGGCGACCGCCTCGCGCGACAGGTCGCCGATCGCCAGCAGCGTGTCGATGCCGCGGTCGCGCGCGTACGCGCCGATCTCGCGGTGAAAGGCAGGCCCCTGCGCGCCGACCTCGCCCATGTCGCCGATCGCCAGCACGCGCGGCGCAGCGCACGCGGCGAGCACGTCGATCGCCGCGCGCATCGAGTCCGGGTTCGCGTTGTACGTGTCGTCGATCAGCGCCGCGCCGCTTGCGGTGGCGAGCCGCACACCGCGGCCCGCCACCGGCACAAACGCCGCAAGCCCGGCCGCGATCGCCGCGTTTGACACGCCGAGCGCGAGGCACGCGGCCGTCGCCGCGAGCGCGTTGTGCACGTTGTGCGCTCCCGGCACGCGGATCGCCGTTTCGATCGGACCCTGCGGCGTGGCGATCGAAAGCCGGCTGCCCGCAGCGGCCGGCTCGGCGGTGGCCGTGACCACGGCATTCGCGCTGCGCGCGAAATCGATCACGCGCCGCGTGCCGGCGAGCGTGCGCCAGATCGGCGCGCACGGATCGTCGGCCGGAAAGACCGCCACCCCCTCGGGCGGCAGCGCTGCGATCGCCGCGCCGTTTTCGTGCGCGGTCGCCTCGACCGAAGCCATGAATTCCTGGTGCTCGCGCTGCGCGTTGTTGACGACCGCGACCGTCGGCTTCGCCAGCTGCGCGAGGTACGCGATCTCGCCCGGATGGTTCATGCCCAGTTCGAGCACCGCGGCGCGGTGCCGCGCGGCAAGCTCGAACAACATCAGCGGCACGCCGACGTCGTTGTTCAGGTTGCCGCGCGTGACAAGCCGCCGCTGCTCGCCGTAGGCGGACGCGAGGATCGCGCCGATCATCTGGGTCACGGTGGTCTTTCCGTTGCTGCCGGTCACCGCGATCAGCGGCACAGCGATGCGCGCGCGCCATGCGGCCGCGGCCATCCCCAGCGCGCGCCGGCTGTCCGGCACGACGATCTGCGGCACGACGGCTTCGACGCGGCGCTCGACGACGGCCGCGACCGCGCCGGCCGCCACCGCCTGCGCGACGAAGTCGTGCGCGTCGAAGCGCTCGCCGCGCAGCGCGAAAAAGACGCAGCCCGCGCGCGCGGTGCGCGTATCGGTCGACACGCTCGTGAAGCGCACGCTGCCGTCGCCGTGCAGCGCGGACCGCGGCAGCGCACGCGCCAGTTCGGCCACGGTCATCATGCCGCCGCCTCCCGCGCCGTGCCCCGGTCCGCGGCTGCGCCGGCGCTCGACCCGGCCGACGCCGCGCGCCGCGCCAGCGCGGCGCGCGCGTGTTCGACGTCCGAAAACGGCCGCTTCACGCCGCCGATGTCCTGGTAGTCCTCGTGGCCCTTGCCCGCGATCAGCACGACGTCGGCGTCGTCGGCCTCCGCCAGCGCGTGCGCGATCGCGGCGGCGCGATCGACGATCCGCTCGACGCACGCTGCGCGATCGGCGGGCACGCCGAGCGCGATCGCCGCAACGATCGCCTCGGGCGCTTCCGTGCGCGGGTTGTCGCTGGTGAGCACCACGCGATCGGCGAGCCGCGCCGCCGCTTCGCCCATCGGCGCGCGTTTGCCCGGATCGCGGTCACCGCCGGCGCCGAAAACGACCCACAGCCGGCCGCCGCGCGCGCGCGCCAGCGGTGCGAGCGCGACGAGCGCCTGCGCCAGCGCATCCGGCGTGTGCGCGTAGTCGATGACCGCGAGCGGCGCGCGCTGGCCGCCGACGCGTTGCATGCGTCCGGGCGGCGGCGCCAGCCGCGGCAGCGCGTCGCAGGCGCGCTCCAGCGCGATGCCTGCGGCGAGCGCCACACCGAGCACGCCGAGCAGATTGGATACGTTGAACGCTCCGACCAGCGGCACCGCGACCCCGATGCGCCGCCCCCCGTCGTCGACCTCGAACTGCAGACCGGTCGCGGTCGCGCGCACCGCGTGCGCGGAAAGCCGCAGCGCAAGCGGCGCCGGTGCGGCCGCATCCTTTGCGGTGAAACCGATCACGCGCAACCCGCTGCGCCCGGCCAGTCGCGCAGCGAGGCGCCGACCGGCCGCATCGTCCAGATTGACCACCGCGTGCGACAGCGTCGGCCAGTCAAACAGCCGCGCCTTGGCCGCTTCGTAGCGCTCGAGCGTGCCGTGGTAGTCGAGATGGTCGCGCGTGAGGTTCGTAAACAGCGCGATGGCGAAAGCCATGCCGTCGACGCGACCCTGGTCGAGCCCGATCGACGACACCTCCATCGCGAGCGCGCGTGCGCCTTCGTCGAGCAATGCGCGGACCTCGCGCTGCAGGGCGATCGCGTCCGGCGTGGTCAGCGCGGCACCGGCGAACACCGCGCCGGGAAATCCGCTGCCGACCGTGCCGATCACCGCGCAGCGCGTGCCTTCGAGCGTCAGCAATTGCGCGATCCACTGCGTGCACGAGGTCTTGCCGTTGGTGCCGGTGGCGCCGATCGCGAGCAGTTTTTCGCTCGGCCGCCCGTAGAAGCTCGCCGCAAGCGGGCCGACGAGCCGCCGCAGTCCGGGCACCGGTAGCACGGGCAGGCCGATGTCGATCGGTGTCCAGCCGTCGGCCTCGACGATCGCGGCCGCCGCGCCGAGCGCGGCGGCCGCGCGCAGATAGTCGCGCCCGTCGGCACTCTTGCCGGCAACCACACCCGGCACGGCGACGAAAACGTCGCCCGGCGCGATGCGTCGGCTGTCGAGCTGAAGATGGTGCGTGCCGTCGAGCGCCGACGGCACGGTCGCGCGCAGCCAGGTGACGATCTGCATCACGTTCGCGTTCGATCCGCTCATCGCCCGCGCCTCACCTCACCGCAGCCAGCCGCTGCAGCGCCGGCCCCGGCTCGTCGAGCGCACCGTCGGGGGCAACGTGCAGCGTGCGCAGCGCGCCGGCGACGATCCGCGCGAACACCGGTGCGGCGACGTCGCCGCCGTAGTAGCGCCCACGCGATGTGTCCGGCTCGTCGATCATCACCGCGACGACGATGCGCGGGTCCGACGCCGGCGCGAAACCCGCGAACGAGGCCACGTACTCGTTGACGTAGCGCCCGTTCGTCAGCTTGCGCGCGGTGCCGGTCTTGCCGGCGACGCGGTAGCCGGCCACCCGTGCGGCCGGTGCGGTGCCTTCGTCGCCGACGGCCAGCTCGAGCATCCGCCGCATCGCGCGCGCGGTCTCCGGCCGCAGCACCCTCACCCCCGCGGGCGCCGCTTCCGTCCTGAGCATCGTCAAGGGCACGACGTCGCCGTCGCGCGCGAAAACGGTGTAGGCGCGAGCCAGCTGCAGCAGCGACACCGAAACGCCGTAGCCGTAGGCGATCGTCGCCTGCTCGATCGGGCGCCACGCCTTGTACGGCCGCAGACGCCCGGCCACCGCGCCGGGCAAGCCCGCGCCCGCGCGGCTCGGCGCCTGGCCGAATCCGGCGGCGGTGTAGGTCTCCCACAGCGTCTGCGCGGGCAGATCGAGCGCGATCTTGGCCGTGCCGACGTTGCTCGACTTGGCGACGACCTCGGCGACGGTCAGCACGCCGTGCGGGTGCGTATCGCCGATCGTGCGGCCGCCGATCGTCATGCGTCCCGGCGCGGTCTGCACGCGCAGCTCCGGCGACACGCGCCCGGCGTCGAGCGCGGCGGCGATCGAAAAGGGCTTCAACGTCGAGCCGGGCTCGAAGGTATCGGTCAGCGCGCGATTGCGCAGCACGTCCGCGTCCCAGCGGTCGCGCCGGTTCGGATCGAAGCTCGGCCAGTTGGCGAGCGCCAGCACCTCGCCGGTCTTCACATCCAGCACGACGACGGCGCCGGCTTTGGCGCGGTGCGACTCGACCGCATCCTTCAGCGCCGAAAACGCGATGTACTGGATGCGGTGGTCGATCGACAACACGACGTCGCGGCCGTCGACCGGCATGCGCAGCCAATCGTCGTCGACGATGCGCCCGAGGCGGTCCTTGATCACGCGTCGGCTGCCCGCGCGGCCGGCCAGCGTGGATTCGAGGGCGAGCTCGATGCCCTCCTGCCCGCGGTCCTCGACATCGGTGAACCCGATCAGATGCGCGGCGGTGGGCCCTGCCGGGTAGTGGCGTTTGAACTCACGACTGGCGTGGATGCCTGCGAGCTTCAGCGCGGCGATGCGTTCGGCAACCTCGGGTTCGACCTGGCGGCGCAGGTAGACGAAGTTGCGGTCGGCGGCGGCGAGTTTGCGCTTGAGCTCGGCCACGGGCATCGCCAGCAGTTGCGCCAACTGCGCGAGCTGGCGTGACGACAGATCGACGTCGTCGGGGATTGCCCAGATCGCGCGTGCCGGGACCGAGGCGGCGAGCACGACGCCGTGACGGTCGGTCACCTTCCCCCGCGTGGCGGGGACCTCGAGGGTGCGCGCGTAGCGGGCCTCGCCCTGCCGCTGCAGGAAGTCGGTACCGATGCCGCCCTGCAGGTAGAACGCGCGGCCGGCCAGCAGGACGAACGCGCAGAACAGCAGGAACAGCAGCAGCATGGAGCGCCAGCGCGGCAGCTTGACCGCGAGCAAGGGGTTGGCGTTGAACGCGACGCGCTCGCCGCCGCGCGACGCGCGGGCGCTGCGCCGCGGCGCGGGTGTGCGGCTGGGCGCACCGGTGCGATCGGCGGGGGGCCGCTTCAACGGGGCGGCTCCTGTGCAGCTGCCGCATCCGGGGTCGCGGGCAGGAACACGGTGCGCGCGGCATCTACCGGAAGCAGGCCCAGCGCTCTTGCGGCCGCCTCGACCGTGGCCGGCTGCGAGGCACGCCCCAACTCGACGCGCAGGCGGTTGCCCTCCGCCTCGAGCGCCTTGGCCTGCTGCTGCGCGCGCTCCAGGTCGACGAACAGGCTGCGCGCGCGGTGCTGCGCGGTGACGGCCGCCAAACCGCTCGCGACGAGCAGCGCGGCGACGAGCAGCGGCACGCCGAGCCGAATCACGCGGCCCTCCGTAGCGGTGCGGCGGTACGCTCGGCCACCCGCATCACGGCCGAGCGGGCGCGCGGGTTCGCCGCGATCTCGGCGGCGTCCGGCACGACCTTGCCGAGCGCGCGCAGCGTCGGCGGCGGCAGCTCGGAGGCGCGCAACGGCAGCCGTGGATCCTGTGCCCGCTCCGGATGCGCGTGCGCCTCGACGAACCGCTTGACGAGCCGGTCTTCGAGGGAATGGAAGCTGATCGCGACCAGGCGTGCGCCGGGAGCGAGCACTTCGACCGTCTGTTCGAGGGCTAGCGCCAATTCTTCAAGCTCTTGATTGACGTGAATCCGTACAGCCTGAAAAGTCCGCGTGGCCGGGTGCTGGGTCCCGTCCTTGCGGCTTTTGACGGGGATCGCGCCCGCCACGACCGCGGCAAGGTCTGCGGTGCGGGTGATCGGCCGCCCAGCCTCGCGGCGAGCCACAATCGCCTTTGCAATCTGTGCAGCAAACCGTTCTTCCCCATAGTCACGGATCACCCGCGTCAGTTCTTCCACCGTTGCCCGCGCCAGCCACTGCGCCGCCGTCTCGCCGCGCGTCGTGTCCATCCGCATATCGAGCGGACCGTCGCCGCGCAGCGAAAAGCCTCGTCGCGGATCGTCGATCTGGGGCGAGGACACGCCCAGGTCGAACAGCACGCCCTGCACCTGCCCGATCGCGAGCGCTCGCAGCCGCTCGCGCAACTGCGAAAACGGCGCATGCATGAAAGCGAAGCGCGCATCGGCGATCGCCGCGGCCGAGGTCTGCGCCTGCGCATCGCGATCGAAGGCGACGAGCCGGCCCGCCGGCGCCAGCCGCGCGAGGATGGCGCGGGAGTGGCCGCCGCGACCGAAGGTCGCGTCCACGTAGACGCCGGCTGGGTCCGTCACCAGTGCTTCGACCGCTGCTGCGGGAAGGACGGTGCGGTGCTCGGGCGAAACGATCGTGAAGGGCGACGGCATCCACGATCAGAAGATGAAGCGCTTGAACGCGTCCGGAACGCCGGCCTCGAGCGCGGCTTTTTCCTGCTCGGCGCGCGTTGCGGCGTCCCAGAGTTCGAGGCGGTTTTCGAGCCCGATCAGGACGACATCGCGTTCGAGTCCCGCCACCGCGCGCAGTTCTGCCGGGACCAGTATGCGGCCGGCGCTGTCCAATTCCAGGCTGCGCGCGCTGCCGACGATGATGCGGACCCATTCGCGCGCCTCGAAAGGCATCTGCGCAAGCTCGGCGCGCTTGGCCTCCCACACCGGGCGCGGATAAACGACCAGGCAACGATCCGGATGGCGGGTCAGCGTGATGCGGCCTTCGTACTGGGCGATGAGCGTTTCACGATGGCGCGCGGGCATCGACAGCCTGCCCTTGTCGTCCAACGTCAGTGCCGCTGCCCCCTCGAACACGCCCGCCTCGCATTCGTCGTGGATCGCGCAGCTTCGCGTCAAATGGCGAGATTCGACGCAAGCGACTGCTAACTAATCCACTTATTTCCACTTTATCCCACCAACGCCGCACTCTAGAGCAAGCGCCTGGGAGGGTCAAGGGAAGAAAGAGGCGGTTTTTCCAATGCCGACAACGACTTATGCCGTGTATCGACCGCGCATCGCAAAGAAATACATAGGCGAATGAAGGAGATAGGCAACGAAGTGAAAGTTGCACCTGAAAACTGCCGTGACCGAGGGTTCGACGGTCGGCCGCACACGTGCGGCCGACCCGCACGGCGCGCCGTGCGAAGCCGGCGCGTTCTTCGCAGCGTTGCCCGCGGGCAGCGCCATGAACATCGACGACGCCTCCGCGAGAAGAAAGAAGTGCAAAGCCCGCCTGTAAGCCGGATTCTGTGCACGGCGCGAGCTGCGCCGCGTGACGATCATTCCTCTGGGCCCGCCATCGCTGACGGGCTCGAGCCACCGACCCGCGACCTACCCGAGCAGGGTCGTCGGCCGCCTACTTGGTGTTGCTCCGCGTAGAGATTGCCCGTTTCACCCCCGGCGCTTCGCCTTGCGGCGAATCGCCGACGGCGCTTGCGCGCCGCCGACCTCGCTCTCCGGAAGCGCCCGGCTTTCGCCAACCGCTCTCCTTCGATTGCGAGACTTTGCGGTCGCCGCTTGCGCGCCGCCGACCTCGCTCTCCGGAAGCGCCCGGCTTTCGCCAACCGCTCTCCTTCGATTGCGAGACTTTGCGGTCGCCGCTTGCGCGCCGCCGACCTCGCTCTCCGGAAGCGCCCGGCTTTCGCCAACCGCTCTCCTTCGATTGCGAGACTTTGCGGTCGCCGCTTGCGCGCCGCCGACCTCGCTCTCCGGAAGCGCCCGGCTTTCGCCAACCGCTCTCCTTCGATTGCGAGACTTTGCGGTCGCCGCGCAAGCGGCGACCGCAAGTCCGCCGGGACTCGTCTCTGTTGCTCTGATCCTCACCTCGCGGTGGACAGGTGTTACCTGCTACGCCGCTCTATGGAGTCCGGACTTTCCTCCGGCAGATGGGGCTGCCGGCGATCGCCCGGCGGGCTCTGCAGCCGCGAATGTAGGGACAATGGCGCGCCGGGGCAAGCCGCCGCGTCAGACGCGGTGCGCGACTGCACCGGTCTCGGCGAGCCGGCTTTGCAGCCGTTCGGCGATGCGCGCGACGGGCAGCACTTCGTCGACCGCGCCGAGCGCGATCGCTTCCCTGGGCATGCCGAAGACGACGCAGCTCGCCTCGTCCTGCGCGATCGTGAAGGCGCCGGCGCGCTTCATTTCCAGCATCGCGGCGGCGCCGTCCTTGCCCATGCCGGTCAGCATCACGCCCAGCGCATTGGGACCGGCGTTGACCGCGACCGAGCGGAACAGCACCTCGACCGAGGGACGATGACGATTGACCGGCTCGCCGTCGTCCAGCGCGACGACGTAGTTCGAACCGCTGCGCGCCAGCCGCATGTGGCGGCCGCCCGGCGCGATGTACGCGTGCCCGGGCAGCACGCGCTCGCCGTCCTCGGCTTCGCTGACGGTGATGCGGCACAACGCATCGAGCCGTTGCGCGAAACTGCGCGTGAACCCCGGCGGCATGTGCTGCGTGATCAGCACGGCGGGGCTGTCGGCGGGCAGACGCGCGAGCACCTCGCGGATCGCCTCGGTACCGCCGGTCGAGGCGCCGATCGCGATCAGCTTCTCCGTGGACACGCGCGAGTAACTCGCCGGCCGCGCCTTGAGCTGACCGTTGGGTGTGGACGTCTGCTGCGCGCCCGCGCGCCGCTGCAGCTTCGCCTGCGCGGCCGCGCGGATGCGGTCGGTGATGTCGCGCGCCAGCTCGTGCATGCCGCTCGCGATGCCGATCCTCGGTTTGGCGACGAAATCCACCGCGCCGAGCTCCAGCGCGCGCATCGTCACCTCGGCGCCGCGCTCGGTGAGCGTGGACACCATCACGACCGGCATCGGCCGCAACCGCATCAGGCGCTCGAGAAAATCGAGCCCGTCCATTTTGGGCATCTCGACGTCGAGCGTCAGCACGTCCGGATTCAGGGCGCGGATCATCTCGCGCGCCGCCAGCGGATCGGGCGCGGCGCCGACCGCCTCCATGTCCGGTTCGCGGTTGACGATCTCGGTCAAAAGGTTGCGAACGAGCGCCGAGTCGTCGACGATCAGCACGCGGATTCTGCGCATGTCGCCCCTCAGAACAGTTCGACGTCGCCGTCCACGCGCGTTGCGGCGAGCCGGGCGTTGTACTGCTGCTCGGCAGCGACCAGCGCGGCGTCGGCCCGGGCCAGCTTCTTGCACAGCGCGCGCCCGGTGGCCGGGAAAAACGCCACGCGGCGCGGATGCACGTCGAGCAGATCGCGCGCGCCGATGCGGATGCCTTCGGTGCGCAGGAAGCGCTCGACGAACTGCGCGTTGCGCTCGCCGATGTTCATGCTCGACATGTTGCGCAGGACCTGGCCGCCGCCGAAGACCTTCGCCTCGAAGTTCGCCTTGCGCCCGCCGCGCTTGATCAGTTCGTTGATCAACTGCTCCATCGCGAACACGCCGTAGCGACCGGCCAGTCCTGCCGGATCGATACTGCCGCCCTCGCCGCCCGGCAGCATGAAGTGGTTCATTCCGCCGATGCGGGCCTGGCGGTCCCAGATGCAGGCGGCCACACAGGAGCCGAGCACGGTCGTGATCACGATGTCCTCGTCGGTGACGAAGAACTCGCCCGGCAGGATCTTGACGCTCTGGCGCCCGAACTCGCGCTCGTACAGCACCGTGCGCGCCTCGCCGGGAACCCCGCTAAACCGCGGCCCGCTCATCGGAGCCTCTCGTAGACCGTCCTGCCGCGCAGCGCGAACCACTCGCGGCAGTCGGTGAAGTTCTCGGAGTGACCGACGAACAGCAGCCCACCGGGTTTCAGCGCCTGCGCGATGCGCGCGATCACGCGGCGCTGCGTCGGCTTGTCGAAGTAGATCATCACGTTGCGGCAGAACGCCGCGTCGAGCGCCGGCGCAAAGTCGCGCAGCGCGGGCCATGCCTCATCGAGCAGGTTCAACTGCGCGAACTCCACCAGCCGCGCCACTTCCGGCCGCACGCGCACCTTTCCCTCGTTCGCGCCGCGCCCGCGCAGAAAGAAGCGCCGCAGCCGCTGCTCGCCGCACCGCTGCGCCGATTCGAGGCTATAGACGCCGGCACGGGCGATGGCCAGCACGTTCGTGTCGATGTCGGTCGCGAGCAGTCGAGCCGAGATGCCTGCGCCGAACACCTCGATCATCGTCATCGCGATCGACCAGGGTTCCTCGCCGGTCGAGGCCGCGGCGCACCACAGCCGCGCCCCGTCGCCGCGCGTGCGCAGGAAGTCCGCCAGCAGCGGAAAGTGATGCGGCTCCCGGAAAAACGACGTGAGGTTCGTCGTCAGCGCATTGATGAACGCCTGCCGCTCCGCCGCAGCGAAGGATGGATCGCGTTCGAGACGGTCGAGATACGCGCCGAAGGAATCGATGCCGAGCGCGCGCAGCCGGCGCGACAACCGGCTGTAGACCATGTTGCGCTTCGTGTCGTTGAGGCTGATGCCCGCCAGCGCGTGGATGAGGCGCCGCACGCGCTCGAAATCGTGCGGCGTGAACGCGTACTCGCGCGTCTCATCATTCGCAACGAGCGACGCGACAAGCGCATCGCCGAACCCGTCACGTGCACCCATGGTCCCGATCCGGGCACAGGCCGAGGCGAGCGCGCCGCCGTGAAACCGGCGGCGGCCATGCCGGCATCAGAACTCCTCCCAGTCGCCGCTGTCGCGCTCGGGCGGCGCCTGGAGGCGTGCCGGCGCGGCTTTCGCCCCGGGCGTCTTGACCGGCGGCGCGGCGGTGCGCGCCCGGCTCGACGCCTGCGCTTTCGCGATCGCCGCGTGCGTCTGCTCCCGGCTCAGCTTGAAGATCGCCACCGCCTCGGCCAGCCGCTCGGCCTGCTCGCGCAAGCTCTCGGCCGCCGCGGCACTCTGCTCGACCAGTGCGGCGTTCTGCTGCGTC
>FWPU01001059.1_pt1 | contig 85479 bp, 63 predicted proteins | sample 2228361 | NCBI WGS metagenome assembly FWPU01 (sample SAMEA103939777, study PRJEB20133) | metagenome
ACCATTTGGCCGATGACCAGGACCGCCGTGAAAGTCCCTGCCACCTGATCGGGCAGGCCAAAGCGTTGCACGGCATAGACGGCGATGAATCCCCTTCCCATGCCGCCGAAGGCCCAGGCAACCTGGCTCACGAGATAGCGACGAAAGTTCACGTCTTGCCGCAACAAGGCCAGAAGCCCCTTCCCATACTCACGCAGCCCTATGGGAGGACGCGGGTCGGGGCGCGCGGGTTCGTGGGTTGCCAAGAAGAAGAAATAAGAAACGATCGCGGAGACGGCAGCGATGGTGAAACAGAGAGCGAAGTTGGTAGGGAAAGGGTAGCGGGCCAAGATAACGGTCGCCGCGCTGGCGGCCATCAGAGACAGGCCGGACATACCGAAAAAAGAGATGCCGAAAAAACGGCCGCGCGCCCGCACAGGGATGATCTTTGCCATCAGTTCCTGCCAGGCCGTGATCACAAAGCCCCCACCCAGGACATGATAGGTGAAGACGATGAAGAAGAGGGTCAGCGTCAGGCGAGGGCCAAGCACCTCCGCGTTCCAGACAATCAGCGCGATCACGACAATGCCCAGACGTTCCCCGAGAAGGGTGGTGATCGCCACATACGGCTTCTTGCGCGGCAATCGCTCTATCCAGCGGGCAGTAAAGACCTGGGGTAACCAGATCAGCGCCGTCAGCGCGCTGATGAGGCCGATGATAAAAGGCGAAGGGGTGAGCCTGCTGACGAACAAAGGGAGGACGCTGCTGGTGGACATGAACGAAAAGCCCACGCCACTGATGCTTGTATCCAGAGCGTTGACGATGAAGTTGCGCCGATAATGGCGCGTGATCTCGGCCTCAAAGTCGGAAGCAGTCGCCATATCCTTAATATTTCAGCCGCTGGAAGACGAGCCCCGAGGCCGTGCGCGTCGCCGCGGCGACGAGCAATGCCGGTATCAGGCCCAGCAGGGTAGATAACATGCTTCCCAGTAGAGGCCCCACAAAGATGGCGACGTTCATCGCGAACATGTAGGCGGCGACGAAGTCGCCACGGTTCTCCTCCGGGCTGAACTCCAGCAACCCATTCGCCAGGCCCACGTTAAAACCCGCCGACAGGAAACCGCCGAAGAAATGGACCGGCACCAGGAAAGGAACGGACGGCGCGAGGGCGAGAAGCGTCGTATAGATGCCAAGCCCAAGCATCGTGGCAGCCAACGTGCGGCGAGTTCCCCAGCGGCGTATCACCCAATCCATGCGCCATGCACCCACGACCGCGGTCAGGGTAAAGAGGGTGAGCAAGATGCTCACCCAGCCGTCGGAGGCCCCCAATTTCTTCACAACAAGGATAGGGTAGAGGGGCGCGACCATGTAGATGGACAGATGCAGGAAGGTGGCAGAGATGAGAAAGAGAAAGAAGACGCGGTTCCGTTGCAAGTTCTGCCATTGTTCTCGCCACGAGAGCACCCGTCCCGCGCCTGCCGGCGCGATCTTGTCCAGGAGTTTGATGCGGCTCACGTACCAGACGCTGCCGATGCTGATCAAGAACGCGACCGCGTACACCACCTGGTAATTGTGTGGAAAGGACGATCGTTCCAGCCAGACACCTGCCAGAAGGAGAGCGATGATGGAGGTAAAGCCCCCGATGGCGAAGCGGCGGCTGACGACGCGCGCCAGATGTTCCGGTGCGATCGCCTGGGCGAGCATGGTAAACACGGCGATGTTCACCGTAACCATCGGAAAGCCGCCCAGGAAACTGATGACGGCTATCGCCTCGGCCTGGGCGCGAGACAAAAACGAAGGAACGAGGGCGATGAGCAGGTAAGTCAGGCGATACAAGAAGAGAGAAACGACCATGATCGGCATCAGTCGCCGTTTGTCGTTGATGAGGCGCGCGGTGGGCAGCGACCACAAGAGCGAGGCAAGGTAAGGCCCCGAGTTCACCGCGCCGACCACCATCTCCGATGCGCCCAAGCGCACGGCAAAGACCGACACGAAGTTGAGGGCGATGCCGGTCGCCAAGCCGGAGCAGGCGATCTCCAGGTAGGCGGCGCGGATGTTCCGCGCTTCCTGGTTCGCCGTGGGGCCAAGGAGCAGGCCACGCTGCCACCAAGCAGCGCGCGGCCGGCTGATAGGCGCGAGGGGTGGGGTGGCTTCTCTCAGGTGCGACATCTATGGATCAGGCGGCGGGCGAGATGGGGCCGCTGCCATCGACCACGTAGGGGATGGTCTGCGGGCCTTGAGGTAATACGCAGAGGCGGGCCGATGGCCCATATTCGGCCAGGAGACGCGCAACGGCCTCTTCCACATCGTCCACCGGTTCCAGATGGGCCGCGCGCACCTGGTCGGGAGAAAGGTAGCTGTTCTTCAATAGCACTCTCGCCTTCAGTTGTATCTGGGCCTGGATTTGCGCTTCCCATTGATCCGGCACGCTGAAGCCCGGCGATTGGATGCGCGCCAACATCTCGGCAGGATTTCGGGACGAGTGGAGCAGGTCCTTGTAGTTGCCGTGCTCCGGCAGCCCGTCGCGGCACTCCGCCGCGCACAGGATCGCGCCGCCCTGCCGCACCACCAATGCCGCCGCCGACATTCCCTTCACCGCCTGATAGAGGTTCTGATCCAACGGATAACCGCCGTTAGTGGTGAGGACGACATCAAAAGGAGCAGGGACAGGCTGCATGGCCGTGCGCTTCACGAACTCGCAGCCTTGGGGATGGCTGGCGAAGACGTCGCCTGCCCACACGGCGGTGATATGGTGCTCCTTGTTCAGGGCAACATCCAAGGCGAAGGTAGGCGGAGCCAGGCGCGCGATGGCACGAATTTCATCGTGGATGGGGTTGCCCATGATGATGCCCCACGTGGCGCGCGGGTCGGCGATGAGGGGCGCGCTGTGCAGGTGCATCACCGTCTCCAATCCTGCCACGCCCGGCGCGATCAGTTTAGGGCCGCCGCTGAAGCCGGCGAAGAAGTGCGGCTCAATGAAGCCGGTGAGGATGCGGACGGAAGCCGCCAGATAGGCCCGATCCAGCCAGACGGGGCCGCCGCGTGGCGTCCGTCCGACATATTCCAGCGTCTCCTTGGCGCGGGCGTCGTGGTTCACGATGCGGTAGCGACCTACGATCTCCGGCCCTAACATCTCTGCCAGTTCGGCTTGGGTATTGGCCCGGTGCGTGCCGGTAGCGTTCAGGAGCGTGATGTTTCCGGCAGGGACGTGGTTCAGTTCCTCCAGGATGACCGGCAGCACGCGCCGCGTCGGCATAGGGCGGGTGATGTCGCAGAAGACGATCACCACGCTATCGGTGGGCTTCACCCTTTCGGCCAGAGGCGGCGAGGCAACAGGTTGGCGTAACGCCCGGCGCAGCGCAGCGGCCTCATCCGGCAGGCCGGGGAGATACGTCGGTTCAATGACCGTCGTGCGTTCGTCGGGCAGCGACACTTCCAAGCCGGAACGACCGTAAGCCAGCTTCACCCGCATCGTCGTGACACCTCCACGCTTCTTATGGCTATTGTATCATCTCCTACGGCCTCCAGGCAAACTCGCGAGGCGAATGGGGGACATCTCAGAATGGGGTGACCTCAAATGCACCCCAACCTTTACATTATGTTGACTTCGCCCGTCGCGTGTGTTATACTCAATGCGGCAAGGCGAGCGATTGCCCTTTGCCACAACTTCTGGCTCAGAGGCGAATATGCCCCAGGCACCAGACCCGTTAGCCGTGTTCGTGCCGGATGGCCCCCCCGCGGAGATGCCGCTATGGGAGGAAGAGACTCATCCTTGGTCGCCGGCGCTGGCCGGGCATTACCTGACAGTCATTGACACGGCCTGTGGCCTGGTGTTAGACCCTTTCGCCCGCCATGCCGCGCTGATAACTGCCGCCGTGAACGCGGGCCATCGCGTCCTCGCCGTCAATCTGGACCCCACGCGTCTCTTGGCGCTCCGCCTGAGCCTCAACCCGCCTGAACCTCGCGTCGTGGATGCGGGGTTCAGCACGCTGGCCGACTCGCGCAAGGGGAACGAATCCCTGGCGCGCCATCTATCCGACCTCTACCGCACCACCTGCCCCCATTGCGGTCAGCAGACCACCGCCGACTATTTCATCTGGGACGGCGATGCCGCGTTGCCTGTGGAGAAATGGGTTCGCTGTCCTTTCTGTCACGAGGAAGGCCTGAGCCCTGCCACAACGGAAGACAGGCAAATCCTGGAGCAGGTAGAGCCACGTGGCGCGCTCTATTGGCAACTGGTAGGCCGTTTGGTTGAGCCCCAGGATGCCTTGAGCGAGCGCGCGGCGCAATTGGTCGCGCTCTACACGCCCCGCAACCGCTACGCGTTGACGGAACTGGCCTTGCGGGCGGAAGCACTCATTGACGATGCTGTGACGCTGCGTGCCTTGCGCGGGCTTCTTCTTTCCTGCCTGGAACGCTGCCATTCTCTCTTGCCAGCCGGCGCACCGGATCGCCCGACACGCCCCGCGCGCCTGCGCCCGCCGCGCCGCTTCGTAGAGCGCAACGTCTGGAAAATCCTTGTGGAAAGTTATCGCGCTTTGCGTTCTCGCGTCCCTCTGGTCAACACATCCTGGACATTGAGCCTGCGCGCGCTGTTGGAGGCTGACACGCCCCTCGTTCTGAGCCAGCAGGCGACGGCCCGCGCGCTTGTCCGCGCCTTACCTTCTGGAGCCGTGGACCTTGTGCTGACGGAACCTCCTCGCCCTGATCCTGCCGAATACGCCCTGGCCTTTCTGTGGGCAGGCTGGCTCTTCGGACGTGAGGCTACCGGGCCTTTGCGTTCGCTAGCCGTTCCACGCTCCGCCGATTGGGGTTGGTATGCCGAAGCTACCGGCGCGGTCTTCAGCGCGCTGCGAGAGACATTGCGGCCCGGAGGCAAAATCGTCCTGGCCTTCCCCGCGCGCGACGAGCAGATGCTGGCGGCCCTTCTGCAAGCCTGTGCTGACGTCGGCCTTCGCCTGGATGCTGCCGTCGCCCAGGCAGGGCCAGCCCCTACTCCCCATCGCCTGGTTTTCTCGGTAGTCCCGCGCGCGCCGCGCGCCCGTCTGCTCTCGGTTTCCGATCGGCATGAGGCGGGGCGCCAGGCCATGTTGGACGCTCTACGCCGGTTAGGCCAGCCTACCAAGGGCAACATCCTGGCATGGGCGACGCTATGGGCCTGGAGCCGGCAGGGATACATCAGGGTCTCGCCGGATGGAGCGTTGCCTTCTCCCTCAACGACGCAGGCGGGGCCGGCCAATCTCCTGACCGCGGCCGCCGCCATCCTCAAGCCGGATGCAGACCTGATCGCCGTGGGGCCGGCGAGTTCGCCCCTGGAGACCGCCTGGTGGCTGGCAAACCCTGCCCAGGCTGCTCCGCCCCTGGCAGACCGGGTTGATTCATTTGTTTATGACGCTCTTTGCCGGGCCGAGCGGTGGTCAAAGGAAAGCCTGGCGTCTGCCGTCTATGCTGCTTTTCCCGGCATATTGACGCCGCCGCTCAGCCTGATCCGTGCCTGCCTTGCCTCTTACGGGTTAGAAGAACCGAGCGGCTTTTGGCGGCTTCGCCCGGAGGATGCGCCCGCGGCCCGCGCCGCAGAGCAGGACGAGATCATAACATTGCTGCTGGCCCTTGGTCGGCGGTTGGGATACGAGGTTCGGGCTATGGAGCCGAGCGATGTTCACTGGCAGCCCTATCGGGTTATCTGGTGGGACGAGGGCCGCCCGGCGCGCGGCTTTGCCGTCCAGACGAGCGCGGCCATCGGCCCTCTCTTGTCTATCCCAAGCCTCGCTCCGGCCTCTATGGCGCGCCACGTCCTTATTCCCGGTGGCCGCGCGGCGTTGGTGGCATATAAACTTCAGCAGATTCCCGGCTGGGCCGAGATGGTAGCCGGGGGAGGCTGGCAGTTCATCAAGAACCGCCATTTGCGCCGTCTGGCTGGCCTGGCCGACCTGGATCGCTCAGGGTTTGCCGCGCGCCTGGGTCTTGATCCCATCGGCGAGCAACCGGAGACACAACTGTCGCTTTTCTAGCAGGAGCCGATGTTTGCATGGGAGCGTATTCCTATTGACCTGACATAGCCGCTATGATAGAGTGTGGTCAAATACAAACAAGGGGTCAGGCATGCGAGGCTAACTGCGGGGGCTGGCGCGCAGATAGCAAGGGGGCGTCAGTCTAATTCCGTGGAGGCGAGCCTGATGCTTGATTGGGTTGACCAGGAACTGTTGGCCTTCGTAGAGCATTTTGCAGGGCAACGGGTGCAATGGAAGGTCACAGAATATTTCGGTCACAATCCACACATCTTGCAAACAGAGGAGGCGATCGCTCATCAACTAGGACTCAACGCGGCCGATGTGAACGAGCAATTGCAGACCCTGCATAAACGAGGGTTGCTGGTCCGAGAGATGGTGCAGGGCCGGCCTTGCTATCAACTGACAGCAGATCCCTGCTTGCGTTCCATGGCGCAGCGCTTTGCGAGGCTTTGCGAGTTCGCATCGCGCCCCTCGTATCAAGCCTTGTTGAAGCCGGGCAACGAGAACCTGGCCCTTGCCAACGTCTGATACTCCCCGCGGCAACGTCGGCGACACAAGAACGGGACGCCTGGAAGCGTCCCGTTCGCCGTTTCTAAGGGATTTCGGTTGTTGCTGCCTCCTGATGCCTGTGCTACAATAAATCACATGGGGCACGTCGCGCTGAGAAGGGCCGCCGGCGGCAATGCCGCCTCTCGGCTTGCTCTAGGCATCGCCCTCCTCCACCTGGGCCTGAGCCTCCTTTACAGCCTCGTCATCCCGCCGTGGGAAGGGGTTGACGAATGGTCCCACTACAAGTTCGCGGAGTACGTGGTCCTGAACCGGGCCTTACCCGATCCGGGCCAACGCCTGACCACCGAATATGAAACCGACCAGGCGACGCAGCCTCCCCTTTACTATCTATTGACCGCCGTTGCCATCGCGCCGGTTGCCCCAGCAGACAACTTCAAACTAGAAGTTAACCCTTATGCGCAGCGAGGCGGCGGCAGAGGCGGGGCCATCGGCGGGGTCAATTTTGCCATCCGCAACCCCTCCCTTGAGCGATTCCCCTGGCGTGGGACGGTGTTGGCACTGCACGTAGCCCGCTTGGTCTCGGTTCTGCTCGGCACGCTGGCCCTCTGGCCGACTTATGCTTTGGGGCGTTTACTCTTTCCTCGCGCTCCGGTCCTGGCCTTGGGAGCGATGGCATTCCAGGCATTCCTGCCCCAATACGTCTATATGGGGAGCATCGTCCACAACGATATCCTGGTTGCCCTTGTGGGCGGAATCGTTCTTTATCAGGCAGCGCAGGCTATCCTCGGCCCTGTGCATCTGCGCGCTCTGGTCATATTGGCCGTAGCATCGGCTCTCCTTGTGTGGAGCAAAGCCAGCGGGCTGGCCTTGCTACCGGTGGCAGTCTTGGCCTTGTTGGTCGGTCTGTTTCGCCTGGCGCGCAGACCGGACAACCGGCGTCGCCTGATCCCCATCTTCCTCGGCCTGATGGCGGTTCTCCTGCTGTTAACCGGCCTTTGGGCGGGGCGCAACTTCTTCATCACCGGCAAGGTCTTTCCTCGCTTCAGCAACTGGCCGCTGGAGATCCTTTACTGGATATACCGGCAACCCCACTTGGTGTCTGCCCTCCATTGGGATGTGCTTCCCCAAGCCTGGCCCAGCCTCCCCTTCACCTTCTGGGGGATGTTTGGCTGGGAAAATATCCCGACTTTTCCGTGGTTCTACCCTCTCTGCAACTATCTGGCGCTGGCGGCCCTGGCAGGAGTCCTCCTGCAAGTCGCTCTCCCGCGCCCGGAGCCCGCGCGCAGGGGTATCCTGTTGCTACTGTTGGCCGGAGCCGGTGTCATGCTCCTGGCCATCTATCGCGTGCTCGTCTTCCAGGGGGGATTGCCGGGCCGCTATCTATTCCCGGCCTTGGCCGGGCTCAGCATCCTGTTCGTCACCGGCATCGCGCGCCTTCTCCCTGGCAAGATCGCGACGGCGATCATCGCAACCACAGGACTCATCTTCGCGCTGGTCAGTCTGGCCTCCCTTTACGTCCATATCAGACCCGCCTATGCGCTGCCCGCCTCTCTGTCGCCCACAGACATACCGACGGAAGCCCGGCCCCTCCGGGCGCGCCTGGGCGATGCGGTGGAACTGGTAGCCTACGAACTCGGTTCTACCGAGGTTCATCCGGGGGAAGCCCTGCGCGTGACTTTCTATTGGCGGGTGCTGGGCCGCACTCCCGATAACTATACCCTGGGCATCCATATCCTGGGGCCGAACCTTGAGGATTACGGTGAACTGAACACCTATCCAGGGCAAGGGCGTCTCGCTACCTCCCGTTGGGAACCCGGCTTTCTCTTCCGAGAAACAGCATGGGTCATCGCCCGTCCCACCGGGCCGTTGCCGTCGCTGGGGCGAGTAAGCGTGGCCCTCTTTCCGTCGGCCACGCCGTTGGAGGGCCTGCCGGCCTTTGATGCGCAAGGGCAGCCCCTGGGCGGGAGCATCATTTTCGGGCGATTGCGCCTGTCGCCGAAGCCGGACCAGCGGGCCACCCCGCCGCCGCTCATGCATCCGGCGGACTTCGCCTTCGGGCCCGCCGGCAACATCCGCCTGCGCAGCGCAGAGTTTTCACCGACGGAACCGCCCTTCATCGGCTCAACCCTGACCCTCACCTTGACCTGGCAAAGCGTGAGCCCGCTCCCTGAGGGCCGGGATGTTCACGTCTTCGTGCATCTGCTGGATGAAGAGGGAAACATCGCCCGCCAGACCGACGCTCCGCCAGGGGGGGAGATTCTCCCCACCGGCATCTGGCGCGCCGGCGATTGGGTCACCAGCATCCACCGTTTGCGGCTGATAGGCTTATCCGGCGGAGAATATCGCCTGGCAGTCGGCCTCTACGGCCCGGAAAGCGGGGAAAGGTTGGCGGTGCGGGATGCTGTCGGACAGGAGCAACGCGATGGGCAGGTGATCCTTCGCCGCTGGCATCTTCTCTCACCCTCTTTCACTTTCATACCCTTGACCCTGCACGAGGGGATGGGCCCCGGCCACGCATCTGGGCACCCATAGCAGGAGAAAGAAGGCACGAGTTCATCCGGGCACGAAATTATGAACCGCGGGCAAGCACCACGAGATTTATTGGGGCCGCGCCGGAGAAACTGAAGACCGTGCCCAGGCAGCCGGTCAGGGTCAGGCCCGACTGAGGCCGATGACCAGCATCTCTACCGCTAGATCGTCGTCCATCTGTCCCGTCTTGATGGCGATGTCGGTCTCCAGCAGGCGATCGTGCATCCTCTCCAACTGGGGGAAAGCGTAGCGGCTGGCCTGGCGCACGATGCGATCCGACTGCCAGCCTTGCAGCCTCAGTTCGCGGGCGATGTCGGGGGCGGAGAGGCCGCGCGCCGTCAGTTCTTTGGCTTGCAGCAGCAAACGGACCTGGCGAGCAATCATCCCCAGGATGCCGAGGGGCGGTTGGCCGTCATCTAATAACTCGCGCAAGATGCGCACAGCCGATTTGCCGTCGCCACGGCCCAACGCCTCAACCATCTCAAAGATATTGGCCTCGCGCGTGGCGGGGACGAGGAGCCGCACATCGGAGGGCGTGATGGTGCGGTCAGGCGCGTAGGCCATCAGTTTATCTAATTCCTGATCCAGCAGGCGTAATTGGCTGCCAACGTAGGCCGCCAATTCCTCGGCGGCATCAAAGGTCAGGCGTGCTCCCTTTGCCTTGCCCCGCTCCATGATCCATCCGGCCAGTTCATCCTGTTTCTTAATCGGCGGGCAGGCCGTCACCTGGGCACGTCCTTCCTGGGCCAATTTCATCAGAGCCTTGTAGATAGGGTGAGCCTTAGAGATCTCCTGAGGCTCAACCAATACCAGATCGGTCGTCGCCGGGACCTGCTCCAGGTAAGCGGTCAGCGCTTGCAGGAAAGGGCCACCTGGTTTTGCCGCTTCGGCTTCCTGAGATCCGTCCGCCTCATCGTCGGCCTCGCGCTTGCGCGGCAGGAGGCGGGCCAATAGCCCCTCCACCACGACCAGCCGCCGTTCGGAAAGGAAAGGGAGCGCGTCACATGCCGCCCGAATATCGGCTATGGAGGCCTTACGACCATCCAACCAGACGGTGTTGAGGCTCTCCAACTCCGGGTCGCCCAAGCCGGCCCTGATGCGGGCAAGGGCCTCGGATCGTAGAAACTCTTCCTCGCCATGGAGTAAATAGATCATCGTGTCGTCATTCTATCCCGACGGTTTAGGGCTGTCAAGATAGTTTGCACAATGCTACATAGGCGATGGGTGAATTGCCACTTGGTGAGAGGAGAGGGCCGAGGGTAGAGAGGTCATTTTTACTTATTACGCGCGCGTTCGGCTTTCTCTGCGGCGCGCCCGCCGAAGCGCGCCAGGTCAATCAGCACCCGTTCGTGGTTTCCCTCACCCACCAACTCCACGTCGTCGTGCACGGTGACGCGGAAGGTTAGTCGCCGCCCATCCACCGCAACCAACTCGGCCCGCGCGGTGGCCGTCATTCCCAACGGCGTCGGGGCCAGATGGCGCACCTGCAAAAAGACGCCTACGCTCTGCTGGCCCGGCGGCAGGCGGCCCGCCAACGCTTTGACCGCAGCCTCCTCCATCAGGCGCACCATCGCAGGTGTGGCGAAGACGTTCACCCCACCACTCCCCAGGTGGCGCGCCGTCTGCTCCTCCGTCACCAAGACGCGCGCCTCGCCCACCAGGCCCGGCGCGATGGTTCCCTCCATTGAATATGCACTCCTCTCAATGAATAGGCAAAATAAATAAATGTAACAACGCCTTACTCTCCCCTGGCCTTCCCTTTCAGAGAGGGGAAGCGACTCCTCCCCCCTAAAAAGGGGGAGGCTAGGAGAGGGTAAGACGTTGCTACCAGGCTTTGCATTCCGAGTACGAACGAGCGACATCAGGCGGGTGAAATGCCCGGCTGTGGCGCGGGTGGCGAGACGCCCCGGCGCGAAGGCGAGCCGGGAGCGCCCTCCTGGGGCGTAGGTTGGGTGGGCGGTGACACTTCCGCCACGTCCGGCGCGGGTTCTTGACCCATAACCAACGCCTCAAACTCGGCCCTGTCCAAGGTCTCTTTCTTAATGAGATGCTTCACCACCCGTGCCAAGATATCCCGATTGTTGATGATGATCTCTTTGGCGCGGGCGTAACTCTCTTCCACGATGCGGCGCACCTCGCGATCAATCTCGCGCGCGACGGCTTCCGAATAGTTGCGCTGCTCGCCGATATCGCGGCCCAGGAAGACCATTTGCTCGCGTTGGCCGAAGACCATGGGCCCCAATTTTGTGCTCATGCCATACTGCGTCACCATGTCGCGCGCGAGCTTGGTGGCCCGTTCCAGGTCACTGCTGGCGCGGTTGGTCACGTCGCCGAAGACAACCTCTTCGGCGGCCCGGCCTCCTAACATGGCCGTCAGCTCATCCTCAAATTTGGCCTTGCTATAGAGGCTATAATCTCGCTCCGGCGTGCGTATGACGTAACCGAGCTGGAGGCCTCGGCTCACGATAGACACTTTAGATACGGGGTCCGCATGTTTCAGCATCCGACGCACCAGGGCATGGCCGGCCTCGTAGGTGGCGATGATTTCTTTCTCTTTGGCGGAGATGATGCGGCTCTTCCGCTCAGGCCCCGCAATCACCTTCTCTATCGCCTCCTGCATCTCCGCCATCCCAATCGCCCGCTTGTTCCGCCGCGCCGCCAATATCGCCGCCTCGTTCACCAGATTCTCTATGTCCGCCCCCACAAACCCAGGCGTCTGCTTCGCCAACACCTCCAAATCCACATCCGACGCCAACGGCTTCCCCCGCACATGCACCTGGAAGATCGCCTTCCGCCCCTGCATGTCCGGCCGATCCATCACCACCTGCCGGTCAAACCGCCCCGGCCTCAGCAACGCCGGGTCCAAAATGTCCGGACGATTCGTCGCCGCCATCACAATCACGTTCGTGTCCGTGTCAAACCCATCCATCTCCACCAAAATCTGGTTCAGCGTCTGCTCCCGCTCATCGTGGCTACCCCCCAGACCGGCCCCCCGATGCCGCCCCACCGCATCTATCTCGTCCACAAAGACGATGCAAGGAGAGTTCCGCTTGGCCTGGTCAAAGAGGTCGCGCACGCGGGAGGCCCCCACGCCGACGAACATCTCCACAAACTCGGAGCCGGAAATGGAGAAGAAGGGGACGCCGGCCTCGCCGGAGACGGCCTTAGCCATCAGGGTCTTGCCGGTGCCAGGGGCACCGACGAGGAGAATCCCCTTGGGGATGCGGGCGCCGAGGGCGGCGAACTTCTGCGGCTCTTTGAGGAATTCCACCACCTCCCGCAGTTCCTGCTTGGCTTCCTCGGCGCCGGCGACGTCGGCAAAGGTGACGGTCGGCTTCTCACCCGTGAACATGCGCGCCCGACTCTTGCCAAAAGCAAAGGCCTGGTTGCCCGCGCCTTGGGCTTGGCGCAACAGGAAGAAGAAAAACGCCCCTACCAGGAGCAAGGGCAACAAGGTGCCCAAGACCGCACCCCAATTCTCCCAGCGACTCGGTGCGGCATACTCAATGGAGATGTTCTTCAGTTGGCTTGTAGTCACCCCTAGGGCCGTCAGTGTGGAAATGAGGTCCACGCCGACCTCTTTACGCGACATGGCACGAGGCATCTGGTAGCCGGGGGCGTATTCAATAGAGAGATCGTCTCCGCGCACGACGATGCGCTTCACATAACCTTCCTTCACGTTATCCGCCAGGGTCCCCAACGGCACAGAGGGGATTTCCTCGCGCGAACGAGCAAAGGAAGAAAACAGGAACGCGCCCAATACAACCAAAAGCAACAGATATAGCAGGCCGTTCCGCAACGGTCTTGGCGAGATACTTCTCACAATTCCTCCCACTTCGCCCGCCATGCGGGCCACAAACTTCTCTATTTAAAGTGTATCACAGGCGGGCAAGGGTGTCAACACCCTCTCCTACCACCGCCATTCTTTGGTATTATCCGCCCAACTCGTCCCTGATGCCGTAGTCCCTCTTCCACACCGTCCCCAAGCATTTGCCAAAGCCTTTGCCGGATGATATAATCGCGCCCGTGCCCAAGCACAATCTACTCAAGGACAAAGTCGGTGGAAGCCTTAGAACATCAGTTGGTCGTTTTTCTGCAGAACTTGTTTGAGACAATGGGCTGGCCGGGCGTGATCCTCATCATGGCCTTGGAGAGCGCCAATATCCCCATCCCCAGCGAAGTCACCATGCCCTTGTCGGGGTGGTTGTTGGTGCAGGCGCAGGGGTTAACGGCGTGGCACGCCTTCTTGTTGGGTGGGCTATGGGGCGCGGTCGGCTGTACCCTCGGCTCTATCCTCTCTTATCTTCTAGGGCTCTACGGCGGACGCCCCTTCGTCAAACGCTACGGCAGGTACATCCTCGTCAGCCCGCGCGACCTGGAGAAGGCAGATAAGTGGTTTGCCCGCTGGGGCGATTGGGCCGTCTTCATCTCCCGTCTGTTGCCTATCGTGCGCACTTTCATTTCTTTTCCGGCAGGCGTCGTGCGGGTCAGGTTTGTGCGGTTCTGCATTCTGTCTTTCGTCGGCTCGTTCATCTGGTGTGGCTTGCTTGCGCTGGGTGGCTTCTATTTCGGTCAGCACTGGGAGGAACTACGGCGCATCATGCGGCCTTTTGACATCCCCATCGCCATTGTGATCATGGCAGGGTTGGTTTATTATGTCTATCGCCACATCCGCCATGGTCGCGAGGGAGAGGAGGAGGCGGAAGTCACGGTCAAGCAAGCAGAGATGGGTTAGGAAGCGGGCAGAACGTGCACACCGGTTCACTGTTTATCGTCTGATAACCGACCTTCTTGGAAGAGGGAACCTATGCAGGCTACCATTAACGGCATCAACATATATTATGCGGACAAAGGCCAAGGAGATGCGGTGCTCCTGGTACACGGCTTCCCTCTAAACCATACCATCTGGATGCCCCAGATGCGGGCCCTGGTTCCCCGTTACCGGGTCATCTTGCCGGACCTGCGCGGCCACGGCCGCAGTGACGCGCCGCCCGGCCCCTATCCCATGGACCTCTATGCCGACGACCTGGCGGCCCTGTTGGATCATTTGCAGGTGCAGCGCGTTGTCCTCGGTGGCCTTTCTATGGGGGGCTACATCGCCTTCGCCTTCTACCGCAAATATGCCCCGCGCGTACGGGCGTTGATCCTGGCCGATACCCGCGCCGGAGCCGATACGTCCGAAGGTCGCGAGCGGCGCGAGGCCGGAGCGCGCCTGGCGGAGCGAGAGGGCGCGGCGGCAGTCGCCGCACAGATGCTCCCCAACCTCCTCAGCCCCCACACGCGCGCGCGGCGTCCGGCATTGGTGGCGCGGGTGCAAAGCATGATGGCGCGCACGAAGCCCGCGGGCATTGCCGGCGCGCAACGGGGCATGGCACAGCGCCCCGATTCCTTATCACTCCTCCCCGCCATCGCCGTGCCGGTGCTCATTCTCGTCGGTGAAGACGATGCATTGACGCCGCCTGCCGAGGCGGAACGGATGGCCGCGGCGATACCCGATGCGCGGCTGGTGAAAATCCCTCAGGCAGGGCACATCCCTACCCTGGAGAACGCACGCGCCGTCAACCGCGCCCTCCTCAGTTTCCTGGCCGATTTGGACCGGACATAAACCCAATCACGGAGATAACATGAACCAGGAGCAGAGTCGCTCTCAGCAAGTGAAAGAGGCGTTCGCGCGGCGTTACGGTCGCGAGCCCCTTGTCATCGTGCGCGCGCCGGGCCGGGTGAACCTCATCGGCGAGCACACCGACTACAACGATGGTTTCGTCCTCCCCATCGCGATTGACCGTAGCGTCCTCTTCGCCGCGGCTCCTTGCTCCGACCGTCGCGTCGTCCTCCACGCGTTGGACTTGGGCCGCGAGACGTCGTTTGACCTCGGCTACATTGAAGAGGACGAGGAGGAATCGTGGAGCAACTATCAGAGGGGCGTCGCCCATTTCCTGCAAGCCGAAGGCTATTGGCTGAAAGGGATGGAAGCGCTTTTCACCAGCAATGTGCCGGTGGGCGCGGGCCTCAGTTCTTCCGCCGCGGTGGAAGTCGCCGCGGCCTATGCCTTTTCCGTCCTCGGTGATTTTACCCTAGATCGCGTGCGCATGGCCCTCCTGTGCCAGCGCGCCGAGAACGAGTTCGCAGGTGTGCCCTGCGGCATCATGGATCAGTTCATCGTCGCCCTGGGGAAGCGAGATCATGCCCTCCTGATAGACTGCCGTAGTCTGGAGTACGAGCAGGTTCCGTTGCCTCCTGGGGCCTGCGTCGTGGTGGCCGACACACGGGTGAGCCGGACGCTGGCCGGTTCCGCCTATCCCGCGCGGCGGGCGCAATGTGAGGAGGCGGCCCGGCAGTTGGGCGTGCGCGCCCTGCGAGATGTGACCCCGGAGATGTTGGAGCGCCGCGCGGGCGAACTCAGCGAAGTGGTGAGACGGCGTGCCCGCCACGTTATCTCCGAAAACGCGCGCGTGCAGGAGAGCGTGACCGCCCTGAAGCGGGGAGACCTGGCCTGGTTTGGCCGCCTGATGTGCGAATCGCATCGCAGCCTGCGCGATGATTATGAGGTGAGCGGGCCAGAACTTGACATCATGGTAGCGGCGGCCATGCAAGTAGAGGGCTGCTACGGTAGCCGCTTGACGGGAGCGGGCTTCGGCGGTTGCACCGTCAGCCTGGTGGCAAACGACGCGACAGACGAGTTCACCCGGACGGTCGCGGCCCGCTACCAGGCAGCGACCGGCAAGGAACCTGCCATCTACGTTTGCACGGCTGCCGACGGCGTGAGCCTCCAATGGCGAGGAGAGTGGTAGGTAAGTGTTCCTCAGGGTAGGAGTTGTCCCACAACCCTCACCCCAATCCTCCTCCGTTCATTTTACTGGGAGGACGGTTGTAGGGGCGATCAACAGGTGCCCCGCCTGCGGCATCGTACCCGCACAGGTTGACCGCTCCACCGGCTACCCTCCCCTGCGTAGCGGGACACACTAGAGAGATTCATGCCTATTTTCCCGGCATATCCCACTCGGCCACGTTCCAGGTGATTTCTTCTGTCGGATCGGGCTTCAGGTTGCGGAAGGATGGGTTCGTGGCGTAGATGTGGAGTCGGCTGAAGAGGGGCAGCGACGGCACATCTTTTGTGAATTCCTGCTGCAGGATGCGATAGGCCGCGATCCGTTCTGCGCGACTCAGCACATTGTTCGCCCTCCGCACGGCCTCGTCGGCCTTCTCGTTGCACCAGCCCATCACGTTTTGCCCCGTCCAGCGGTTTGTGGGGAGGGGGATCTGGTCGCACCGATAAAGGGTCTCGCCGCCGGGATCGGCCTCTCCCATCCAGGCAAACTCCGCGATGTCAAAGTCGCGGTGAAGAAGGCGGCCATCTTCGCCGAACCAAAGGCGCGCGGGAATGAGGTCGGGAACGATCTCTATGCCGATGGTTCTCAGTTGCTCCTGCAACAATTCTACCAGTCTTTGGCGGAGGGGATCAGATACGGCGGTGATCTTCAGGGAAAGCCTCTTGCCCCCCTTCTCGCGGATGCCGTCGCTTCCCACCTTCCAGCCCGCCTGTTCCAGCAATGCTTTGGCCTTCTCCCGATCCGGCTTATAGACGGTGATCTGATCGTCGCCCGCGTAGGCCCAATGGCTCTGAGGGATGTGGGTGTTGAGCACGGCGGAGTGACCGGCATAAAGGCTGTTGAGCAAGGCCTGCCGGTCTATGCCCCAGGCAATGGCCTGACGCACGCGCGCGTCGCTGAGGGCGAAATGCGGCTCTGTCAGACCTTGTTTGTCTTTGTTGATAGAACTAGGCGCGTTGAGGTTGAAATCCAGGTGCTCCCAGGTGGCGCTGGCAAGCCAATACGCTTTGATCAGGCCCGCCTGATCCAGTTGGTCAACAAGAGAGGGAGATACGTTCTGCAAAGCGTCGGCAGTGGCCACGTCAACCTGGCCGGCGAGCAACTGCGCGATGACTTGGTTAGGATCTGGCATGATCTTAAAGATCAGCGTCTTGATGATCGGCTTGCCATCCTTCGCGCCGTAATAGTTCGGGTTTGCTTTCAGCACGATCTGTTGGCCCGCGACCCATTCTGCCACGCTGTAAGGGCCATAGTTGGGGCTGCTCCGTCGCGCCACCTCTTCCGCAGTGATCATTTGCTTGGGCGTGTATTTACTCCAGGCATGCTCCGGCAACGGATGAAGGTTGTCCGTCAGGTCCAGCGCGAGGGCGTAGGCCGGGTCCAGGATGCCTTTTTTCAGGGTGACGCGTACCGTCAGGTCGTCTATGGCCTCGTATTTTTCAATCTTGTTGAGGAGCACCGTGGAGGCAAGGCCGGATTCGGGGTCTTTGGCGACGTTATATGCAAAGACCCAATCGCGAGCGGTCAAGGGTGCGCCATCCGACCATTTGAGCCCCGGCTTCATTTTCCAGGTGATGGTCAACTGGTCATCCGTGGGGTCGTCGGGCGTTCCGCCGTCGTTCAAGACTGCGCCGCCGTTCTCCAGAGTGGGGAGCGATTCCAGCAGGTTGGGATTGTGCTGATAATCGTAGTTTCGGCGGGTGATGAAGGGCTCGTTGATGGCTCGCGAAAGGAGAGGTTGCACGGCCAGGGAAGCCATCAGCGAGTAGAGGGTATCCGGCTCCTGGCCGATGGCAACGACGACGGTATCGGCGTGAAGCGGCTTGGGCACCGGCGTGGCGGTGACAACGACCGTCACTTCCTGGGTTTGTGTCAGGATTCGGGTCTCTACCTTCGTTTGTACGACCGTTTCCCTGACCACCACGGTTTCTTTTACGACCTGCGCTGCCGGGCGGCGGGAGGAGCAGGCAACGATCAGAAGCCCACCGACCAGCAGGACGGCTATCGCCGCGATCCATCTTCGTGCAGGCATGAATGGCTCCTCGCTATCACTGACAGAACCTCTCTCCACCCCTTACCCCCTCCTCTCTCCGCTTCGGGGAAAGGAGGGGGATCAAGGGGGAGAAGAGAGATCAGACGATTCCCTCACGAAGAGAGCGGCGGCATCGTCCCCGATCAGGAAGCTCACGATGCCGCCGCCGCACTTGGTTTTTTGCTTCTTCGCTCAGGCAGCGGCTGTCGCTTTCTCCCTCATCAGCTTTTGGCTTTCTTCTGCCAGGTGACAGGCGACCCAATGGCCGCGCCCAAACTGGCGAAACTCCGGTTCTTCCATCGCGCAACGGTCAATCGCGATAGGGCAGCGGGTGTGGAAACGGCATCCCGGAGGGGGCCTCAGCGGGCTAGGCACGTCGCCTTTGAGGATGATCCGTTGCCGTTTCAGGCTGACGTCTGGGATAGGAATGGCAGAGAGAAGAGCCTGTGTATAGGGGTGCTTGGGGTCGCGATAGAGGGCCTCGCGATCCGTCAACTCAACCATCTTGCCCAGATACATCACGCCGACACGATCGCTGATGTGCTCCACCACGCTCAGGTTATGGGCGATGAAAATGTAGGTGAGGCCGAACTCTCGTTGCAACTCCTTGAGGAGATTGAGCACCTGAGATTGCACTGACACATCCAACGCCGATACCGGCTCGTCACAGATGATTAGTTTGGGGCGCAATGCCAGAGCGCGCGCGATGCCGATGCGTTGACGCTGGCCGCCGGAGAACTCATGAGGGTAGCGGCGCGCGTGTTCGGGAGACATCCCCACCCGGCGCAGCACATCCTGCACGATCTCGCGACGCTCCTGCTTCGTGCCGATGCGATGCACCTCTAACCCTTCGGCGATGCTTTGCCCTACCGGCATACGGGGGTCCAGAGAGGAATAGGGGTCCTGAAAGATGATCTGCATATTGCGGCGCAGTCTTTTCAGTTCTTGGCGCCTGAGGGAGAAGATATCCTCGCCGTCAAAGATGACCTTGCCAGCCGTAGCGGGGATAAGCCTGAGGATGGTGCGGCCCACGGTGGTTTTGCCGCAGCCCGATTCTCCCACCAGACCCAGCGTCTCCCCTTCTTTCACGGTGAAGGAGACGCCGTCCACGGCCTTCACCCAGGCAACAACGCGCTGCAAGATGCCGCCGCGCACGGGAAAATACTTCACCAGGTTGTCCACGACCAGGAGGTCGCGGCCGTTCTTATCTGTCATGTCCAGCTCCCAAGTCGTCCACTTCATCGGTCACACGCACAGCGGTTACCGGTACAACCAGCAACGCGCCCAATGCTTTTCGCCCACGGGTAGCAGTTGCGGGTCCTCATCGCACAGATCAAAACGATAAGGACACCGCGGCGCAAAACGACAGCCCTTCGGCGGGTCTATCAGGTTCGGGACCGTGCCGGGGATCACTTCCAACTTGTCTTTGACGACGCCGAGCACCGGAATAGAGGCCAGGAGACCTTGGGTATATGGATGTTTGGGCTCGGCAAAGATCGTGCGCACGTCGGTCTGTTCAACGATCTGGCCGGCATACATGACCGCCACTTCATCTGCCATCTCCGCGATGACGCCCATGTCATGGGTGATGAGGATGATGGCCGTCTGGAGTTTATCGCGCATGGAACGCATCAGGTCCAATATCTGCGCCTGGATCGTCACATCCAGGGCGGTTGTCGGCTCGTCGGCGATGAGGAGGTCGGGCAGGGTAGCGAAGGCCATGGCGATCATGACCCGTTGCGCCATGCCGCCGGATAGTTCATGGGGATACGAGAGGGCCCGGCGCTCCGGATCGGGAATGCCGACCATGCGCAAGTTCTCAATGGCCTGCTGCCACGCCTTTTCTTTGCTCAGGCCACGATGGATCTGCAAGACCTCGGCCACCTGGTCGCCGGCCCGGAAGACCGGGTTCAGGCAACTGGTCGGCTGTTGGAAGATCATAGAAAGGCGGTTGCCCCGATAACGGCACATCTCCGACTCAGGCAAGGTCAAGAGGTTAACGCCCTCAAACCAGATTTCGCCCGACACAATTTTGCCCGACATGGGCAGCAAGCGCATAATAGAGAGAGAGGTGACACTCTTACCGCAGCCCGATTCACCCACCAGACCGAGGGTTTGGCCGCGCCGGACGGTGAGGTCCACGCCATCTACGGCGTGCACCACACCATCCTCAGTAAAGAAATAAGTCCTCAGATCTTTGACTTCCAGTATAACTTCGCCGGTGCCGTTGCGATTGGTCAATGTTGTGCTCCTGGTTTAGTAAAAGTCGGTCTCACCGCTTCAAGCGCGGGTCCAAGGCGTCGCGCAAGCCGTCGCCGATATAGTTGAAGGCCAGCGAACAGAGAAAGATGGGGGTGCCGGGGATCAGCGGCAGCCAAGGATTGTCAAACATATAGTTCTGGGCCGCCGAGAGCATGTTGCCCCAGGTCGGGGTCGGGTCTTGAATGCCAAACCCCAGGAAACTGAGCGCGGCCTCCAACACGACAAAACCACCCAACGCCAGGCTGGCATCTACAATGATGGGAGCAAGGGCGTTGGGGATCATATGACGGAAGATGATCCGCGCGTCCGATGCCCCCAGCGCGCGTAGGGCTTCGGTGAAGTCCATCTCTCGCAGCGACAGCACCATCCCGCGCATGAGGCGCGCCGCGTTCATCCAACCGAAAGCCGTAAGTACGACGATCACAATGGCCGCCTGATGCGCCTCGCGCTCCGAGATCAACATGACCTTAGACAAGAGAACTTTGAATAAAGAGGGGACCGGCACCAGCCTGGGGTTCGCCAGAAGCATGGCTGAGATGACCAGGAGGAGGATCAGGCTTGGGATGGTTAGCATGAACTCCACGAAGCGCATCAGCACCGCATCCACCCAGCCCCGGTAATAGCCCGAAGTCGCCCCCACGATCATGCCGAAAAGTTCCGAAAGGATCGTGGCCGTGATGGCGACGGTCAGGGAAATGCGAGCCGCGTAGAGGATCCGAGAGAAGAGATCGCGGCCGATTTGATCGGTGCCCAAGATATGCAAGTTGCCGGTGATAGGGCTATAGCCTAAGGGCTTGACAAAACGGCTACCCACCACGATATCAGTAGGCCCGTAAGGTGCTATCTGTGGCGCGAAGACCGAGGCCAGAAAAATGAACACCATGACAAAGAGGGAAACCACAGCCAATTTGTGACGCACAAAACGCCGCGCGATGACCAGCAACTGACTGACTTCCCGGGTAGTTTGCAGGGGTTCAAGGCGACCCGCTGCTGCAACATTTGTTGCCATCGCTCCATCTCCTCAGAAACTAGAACTAAGTGTACCGAATGCGGGGATCCAAGAAGGTGTAGAAAATGTCCGACAACAGAGTAGCCAGGACTGTCAAAACGGCAGTAATAAAGAAGAGAGACATCACCACCGGCCAATCGCTACGGTTGAGCGCATCAATGAAGAGCCGTCCCATGCCGGGCCAATTGAATACCGTTTCGGTGATGATTGCACCGCTGAAAAAGCCGGGGATCGCAAGCACCACGATGGTTACGAAGGGGATTAGGGCGTTGCGCAGGGCATGCTTGGTGATGACGATGCGCTCCAGCAACCCCTTGGCGCGAGCAGTGCGCACATAGTCCTGACGCATCACCTCCAACATGCTGGAACGGACGAAACGGCTCCACTGAGCCACATAGAACAGGACGAGCACCGACACCGGCATCACCATATGCAAGATGCGATCTAGTAACGATTCGGGTTGAACGGTGCCTAGGAGCGGTATCACGTAAGTCTTGACACTGGTGGCGTTCCCCGGTGGCAGATACGGAAGCCCTGCGGTCTTGAAGCCGATCGCAAAGATCAAGATAAAGATGATGCCGAAGAAGAAGGTAGGCATGGAAGAGCCGATAAAAGCGAAGGTGGTAAAAGTGTAATCAAAGCGCGAGTACTGTTTGACCGCCGAGTAGATGCCGATGGGCACACCGATCAAGATAGACAGGAGGGTAGCGGTTACCATCAGTTGCAACGTGTAGGGAAGACGAGACATGATCAGGATGGAGACGGGGCGATCGCGCAAGATCTGCCAGGAGAGACCGAAATCGCCCAAAAGGATGCCGCGGCTCGTGCGCCGATTGGCCAGATCACGCAAATACACCCACTTGTCGCAGGCAACCCGTACGGTGGCATATGTCCCATCTTTGCGCTTCACCTCCCTTTCCACCGGCGCGGAGCAACCGATGGGCGTGTTGGCGAACAGCTCAACGCCGCCGATCATAATCGGCCCGCGCGGTTCGCCGATCAGCCAACGGCTAAAGCGCAAAGGCACGATGAGGTCTAGCTCGTAGTATGAGCGTATGCGCTGGATGTCCTCCGCGGTGATGCGCATCCGTTCGCTTTGTTGTAACTGGGTGATGCTGCTCAGGGGACCACCGGGGGCTAGATTGAGGAGGGCATAGGTGACCACCGACGAGACGAAAACCACCAAGATCATTTGCATAAAACGGCGAATCAAATAAGATGTCATCTCAATTCCTCACGGTAAAATTATCTTTTGTAAAACGACCGTGTTTGAAAGAGTCAGGCCATTCGTTCCTCCATAGGCTATCCCTAAACCCAAATCTTCATAAGGGGCGTGGCACAGGTAACGCACCGCCTGTGCCACGCTGCCGAACCTGCTCATCGCCACGCCGATAATATAGGGGCGTTCCAGGGGGAACGCCCCTATCCATCGCCAGGCCTACCGAATGAACAGGTTCATATCAATATGCTCCCAGGTCGGGCTAGCTTCGGGCACGGCCTGGATCTTGCCTTCGTTGGCAGCCTTGATGATGATCTCCAGCTCGGTGCCTGCGCCCACCGTCTCCTTGCCGACCACATCCACATCGCCGGTCAGGAGCTGGGCTACGGCCTGGTTAGTCTCCAGCCCGAAGAGGACGACGATCTTCTTGACCTTGGGGAGACCCGACTTGTAGTAGTAGGGATTGGCTTCCAAGGTCATCCTCTGGCCCTTGATCCACTCCTTGATCATGTAGGGGCCAGCGCCCACCGGCGTCTCCGCGATCTCCGGCAGGGTCGCGAACTCCTTGGGCGGCACATCCTTCAGGAGGCGGCCATCGGAGAGCTTCTGATGCGCAGGGTAAGCATCCAGGAGGTAGTTATCGCCCGGCAGGAAATACAGCGGATCCAGCACGCCCGGCAGATAGGTGGCCTTGTACTCGGTGTCGCTGAGGAATTCTATCTTCGGGCGGAGGTCACAGACAAGGTAGGTGACCGCACCCGATTCCTTGTCGCAGCGCACCTTCCAGTAGAGCTCAAAGTCCTCCTTCTTCACGGGCTGGCCGTCGGACCAGGTGAGGCCGGGCTTGTACTTCATGGTTACTTCCAGCTGCGGCATCTTGACGGTGCCGTCTTTATACTCCACTTCCTTACCGTCAATGTCCTTGACCTTGACGCCCGCTTTCAGCTCCACGATATTGCCTTGCGCGTCGTAAACTTTGTCGCCGGCTTTCACCTCTACGGTGTTGATCTTGGCAAGGCCATCCTCAATCCGAGAGAGCGACGCGGCCATGGCGGGCTGGAAGTCATAGGAGTATTGGGTCACGGCCACACCGCGGACTAGTTGGTCTATCTGGCGTTGCACTGCCGCGCTCTCGGCCAAACCGAACATCGTGGCCGGCTCCTGGCTGAAGCCAAGAACTACCGTATCACTGCCCGGCAGTTCCCATTCATCGGCATTAGCCGTGTAATACTCGGTGGGGTCAGGCCGGAAGTTCTTCAGGTTCTTGTTCGCGCCGGAGGCCTCCAGGCGGGCGAAGACCGGCAGGCTGATCATGTCTTTGGCGAATTCCTCTTGGAGGATGGCATACCACTCCATGCGCTTCTTGCGGTCCAGAGTGTTGTTGCCCTCGCGCACGGCCTGAGTAGCCTTCTCGTTGCACCAACCCATGTAGTTCTGGCCTTCCCAGCCATTCTCAGGCCGAGGAATCTGCTCGCAGTCGTACAGGGTACGGCCAGGCGGTTCCGCCTCGCCCACCCAGGCGAAGGCACCCAGTTCAAAGTCGCGGCGGCGCAGACCGGAACTGCTGCCGAACCACCAGGAGGCAGGGGTATGCAACCGCAGGATTTGGATGCCACAGGCAGCCATCTGCTTCTCAAAGACCGCAGCCCAGGTCTGGCGGAATTGCGCAGTGGTGGTCGTGAACTTCAGGGATAGGGGTCCTACACCTTCTTTCTCACGAACGGTGCCGCCTTCCGGTAACTTCCAGCCAGATTGCTCCAACAAGGCCTTGCCCTTCTCAGGGTCAAAAGGATATTGATATTCTGCCGGAGGAGCATGGTACCAGGGGTTGTTCTTCGGGATGAAGGTATCCATCAGCAGGACCTGCTGCTGCTCCGGCGTGAGGAAGCCGTAAACCGACGCGATGAGCTCGGGGCGGTTGGTGCAGTAGGCAATGGCCCTGCGCACGTTGATATCGCTTAGAATCGGGTGTGGCGTGGTGAAGGAAAGAGCAGGGGTCGGCGTGATGACTTTCTCAACCACCTTCTCCTTCTCAACCACCTGGGTCGCAATCTTCTCAACAACGACGGTCTCCTTGACCGTCTTCTCCACAGGGACCGTCTCCTTGACTACTACCGTCTCCCGGATGACCTGAGGAGTCGGCGTGGAGCAGGCGCTGAGGATCAGCGCAGGGATGACCAGAAAGGCCATCAAGGTCATTATCTTGGAGCGAAACATCGTCTCCTCCTCAATAGGATTGAGATTGAGATACCCGGCGGCTTGGCACGAGCCGCTCTCGCGACCTGCCGGCGGACCCCGCGGAGCAGGCCAGGCTCCGGGTCAGCCTGTTCCACTAAATCATCAGCAGCGGTCACCTCCTTTCACTCGGCACTTCTTTTCCCATGCTTTCGGAAGAGGGCCCCGGCTAATGCTCAATAGAGCCAGCAAGCCACCTGATGCCCCGAGGCGACTTCCTTGAATTCCGGCTCCTGTTCCCGGCAAACGTCCATCACCCGAGGACAGCGGGTGTTGAAGCGGCATCCTTGCGGCGGGTTGGCAGGCGAAGGCACGTCGCCCTGCAGGATGATCCGCCGCCGCTTCTCCTCCACCACGGGATCAGGAATGGGCACCGCCGACAGGAGGGCCTGCGTATAGGGATGCAACGGGTTGCGATATAACTCGGTGCGGTCCGTCAACTCCACGATCTTGCCCAGATACATCACCGCCACGCGGTTGGAGATGTGGCGAACCACCGCCAAGTCATGCGCGATGAAAAGATAGGTCAACCCGAACTGCTCTTGCAAGTTCTCCAACAAATTGATGATCTGCGCCTGGATGGAAACATCCAAGGCCGATACCGGCTCATCGCAGACGATGAAACTCGGATTCACCGCCAGCGCTCGGGCCACGCCGATGCGTTGGCGCTGGCCGCCGGAGAACTCGTGGGGGTAGCGGTTAACGAAGTAGGGGTTCAGACCCACCACCCGCAACAATTCCTGTACCCGTTCCTTCCTTTCGTTCCCTTGGGCGATGTTGTGCACTTCCAGCGGTTCGCTGATGATGGCCCCCACCGTCATGCGAGGGTTCAACGAAGCATAGGGGTCCTGAAAGATCATCTGCATCTTGCGTCGCTGGCGGCGCAGGGCCTCGCCACGCAGCAGCGTCAGGTCGTCGTCCTCAAAATAGACGCGCCCGGCTGTGGGCCGATAAAGTTGCAACAAGGAACGCCCCAATGTGGACTTGCCACACCCCGATTCCCCTACCAATCCCAGCGTCTCGCCCCGCTGGATGGTGAAAGAAACATCGTCCACCGCCTTGATGTCGCCCACATGACGCTGGATGATGCCCCGCATGATGGGGAAATACATTTTCAGGTGCTCTACCCGGACGAGAGTCCGGTGATTGGTTTGGTTCTCGCCCATCAGTTTAGCACACCTATTCCGGCCCGCACTGCGGGGGTAATATCCACCCAACACGCGACCCCATGGTGAGGCGCGACCGTCTCCAGAGGCGGCATCTGTTCCAGGCAACGGTCTATCCGGAAGCGACAGCGCGCCGCGAAAGGACAGCCCGGCGGCGGGTCAATCAAATCTGGTGGCAGGCCGTCAATCGGAGAAAGCCGCTCTGGACGCTCTTCATCCAAACGAGGAATAGAACGCAACAAACCAAAGGTGTAGGGATGGCGAGGGTCGGCATAGAGGTCTTTCACACGGGCCATCTCCACCGCATAGCCCGCGTACATCACCATCACCCGATCCGCCAGGCCCGCGACCACGCCCAAATCGTGGGTGATCCAGATCATCGCCATACCGACGTCCTTCTTCAGTTGTCGCACCAGATCAAGAATCTGGGCCTGAATCGTGACGTCTAGCGCGGTGGTGGGTTCGTCGGCTATGAGGAGTTGGGGGGTGCAAGATAGCGCCATCGCGATCATCACACGCTGGCGCATACCGCCGGAGAATTGGTGTGGATAATCATCTATTCTGCTGGCGGCGGCGGGGATGCCGACCATCTCCAGGAGTTCAATCGTGCGCTGGCGGGCCTGGGCCCGATTCATGCCCAGGTGCAGCTGCAATGCTTCGCCGATCTGCTGCCCCACGGTGAGAACGGGATTGAGAGAGGTCATGGGGTCTTGAAAGATCATGGCGATCCGACGGCCTCGTATCTGCCGTATTTCCTCCTCGCTCAACCTAAGGAGATCGCGCCCGTCAAACCACACTTCACCGCCGGTGATCTTGCCGGGAGGCTGGGGAATAAGGCGGATGAGAGACATGACGCCGACGCTCTTACCGCACCCCGATTCGCCGACGATGCCCAACGTTTCCCCTTCGTCCACGTGGTAGGAGATGCCGTTGACGGCCTGCACAACGCCATCCTGGGTGAAAAATTGTGTATGAAGACCCTTCACCTCCAGCAAAGTTCCCATCCTGCCTCCGTTGGCCTTAGGTGGTCAGAATAGTATCACAAACCCGATGGCTTGTCAAGGCAACCTTACGCGCAAGATACGTACAAACTACGCTATACAACCGGCAACCGAGACTGCCCTGCGGAAAAGAGGGGCGACAGGTTCAACTGGGGCGAACCTCTCGCGGCTTACCCAGGGTGAGTATCTCCGGCATGGCGGGCCGCGTCTCCTTTTCCGGATGATCGGTGTGCGCCACGCCACCGTCCGGCAGAAGTTCTCCTCGCTTCAGCACCGTGTAATGAGGCGAGACCTCCCTTGCTTCTACCGCGGCCTGGGCAGAAGGCCCCACCGTTGGCTTGATGCGCGTGGGCCCGGCCCCATAGAGCAAACCGACCTGGCCGCGAGCTAAGGCCGCGCCGACCACCATCACGAGGAGTGCCGTTGCGACGAGAGGCTGTGTGCGTTGCAAGAAGGCACGCCAAAACCTTTGGCGCGGCCTTTCCGGGCGAGCGGCCGGTCTTGCCGACAGCCTGGCGCGCAACTTCCACCACACGTCCGGAGGCGGCTCCTCACCGCCTATCGTCTTGTGCAGGTGCCAGCGGATAAGGCTATCTATATCGCCATCTTCCGCTTCGGTGAACGGGGCAAGCCATTTGCTAAATAAACTCATAGGCAGCATCTATCGCCGGGCCGCCTTCGCCTTGCAGCGGGCGAAGGGCATTCCGCAAAGCCCTGCGCGCGTAATAGAGGCGCGACTTAACCGTTCCGACCGGACATCCCAGAATGAGAGCGATTTCCTCCACGCTCAAATCGTCAAGATAATGAAGGGCAACCACAGCCCGATGCTCAAAACTCAACTTCGCCAGCACCGACTGGACGATGGCCTCTATCTCGCGCGACTCGGCATAGCGTTCAGGCGAGGCCTGGGGCCCCGCCACAAGCCCATCTACCAATTGCTCCAAAGAAAAGGTGACACGGCGTCGCGTCAACCAGTTGTAAGAGAGATTCACGGTCACGCGATACAGCCAGGGGGAAAGGGGAACGGAACCATCCAGGCGGTCGACGTGGGCATGAAGACGAAGGAAACAATCCTGGAGGACATCTTCAGCAGCCGCACGATCACGCGTGATGGCAAGGGCAGTCCGATAGACTTGTCCTTTGTATTTGTCGTAAAGGGCCTCAAAAGCGCGCCAGTCGCCCAACCGCACCTGTGCGATCAGTTGTTGGTCGTCGGAGGTCGGCACAACCCATCTCCTGGGAACCCAACGTGGGGCTTCCTTGCTCCCACGCGACCATTAGGCAAACCCACTATCATATATATACCCCGCATCGGCTTGCTAGGTTCAAAAGCGAGCCGACGAATGCGCCCAGCGTCGTCCAAATACCTGCTTCTATTGCGCGGTCAAGACCGAGTTGGCATCGGCCACCGCCTTGCCCAGGGCTGCTTTAGGGTCTGTCCCGTTGATGACCGCGGTCATCATGTCCTGGATGATCGCGCGCACGGCGTTCCAGGTTGCTGTTTGCGGCTCCGCTTTGCCGTATTGTACCCAGTCAAAGGCCTTTCTGAATTCGGGATTCTTCTCCACATAGGCTTTCAATGCCGGGTCTTCAACCGCCGACCTACGCACAGGAAAGGAATTAAGGGCGACAGCCCATTTTGCCGTTTGCTCTCTCTCGGTGAACCACCGGACGAAAAGCCAGGAGGCCAGTTGCTGTTCCGGTTTCTGGGCCTTAAAGATGCTCAGGCTGGGCCCGTAGATCACCGTCACAATCTGCGATGTGGAACGGGGGAAGTAAGAGATGCCCCAATTGAACTTGGCTCCCTCTTCCACCGCTGAACGATAAAAGGGGAGGCTCGCCGACGAACCAAAGGTGAAGACGGTCTTGCCGGCACCAAAATCGGCCTGATCCCAGAGGCTGCCGGAGCCTTGATAGGCATAACCATTGTCAAAGAGGGTCTTGAGAAAAGCGAGGCTATCTAGCCCGGCCTGGCTCCCAAAGAGGGCCTGCTTGCCGTCTGGCCTGACCATCTCGCCGCCGCGGCTGAGGACCCAAGCGGCAAAGGTAGAGGCCGAAGGTCGCGCGGCGTAGCAGGGAAGGTTTTTCTTCTCTTTTGCGGCCTTGCACACGGCCAGGAACTCATCCCAAGTCCCCGGCGGTTGGGGGAAGCCGAGGTCTTGGAGTACATCGGCATTGTAATACATCACTTCCATGCTGCGGCTGAGCGGGAAGCCGAGGAGTTTGTTGCCCGCTTCCGGATGACGGTCGGAGTCTATGAAAGAGGCAAAGATGTCCTCTTTATCTTCCTCGTTGAGGCCATACTTTTCGCTGTTGATGTAAGGGGCCAGGTTCACCAGGGCATCGGCCTGGTCATAGACCGCGGCCTGGCTACCATAGGTGACGGCGATGTTGGGCGCCTCACCGAAGGCAATGGCCGCCTGCACCTTCTTGAAAAGATCGTTGTAGTTGCTGCCGATGAATTCGGCTTTGACTTTGATCTTCCACTCGTTCTTGCTGTTGAAGTCGTCCACCATAGCCTGCAAGAGCTCACCGCTCTGCTGGCTGAAGGCATGCCAGAGAAGGATCTCCTGACCGCTGGGGTCCAGTTGGCTGATGGCATCTAGAATCGGCGTAGGCGTAGCCGACGCAGGCGTGAGCGCGGGGGCAGTCGCCGTCGGTAGCACAGGTGTAGCCTGTACGCAGGCCGACAGCAACAAGGTCAGAAGGGCAACGATGGTGGTCAACGTGTACGGTAAGCGGCTTCTCATGATCCTTTCTGAATCTCCGCGCAACGAAATCTAGGCAGGGCTATATTGTATCGCAGAACGAGAAGGTGATCAATTTGTAAGAACTGCTCAGAACACCACGCCTAGCACGCCGGCGGGAATCTTTCCTGCACCGGCGAACTCTAACGTTGTTCCTAACGCGTCCCCTGCTGCCAGGTCCAGGAGGGCGCCGCGATATCGCTTAATCTGTTCCCTCACTTACCCATTTACCCGTGACCGGCTACGGCCGCGCGCGAGAATAGCCGCTATGAAAAGCCCCCACACCAGTATCCAAAACCAGCCGCCGGCATCGCTTGGCCCGCTGCCGACGCCGGTCGGTCGGATGCGGATCACGGGCAGCCCCGCCAGTTTCTCTCGCACAACATCATCGGGAGCGGTGAAAGGGTTGAAGCCTTCAAAGAATCCGGCAAAGCCGGCGTTGCGGAGCACGCGGCGCATCGCGCGCAGTGCCTCGTCGGGATCGGTCACCTCCTCGGCCACGCCCATGATCGTCCCGCCGGGCAAGATAACTTCCACGCGAGGCTGTGCCCTCAGGTTACGATACCAATGTGACACCTGCCCGAAGCCGGAGAGACAATAGACGTGGCCGTTCAGAATGGCGTAGTTCACCGGCACATAGCGTACCTTGCCCGTCTTCCTGCCAATGGTTTTCAGCACCATGATGTAGCCCGTGAAGGGGTTGCCCATCATCGGGCCAAGCCCCAGGCGGAATGCAGGTATCATGAAGAAACGGTTGAGGTATCGGAAGAGGCGGCGCAAAAGCGTAACGTTGGGCATGGTGCTCCTTCGCGGGGCATGCCTGAGGTTGCGGAATCCGACGGCATTTATCGCACCCTGGCGACTCCCATCTTCTCCCAAATCCAGCGGTTCGGATCTACCGGAGCATCGGCAATACGGCGTACGCCTGTGCCATCGGCGTTCATGATGTAGATGCCCCAACTCCCATCGCGGGCCGAACGGAAGGCGATTTGCTGGCCGCCCGGCAGCCACGCGGGCATAGCATCGGGGCCAGGTTTATTGGTCAGGCGGGTCAGCCCCGTCCCATCGGGATTCACCACGTAGATTTCGTGGTTGCCATCTCGTTCCGACGTAAAAACAATGCGGTTATTGTCAGGCGACCAATCAGGGTTACCATCGTTGGGCGAGAAAGTCAGCCGCCGCTTGCCGGAACCATCGGCATTAATGATCATCAGGCCGCAGTCGTTCCCGATGCATCCCTTGTAAACCAGCCTTTTGCTGTCGGGCGACCAACTGGCCTGTTCGCCATCGGTGAGCCGCCGCCCGTTGCTGCCATCGGCCATCACGATGAAGATTTCAAAGCGGCTACTTCTGCCACGTATGGTCTGTGTCACCTTCCCGCCAACGCCGCGCGCCGCAGGGCCAGCGTCTCGTGCAACTCCTGCCTGTCGCGCGGATACGTCCAGAATATCGGGAGCCAGCTCACCGCGCCGAGAAGTTTTGGAATCGGGATCAGGATGAGCATCATCGTCGTCAGGCCCACCCGATCCACCAACCGACCGGAGAGCGCGACCACCGTCGCGCCGACGATGCCGATCACCATATCCAGCGCCGCCCGCCCGGTGGCCCGCAGTTCGGGGCGCAGGACACCCTGAGCCATCGGCCACCGCGCGCCCGTGTCCACGCTGCTGAGTCCCAAGCCGACGACCAGCCCAAAGATAAACATGAACGACAGTTCGCGCTCGCTCAAGGCGATGAACCCTGCCAATGCAGGCGCAGAGACGATCAAGCCGACCAGAGCCATGCTCGCCCGGCCAAAGCGGGCGAATCTCGCCTCCAGCACATCGCCCAGCCAGCCGAAGAAAGCATGCCCCGACAAATTGCCCAGCGCGATCAGGCCGACGACCGCAAAGGCCGACCCTCCCCTGCCGATGGAGTCAAGCCAGGTAAAGGCCCAACCATAGAGTATGGAAGTGGCGATCGCATCTATGCTGTTGTGGAATAAGAACACCCACCAACTGCGCACGCGGATAATCGCCGGCAGGTCAGACAGCCGGAAGGCATAGCGCGCTTCCGCCTCGTTGTTCATGAGGTCGGCAATTTCCGGTTCCGCAGAGCCGCGTGGCGGGTCATTAATCACCAGCAAGAACAGGCCGGTGACAAAACTGGCGAGGCCCATCACCACAAAGCCAGTGCGCCAAGCTTCCGGGCTGCTCGCGGCCAGCGCGGGCAAGATGCCAAACGATGCCAGGCCGCCGGAAAAACTTACGGCAGCCATGATGCCCGCCGCGCGGCCGCGCTCCTTGCTGGGAAAGAGGTCGCCGAGCAGCGAGAAGGCCGTCGGCCACAGCACGCCGAGCCCTAGCGACGAGAGGATGCGCACGATCATCAACTGCGGCAGGCTCTGAACAAGGCTGATCACCAGCGTCCAAGTGCCCCAAATACCGGTGATGCACACCAGCAGAGCCTTGCGCGAGAAGCGGTCGGCAGCGTAGCCCCAGAACGGCAGGGTAAGCGTGCGCATTAGGCTGCTGATGCCCAACACCGGCCCTAACTGCCCTACCGTGAGGCCAAGCGATGGATACATCTTGGGCCACAAGATGCCCAGAGTTTGGTCTTCGCTGCTATCTACGAACGCGGCCGCGGAGAGCGCAAAGACCGACAGCCAGCGGCGTTTGTGTTTGGGGGTGGTGGCTTCCATGATGGGCTTTCCCTCTGTCTAGGCGGTGGCAAGAATGCGATCGGCGCACTCCCAGCCAGAGGCCAGCGCCAAGCCGGTGCTGGGGCCAGCCAGATAGTCGCCGCAGAAGTACACCGGTCCCTCTTGCGGGTCGGCCCGGAACCGCTTGAGAGCGGCAAGATAACCGACGCGGAACGTCGGCACTTTGCGCGGCCAGCGATAGACCATCCGCTCGCGCACGGCGCCTTTGAACGCGGGGACTGCTCGCACCATCTCTTCGGCAATGATCCGGATGAGTTCGTCGTCGCTCATGGCCGGGTCATAGATATGGGCTTTCAGATCACTCATCACCCACACCCGCCCATCTGGCTTGCGCTTCCAGCCGAGGGCGCAGAGTTGCCACGGCTCTTTGCGCGGGAACATGATGCCCCCTTGGTCCAGGGCCGGGTCATCCCCTTCGGCAATGTGGAAGACGACGGCCACCCGCGAGTAGGCTACCATCGAAAAGAATGCTCGCCAGGCCGGGCGTGGGTTATCCAAAAGGCTTAACACCACATCGCCCGGCACGGCCACAACCACCGCGTCCGCGTCCAGTGTCTTCTCTTGCCCCTCGTGGCGATAGTGGACCGTCGCGCCGCTGCCATCGGGCCGCAGCGTGATGCGGAAAACCGGCGCGTTGCAGGTTACGTGCAATCTCCCGGCGAGTGTCTCCGGCAGAAAGCCGATGCCGCCCTGAAAGGTATGCAATTTCTGGCCGAGATAGTGACCGAACAAGACCAGCAGCATCTTGGCCGAGAGGTCGCTGGGCCGATAACTGCAAAAGACGTCCATCGTCGGCTCTACCCAATACTCAAACATCTCGCCGTTGATCTTGTCGTAGAAAAACTTCTCCATGTCCACCGTGTCATCGCCGGGGGCCGTTTCGGGGTGATACTGGTCTGTCCTGCTGTAGCGCATCATATACGGCAGGAGCTTAATCATGCTGAGCCGCGCGCCAAGAGAGACGCCCGTCCAACCGAAATACGAGGGGATGGACATGAAGTTGACCGTGTGCACCCTGCCACCGCGCATGACGCTGACGTTGAAACCGGTCTGTTGCTCGCTGTAGTTGATCACCTTGTCCGCGATCCCCAACTGGCGCGTGAGGTCAAGAAGGTAGGTATCGGCCCCGGTCACGAACTCCGCGCCGGGGTCAAAGCGAATGCCCTGCCACTCACGGGTGATCATGCGCCCGCCTACATGCGGCTCAGATTCCAGCACCTGCACTGTGTGTCCGGCCTGCTGCAGACGGAAGGCGGCGGTGAGGCCGGCGACCCCCGCGCCGACGACGACAATGTGCTTCGCTGTCATGCTTTGCCTCCCGAAAGCGTGCCAGGTTATCCCAGTTTATACGCTTTCTTCGCCAGACGATACGCGGTGTCGTGGATCATCTCCTCCGCGTCATCCATATCCACAATGCCGCGCACCACCAGGCCTGCGAGCCAATTCGCGTCCACCCGCCGCGCCAGATCGTGACGCGCGGGGATGGAAGGAAAGGCGCGGGTGTCATCGTTGAAGCCAACGGTGTTGTAGAGCCCTGCCGTCTCAATGACCTGCTCGCGATAGCGCATCATCCCGTTCAGGCTATCGTGGAACCACCAGGGCGGCCCCAGTTTCACCGCAGGGTAGTGCCCGGCCAGCGGCGCGAGTTCGCGGGAGTATGTCGTCTCGTCCAATGTGAAAAGGATCAGCGTGAGGCGCAGGTCATTGCCGTACTTATTTAGGAGGGGTCGCAGGCTGCGGGTGAATTCTCCCTGGATCGGGATGTCGCAGCCCTTATCCAGCCCGAAGCGTTGAAAGACCAGATCGTTATGGTTGCGATAGGAGCCGACATGGAGTTGCATCACCAAGCCATCCTCAATGCTCATGCGGGCCATTTCCATGAGCATATGACCGGTGAAACGGCTCGCATCGTCGGCGGTGGCCTCGCCCTTTAGCGCGCGCCGGAATATGGCTTCGGCTTCGCGCTCGGAAAGTTCACCGGTGTAGGCAGTCAAGGCTGCGTGGTCGGTGGCGGTAGCCCCCATCTCCTTGAAATAGGCACGCCGGTTCTCCAATGCCCGGATCAGCGACCGCACGCTGTTGACCTCCATGCCGGTGACTTCGCTCAAAGCGTCTATGTTCCTGCGCCAGCCTGGGATGTCTATGTTGACCACGCCATCGGGCCGGAAGGTAGGCAGGACGCGCCCCTTCCAGCCCGACTCGCGAATGGCCCGGTGGTGAGGCAAGGGGTCGGTCGCGGCATCGGTGGTGCAGAGGACTTCTATGTTAAAGCGCTCGTAAAGGCGGCGCGGGCGAAATTCGGGCGAGCGCAGGCATTCGGCAATTTGGTCGTAGATGTCTTGCGCCGATTCGCCGGTTAACTTGTCTCGGATTCCGAAGACGGAATGAAGTTCGTGGGTCAGCCAGAGGCCGGTGGGCGTGCCGCGAAAGAGATGGAAGTTCTCGCCGAAGATTTGCCAAATCTTGCGGTGATCCTGCTCCACTGCGCCACCGTCGCGCCGGGGCACACCCAAGCTTTCCATCGGGATGCCCTGGGAGTAAAGCATCCGATAGATGTAATGGTCGGGGATGATGAGGAGCTCTGTCGGTGAGCCGAAAGAGTAGTCGGGGTCGGCAAACATGCGCGGGTCCACATGGCCGTGCGGGCAGACGAGAGGCGCGTCTTTGACCAAAGAATAGAGGCGCTGCGCGATCGCTTTTTGTGCAGGGTCAGGATCAAAGTAGCGGTCGTCGCGCAGGGTGATCTGGGGGCGGGATTTCATGGGTCAGGTGGTTCCTTTGCTATTGCAGCATGGGATGCTGCAAGGCGTAGATGGCGAGGTCACGGTCGTCGGACGCATAGGCCACTGCCAGCTTCTTCAGGATGGCATGGCGGCAGAAGTTGGTGATCAACTCTCCGGGCAGGCCGATGGTGTTTCGCTCTGTCATGGGCCATCCCTCAAGCGGCCTGCCAGGCGTATATAGAGGCAATCTTGCAACAGATAATGAGATTATAGCAGAGAGGGAGAGAAGCGTCAACCGACTTCAACGCCGGCGGCGGAGAAGGGAAGGCCAAGAAGGGGCCAAGAAAAACTTCTCACCCTGCTTTCAGAATCAAAACGGTAACGGCTTTGCTTGTGGGTTGTAGAGATGTATAATGACCTTGTGACGTTCATTGCCCTCCTTGTGCTCTGGCTCGCCCTCTATGGGATCGCCCGCGCGCGGCAACGGCGCGGGCGGATGTGGCTTCATCCTCAGGATGTCATCGCCGGGGGCTTTCTTGGCCTGGCTACAGTGGGCTTTTTCTGGCGGCTCGTTGTGGGTGACGCCTATATGCCCGCCGACGGTGGCGATATGGCCTCCTTCCTCCTCCCTCTTTACCGTTTCGCCCAGGCGAATTTGCGACGCGGCGTCCTTCCCCTCTGGAACCCCTACCTCTACGGCGGCGCGCCCTTCATCGGCGAGAGTCAGGCAGGGCTTTTCTATCCCATCAATTGGATCGTTTGGCTTCTGGGGCCAACCGTCTCTTACCGCTCGTTGGAGATGTTGAGTGTCTTTCACATCTGGTGGGCAGGTATGGGAACGTACCTCTACCTGCGAGACCGTGTGGCGCGTCTGCCTGCCCTGGCGGGCGCGGTCGCCTTCATGTTCTCCGACCTCTTCATCATCCACTTCGGTAACTTGAACCTTATCGCCGTCGCCGCCTGGTTCCCCTGGGCCCTCTGGGCCTATGGGCGGGCTTTCGCCCGGAGGGAGGCACGCTGGGCCGTCGTCGCCGGCGCGCTCCTAGGCATCGGCACCCTCGCGGGCCATCTACAGATGACGCTCTTTATCGGCCTGGCCTTGGCGATCTACACCTTGCTGGATACCTGGCTGACCGGCCCTTCTTCTCTGCCCCGCAATCTCGCCTTCCTCCTCCTCGTCGCCGTGGTGGCGATGGGCCTGGCCGCGGTCGTCCTCCTGCCTGCGGTGGAGATGACGCGCCATACCGCGCGCGCCGCCTGGAACTACGGCCAGACGGTCGGCTTCTCGCTGTCGCCCGCGCAATGGATCGGGCTTCTGATCCCCGCTTTCTTCGGGCGAGGGCCCCAGTTCCATTGGGGACTCTGGCCGCGCGTGGAGGTCGGCTACATTGGCATCCTGCCGCTCATCCTGGCCGCATTAGCCCTGACCATGCGCCGGGGAAAGCACGAGTGGATATTGGCGGGCCTGGCCGCTGCGGGTATGCTTTTTGCCCTGGGTGTCTATAGCCTCCCACATGGCTGGCTCACGGCCCTGGTGCCGGGGTTGGGGCAGTTGCGCGCGCCGGCGCGTTTCATATTTGTATTTGATTTTGCGGTGGCCGCGCTGGCCGCCTCCGGTTTAGATGCGCTCCTGCGCGAGTGGGATGTTGATGCCCGTCGCGGCTTTGACCTGGCCTGGCGCAACCTGAAGCGGTTCGCCGCCCTAGCCTGGGGCATGGCCGTGCCGCTCGCCTACCTGGCACTCCTGCTGGGGCAGGGCCAGGACGCGACGACCTTTGCCCATCTATCGGTGACCCTCATCTCCGTCGTCTTCTTCGCCACGTTCCTCGCGCTCAGCCTGTTGCTGCTGGCCGCGCGACGGTCAGGTTGGGCCAGGATGGAGACGTTAGGTACGCTTGCCATCGCCCTCATCTTCATAGACCTGGGGAGCAGCGGTGCATACAACGACCTGAGCCCCGAAGACCCGGCGCGTGGGTTCTCGGAGCACGGAGCACTGATCGCTTTCCTCCAATCTCAACCCGGCCCTTTCCGCATAGACACGCGCACCGATATTGACCGCCTCTGGCAGCCGGACATGGCGCTGGTGCACGGCCTGGAAGACATTTACGGCATTGCCAACCCCTTAACGCTGGCCGCGCCAGCGCGCTATTGGGAAGGCACCGGTAGCCGCTCCTCGCCACTATACGATTTCCTCAACATCGGCTACGTCATTGCCCGCAAGGACGTGGTCTTGGATTGGAGCAAGTTTGAACCGGCCTTCGACGGTGACCCAGAACTGAACGTCTATCGCAACCGCCGCGTGCTCCCGCGTGCCTTCCTGGTGCATCGCGCCCTCGCTGCAAGCGATGCCGAGGCCGCGTGGTCTGCCCTTCACGCGCCTGGCTTTGACCCCGCGACGATGGTCGTGATAGAATGCGGACGCGCGCTGGAAGGGGTGACAGGCGAGCATGAGAGCGTTGGCTTCCTGGCGCGCGGCCTGAACGATATGGAATTGGAGGTGCGCGCCGCCGCGCCCGGCTACCTGGTCTTGAGCGAGGTCTATTATCCGGGGTGGCGGGCGACGGTGGATGGCCGCCCCGCGCGGGTGTTACGTGCGAATTACGCCTTTCGCGCCGTAGAAATCCTCGAGGCGGGTACGCACCGCATCCGCCTTTGGTATGCGCCGATGTCGTTTCAGATCGGCGCGGGCCTCAGCACCGTGACAATCCTCTGTTTGGTGGGGGGAGCGGTATGGTTTGCGCGCGGTCGGGCGCGCCGGCTCCTTTGACCGGTGGGGTGCTGGGAAGATGAAGGATAGTACCGACGTGTGCGGCAGGCCGGCGAGGATGTCCGCCGGAAAGATGCGTATGAGAAGGCTTAAAGATTTCCTGGGCCTGGAGCGCAATATCGCGGTGATGATAGGGGCAGGGACAATACAGAGCCTGGGCGTTGCCCTCTGGCATGGCTATTTGCCGAAGGTGTTGGAGGAACTGGGCGCATCGGGCGCGATGATCGGCGCATACAGCACCATCGGCGCGCTTCTCTGGATCGTGTTCCCTTACCTTGGGGGCATCCTCAGCGATCGACTGGGGCGCGGGCGCGCCATGATCCTCTCCAGCATCCTGGCGTTCAGCGGATACATCTTCTACCTCCTTGCGGCCAGATGGTGGATGTTTATCCCCGGTCAAATATTGACCACCGCGAGCGCCTGCTTCGCGTTTATGGGATCTCTGGCCCTCACTGGCGATGCACTACCTGCCCAGCGCCGCGCGGCCGGCATTGCCACACAGAATATCTTGAATTCTCTTCCCGCGATCCTGGCACCTCCCATCGGCGGCGCGTTGATCGTATGGTTAGGGCTCCTCCGTGGCGTGCGGGTAGCCCTCCTGGTTACGATAGTGCTGACCGCCGTCGCCATCTGGCTGCAACGTCGCTATTACCGGATATCCACACCCCTCCGCCGTGCGACACCATACGATGTACGGTCTGTGTGGCGGGTCATGCGCCCTCATCTGAAGCATCTCCTGATAGCGGATACGCTGGTGCGCTTTGGCACGGGTATGTCCGGCGTCTTCGTCGTCTTGTACGTGCTGAACGTGCTGGGCGGCACGGCGGTACAGTTCGGGCTTCTGACGTCGGTGCAAATCCTGACGACGACGCTTCTCGTGTTGCCGGTATCCAAGTTGGCCGACCGTTGTGGGGAAGCGAGTCGCAGGCCCTATGTGGCGATGGCTTTCTTTTTCTATGCCGCCTTTCCGGTGACGCTGGTTCTGATACCCTCTGCTGCCTGGCTGCCCCTGGCATTCGTGGTTGCGGGTCTCCATGAAGTCGGGGAGCCGGCGCGCAAGGCCCTGGTGGTAGATCTGGCTCAAGGCGATCACAGCGGCAGCGTGATCGGTGCTTACCATCTGATTCGCGGTGCGTTGATCTTTCCGGCGGCCTTTTGCGGTGGCCTTCTTTGGGAACGAGCGCCCACCGCGCCTTTTCTGGTAGGCGCCGGCATCACTTTACTTGGTTTACTCTGGTTTCTGGGGCGCAGCCCCCATCGTTCTGGCAAGCCTTAGCATGACCCCTTCCGAGCGATTTCAAGAGGCCTTGCTCTATGCTACCCACTTGCACACCGGCCAAGTGCGCAAGGGTACGCCCGTTCCCTACATCGCTCACCTCCTGGCCGTCGCCGCTATCGTGTTGGAACATGGCGGGAACGAGGACGAGGCCATCGCCGCGCTCCTCCACGATGCCGTTGAAGACCAAGGCGGCGCGGCCACCCGTGAAGACATTCGCCGCCGCTTCGGCGAGACGGTGGTACAGATCGTGGACGGCTGCACCGACGCGGAAACGATCCCTAAGCCACCTTGGCGGCCCCGCAAGGAGGCTTACCTGGCCCACCTGCGAGAAGCCTCGCCCTCTGTGCGTCTGGTCTCTGCCGCCGACAAACTCCATAACGCCCGCGCCATCCTGGCCGACTACCGCGCCGTCGGCGACGCGCTCTGGCAGCGGTTTAGCGGCGGGAAAGAGGGAACCTTGTGGTATTACCGCTCGCTGGTGGAGACGCTGCGAGAAGCCGGAACAACTCCCCTGGTAGAGGAACTGGCCCGCGTTGTTGCAGAACTGGAGCGGGTTGTGTCTGGGAGGTAAAGGCTACCCCGCCTTTCGCGCGACGAAGATGATCGTCTGGGGGATGCGCCGTACGTTCTCAATGGGGTAATGCTCGCGCCAGGTAGATTCGTCCACGCCAACCGGCCCCGGCTCCAGGATGCGCTCTACACGTAACCCCGCACGGTGCAACGCGTCCACCCAATCGCCCACCGTGCGGTGGTACGAGCGCATACGAACCCCCGTCTCCATGAAAGTCCAATCCATGGCCCCGCGCTGAAAATAGCTATACGCGGGATAGAGCGTGTCCTCGTCTTCTGTCTGATCCCAGAAACAATCGCGGAAAGGATGATCCAGCGAGCAAACGAAAAGACCACCCGCGACGAGAACGCGCGCCACCTCTGCCAGGCATGCGTCCAGATCGCGGACGTATTGCAGGGCATAGGCCGAGAAGACGATATCCTGGCTCTGATCCTGGATCATGGGGATACTTTCCGCGTTCCCCTGATGAAAGGCGACATGAACGCGATGGCGCGCCGCCAGGTCCCGCGCGAAAGCGATCTGCGCGTCGGAGAGGTCTATGCCGGTGGCGATGGCCCCCTGACGGGCGAAAGCGATGCTGCATTGGCCGCCGCCGCAACCCAATTCCAGGATGCGCTTGCCACGCACATCGCCCAACAAGTTCAATTCGGATTCGGTAGGGCAGAAGGGGCCGTAGTGCGCGCTGTCGGTGGGAATGCGATGGACGGCCTGATAGGTAGGGCCGGTCCGATTCCAGGCATCGCGCATGTCCATCTCGGTCATGTTGGCTCCAGGCCCCATCATATCATAGGACGTGGCGGCGCGTTGAAGTAGGCCGCATCGCCGAAGTAAGGAAACATGCCGAAGCCGCGCTCCAAGTCTCGCCGTTCCCACACCAGGCTCGTTTCGCAGTAGGAGGTTGCCCCGTGCCCCGGCGGCGTCAGTTCGGGGTGAGACAGGAAATCAGCGCGCGGCCAGATGCTGCGATGCCTGGCAAAGAGCCCGCGCAGGAAGTTGTTCTTCACCCAATCGGCCATCACCGGATTCTGGCTTTGATACCGATAGCCGGGCCCCCACGAAACCAGCGCGCTCAGGTTGGAGCCCGCTTCCTGGATTTCCGTTACCGAGAGCGGAACGCCATCTTTGCAGAAGATGGCGTCGGTGTTCGGGTCCACGAAAACCCACTTCCCGTATTCGTCAAACCACACTTCCGCGGTGAAATGACCGCCGTCGCTGTTGATGTCGTCCGCGAAGACGGCGCACCGCGCGGGGATGCCCAAGGCCTGGCAGCAGGTAACGAAGGTGACGCCGTAATGCACACACATCACGATGGGCAGGCGACCGTTGTGCCCGGATTTCGCCTTGCCCCAGGCCATGATCGTTTCGGCATCCCATGGCGCGTATTGGGCGGCAGCGCCCGAATGTCTGTATTCCCAACTTGTGCTGACCCACGACATCAGCGCGCGCACCCGGCTCATGAGAGGGCCGGGACGCAAAGCCTGGGCAGGCACCATCTCACGCAGGCGCGCAAGGCGCGGATGGTGGGGGTCTTCCCAAACCATCGCCGGGGGCGCGGGGTCTTCCCCTTCTGCCAGGCGCACACGTACAACATATTCGCCGCGCGCGACGTTGAGGTATCCCATCTTCTCGTTCCGCCAGGTGGTGCCTCCATCATCGCTGACGAAACTCTGGGGCGCGGCGTGGCCGTTCTCCATCGCCAGCGACCAGGCGTTCATGGCCGTTGCATCGGCCCAGAACTCAAAGGTGTTCTCGCCGGGCTTGAGGAGAGAGGGGGGAAGCGAGACCTGATACCACACATAGCCCTGCAAATTCAGAGGGGGAATCGGCGCGACCTCGGCGCCGTTGACCGCCAGCCGCAGCGGCAGGTTGCTGCCCTTGTACTGGCTTGCCAGGATGTAAAGCGTTGCGGGCCGGGCCGTCGGCGGCAAGGTTAGGACCTTGCGCGCCCGGCGATAGGTCGTCAGTTCCTCGCATAAGGTGGGCACCACGTTGCCGTTCTCACTTAGATATAGTCTGCTCACGTTCACCTCGCGGGCGATTTGCGCCTTTACATTTTGCTCTTCGCCTGTGTGGCGAGATCGTGCCCAAGGGTACCACAATCCCCTCCGGCGCGCAACCCCGCCAACAAAAACTATCCCTTCAGCGCACCGACGGTCAGGCCTCTGGCGATCTGGTCGTGCAACAAGGCGAAAACGATCAGCACAGGGATAACGCTGATCATCATGCTGGCAAACAAATCCACCCACCTAGCATTGTATTGGGCCATGGAATCTAAATAGACAAGCCCCACCGGGAGGGTGTAGGTGCTCTTATCTTTACTGAAGACCAGCGCGTAGAAAAACTCGTTCCACCAGCTGAGGTAATTCAGAATCAAGAGAGAAGCGACGCCGGGAGTGGCCAGCGGTAACATGATCTTCCAGAAGGTACGGAAAGGCGAAGCACCATCTATGGCGGCTGCCTCCTCCAGTTCCATCGGCAGCGTCTTGAAAAAACCGGTCATAACAAAAGTATTGAAAGGAAACCCTCCCGCCGTGTAGAGCACGACCAATATCAGGCGAGTATCCAGCGTCGTCACCTGTTGCCGAAACGACTCAATCATGAAATAGAGGGGGATAGCCGTCAGGATGTAAGGGATCATGATGCCGAGCAGAAAGAAGGAGAGGATGACCTGATTCCAGCGAAACGGGATGCGCGCGATGGGATAAGCGGCCAGGCACGAAATCCCCACCGAGAAGATCGTTCCCAAGGTGGCTACGATCAGGCTATTGCGGAACATGGTGCTGACGCCTCTGTTCCAGGCGATGACGTAGTTGACGAACTGGAAAGCTTGGGGCAGCGACCAAGGCGGCGTGCCCATGAATTCCCGATTCGTTTTCAGGGATACCATAATGACCCAGGCGAAGGCTAGGAGAGAAGAGAGGCAATAGGAGCCCAAGAATAAGTAGATGAAGGCCTTCTTGGGAGTAAGGGTCGGCAGACGGAAGCGTGCCTTGCCGCGCCAGCGCGGCACCGATTTTCGGGTTGCGATATCCAAGGGGCACCTCCGTGTCAATACTCTACGGTTTCCCGTAGGGTGGCGCGCCTGGTCAAAGTGCTGAGGACGAAGACGATCAGGAGCATGGTGGTAGCCAGAGCCGCGCCGTAGGCCCACCGGAAGCTGACAAAGGCGTTCTTGAAGACGTAAGTCGCCATCACCTCTGTGGAGTTCATCGGTCCCCCTACGGCAACAGGGCCGGTCATCACGTAGATGAAAGTGAACGCCTGCAAGGCCTGCATGACCCAAAGGACAAGGAGAATCCGCAGCACTTCCCACATCAAGGGGACCGTCACATGGCGGAAGACCTGCCAGTCGTTGGCTCCATCTACTTTAGAGGCCTCCGGCAAGTCCGGCGGGATCCGTTCCAGGCCGGCGGAGATAAGGAGCACCCAGGTGCCGATGCCATGCCAGATGCTGGCGATGATGATGGCCGTCAAGGCCGTCCGGGGTTCGCCGAGCCAGGGTAGTGCCAGCTTCCCTAAGCCGATCGCCTTTAAGGCCGGGTTAAACAGGCCGAAGGACGGGTTATACATCCATTTCCACATCAGCCCTGCTACGCTGACCGATAGCACCGTTGGCGCCAGGATGATAAAACGGAAAAATCTCTTGGCCCGAATCGGCTCGTGCAGGCTCCAGGCCATGAGCATGGCGGGCACAAAGAGGAGTATCCCGCCAACCACCATCAAATAGAAGGAGTTCCTCATGGCGTTCAGGAAAAGATGATCCTGAAAAACGACCTTGAAATTAGCAAAACCGATGATTCGCCATTTCATGCCGTGTCCTTGCCAGTTGGTAAAGGCGTACACGATGGTCAGGACAAGGGGCACGAACATGAAGAGAATGTATAAAATGGTTTGGGGCAATAAGAACGGCAGAATCAACCGGCGGCGCGCTTTTTGAAACATCGGGCTTACCTGGCCTTTCCCAAGCTGGGTTTAAGGTTGGTAGGGGCACAGAGGCCGTGCCCCTACCCCCTGACAGATGGTGATCCTCCTGCCTATTTAGTAGGAGTGGGCGTGCCCGCTGCCGCTTTGGCGGCCCGGTATTTATCCAGATTGTCGTCTATCTGCTTGACCATCGTCTCGGCATCTATTTTCTTCAGGAACAGAGCCTGCACCGGCGGATACCAGGCCGCCCACAGCGCGGTATCAAAGTGGATGCCGTAGTAGAACATGATGAACTCGGATTTCTCTGCCTTTTCAATCAGTTTGTCAACGCCGGGCAGGCGTGGCGGAGGCGGCGTCCCTTTGACCGGCGAGATCAGGCCGATGACCTCGGCCCGCTTGGCTGCCGCTTCCCGGCTCGTGTAACGCTTCAGATACTCAATTGCCAGCGGGACATTCACCTCGTGGCTCTTGGAAATGGCCGGGTTGGGGATGGACCAGGCGTTGACGGTGCCGAACATCGCGCCCTGATCGCCCTTGCCATCCGGCATCGTTGGGAAATCAACGGCACCGAGTTCGAAGTCTTCGGGAACCGCATCGGCCATCTCGGCCAGGAGCCAAGAACCCATGTGAATCATCGCGGCCTTGCCCTGGAAGAAGAGGGCCTGCGCAGCGGTGAAGTCCGCGCCCTCATATCCTTCCATGAGCCAGTCGTTCTTGGGTATTTTCTCCAGTTCTTTGGCCGCTGCCAAGAAGCCGGGATTATCTCGTAGGTGGCCGCCCTGATAGAGGACCTTATCCACCTCCGCGCGTCCCACCATGCGTTGGATGATACGATCCCACCAATGGCCGCAGTAGATGTCGGTCGGGCCGGATACGGCGATGGGCTTCATCCCCTTGGCCTTGCCTTTTTCGTTGATCGTCGCGCAGAGCTCCAGGAACTCTGGCCAGGTGTTGGCCGGCTTGACCCCCATCTCATCAAAAGCCTTCCGGTTGTATTGGATCAAGAAGAGGGTCAACTCGCTGGGGACGCAGAACCACTTGCCGAACGTTTTACTGCCGGGCCGCTGGTCAACGGTGAGGGACTTGACGGCAGGAGAGAAGGTATCTACCCATTTTTCACCGCTGGGTAAGGTCTCCTCCAGATAAGGTGTCAGGTCCAGCAGCAGGTTGTTATCCACATTAGACCATGTGGCCGGAGATTGATTGCTCCACTTGCCGGTGTCCACATCCAAGGGATCACCCGCCTCCCAACGCAATGCCCGCGCCGAGTCGGTGGCCGTGTTGGCGGCAGTGTATTTTATCTTAGTGCCGGGAAAATCCTTCTCCAGTTGGTCCCCGATTTCTTTGGTGAGATCAAACCAGGGACCCTCGGTGTAAAAGACCCCCACTTCCAAAGGCCCACCCTTAATAGCGGGCTTAGCCTCCGGCTTAGGCGTTGCGGTCGGCGTAGCCCTAGCCGCGCAAGCCGCCATCGTGGCCCCTGCAGCAACCAGGCCGGTTGCTTTCAGGAACTCGCGACGAGTGAGGTGTAGTCTCTCCTGTGCCATTTCGGACCTCCTTAAATATAGAGAATTTGAGCGTTGGAAATATTGGCGGTTGCAAGGGGTACGGAACCTGGTCTTTGCAGACCTTGCGAGAAGGCTTCTCATTCATTCATTACCTCTATGCTCCCTCATCGCACCTCCTTTCTTTTAGCGCGGTTCGTCCTGCGCCGCCGGCATCGCTGCGCCTTTCGCCGTGCCTCAGAACCTCTCTCCACCCCGTCCCTCCTTCCCCCGTTTTGATGGGGGCGGCGGGGGGCTTCGCCCCCGCACATGGGTATGGGGATGTGCCTCATATAACCTCTCTCCACCCCCTCCCCCCTCCTCTCCCCGAATCGGGGAGAGGAGGGGGGACAAAGGGGGGAGAAAAGAGGTCTGCATTGTGAAGCCTACAACAACTCTCCCACGTTCTCCTGCACCTTCTGAATGGCTGCCGGCAACATCTCCAGTTCGTCCAATTCTGCCAGGAGCATCGTCTGTGGAAAGCAGAGGAGGTCGGCGGCGGCGCGCTTGCACTCGGGGCAAGGCATCACCCGGATAGGAATGTTGGTGCCCTTTACAACCATGCGCTCCAGATCGTACATCGGCTCCTCGTAGAGGGGCCGATCGTACATGGTGTTACACCAGACCCCTTCGGCGGTCACCGCCTTGGCGAAGGTGTATTTGTCCAGGCCGCCGAAGGCCTCTTTGCGGTAACGGAATTGAAAGAGGTGATAGCCGTGACGATCCACGCGCGGATCTACGGGCAACGGCTCAATCCCTTCAATGCCGGAGAGCCATTCGCGTAGCACCTGTGCGCGCTGTACCCGCCGCTCCGTCTGTTCTTCCAGGCGCGTCAACTGCGCCAGCACGATGGCCGCCGTGAATTCGGTCATGTTCGCATTGCCGGCCAATTCATAATGGGTGTAGGGCTTGTAGTTCTTGCCGATGCCTCGCCCGAACTTGCTGAGGCTGTAGTAGAGGCGGTCGGCCAGTTCCTCGTCGTCGGTGACGACGCTTCCTCCTTCGCCGCATTGCAGGTTTTTGGACTGTTGGAAACTGTAGGAGCCGCAATCGCCAAACTTACCCATCTTGAAGCCGCGCCAGATGGCCCCATGAGCCTGGGCCGCGTCCTCAATCACGACCAGGTTGTGCTGCCGGGCGATCGCCATGATGCGATCCATATCGCAAGGATGGCCTCCGAAATGTACGGGAATGACGGCACGCGTGCGCTCGGTGATCGCCTCCTCAATGCGCGCCGGGTCTATGCACATGCTGTTGGGGTCCACATCCACAAAGACGGGCGTCGCGCCCACCTGTGCCACCACGATGGCCGTCGCCATGAAGGTCCAGGCCGGAACGATCACCTCGTCGCCTGGGCCGATGCCTTTGGCGCGCAAGGCCAATTCCATCGTGACCGTTCCGTTCGCCAGGGCAACGCTGCGTTTGGTGCCACAGTACGCGGCCCATTTCTCGTTTAATTCCTTGATCTTAGGGCCCAGGCTCGTCGCACCCCAGACATTGCTCTCCAACACCTCTTGGAGTTGCCGTTTCTCTTCTTCTCCATATATGGGCCAGCGGGGCCCGACCCACCCTTTGGGGAAGAGTTTAGGCCCCCCTTTGATTGCCAGCCTCGCCATGCTAGTTGACCTCCGAGTATTCGGCCAGATGCACCGCGCGCTCGCTCGTGCAGGAATCGTAGATCGCCTGCACCAGAGCCAGCGACTGCCGCGCTACACGACCGTTGATGACCGGCTCCCTATCTTGCCGGATTGCTTCTATCAGGTCCTGCACTTGAACCTTGTGCAACGTGCCCGGCGCGTCGGGCCCGATCTCCTCATAGGTGATCGGCTGGCCGCGAGTGATATAGTGCTCCAGCACCCGCTCGTTGTGGAAGAGGGTTCCTTCCGGCCCATGAATCTCTACCGTGCGATCGTAGTGTCGCTTGACGCAGGTGCCGGTGGTCAGGACGCCCAACGCGCCGCTCGCAAATTCAAACAGGGCCGCCCCCATGTCTTCCACTTGCATCCGATGGCCCAACACGGCCTTACGGGCCATCACGCTACGCACCGGCCCCATCAACATCAGCATCACATCCAGGTCGTGGATGGCATGGGTGATGAAGGCTCCGCCGCCATCCCATTTGCCGGTGCCGCGCTCGTTCTGGTCAAAATAGGACTGAGGGCGATAGGTGCGGTAGGTCACGTCAATGAAGAACGGCCTGCCGATAGCCCCGCGATCCAGCATCTCTTTCATCCGCCGGATGATGGTGGAAAAACGCATCTGGTGAATCACCGCCAGTTTAACGCCCGCCCGGCGGCAGGCCATGATCATGCGATCCGCTTCCGCCAAGGTGGTCGCGATGGGCTTCTCTACCAAGACGTGCTTGCCGGCCTGAGCCGCCCGTATCACCATGTCGGCATGGAGCACCGGCAGCGTGCAGATGTTCACCACATCCACGTCATCGCGGCGGAGCACGGCCTCATACTCGGCGGTGGCTTCCGCGCCATATTGGGCCGCCAACGCCTGAGCGCGACTTATGTCAACGTCGCAGGCGACGCGCAATTCGCCGCCCTCAGATGCTTTGATGGCCCACGCGTGCTGTGCGCTGATGAAGCCGCAGCCGATGATGGCAAAGCCGAGTTTCCGTTCGGGCATAATCGTTTCTTCCTCGTTTAACGGCTACGAGATGCCCGGCGACGCTTATCCCCCATTCCTGCCCCTTCCCCGCTACGGAGGGGCGGGTTGGATGAGGCTATCTTTGCGTACTGCTAACTGCCGCACGTCGGCCAGCATCCTTTCCAGAAGGAGATAATAATCGGAATAGACTTCGGCGATCTGGCGCATCCGCTCTCGCGCTTCGTCGACCGTAGGCTTGCCGGCGGCGGCTGCGAAAACCTGTCTGACGACCTTCTTGTCTCTCTCGTCAATCAGGTGCGGGTTCATACGATGCAAAATCTCGTCTATGGAGAGGCCCTTTTCTCCCCATTTGAGTTGAGCATAAGAATCAAAGATGGGCGAGGTGAACGTAGAATTGAGCCAACTGATCTCCCAATAGTAGAGCAGGCGCGCGTCAAAAGAAGGGGGAGCATTCAAATAGAAGAGCCAGCGGCCCTTGCGGATGCGGGAGAAGCGAACGCCGTTGTAGAGGGTCATCATCGGCTCGCCGGGGTATTCCTTCAGTTTTCGCCGCAGGTTCTCCATGCTCAGATCATGGCCCAGGTCAACGATGGTGACGGCCCGCAGCACCTCCGGCGTGATCTTTTGGATAAACTGCCACAACCGTTCCTCAAAGGCATACCACGCCTGTTCGTCTTCCAGCCAGGGAACCTCATAGTACACATCCAGCAGGTGGATGGCCTCATGCAGCACCGGCTCTTTCGGATACATCTGCGCCCAACGATAGAGCGATTCTCGCTTGCCCGTCACGGTGTGGCGGTTGATGACCGCGAGGGCAGCCTTGATGCAGGGAACGAAATAATGCATCAGACGGCTATGCAGGGCGTACTTGGGCAGGATGTTCGCCGGAATGTTGATAGGGGGGTCTATCTCCCGATTGTAGGGGGTGCACCAAGGCACGAAGCGCTTGGCAAGAAAATAATATTCGTCCACCGCATCCCAGGGGCGATTGTCCACAAAGGTTTTCATCCGGTTGTAAAATTCCCGGTCACCCCCGTAGAAATCCCAATCGCGCATCTCAGGTTGGAAGAGGGCGGGGTCCAGCGTCTCCGATTTCGTGGAGCAGACGCCGGGGGTATGCTCCAGTTTGCGTGCCCACTCTGGCCGTGCGCGGGCTATTTCCAGATGAGTGCGATAGGCCAGGTCGTCCAACCGCACCCAATCCTGCGGGCCGATCTCATCGCAAATGACGCGCGCATCTACATCGCTGAGGCCGGGGATCAGGTCTTCGGGCCGCCATTTGCAGGTCATGACGGAGAAGGCGGGGAACTCCGCGGCCCAGCGGGCACTAAACCAATCGCACAGTTCAAAGAAATCGCCCGGCGATGCATCTTTGATGGCGTATTTGCTCAAGTCGTTCTCCTTGCCGATGCCAATCGAAGCACGGGGTTTTATCCTAATTCTCTGTGTACTTCGTGCGTCTGTTCCGTCCTGAAAATAGTGTGTTCCTGGCCCCCACCTGTCTCCGGCGGGCCACCCTCCCCCGCTTCGCGCTACCCCTTACCCACAAATCGGTTGCTGGGGTAGAGCGGCGCTACAGGCCCCCCCACTTTTCCCCGCCTCGCTGTCGCTCGGCACCCCCTTTCTCCCCCGTAAAACGGGGGAGAAAGGGGGTTGGGGGGATAGCGGGGGCCTGTGGCCTTACCCTGCCCTTATACCCCACTTGTGGGTAACGATTAGCGCTTCGCGAGGGAAGGCACGGTAGGGGCCTCGCGATCCCGATATGCCACACTTGGTCAGCCGCGCCGCAGGTCGGCCACACTTGCCTTGATGGCCCAGGCAATATAATCCATGTCTTCCATCCTCATGCGAGGGAAGACGGGAACATTGAACAGCTGGCGCAAGACTTTGGCCGCCACAGGCGTATCCTGTGGCCCATAGCCCAGGTTGCGATAGAACGAGAAGTTCCACAAGGGCGGATAGTGGAAGGTCACGCCGACCTTGTATTTCCCCTTCAGAATCTTGACGAAATCATCACGCGTGGCCTTCACCGCTTCGTCGTTGAAACGCAGCATATAGAGGTGATAAGGGGAAAAGTGTGCGCCGTCGTCAAAGGGCGTGATGATCTCCGGTACATCGGCCAATTGCCGAGACAGATAGCGCGCGTAGCGGTTGCGGATACGGTTGACCTCATCCACCTTGCTTAACTGGGTCATGCCGACCGCCGATTGCAACTTGGTCATGCGCAGGTTCGTGCCCCATTCCAACACGTCATCTACCGGGCCGTACTGGAAGCCGAAACTTTTGATCCTTTGCAGGCGGGCGTGATATTCCGGATTGTCGGTTGTCACCATGCCCCCTTCGCCCAGGGTGGACATATTCTTATTGGACTGAAAGGAGTAAACCGACATCTCGCCGGCCGCGCCGACCTTGCGTCCTTTGTAGAGCGCTCCCACGGCATGAGCCGCGTCATAGACGATCTTGACGCCGCGTCGGGCTGCGATATCGGCAAAAGCATCTATGTCGGCGGGCATCCCGTTCATGTGCACCGGCACGATAGCCTTGGTGCGGGGGGTGATCTTCGCCTCGGCTTGGGCCGGGTCCAGGTTGTAGGTTTGGGGGTCAATATCGGCAAAGACCACCTTCGCGCCGACGCCGACGATACAGTGCGGCGTCGCCACGAAGGTGAGGGGCGTGGTGATGACCTCGTCGCCCGCGCCAATGCCCAGTATCCGCATCGCCAGGTCCAGCCCTGTGCCGCAGGCATTGACGGCGGCGGCATATCTGGCACCTTCGTGCTCGGCGAAGGCTTTCTCAAAGGTCGGCTCCTCCGGCAGGCGGAAGAAGCCCGCGTTGCGCTCCACCTGGCCCTGCAATATCTTCAACACGGCCTCTATGTCGTCCTGTTCGTAGATGCCGCCTAGCGGCATCCAGGGAATCTCGCGGATTTCCATAGGCTTTGTTCCTTCTCCCTTTAGATATGGGTTCATAACCTCACCACGCGCCCCGTGGCCGCCGATTCATCAATCGCGGCCAGGATGCGATTCGTCTTCAGCCCTTCCTCGCCCACCTCCACCGGGTCTTCTCCCCGCAGCACCGAATCCACAAAGTTCTGGATCATGGGGAGATGCACATTCTCCGGCAGAGGGATCTGTTCGTCGGTACGCTCCTGGGAGCGGCCCTTGCCGATATACAGGGTGAAGCTAGGGCCATCCATCGGCTCCATCACGATCTTGCCCTGTGTGCCGATGATAGACAGATGATCCACCCAGGTTTGCGAACTCCATTGCCAGGTGCTGACGCATTGTGCGCCGTTCCCCAGTTTCAGATAGACCGAAGCGGTGTCCTCCACCTCGTAGGTGTGGGCCAAGGTCTCGGCGGTCGCCCAGACCTGTGTGGGCATGCCAAAAAGCCCTATCAGCAGATCAAACCGGTGAGAGCCCATATCCCAGAGGACGCCGCCGCCGGCGCGGGCCTTCTGCGCCCGCCAACTGCCGGGCGCGCCGGGAGCCGGATCGTACCACGTATGGTAGATGGAGACGACCATCACCACTTTGCCCAGCGCGCCCTCGGCGATGAGTTGCTTCGCCCGCTGCACTTTGGGGAAGAAGCGACGATAATAGGCAGTGGCAAGGGTCTTGCCCGTCTCTCGCGCCACGCGGATCATCTCCTCGCCTTCGGCCACCGTCAGCGCCATCGGCTTTTCCACCAGAACGTGCTTGCCCGCCCGCAGGGCCTGGATGGCCTGAGGCGCGTGGAGAAAGATAGGCGTGGCAAGGTAAACGGCATTGATGTCCGGGTTCGCCAACAGTTGGTCAAAGGATGTATAGGCAGGAACCTGGAAGCGTTGCGCGAAATCGCGTGCAGCCTCCTCTACCACGTCGCAGACGGCGACCAAACGACTATTCTGTGCGCCTACCAGCGCCGGGCCCACGCGCTTGTTGGCGATGGCCCCTGTGCCGACGAGTCCCCAATGAAGCATATTGCCCGCTCCTCAGAATCTTTCCTCTCTCCTTGTACCATGCACAGTCAGTAGAGAGAGACCTGTCAGTATGTCACCTCTGCCTTTATGCTTTACATCGTCAACTCTGTTCGTATGCCTGGCGAATCCCGCTCTCGCGCTCGCCCCGATAGCGGGCCACGGTCCGGAATACGGCACGGATCGCCTCGTCGGGCGTGCCGTAATCCATGTTGATGCAGCAGACGGCCACCTTATCCCACGGCGCGCCATGGGCTTGCAGCAGTTTCTCGGCGTCGGCGGCGGCTTCGTCGGGCGTTGCGTTGAGCATCCTCACGGGGTTCAGGCGCAGGCTGAGCCAGGCTTCGGGCAAGGCCGCGCGGCAGGCGGCGATGTCGGAACCCCAACCGACATCCAGATAAGTCGCTCCGGCGCGGGCGTAGTAAGGCGCGAAGAGATGGGCATTGTTGCCGCAATGATGGAAGCCCATCGGCGGCAATTGCCGGCCCAGCCAGGTATCGTATTGAAGCAGAAAGTCCTCGTACATCTTGGGCGAGATCATCTGCAAGGAGCAATTGCCGATGATGTAGATGTGGGGATCAAAACTGGCGATGATGCGGTTAACACTGATGGAGATGGTGCCGGTGCGATCTTTGATCCGACGCGCCACCGCGTAGATGGTCTGCGCGATGACGTCGTTCAGATGGGCCACCAGCGGCGGGTCTTCCACCAAATCAATAAAATACTCCTGGCCGCGCAGGTCAATGGCCGTGTTCACCACGCTGGAGAGAGGGACGTCGCCCTGCAAGTAGCCGAATTCCTCTTCCAGGTTGTTCATCAGCGAGAGGAGGGCCCGCATCGGCGACGTGCTCTCTATCTCGTCCGGCGCTCTCAGGGCCCACACTTCCTCTTTGCTCAAGTTACGCGGTAAGACCCAAGGGTTACCGTCCTCTGTGTACATCACTTCGCAGCCGAGGATTTCTTGGATCAGGTAGCCGCTCCCCATCAGGATCGGGCCGATGATGGGGCGCCGCGGGGGCTCCTTCTGGCCCAGCCCCAGGTCGCCGAAACGCTCGTAGAGGAGGCGACGCATCTGCTGTTCCTGCCAAACGCGTCGCTGCGGGTCGTAAAAGAAATCCCGGTCAAACGAGAGGCCGTAGTTCTTGTGCCACCAGTTGGGGTGAAAGACCACGTCCACCGGCAGATAGGGAGTTGCCATGCCCGCTAACGCTCCTATGGCCCCAGCCTCGGCCTTGATCAGGGCAGTTGTTAACCCCTCTTCTCTCCCCCGTTAGGGGAGAGGAGAGAGAGGCATTCGTCAGCAGTCCACCACCATCTCGCCCGCAAAGGCCGGCACGTCCAGATAACGGCGCTCTACGCCACCATCCACATCCGTGAACAGGGAGAGCCGAAGCGGGCTTTCTGTCCGTCCGGCGAGGGTGCAATGCACGCCGCTGCCCGCCTGCTCCACTCGCGCCAGCCACGATTGATCCTTGCTTTTCAAATAGGCCGAGACCGTGTCATAGGGGACGAAAATCTTCTCATAGCGGCTGGTCATCTGGCCCGCGCGGGCCAAGATGCGATCCCAATCGTCCACCGTCACCGCGCTGAACTTCTGCTCGTGGGTAAGGACGTCGCCGTAGAAGCCGTTATCCAACCCATGGCGGATTTGCCCGGCGGCGTGCTCCGCTGCTTTCTCTATATCGTTAAAGGGCGACTCTTTTAGCCAGGCCGTCGCGCCGGTCAGGAAGTCGGCCAGGTGACGCTCGCCGAACGCGCCGATGATGTAGAAGTCGTTATCGTCGGGAAGATAGTCGTAGAAACACTGCACCGTATCGTAAGGCCAATAGCCCTCGCCGCCGTCGGTCAGGAATTGGTCTGCCTTGTGTTCGCCGATGTGCGTCGGGATGCAGAAGGTGGTACGCCCGCGCGCTTTGAGGTAGGGGAGTGACCGCACACCGACCTCGCCCCAATGGATGCGCACCGTGCGGCACGGTTGCACGCCCAGGCGGCGGTAGAAATCATCTTCCTGTTCAAAGAGTTGGCGCATTGCCTCTTCCGAACGCTCGCCCACGCCGAAGTCGTAGTATTGCAGGTCGTAGTAATCTCGCGCGTGGGTACTGACGATGATCTCTCCTGCCTCCGCCTTGCGCCGCAGGATGGGGAAATGCCGCTCGCGCACGTTTCCGATAAAGAGGGCGACAAGAGGGATATAGCCGTGTTTGGTGCAGACATCCAGATAGCGAAAGTCGTGCCGCCCGGAGCAGTCGTCAAACGACATGGTGACGAAAGGCAGGACGATGTGGGCGACGAAGGGCTTGCGCGCGGCCCAGACGATGGCGCGCCAGAAGAGATCGCCCAGGCCGCCTAGATGCCCCAGCGCGCCGTTGCGCCAGAGGCGCGGATTCATCATGTACTGCACGGCACGGCCCCGGCCCCACGATGCCGCAAAGACGATGGGATAATGCCCCGGCTCATACGCGTTCCCCGGCACCAGATGGCGGATATAGACCAATTGATCCTTGCCCAGCAGGGCTTCGGCCAGCGGCACCACATCCTCTCGCCACTCCTTGACGGCCAAGGCGGTGACCATCCGACGAGATTTGTGGAACGCGCCTGCCTGGTGCAGCCAGGTGACGTAGTGATCATTGGCCGGGACGCGGATCAGGTCAGAGGCATAGGGGAGGCGTTCCACGCCGCGAAAGCCGAAGATCTCCAGTAAGGGGCCTGGGGCCTGGCGCAAATCCCAATCCAGATTGACGAAACCCATCCCTGCGGATACTGCGTCGGCGATGAGGCGGGCTTCGGCCTCGCTGAGCCGATTGCCGACGCCATCCTGCGCGATGACGACGCCGGCACAGGCTGCCAGGAGGGGTGCGGTCAGCCGCTCCGCGGCCAGGTCCACCAGGCGGTAGGGAAAGCCATAGTGCACCAGGGCGACCAGCACCGTTTCGTCCACGATGCTGCGCGCGTGGTAGGGACCGCCGGAGTCCACCAGGACAAGAAGGGCCCCGTTGCCTTCAGCGGTATGGCGAGGGCGTTGCACCCGTCCACGGGAGAGAGAGGCGATCATGATGTTAACAACCTCGTTCTGTTGAGATAATTCACCTTTCCCCTCCCTCCCCCCGAAAGGGGAAGGGTTAGGAGGAATGATCCTACAAGATCTCCGACGCCGAGTCGCGGTCCAGGAACAGATGGCAGTGGGGCGTTTGGCGAAGGATAGACGCGGGGCAGGCGGTGGTGATGGGGCCGAGAAGCGTCTTGCGCACCGCCTCTGCTTTGCGCTTCTCCGGCACGATGCAGAGCATCTTTTTCGCCGCGCGCAGCGCCGGGATGGTGAGGGTGAGGGCATGGGTCGGCACCGTCGCCAACGACGGGAAATGGCCCTCGCCCACCTGCTGGCGGCGGGAGGCCTCATCCAGCGGCACGACCTTGACCCAGACCGGATCGTTGAAGTCGGCCACAGGCGGGTCGTTGAAGGCCAGATGGCCGTTCTCGCCGATGCCCAGGCAGCAAAGGTCGGCGGGATGTGCGCGCAGAAGTAGCTCATAGCCCCGGCAAGCAGCCTCCACGTTGGCCGGGCGGCCCGGCACGGGGTAGAAGGCCCCCAAAGGCACGTGATCCAGAAGGTGACGGCGCAGGAAGAGGGGGAAACTGGCAGGATGTCCCGGCGGGAGGTCAAGATACTCGTCCATGTGGAAGACGTTGACCGCGGGCCATTGGATGCCGGGCATCTCGCGCAGGGCATGGAGCGTCGTCAGTTGCGAGTTACCTGTCGCCAGGATGATGTTGGCGACGCCCTTCTCGGCAATTGCCTGACGGATGATGGCCGCGGCGGCCTCCGCGGCGGCCTGGCCGAGGGTCTGGTTGTCGGGATAGACGCTGACCTTTAGTTCGTCGTAGATCATCTCTCGTAGGGGGGAAACCAGCATGGTCGTTCCTTCATCGGCAACCTGCGCCCAATGAGAATTTATAAGTCCTATAATAACCCAAGTATAACGCGGAAGGCAAACTCTGTCAAGTGGGTTGATCGAGAGGTGTTGAAAAATCCCGTGATGCTACGACATGTAGTAGATACTGTCGGTAATAACTGCTACAAATTGTAGGGCGCAAGGGGTTTTCCGACACCCTCTTTAATCGTTGACAAAAAGCCTGTGCTATGCTATACGTGAATCGCTTCATATAACGCTTGTAAAGTGTACCATGCCCTCCCCATTGTCCAAAGAGCAGATTGTCGCCGGGCTGCGATCATTGGGCCTTCCGTCAGGGGCCATTCTCATGGTTCACTCGTCCCTCAGCAGCCTGGGGCCTGCGGCGGGCGGGGCCGATGCCGTCATTGATGCCTTGCTGGAAGCATTAGGGCCGGAGGGAACCCTGCTGATGCCAACCCATCCGGCGCGGGATGGGCGCATCTTTGACCCGGCTACTATCCCTTCGGCCATGGGCATCATCACCGAGACCTTCCGCCGACGGCCCGGCGTGCTGCGCAGCCGCCATCCGTATCATCCCGTCGCAGCCTATGGCCCGCGCGCCGAAGAGATGCTACGTGATCACGAGCGGAGCGCCATCCCCGACGGCCCGGAGACCCCCTACGGACGCCTGATCGCCCAAGGCGGTTGGGTGCTGCACATCGGCTGTGACCTGGATACGCTGACCCTCCTTCCCGTAGAAGCCGAACTGAACCTTCCCTACCTGCGGGAACTGGACATGAAATACGTGGATGCCGCAGGCGAGGTGCAAACGCTGCACCTTATCCGCTGCCCGGGCGGGCATCGTGGCGGCGTCCTGAAGTTTGATCGCCTTTTCCGCGCGGAAAGGGCAATGACCATGGGGCGCATCGGGCAGGCGGTCTGTCGCCTTCTCTTCGCGCCACAGGCGGCGGCCATCATGCGCCGGGAGATGGCTCGCGACCCTTTCTTTGCCCTGGATGACAATCCTCACTGCGCCGATTGCATGCGCTTTCGCGGCAAGGTCAAGGCTGCCAGGCTGGCGCGGGAGGATTTTCATCTGACCGCGCCTTTGGAGGCCGTTAGCAATGATTGGGCGGAGGCGATGGCGGCCATCCAGGGCGAAGGCATCTTCTGGGTGGAAGTGGACGGGGAACGGCTGGGGCCTTCACCATCGTTGTGGGATGATCTACAGCAGCGTTTGGCCGTGCACGACCTGAGCATCGCCGTCGTGCGCCTCGGATCGCGACTGCCTGAGACGGCGGTTGCCTGGTGTTCCATTGCCGGCCAATTGCGCATTCCGTACCTGCACATGGCGGCCCCACCGCGCGCATCTATCTCGCGCGCCCGACTGGTTGATGGGCTACGCCGCCTGGCCCGGATGGCAGACGAGCACAAGATCACCCTGCTTCTGGGAAACAAGTCGGGCAGCCTTGCGGGTTCCGTGGATGAATTGGCCGCGCTGGTCGCGGAAGTGGGGTCGCCTTCCTTGCGCGCCAGTTACGATCCTTCTGAAATCGCGCGCGCCGGCGGGAGTCCCTTCTACGGGGGACTATATAAAGGCCCTCTGCGCGGCTATGTGCAACACCTGGACCTGCGGGACGCGGTGACCGTCAACGGACGACCGGCTCCGCCCGGCCTAGGCAACGCGGAGATCGTGGAGATCATCTCTAACCTGCGTTGCCGCAGTTTCAACGGCTTCTTTTGCCTCTGGCCGCTTCCGATGGAGCAGCCAGCCGGGTTCCACGCCGCCGCCCGGCACTTCTGGAATATCATGGAGAGCATTTGACTCTGGGAGCCACCATGCCCTACCGCTTTGTCGTCATCACGGATACCCACTTTCACGCGCCCGGCACAGTACACAAAGATGCCACCTACTGGAATCGGGTCCTCTACACGCACGGCCCCGCCATTGCCGAGAGCCTGGTCGCGACGATCAACGACCTGAAGCCCGATTTCGTGATCCATTGTGGCGATTTCACGGGGCACTGCGAGCGCGAGCATTTTGACTATGGCTGCCAGGTCATGAACCGCCTAGCGTGCCCTTGGTATGCCGTCCTCGGCAACCACGATACCTGGAACCTTAGCATCCGCGACCCTTTTTCGGCGCTCTACGGCCTGCCGGTGGGCCAATGCTCCTATAGCCGCGATCTGGCCGGGCTTCGCTTCATCTTTCTAGACGTAGCCTATTGGATCACTAAGGACGGTGAGGTTTCGCCCTATCTGGATTGGGAACTCTATCGCAGCGGGCAGATCGCAGGCATGGGCCCTGCTGACGAGACGCTACGCTGGCTGGAAGCGGAACTGACCGGAAACACCGACCGCCCTACCATCCTTGTCACCCATGCGCCGTTGGGGTTTAAGGAAACCTATCCTGTCGTCACATTGCCCAAGGGCCAGCCGGTGCAGACCCCGCGAACATCGCTGGTGGACTTCATGGGCGACGTGCTGCGGCGACAGGAGATGCGCGCCATCATCCGCCGCCATCCCCAGGTCAAGGTCGCGTTCGCCGGTCACTGGCACATCTGCGATGTCACCCAGGAAGATGGCGTCGTCTTTTGCCAGACCCCGGCGCTGCGGGAATACCCTTTTGAGATTCGTCTGGCGGAAGTGCGCGGCGATTCTCTCACCGTCACCACGGTGGGCCTGAACGATAGCCTCTTCCGCTGCCTCTCCTACCTTCCCGAATGGGGCAACGATTGGGTGGCAGGCACGGGCGAGGATAGGGAGTTCAGCGTAAGTCTGCGTCGCTTTGACAGGCCGGTCACGGGGTGATATAATCAGGCTTGTTATAAGGTCTAAATGAAGTCCTGAGGGAGAGCGTGGCTAGAGAGATCATTGATGCCAGCACGATCTTCGGCTTCTGGCCCAAGCGCAAGGCCGACATCGCCCTGGACACCTTATTGCGCCTGCTGGACGAGCACCAGATCAGCCGTGCCTGCACCCTCTCGGCAGAAGGGGTCTTCTACGATTTCGTCCAGGGGAACCGCGATACTCTGGCCGCGGCTCAGGCCCACCCGCAATTGATCCCTGTGGGCACCGTCAACCCGTGCCGCTGGCTGGGCTGTTTGGATGAAGCGCGCTGGCTGTTGGATCAGGGCGTCCGTCTCTTCCGTTTCTTTCCCCAGTATCAAGAGTGGCACATCGGTCAGGCCCCGTTCCGCAAGTTACTGCGCGAAGTCCTCGCACCGACGGGCGTGGCCCTGATGATCCCTGCCGAGATGGGTTTCACGGCCATCGGCAACATGGCTGCGGAAATCCCGAATCCGGTTATTGTGGAATCGTTCCGCTATGCGTCGTTGGCCGAGGCCCTCGTCGTGATGCAGGAAGTGCCCAACGTCTTCGTTGAGACCCACATGATTAACTCGCCCAACTGGGTAGAACTGCTGAAGGCCGAGGTTGGGGTGGAGCGGATCATCTACGGCTCCAACGCGCCTCTCTCCTACATCGCGGCGGCCACCGCGCAAATTGAATACGCCCAGGTCTCCGAGGCAGACAAGGCGCTCATCTTCGGCGGCAACCTGCGGCGCATCCTGGGGATGTAAAGGCTAACTCCACAGGTCGTCGGCCACATCCTTCAGCCCAAGACGCTCCAGCACCTCGCGCCGCGGCACGGCAGCATCCTGCGTCCAGCCCATCTCGTCCAGGTACTCTTGCAGCATCGTCTCAATCTCTACGGTGATGCCTTTGAGCGGCCCTTCCTGCAACGGCGGGATGCCGTAGGCGCGCTCCGGGATTTTTTCGGCCACCAGATTGTATCCCTCGCGCACGTTGAACGCCTGGCGGATGTTGGCGATCCGCTCGCCACACTCCAGCACCCGGTGTAGATCGTAGGGATATCCGGTCACCGCGGTGAGCCAATCGCCGAGGGCTTCCACCCGCATGGATAGAAAACCGAAGAGGCAGAAGCCCGACGAATTGACGACATGGGTCAGGCAGGCCAGCGGTTTCACATAGCGCCCACGGCCTTTTTGCTCCTCGCGCCGGATTCCGAACTCCGGCATGCCGTTATCCAGTCCCTCCGGCGGGCAGTATTGCGAAGCCTGCACGTGGCGGCCCGGCGTGGCGTCGGCCTTGTAGATGACACCCATCGCGGGCTCAAAGCGCGGGTCGTGCATGGGTAACTCCTGCCCGCCGATCTGGATGGCATATTTTTCCGCACCTTGGCCGATGCGCCGCGCGGCGAGGCGGGTGCCGTCGGCCAGCAGGTCGCCGATGCCCTCACGCCGGGCCATCTTTTTGACCAGGGTCACGATGGTGTCTGCATCTCCCCATGCCAGTTCCAGGCCGCCGGTATCGGCGCGGGTCAGGAGGCCGTTCTGATAACATTCAATGGCGAAGGCAACGGTCGCGCCGGTGGAGATGGTATCTAACCCGTAGCGGTTGCAGAGGTCGTTGCTCTTCAGGAGGGCGTTTAGGTTGTCCATCAGGAGGTTGCTGCCGAAAGCGGACGAGGTCTCGTATTCCGGCACGTGCACGTGCACCGCCTCGCCCTGCCATTCGCCCATCACCTCGCCCCAGCAGGCTACGGCGCATCGCCAACAGGCTCTTACTTTCTTATGCCCCTGCTCCACGAAGGCATGGAAGCCGATGCGTTCGGCCTTCTCCTCAGGAAAATCCAGCACGCCAACGCCGGCCCAGTTTTTCACGGGAGAATCGCCGTTGAGCGCGCTGGGCACGATGGTGCCCGGCGTGCCGGTCTCCCGATAGAAATTGGCGAAGCCCGTTCCATCCAATATCTGCTTGGTGTACTTGCGCTTGAGAGCCTTGCAAGCTTCAGGATCGGCCAGGGGCAAAGGGATGTCACCGATGGCGACGACTCCCTTGATTCGTTTGGCCCCCATCACCGCGCCAAGGCCGCTGCGGGCCGCGGTGCGCCCCTTGGCTCCCACCACGCCGGAAATCAGCGATAACTTCTCTCCCGCCGGGCCGATGCAGGTGCTTTCCGAGTCCTTGCCGTATCGGGCTTTCAGCAGGTCATCCGTCTCGTAGGTATCTTTGCCCCACAAATCCGACGCGTCCACCAGCCGGGCCTCGCCGCCTTCCACCAAGAGGAGGACAGGTCTGGGGGAGATGCCCGTGAAGAAGACGGCATCCACACCGGCCATCTTTAACCTGGGGCCGAAGAAGCCGCTGGCGTTGGCGTCGCCCCAGGTGTGGGTCAGGGGCGATTTGCCCAGCACGGTATAACGCGTGGCGGTCGGCGCGGGCGAGCCGGTGAGGGGCCCGGTGACGATACCGAGGATGTTATCCGGGCCCAAGGCGTCAGATCGCGCGGGCATCCGGCTATAGAGGAGACGCGCGCCGATGCCGTAGCCGCCAATGAAGTCGCGCAGCAAAGCTTCATCGGGCACTTCGGCCCGGATGCTGCCGGAGGTCAGGTCAACCCAAAGGAATTTGCCCATGAAACCGCCTGGCATCTATCGCCTCCTACGATATCGTCTAAATGCTTGGCCCAAAGGCGCGCACCGCGTCCTTGCCGCTGATCCCCTCGCGGATCATCTTGCGGAAGGCGCTCTCTTTAGACACCAGCTCCTGCGCCTTGTAATAGACATCCATCACGATCTCCTGGGGCACGACTACCACGCCCCCGAAATCACCGATGATGAAATCGCCGGGCCGTATCGGGACGTTGTTGATAGCGATGGGCTCCTGGAAACTCTCCAGCCGAGAGCGGGTATCGGCCTCGTTGGGGCAGGCAAAGGCGGCGAACATGTTGAAACCGGATTTCCAGATGTAATACGGATCGCGCACACCGCCGTCTATCACCGCCCCGTTGATGCCCCGCTCGCGACAAATGTTGCACATCAACTCGCCCCAGTAGCCCGCATACTGGTTTTTGCTGGTATCGCCCACGGGCACTACCAGGGGGCGCAGGCTATCAATCAGGTCGCCGATCAGCCGTCCCAGGCGCTCGCCACCTCGGCTGCGGTCGTTGACCCAGCGAATGGTGAAGGCAGGGCCGGCAACCTTCATCTCCGGCACCAACGGCCTGATCTCGCGCCCCAGCCATTGGTCGTGCAGGCCGAACTCAAAATCCAGGATGTCGGTGATGGCCGGCGTATAGACCTGTTGAAATCCGTGACAGAGCTCCTCAAGGGTCGGGGTCTTCATGGGTGGTTTGTTCCTGTAGCCTCATGGTAAGTGCATTATAACCTCTCTCAACCCCTCTTTCTTCTCTCCCCGAGTTGGGGAGAGAAGAAAGATAATGGGGGGATAAGGGAGGTTTCAACGGAATCACAGCCTCAACAACCGGCGGATATTCCCGCCCAGGATCAGTTCCTTCTCGTAGGACGTCAGGGGGGCGAAAAGGACACGCCCCAGGCTGTAGCGCAAATCAATGAACGGGATGTCGGAACTGAAGATCACTCGTTCCGCGCCGACCTCGCGCACCATGCGCGCGATCCAAGGCCCCGTGATGAAGGAGCCGCTCAGGTCCAGATAGATGTTTTCGTGGGCACGGGCCACGGCGATCGCAGCGGGGAAAGCCGCCGTCTGCGCGCCGCTGTGCACCACCAGGATCGGCACATGGGGATAACGCGCGGCCAGCGCACCGAAGACAGAGGGATCGCAGTAGCGCGAGCCGTGGAAGGTATGCGAAAGCACCAGGCATCCCCGCTCCGCCGCGAATTCCCAGACCGGCAGATACCCATCGCCCGTGATAGGGTACTGGTGAAGGTCGGGATGCAATTTGATCGCCCGCATCCCCAGTTCGTCAAAGCAGCGAGTCAACTCATCGCGGATCAAGGTGGGTTCGTGGGGGGAGGCCACGGCCTGGCCGATCAACCGGTCGGGATAGGCAGCAACCGCCTCCGCAGTCAGGCGGTTGCCCAGAATCCAGTCAGGGCCGATCGCGACATGGGAAGCCAGGCAGGTTTTGGCGATGCCGCAGCGATCCATGACCCGTACCATGCCATCTGCGCCGCTGTCGGGGATGTAGAAGTTGCGGTAAGGCCCTAGGTGCGCGTGTGCGTCAACGACCTCCAGGCCCGCCTCCCGCAGATTCTGCCCGGCCAGCGCCAGCGCGGCCAGGTCCGGCATCTCGCCGGCAGAGATAGGGGATTCTGCCACCTGCCCTGTTCCCTGCTTCTCCGCAACCCGGCGTGGTCGCACGCCACGCACGCGCGCCAGCAGCCGCTCCAGGTTCTTGTGGGCTATCATCTCCCGCTGTTCAGGGTTCACTTCGGCATAGGCGAGGCGCGTGCGCGCGCCAGCGGGATCAATCAACGGCTGGCCGGTGCCGAAGAGCAATCGTTCCGCCCCCAATTGCGCGACAACCTCTTCCACGCCCTGGTGGGTCGCAAAATAGGATAGGTCCAGGAACAGGTTAGGGCAGGCGCGCATCAGGGGCAGGAGCACACGCAAGGCGCGGTAGCCGACGCGCGTGAGGACGACGGAGAGGTCGGCATAGGTTTGGCAGAGCCAGGCGATCTCTCGCCAGCCTTCTGGGCTGACATCAAAAAGCCCCGTAGGCAAGATCACCTGATCCACATCCAGCAGGACGAGGTAGCGCCGTTCGTTAAGCGCGGCCAAGAGATCGCCCGCCATCCAGGTAGCCAAGGGATAGACGTGGTCGCGCGGGCACAACCGCACCGCGCGCACCCCCTGCGCCGCCATCTCATCGCAGAGGGCGGCGATGTCTCCTGCCTCGTCGCCCGGCATCACCACCCAGCAAGGCTCCAGACGGGGCTGCCCCGCGATCTCTTGCATCAACAGGCGATTGCCAAACGAGGGCACGTTCTGCCAGGCCATGGTGTGGCAGACCAGCGCGCGGCCGATGCCCAGGCGATCCATCTCCGCCAGCAGCCCCGGCACATGGTCGTAAGCCAACTGCTCCGTCGGCCAGCGCCCGATATAGCAGGAGACGTCAAAGAGAGCCATCTTAATAGCCTTCAGTTGTCCAGATACACAGGCGTGCGCGAGGTGATGGAGCGTTGGATGGCATCCAGGATGCGGGTGACCTGCAAAGAACTCGCCAGCGTGACCGTCGGATCCCGATCTTGCAGCACGCACTTGATGAAATGGTTGATGGAGAGGGTGACCGCGCCGTGTGCCTCGCCGTCCTCAAAGACATAGGCGAGGAGGTTGCGTGGGTATTGATACGACTTGTGAGAGGCAACCTCTATCTGCTCGCGCTTGCGATCCAGGTGGATCACGCCATCGGTGGTGATGACCTCCACGAAGGAGTCCACCATCGTCGGGAAGGTGTTCGGATAAATCCAGCAAGACTCAAAGGTAGCGACCGCGCCGTTGGCGAAACGCACCTGCGCTTGGATGGCATCGGGCGTGTCAATGCCGCGCTTCACCAACACTTTGCGCACGGCGGTAGCATAAACCTCAACCGGCTCCGATTCAAAATACCAACAGACCAGGTCAATGTCGTGGGAAGAGAGGAACCAGGCCGACGTGGAACGGGCGGCCCAGCCGAGCATCTCGGTGGGAACGAAGATGTGGTCGTTCTTGCGGGCATAGGCCATGACCGGCTCGCCCAGGTCGCCCTTTGCCAGGAGGTCCTTCGCCTGGCGATAAGCAGGAACCCAACGATGGCTGAACTGGGCCATGATTTTCACATTGTTCCGCTTCGCCGCCGCGATGATGGCCTGGGCATCCTCCACAGTGACGGCCAATGGTTTCTCAATCAGGACGTGCTTGCCCAGGTTGGCGGCATTAATGGCTGGCTCGGCGTGCGCGAAATCGGGAGTGCAGACGGAGATCAGGTCCAGGTCCGCCCTTGCCAGCATATCCTGGTGCCTCTCAAAAACGTTGGGGATGTTGAACTTGGCCGCCAGGGCCCGCGCCTTCCCCTGATCGCGGTCGCACACGGCGGTGAGTTGACATTGGGGATGCATCTGATAGACGCGAGCGTGCGTCTCGCCCATGATCCCCGCGCCGACGATGCCGATGCTGAGTGTCTTCATGAGGAGTAGCCCCTTTCTGTGTCATGACTGGAGCCGAAGGCTGCGCAAGAAGTGCAACACCTATGCTCTTTGCGCAATGCAACCCCATTATATTACAGAGAAGGCCGCCTGTCAACAGACATTCTTGAGAATCCAGAACGAAGTTCCTCTCAGGACGCCCCCTACATCGGGTTCTCTACGACCTATCCCCGTCTTCTTCCCGAACTTTCTTAGAAATCCCATAAAAACTATTGACAATGCCACAACATTATTGTATAATGCAAAAGGTCATTCTCACATAAACGCACAGCCCCGTGCAATTGGCCCGGAAAAGGACGGCGCTATGGTGCCGAAACCACCTACGGAAACGCGCGCCAATCACATTCAGTCGCTGGATCGCGGTCTGCAGCTCCTGGAGTTTCTCGGCCAAGCTTCGCAGCCGATGGGGTTGGCCGAATTGGCCGCGTTGCTGCGCGTGGACCGGAGCACTGCTCACCGCCTCCTCGGCACCCTCGCCCAGCGCGACTTTGTGCGACAAGACCCCGAAAGCAAACACTATAGCCTGGGGCTCAAGGTGGTGGAACTGAGCCGTCGGGCTGTGGATGGCCTGACCTTGCGTGTCGTTGCCAGAGACCGCTTGCGACACCTGGTACAGCAATCGGGAGAGAGCGCCAACTTGGTCGTGATGGTGAAGGATCAGGCCGTCTGCATTGACGCCGAGCCCAGCCCGTCGGTGCTGGCCGTCTCCGATGAAGTGGGAGCCATCTATGCTTTACACGCCACCGCCGCGGGCAAAGTCCTCCTGGCCCATCTGCCGGATGCCCAGCGTACGCATATCTTGAGCCGCGAGCCGCTACCTGCCCATACCCTGCGCACCCTCACCGATCTCAACGCCCTACAGGCGCACCTGCAACTTGTTCGCCAGCAAGGCTACGCGCTGGACGACGAGGAGCGATTCGTCGGGGTGCGATGCGTGGCCGCGCCCGTGCGGGATCACGGGGGCAAGGTCATCGCCGCCATCAGCATCTCCGGGCCTGCCTCGCGCCTGACCCTGGAAAAAGTCCCGGAACTGGCGGCGTTGGTCAAAGGGACGACGATGGAGATCTCCATCGCCTTGGGATACGCCCCCGATCGCCATTCCTCGGCCTCCGGCAGCGTCTCCGGTTAAAGGTATCCGCCGTGAGAAGGTGGGCGCGTGGCCTCAAAGTTTAATAGTAGGAGAAAGGAGGGATGCCGAAGCAAAAATAGTTCTCAGGAGTCGGATCGCCTGTGAAGCCGTTGATGAAAAGGCTTCACCCCAAATCAAGACCTTGAAGGAGGGCTCTGATGGTTAAGAAGACGTTCGTGCCGGTGGCGTTTGTCCTCATCGCCGCCTTGGTGGCTTCTTGTGCCACGCCGACGCCGCAGATCATCAAAGAGACCGTCGTGGTAGAGAAGCCGGTAGAGAAGGTGGTGCAACAGACCGTCGTGGTGGAAAAAGAGAAGGTCGTCAAAGAGACCGTCGTGGTCAAAGAGACGCAGGTCGTTGAGAAAGAGAAGGTCGTAGTCGCCACGCCAGTTCCGCAGAAGATTTTTGAACTGGCGAGCTTCTACCCCGCCGACTCACCCTGGGGCAAAGAGCTGCGCTTGCTGGGCTATGAGTTTGAAAAGCAAAACCCCCAATGCAAGTTCGTCTTCACCGAGTATCCGGGCGCCGAAGCATTTAAGACGGTGGCCCTCCGCGCCCAGGAAGGTGACCCGGTTGACATCACCGTCAGCGGGGGTGCCAGCAGCCTGGAGACCGGCGGCGGTGAGGCGTGGAAGGCCGGCCTCATCTACGACCTCGCCAACGACATGAAGACGCCTCCTTACGGCCAGACCAGCGGCACCTGGTTTGACACTTTCAACGCCGCAGCGCAGGCGCAGATGGCTTTTGACGGCCATGTCGGCTCCATCCCCTATCAGCAGACCCAGATCATCCTCTGGTACAACACCGATCATTATCAGAAATACAACCTCAAGCCCCCCAAGACCTGGGGCGACCTCATGGCGAACTGCGAGGTCCTGAAGAAGAACGGCATCAAGTGCATCGGCGGCGGCGGCTTCAACGGCTACATCGGCTACTGGTACGACATGATCCTCTTCCGTCTGATGGGGAACGAGGCGCAATATGCCCTCTATAACCGCACCGACCCCAAGTACAAGTGGACCGATCCGGAGCCGATCAAGGCTGCCGAGATGCTGGTTGACATGATTGACAAGGGCTACACCGTGGATGGCTTCGTAGGTGGCGATTTCACGGCCAACCAGGTCGTTTACTTCATCGGCCAGGCAACCCACATCTTCATCGGCACCTGGCTCATGGGCGAGATGAAGGATTCCATCCCCAAGGACTTCAAGCAGGCCGTGACGTTCTTCCCGACCGTTGAAGGATACGAGGACAAGACCCCTTACGAGGCCGCCTTCGGCTTCCTTAATTCCTGGGGCATCTACAAGCCAGGCGCGAAGGCGCGGCAGCAACACAGCACGGAATGCGCCGTCAACTTCGCCAAGTATTTCACCAGCAAAGAAGTGCAGGCCTCGCTGGTCAAGAGCCTGGACTACGTCTCCACCATTAAAGACGTCCCCGGCCCCGAGAACATTCCGGGCGTGGGCGAACTCCTGAGCAGCATAAAACTCTGGTTCCCCGCCTTCCAGAACCTTTCCTTCACAGCACCGGAACTGCGCAGCAAGGCGTGGGATAACGTGGCCCTGCTTGCTTCCAAGCAACTCACGCCCAAGCAGTTCGCCGAGAAGATGCAGAAAGATTGGGACGAGTATTTCAGCCGCCAGAAGTGATCTCTCTGGCCCCTCACCCTCCCCCGCAAAGCGGGTTCAGGGGCGGACAGTTTTATGAACCTGACACTCGCGACGGGGGTACAGGGGGCATAACCCCCTGCCAAGGGTCCTAATTGTTACCCACAAGTGGGGTATAAGGGCAGGGTAAGGCCACCGGCCCTCACTATCCCCCAACCCCCTTTCTCCCCCGTTTTACGGGGGAGAAAGGGGATGCCGAGCGACAGCGAGGCGGGGAAAAGTAGGGGGCCTGTAGCAACGCTCTACCCCAGCAACCGATTTGTGGGTAAGGGGTAGCCAAGGGTCTTGGGGGTGTCCCCTGTACCCACGTGGTTTTCCCACCGCCAAGACCTCTCTTCTCCCCCTTTTGTCCCCCCTCCTCTCCCCGAATCGGAGGGAGGAGGGGGGAGGGGGTGGAGAGAGGTTATATGGGGCACATCCCCATGCTCCTGTGCGGGGGGCGAAGCCCCCGCCGCCCCCATCAAAGCGAAAACTGTCCGCCCTTCAAGCAAAGCGGGGGAGGGTGGGAAGGGGGGGCCAATTGCTTTCCCCTCAGACTAGCCGGCAGGCCGGGGGTCGTGATGCTACAAAAAGAACTCCGTAAACTGATTTGGCCTTTCCTGGTGCCGAGCCTGATATTGTATGTGGTCATCGGCCTCTGGCCTAACATAGAGGCTTTTTACTGGGCGTTGACCGAATACGACGGCATCGCTCCGACGCAAACTTACATCGGCCTCCGCAACTTCCAGTATATGATGAACGATGACCGCTGGTGGGGAGCGGTGGGCAACACCCTCTATTTCGCCGTCGGCACCGTCATCACCCTCTTGCCCTTCGGCCTCTTGTTTGCCGTCCTCATCATGAGCGTGCGCCGGGGGCACCAATTTTTCAAGACAACCGTCTATCTCCCTTCCATCCTATCCCTTGTGATCGTGGCTTTCCTGTGGGTTTTTATCCTGGACCCGACGATTGGCCTGCTCAACGGCGCGCTCAAGGTGCTTCATCTGACGGACCCTATCAAGAGGCTCCTGGATGTCAATAGCCTGAACTGGCTGGGCCATCCCAAGTTAGCCAAGCCCTCTATCGTGGTGGTGCAATTGTGGAGCGGGCTAGGTTTTTACACCTTGCTCTTTATGGCAGGTTTGGCGAAAATCCCGATGGAGTTGTATGATGCTGCCAAGATTGACGGCGCGGCGGGCTGGAGCCTATTCCGTTTCGTCACCTGGCCACTTCTCTTTCCCACCACCCAGACGGTGTTGCTGCTCCTCATCATCAACGGCCTGCAAATCTTCACGCTCATCTATGCGCTGGGGGGTGGGGGCATCTCGCCTATCACACAGGTTATGGCGACTTACATCTATCGCACAGCCTTTACCGACCGCCGCTTCGGCTATGCTACGGCGTTGGCAGCCTTCCTCATGGTCGTGGTGATGGTTTTCACGCTGGCCTCGCGCGAACTGACGAAACGGGAGACGATCCAGTATTAAACGGGAAAGAGAGATGACTTGATGGCGACCGAAACCTTGCGCACGGCGGAATTGATCAGGCAGCAGGCACGCCAGGCCAGAGAGGATCGGCTGCGACGCTTCTTGAACTCGTTGCCTGCTTACCTGCTCCTGGGAGCCTTCAGCCTCTCTGCCATTTTAACGATGCTCTGGGCCCTGATCATGTCATTGCGCCCCAATCGCGAACTTTTTACCTACGGAGCCTGGGCGCTGCCTAAGGTGTGGGCCTGGCAGAACTACATAGATGCCTGGCAACAGATGCGGGTAGGCCGCTATTTCTTGAACACGGTGCTGTATAGCGGCGTCGGCACCATCGGCGCGGTGCTCATTGCCGCGTGTACCGCTTACGTTGTGGCGCGCGTCAAGTTTCGGGGCCGGACTTTTATCTACTACCTCTTTCTCGTCTCACTGATGATCCCCGGCTATCTGGCGATGGTGCCCCGCTATTTCCTGATGAAGAACCTGGGCCTGGTGGATACCTACACGGTGATCTTCCTGCTGGCCTGGACCGGCGGGCTCTCCTTCAACATGTTCCTGCTAATCAATTTCTTTGAGACGCTCCCCACCGAGTTGGAAGAAGCGGCCTTCATTGACGGGGGCAGCGCCTGGTGGATCTTCTGGCGGGTCATGTTTCCGCTGGCGCGTCCGGGTATCGCCACCATCGCCATCTTCACCTTCATGGGCCAATGGAACGAGTTCATGACCCCCCTCATCTACCTGCGCGACTCCGCCAAATATCCCCTCGCCCTCGGCTTGCAGATTCTATCGTTTAACGCGACCTACTCGGCGAACCATACAAAACTCTTTGCCGGCATGATCATCTTCATGATCCCCATTCTGATCATGTATCTGCTCCTCAAAGATCGCATCACCGAGGGGCTGACTGTGGGAGCCCTCAAAGGTTAACTAACTAGGAGGCACCTTTGCTCATTCCCCATGATATGCATGAGCGCGTGGCGGTCTTCGGGCCACAATCGTTTGAGGCACACCGGCCATCGTGGGGGAAACTGCCCCGCATGGCCGGAAAAAGTTTCCCCCAGCCGGAGAACCTGGCCTTCTCCGCCACCGTCACAGTGGATAGTTTCTACGGTTCGGTCAATACCGATGACGTGGGCGACCTCTACCCTCACCTCAACCAGGTCGCCTTGGAGTGGTCGCCCCGGCCAGAGCGCGGCTTCGTGAACTTGCGCCTTGCCACCTTCACCCCCAATTTCCGTGCCTTCCGCTGGCGCTTTGATCAGGGGCCGTGGCAATCGGGCCTGGATACGGTCCTTGCCTGGCCCTTGCATCCCGGCCACAATACGGTAGAGGCGCAAGTGGTGAACTCCGCCGGGAGAACGGGCCGCGCCAGCCGCCTCCACCTGGTGTATGAGCCCAACGGAGAAACCTCTTGGGCACAAGACCTGGCCGTTGCCGACCTCAGGAACGGGGCTGCCGTACCGGGCAAGATACCCTTTCTTTGGGAGGACTTCTGCCACCCGCGCCTGACCACCTTGCGCGAGAGGTATCGCCTGGATGAGATGATCGCGGGCGCGACTTCTGACCTGGAGCGGGTCGTCAGATTGCGCGATTGGGTGAAAAGCCGTTGGGATCACCAGCAGCCCATCTCGCTCCCCCCCTGGGACGCGCTTTATATCCTGGAACGGGTGGACAAGAAGATAGAAGCGTTCTACTGTGTCCACTACTCGGTCACCTTCATGCAGTGCTGCCTGAGCCTGGGGATTCCGGCCCGCCTCATCAACCTGCATCGCGGGCTTCCCCCGGCGGGCATAGATGACATCACCCGTGGGAGCGAACTATACGCGACAAGCGACCCGCCCTGCGACGAGCACGTAGTCAATGAGGTCTGGTTGGACGACCAGGGCCGTTGGGCGATGATGGACGTGGATTTTGACATCCATTACGAGCGGGAGGGTGTTCCCCTCAGCGCGCTGGAGATTCACCGCACCTTGCTGGCCGGCGAGTTAGCAGCCTTGCAGGTGCAGGAAGGGCCGCATGCCTATAAACTGAAGGCCGACGACCGCTTCTACCAGTTCCATTTGCCCACCTACTATGCTCACTTTTGCGTCTTCTGGCGCAACAACCATCTTTCCGATCCGGAAGGGCCCACCCAGATATTGCATTGGGTTGACGAGAAGACGCCGCCCATGCTCTGGTGGGAAGGTTCCGACCTGCGTCATCGCCCGCACATCATCGGGCCGACCCTCGGCAGTTGGCCTTACAGCCAGAAGACGCCGCGCCTCACCGATGGCAATATCGCGACCTGTTGGGCCTCGGAAGAGACGCCCCTGCCTCATTGGGTGGAGTTGCACTGGCCGCGCCCGGTCACCTTCAGCCATGTAGTTGTAGATTGGGCAGAATGCTGGCGTCGTTACTGGACTTCCACCGCCTATCATCTGCAAGTCTGGCAAGATGGGGCCTGGCGCGAGGTAGTGTCGGTTGTGGGAAATCCTGAAGCCGCTTGCAACCATCACACTTTCCCACCTGTGACGACGGACCGCCTCCGTTTGTGGCAACCCATCGGCGGTGGCCCGGCGGAACGCCCCAACATCCTCTGGCTGGCCGAACTTGAGGTATATGCGTAATGCCGTCATCCATCACCTTCCAACTTGAAGAGCCGAGCGGCCTCCGCCGCGAGAAATGGCCTGTGACCCGGGGAGTTCCCTTCCCGCAGGGCGCACTCCTCTCTTGTGACCATCTTCGCCTCCTGGACGAGCAAGGCCGGGAACTGCCGTTACAGGTGAAGCCGCTGGGCGCGCCCTGGCCCGATGGCACTGTCCGTTGGGCCCTCCTGCATTTTCAGGCCGATCTGAAGCCGCAATCCCTCGCCCGTTTCCATCTGGAATACGGCCCCGATGTCCGGCGTAGCCCTGTTCCGTCCGGCGTCACCGTCACGCGGGAAAGCGGCCATTTCACCTTTGACACCGGCCCCTTGCGTGCCATCTTCTTCGCCGATCGGGGCTTCACGTTGGTTGACCAGGTCTGGCTGGATGGCCGCCCCATGTTGGCAACCCCTCACCAGGCCGGGTTCCTCCTGGTAGATGCCCTGAACCGCACCTTCAGCAGCCAATGGGGCGAGGTAACTGCGGTCACCGTAGAAGAGGCAGGCCCTCTGCGTGCCGTCGTTCACGTCAAGGGCGACCATCGTCTGCAAGATGGCACCCGCCTCTGGCGTTATGAGGCTCGCTTCTATGCTTATGCCCACCAGCCGTGGATAGAGATGGAATACACCTTCATCAACGATGCCGACCCTCAGTTCACGGATGTCAATCAGATCTGGTTTCAGGTTCGCCCGCAGGTGGGGCCGGAGCGTAGGGGGCTCTGCGGCGCGTACCGCGACCTCTACGAGAGCACGAAGCCGTTCAGTACCTATGGCGATAAGCCTATCAGTTACGGCGTCTTTGCCGGGCTGCAAATCTATGACGCTCGGGGAAACCACGTGGAGGTTGCTTACCCCGGTGAACTCTCCCATAAAATCGCCCATGGCTGGCTGGACGTGAGCGACGAAAAGGGCGGCCTCACCGTGATCGTCAAACGGGCCGTCGAACTCTATCCCAAGAGGTTCGCTTTCACCGGCGATGCCATCCAGGTTGAGCTGTGGCCGTCTAAGGCCGGCACCCTGCACTGGCATCAGGGAATGGCGCGCACCCATCGCGTCCTCTTTCACTTCCATCACGGCACGGGCCGCGAGGCCGAGGTGAACAAACTGAGCGCTTGCTACGAGCAAGACCTCCTCCTCTGGGCGCCGGGGTGGTATGTGGAGAGCGGCGTCATGGGGCCTCTTTTCCCTCACCAGCCGCGACGCTATCCGCACATTGAGATCGCCCTGCGCGACCAATACACCCTCTGGCGGAGTTCCAATCGCGCCATCGGCTTCCTTAACTACGGCGATCATCCGCAGCATGGGGCCGGCGCGCGCGCGAACTACATGGCAAACAACGAAGGAGACCTGACCCATTGCCTTGCCTTGCAATACGCGCGGGTAGGAGAAGAAACTTATTATGAAGACATGGAAGCCACTGCCTGGCATCTGATGGATGTGGATACCATCCACCACACGACCTTTACCCCCCTGGAAAGGGGCGGCGTCCGTATCCACGGCGACGCGCACGTGCAATACAACTGCGAGGGGATGGAGAACATCTCCGTAGCCTCTTCCCACATGTGGACGGAGGGTCTGCTGGAATATTACTACCTCAGCGGCCACCCGCGCGCGTTGGAGATCGCCCAGGGCATCGGCGACTGCCTCTTGCGCCTGCTGGACGCGGGCTGGGGAGTGCCGCCTTATAAGGTGATCTGGCACAGCGTGCGCGATAGCGGCTGGCCCCTGATCGCCCTCACCGCGCTCTACGAGGCGACGCGAGAGGAGAAATGGTTGGCGGCATGTCGCCGCATTGTGGATGCGCTGCTGGCTTCGCAAGAAAAGGGCGATGAGGAGTGGGGATTGTGGCTCGGCTGGCATCGCAGCCTGGCTCCGATGCATCTGGGAATCGTGAGCACCGGCCTCAGCCGTTACCACCGGCTCACGGGCGACGAGCGGGTTAAACAGAGCCTCATCCGCGCCGTTGACGTGATGCTGGCTAAATGCACCCATCCTGATGGATCGCTGATGTATGTGGATAACCGCGGCTGGCGTTGGAACTATTACAGCGGCGTAGCCTACGAATCGTTGGGCTACGTGTGGGAGTTGACGGGCGACAGGCGTTACCTGGAGGCGGCCTGGCTGGCCCACCGTCGCGGTCTGACCAGCAGGGGAATGTCTATGCTTACCGGCACGGCGCTGGCCGATTGGTGGCGCGGCAACCTGCGTTATATGTATTGGGCGGACAAGGCAGGGTTGCTGACCGATTTGCCTGAGTGATAGGGAGCATCATACATGCAGAAACCGGCTTCCATGGCCTGGCTGGCGAAAGCAATCGGGTGTTTGATGAAGAGGTCGCCTTCCAGGAGCGATTCAATGCCCCCGAGACCCGCATTCCCATCCTGAGGCTGACCAGCCAGCCATGCATCAACCAGAACATCTATCCGGAAGCTCCTATCAGCACCCCCGACGGCAGACGCTTCATCTTCGCGCGCAGCAACCCTCTCGGCGGCATCACCACGTTCTGGATCGCGGATCTGGAGACCCTCCGAGTCCGTCAGATCACCGATGAACCGGATGCCAGCGCGCCTGTGGTCACGCCCGACGGCAGGTGGTTTTATTATTCGGTGGGGCGTATCATCAAGCGCATGTCGCCGGAGACCTTTGAGCGGGAAGAGTGTTTCGTCATGCCGACGGAGTTGAGTTGGGTGGGCGGCATCCGCTCGGTAGATTATTCGGGTACACGCTTCCTCGCCGCGGCCAAGGGGCCGTCGGGGCTCTACGGCGTGGCGATGGTTGACCTGGCTGCCCAGACGGCCTCTATGATCTTTGAGGGCAAGGATGCCCTTAACACCCATCCGCAATACAGCCGTCACGCGGACCGCAAGGTGCTGGTGCAGGTCAACGATGGCATCGTGCTGGATGAGCACGGCAATATCATCCGGCTGGTGGGAGAGAACGGGGCCAGCCTGCACGTGCTGAACGATGACGGCAGCGGCTGCGTGCGCCTGCGCGTCGGTTCGTCATCTTTGGAGCGGGTACAAGGGCATCAGTGTTGGGTAGGCGATACCAATGTGGTCATCACGACGCTTCACAGGCGGCAGAGCGTCTCGTCGCCTTGGGTTCAGGATCGCATCGCCGTCATCGCGCCGGGCGACGAGACCTATCGCGTCGTCGGCAAAGGCGAAGGCTTCACCCATATTCACACGACGCCCGATGGCCGGTTTTGGGTGTCGGACTGCAACCGGACGGCAAAGATATTCATCGGTTCGGTAGCGACCGGCCGCTACCGGCTTTTGTGCAGCAGCGGCGCGACCTTCGGCGCGGCACAATACACCCATCCGCACCCCTTCTTCCTGGGCGACGGCAAGACGGTAGGCTGGAATAGCGATGTGACGGGCATCCCTCACATCTATTGTGCTCGCATTCCTGAGAGGTTTCTGGAAGCGTTGGGGTAAATTATAAAGAAGATCAATTCCGAACGGCGTAGGGGCGTTCAAGCGAACGCCCCTACGCTTTACTTGCTCCCTCAGGGTGGGCCGAGGAGCAAAAGGTCGTGCACTACGTCGGGCATGAACATTCGGAAGAAGAGACGGTCGCCAAAATTCAAGGGGAAGACGCTGCCGGGAGGCAGGTTCAGAACGACCACATCCGGCGTTGTGGAGAAGTAGCCGTTCAGGTTAACTTGATGCACGATGTAACTGCCGGAGACGATGCTAGTGAACTGGTAGGCTCCCTGGCTATCGGTGACCCTGGCGCCGCGCTGTTCGTCGCCGCCATCCAGCAGGCCGTTGCCGTTGCTATCGGCGTAGAGGATGATGGGGACTCCTGGCAGCGGCGGCTCCCCTGGATCGCGTATGCCATTCATGTTGTCGTCCCGCCAAACGAAGCCCTGGATGGTCGCAAAGCCGCGCGTCGGCGTCACGGTGGGCGTCGGCCCGCCCGGCGTCACCGTTGCCGTGGGAGTGCGCGTCGGCGTAGGCGTGGGTGTCCGGGTAGGTGTGGAGGTCGGCGGTGTGCCCACCGTAGGCGTAGCCGTCGGCCCCAAGGGGAAGTTGCGGAAGGACCAATAGACGGTTGTGTTGGCCGAGACCAGCAGGGTGACCTGCGTGCCTCCGGGTTCGGCACCGTAGCCCGGCGGTGGCGTCTCTAACATGAAATATTGCCCCGGTTCAAGATCGCGGAAGGCGAACAGGCCATCTGCCCCTGTGGTACGGGAACCGATCAGGATGCTGCCGGGCATCTTTCGCAGGGTGATGACCGCCCCTGCCAGCGAGGGTTCGCCTTCATCCTGAGTGAAGTTGCCGTTGACATCCCAAAAGACACCGCCAACAATGTGGCCGACCGTCGGTGTGGGAGTAGGTGTACTGGTAGGCGTACGGGTCGGCGTCGGCGTGACGGTAGCCGTAGGGCTGGGCGTGGCCGTCGGCGTGGGCGTAGGCACCGGCTCGTGGCCGAAGTTCCACTCAAAAATGGAATTGGCCTGCACGGTAAAGCCCAGGTTGTTCAGGGTGGTGATGATATAGCCCGGCGGTGGCGTTGTCTCTCGCAAGATGTAACTGCCGGGGATGATCTCGGCAAAGACGTACCTGCCGGTAGATTGGGTGGTGACGCTGTAGATCAGTTGATTCGTCTGCGAGTCGCGCAACGTGATCACCGCCCCGGCCAAGGGACGGTCAAAACCGGGCTCATATAGACCGCTGCGATTCACATCTTCATAGGCGGTCCCGCGCACCGTGCCGTAGTCTGGTGTGGCCGTCGCGGTCGGCGTGGGCGTGGCGGTCATGGCCGGCGTAGCCGTGGGGGTACGCGTGGGCGTCGGCGTCGCGGTGAAAACGAAGGTCGGCGTACGCGTCGGCGTGGAGGTAGGTGGGCCGACGGGTGTCGGCGTGTTGGTGGCGAAGGGGTCGCGCGTGGGTGTGTTGGTGCGGGTCGGCGTGACGGTCGGCGTGTCGGTAGGAGGTGGTTCCGCACCGCCGATCTTTCTGACATCCACCATGTGGATATATTCGTTGCCGTCCCAAGTGCCGTTCTGGTCTCGCGCATCAATGAAGAAGTCGTTGCCCGTGCCTTCCAGGTTGCCCGGAATCTGCCCATCGGTGATGGTGAAAACGACCGTGCGCAGGTTACGGGTGTTGTTTTTCTTCACACAGGTATCGCAGCCGGGAGCGCGATCCGCCGGGTTGTCGGGTACGGCATATTGCCCGCCCCCGGCAGTATCGTAGCGGAGCCGCCACACATCGCTGCCGATGTCAAAGAACTTGACGGTGACGGTGTAGGTTGCCCCCGCGCCCATGAAGGCGTTGTCCACATCAAACCATATCCGGTAATTGGTGGGGCCGTCGGTGCGCCGGGCGAAATAGGCTTCTATGTTGGATAAGACCGTCATGCCGGGATACGATCCGATCTCGTTGGATGCCGGCAGGCTCGCATTGTAGGGATTCATGTTGCAGGGGTATGGGCTGCCGGGGTTCAGGGGGTCCTGGGGGCCTTGCGTGCCCGGATCGCACAAACCCAGATGCACATCATAGGTTGTTCCACTTGGGCTCACAATGGTCCGCGTGTTGGTCTCAATGACCGTCCGGCCATTGGGCGCGCCCTCCACCTGCTTCATGAAATATTCAAAGTTGCCCAGGACGGGCCAACTACACCCGCTGGTCGGGCAATTCTCAAAGGCCTGGCTGCCGTAGGCCATCGGGTTGCGGTGCTCGCGCATGGCGACCCAGGCAGAAGGCGCGGTGAAAACATCTTTACCGAAATAGGGCCCCCACTTCTCAATGATGGAGATGAACTCCGGTATCGGCTGGCCGTTGGCCTCCTGACGCACGAACTGGCGGCGGAGGCGCAGGTAGTCGGAATGGCGCGAGAGGGCATGAAGGATGGCCCAATAGAAATCTCGGTTGTTAGGGAGCATGTGCTGGTAGGTCTCCCAGGCACTGGGCACTATCAGTTTGTAGCGCTCCATCGCGTCTAACTGGCCGCAGTAGGTAGTCGTTGGGCAGGCGGCGGAAAAGTTGTTGCCGGTGATCGCATAGTTGCCGTCCGGATAGAGGCCCAAGATGGCAATGCCGACGCCACGACTGACGGCATGGTTGCTGAAGCCGGGCCGCTCGCTGGGAGATAGGTAGAAAGGAGACGAATTAATGAACAAGGGCACGTTGGCGGGCTTCCCCGCGGCGTTGAATTCATCCACCCAGATGTCGGTGATGGCGTTCACCGCATCCACCCACATCTGGCTGGTGAAGCCGCCGGGAAGCGACTGCAAATCGGGTTCGTCGTCGTTATCCACCGGCCGGGTCTCGCCGTCCACGCCGTGGGCCATGCTGATGAACGCTACCTTCGCGCCGATGTCGGGCCGCTCAACGTATAGGTGCTGCGCGAGGGCACGAACCCACTGGCGCATGTAGGATTGGTAAAGAGCGCTCCAGTAGATGGGGGCTTCGCAGGGAAGGTCCAGGCGGAACAAGTCGCCGGGGTTGGGATCGTATTTGGCACTGGCAATCTTGATGGTCGCATCGTGGATGCTGCCGCTGGTGTAAGGGATGCGGGCCCAGGCGGGCATTGCTGCCGCGGCGCAGATGATGTTCGGCGTAGATGATGAGGCCCACCGCGTCGTCGTGGAAGTGAAAGAGAGCCCTATCTTCTTGCCATCGCTGGAGTGATAATTGATGTAACTATCCAGCGCGCTGAAATCATAGACGCCGTTCGCCGGGCTCATGCTGGCCCAGGAGAAGTAGTTGACCGCACCCGCGACCTTGAAAGTGTTGCGGTCTATAAAGGTGCTGCCGATGATGTAAATGCCGGGCTGAGTGGAGTTCACCGCGGGCGATTGGGGACTATCGGGGGCCGATGGGGCAACCGGTGCCCGTGCCGGGCCCGCCGCTACATGCGCGGCCAGGCTGAGAACGGCGACACAAAGAAGGAGCAAAGCGACAAAGTATTTCGGTTTCATGAGCAGGTTATCCTACACGCAGCCAGGAGATGGGCCCCAAACCTGGGAGATGGCAATGCCAGCCTCAACAGAAGAATACACCGGTATTATAACAGGAGAAGACGAAAATCACATGAAAAGCACCTTGAGAAGACAGGAACGCGGCTCTGTCGCGCGCTGCCCCTTATTTTTCAGACGCCAAGCAGGGCGAAAAGTCACGGGGAGCAGAGCATTACCATGCGCACCGGCAGGCCCTGACCCTTATTTGAAGGGAGTAGGGGCCACAACATGCTGGCCCCTACTCGCCTGCCCGGGTAGTAGGACTTGTGGGGTAGCAGGAGCCAAGCACCCTCAGCCTGCGTCTTTGCCGGCAAGGACTTGCGGAATGGTGCGAAGCATGATGGAAAGGTCAAAAAGGAGCGATTGCTTCTCAATGTATTGCAGGTCAAGACGCACGATCTCATCAAAGGAAAGACGGCTGCGTCCGTTGATTTGTGCCAGCCCCGTGAGCCCCGGCGTCACTTCCACGCGCCGCCAGTGCCAATCTTTGAATTCTTCTGCCTCGTAAGCCATCAGCGGGCGAGGTCCCACGAAGCTCATGTCGCCCTTCAGGATGCAAAGGAGTTGCGGTAGCTCGTCCAGGCTCGTCTTACGCAGGATGCGCCCGACCCGCGTCACCGTGCGCAGCCTGTGCACCGGTTTCAGAATGCCGTGGGCTGAAGCAACGTGACCGTTAATGTACTGCTTGGCGTACTCCCTATCCACCTGGCTATGGTCACCGTTGGTCATGGAGCGGAACTTGTAGAATGGGAAGACCAGCCCCCCCTTGCCGACCCGCTTCTGCACATAGATGATGGGGCCGGGGGAATCCAACTTGATCGCTATGGCAATGAGGAGCATGAGGGGCGATAAAAACACCAGGAGCAACAAGGAGAGAACAACATCAAAAGCCCGCTTGGTCCAGCGGTACAGTTGCACATCGCGGCGTGATGTCGTCACGATCCAACGTGGCATAGATTCACCCAGGCCGAACGCACGCCGCCGCCACGGGCCTACCTGCGTCTGCGTTTCCAGCATGTCGGTGCCTCCCATTGAACCTTGCCCCTCGCAGTTAGAATCATAGCAGACGTGCATGAAAATAGAATGAAAATCGGGCCATTTGCAGATTACAGTTTTTTAATAATGGCACTTTTTGATTAGGATGTTGGTACTATCTGCGAAACTCTCTCCTCCCCCAGCCCCCACCTCTCCCCGATTCGGGGAAAGGAAGGAGTAATGGGGAGAAGAGAGGTCTTTACCATCTACGGCGGCGTGATGCGCCGCTCGCCGAAATTGTTGTCTATGCTTCGCTGCCCCGGCCAGACATGAAGCGTGATCTGATCGGGTGTCGTACTGATATAACCCTCCGGTTGCGTTTCCGTGACGGTGTAGGTCCCCTCTTGCAGGTTTCTGAAGCCGTACCACCCGCCTGACGTTACAGTGCTCCCGATAACGGAGCCGGCCTCGGTGCTCAGGGTAATGGTGACGCCGCTGATGACCGGCTCTTTGAGCCAGGGCTCGTAGCGGCCGTTCTCGTTCAGGTCCTCAAAGACGAACCCCTCTATGCGGGCCAGGCCGACGCCGGGCGTAGGCGTTGGCGTTCGCGTGGGGCTTACCGCGATGGTAGGTGTCGGTGTAAGCGTAGCGGTCGGTGTGCGAGTCGGCGTGCGCGTGGGGGTTGGTGTCGGCATCGGATAGACGCGCAAGAGGCTCGGCAAGTAATAGGAGCGTGGCGTCGGTGTCGGGGTGACGGTAGGCGTGCGGGTGCGCGTAGGCGTCTGCGTGGGCGTCGGGAAGGGCGAAGGTGTGGCCGAGGGCGTAGGCGTTGGCGTCGCCGTTGCCTGCGGCCCCAAGGGGCAGGTGATGTCTAAATTGTAGGCCCCTGCCGCGCCTTCGTAGCCATCTACGACGATGTACAGGTCCCCCGCCGGCGCGTTCTCCACTACGGCAAAGGTATCGCCCCCGGCCAGGCACCTGTCCGCATACGGGCCGTCCAGTATGAAGACATCCAGGTCGCCTTGTTGGGCACTGTAAGTCAAGTTCAAGGTGATGGGCTGGATGGCAGCCGAGTAGATAACATACAGGTCTTCCGGCCCCGATTCGTTCCACCAAGGTTTGCAAGAATAACGAGAGACGAGGGCCCGCGCGGTACGGGTGTCGCCCCGATAACTGCCGCCACAACTGGCCGGACGCGCCCGCGCCGGCTCCAACAACGGCGTAGCGCTGGGCGTCGGTGTGATGGTTGGCGTAGGCGACGGTGTGCCCCGCGTAGGGGTCGGCGTCATGGTGGCAATAAGCCGGGCCGCGAAATTGACCGTCACAGTTTCCTGCTCGCCGATGGGGATGAATAGATCGCTCAACGAGATAAAAACGTAACCGGCCGGCGGCGTGGCCTGCAGGCGATAGGTGCCGGCAGGCAGGTTATCCAGGCGATACAGCCCATCTTCCGCCGTCATCTGAGAGCCGACTAGTTGGCCGTTCTGGGTACGCAAAGTCACAACGGCCCCCGCCAGGGGCGGTTCTCCCGCCTCCGGTACCTGATTCTCGTTCAAATCGTTCCAGACCAGGCCGGTTAACATGCCGTTGCCGGAGCGAGGCACGTTCTCCCCGGCCATAAAGAGTGACGCAAAAAAAGGCCCAAGGTCGCGCCGAAAGACGTGATTTGTTCCCGATTCGGCGCGCGCGGCAATCACTGAAAAGAGGACGAGGCAAATAAAAAAAACCGCCCGTAAGAGCCAACGATGCGTCTTGTTCACCTCCAACGATATTCACTCTAGACCAAGGAAGGGCCTCCGTCCGACCCTGCGGGTCACCCTCCCCCGCGTAGCGGGGGAGGGTGAGGGTAGGGGCCAGATGAGATGCCCCTGATATTTGCTATAGACGGTGTAACTCTACGGCGCGTTCCGCAACACCATAGGTAGATAGCCGTGCATCCTGGTGGGCGTCGGGCTAGGCGTTGCCGTCGGCGTCGGCGTCGGCGTGAAAGCAATGACCGGGAAGTTCCACTCCCAATCGGAACCGCCGCTCAAGGGCGCAACAAAGGGAACGTCGTGTTCAGGGTTGGTGGTGTAGCCCGGCGGGTTGGTCTTGGTGATGCGATAGGTGCCGGGCGAGAGGCTGAACGCGTAGAGCCCATCGCTTGCCGTCGTCTGGCTCATCACTTCGGTATTGGCCGGGAAGGTGAAGGCCGAAACGACAGCGCCCGCCACGCCTGGCTCGCCCTCTTGCCGCAGGCCATCGCCGCTGATGTCGTGGAAGACCATGCCGTGCACACGCCCTAACCCCGATGTAGCCGTGGGGGTAGGTGTCGCGGTGGGCGTCTCCGTCGGGGTCTCGGTAGGCGTGTAGGTCGGCGTCGGCGTCGGCGTGCTGAAGGAGATGCGCACCACATCCACCATGTGAATCCATTCGTCGCCGTCGCTCACGCCGTTCTCGTTGCGCGAGTCTATGGCGAAGTCCATCCCGCCGGTCAGGTGGCCGTTGAGCCGCGCGTCATCGATGGTGAAGACGGCGGTTCTCAGCACCCGGTTTCCCTGCTTCTGCACCCAGGTCTGGCCGGTGCCGTCCAGGGTGGCGTACTTCGGCCCGCTCACGGAGTCGTAAAGGAGCCGCCATCTGTCGTTGCTGATGTCAAAATACTTGACGGTGATGCGCACCTGTCGCGGCCCTTCAGGGATGCCCCCCGGGTTAATGTAGCCGCCATCGGCATCAAACCACATCATGTAGTTGTTGGTGGCCTGGTCGGTGCGGCGGGCAAAGTAGGCCTCAATGTTGGAAAGAATGACGTTGCCGCCGACAGACCTCAGTTCGTTGGAGGGCGGGAGTTGGCTATTGTAAGGGCTGTTGTTGCACCCATACCCCGGCGGCCCGATAGGAGCCGGGCCACAAAGCCCCAATGACACTGCCTGGCCGCGCACAGTGCTGGTATTAGTCTCAATCACCGTCCGCCCGTTAGGTACGCTATCCACCTGCCTCAGGTAGAACTCAAAATTACCGAGCACGGGCCAGTTGCTGTTGGTCTCAAAGCCCTGGCTGCCGTACTCCATGGGGTTGCGGTGCTCGCGCATCGCGACCCAGATGGAAGGTGTGTTATCCACCGTGACGCCGAAATAAGGCTGCCACTGTTGGATGATGCTCACGATCTCCGGCACCGGTTGGCCGTTGGCATCCTGATAGACGAACTGCCGCCGGATGCGGATGTAGTCGGAGTGGCGGCCTAGGGCATGGAGGGTGGCCCAGTAGAAATCGCGGTTGTAACGCAGCATGTGCTGATACGTCTCCCAAGCGACCGGCACCCGATGGCCGTAGTTCACGATGCCGTCGTGCGCGCCGCAGTTGGGAGGATTGCCGATCGTGCCGAAGACCGCGCCGTTGGAGTCGGGATAGAGGCCCAGGATGGCGATGCCCACCCCCCTGTTGGCGGCCCAACCGAGGAATTGGGGACGCTCGGTGCACGATTTGTAGTAAGGCGATCCCAGGATGAAGAGGGGGCCGGTGAAACCGGCTTGATTGCGGAATTCGTCCCACCAGATGTCGGTGATGGCGTTCACCGCCGAGACCCAGATGGCGCTGGTGAACCCACCAGGGAGCGATTCCAGGTCGGGTTCGTCTTCGTTATCCACAGGGCGGGTTTCGCCATCCACGCCGTGAGCCATGCCGATGAATTCAACCTTGGCGCCTAAATCCGGTCGTTCCACGAAGAGGTGCTGCGCCAGGGCGTGCACCCATTTGCGCAGGTAGGTCTGGTACAGGGTGCTCCAATAGATGGGAGCCTCGCAAGGCAGGTCCAGGCGAAACCCCGGCCGGTTGGGGTCCGGCGGTTTGGGGCTGGCAACCTTGATGGTATAGTTGTTGATGTTGGCACTACCGCCCGGATGAGGTTTGCGTGCCCAATCGGGCATGGCATCGGCGGCACAGATGACGCCGGGGGTGGTCTCCCAGCGGGTGGTGGTGGTGACGAAAGAAAGCCCCACCTTGCGTCCCCCTGTCGCCTTGGTGGTGATGAAGTAATCAATGTCGCCGAAGTTATAGACGTTCTCCGCCGGGTTGCTCTGTGCCCACTTGAAATAGCCGATGTCGCCGACCACACCATACTTGGGGTCGCTCAAGTCAATATCGGGGCGGGTGTTGATGGTATAGAACCCCGGGCGGCGGCCCGAGCCAACATAATCGGGCGAGGAAGGCCCCTGAGGAGCAATAGAAACCGGTGCAGAGAGGGGGGAGGTTTTCGCCAGAGCGGCCGCGGTTCCGGTGAGCAAGGCCAGAAGCGCCACGGCCAAAAGAATGGGGATATGCCTATGCCTCATGTCGCTAGGTAACTCCTTTTTCAATGATGCAGTTTTGGCCCCGTTCGGTATGATACCAAAACAAGATGAAAACAGTATGAAAGGGGAACATCCTGAAGATGTAAGTTTTGCAATGTAGAGGCCCCAACGGAGGGATAAGACAGACGGCGCGAAAATCCTACCATAAGAGCGATGCTTTGGCAAGTCGGCGACTCGTCCTTCCAAACCCTAGAGGCCTTCCAGACCTCGAGGGTTTTCAGGATACACCCACCGCCCGCCGATCAGCGTTCGCCAGGCGGTGAAGTCGTCGTTGAAGATTGCCAGGTCGGCATCCTTGCCCGCCGCGATGCTCCCCTTGCGGTGATCCAGGCCAATGACGCGCGCCGGCGTCAGCGAGGCCATGCGGATGGCCTCCGCCAACGGGATGCCGACCTTCTCGGTCAAGATCGGTATCATCTGGTTGAGGAGCGTGGTGCTGCCGGCGAAGGCAGTGTAGTCCAACAGCATCCCGACCCCCTCGCGCACCACGTATTCCATGTTACCCATGTAGAAGTGCGCGCCCTCCGGCAACCCTGCGCCGCTGATGGCATCGGAGACGATGCACAGGCGATCCGGCCCCAGGCATTTGTAAGCCAGTTTCATCAGCGTAGGCGGCAGATGCTTGTTATCCGCGATGATCTCGCCGGTCAGCCCCTCAAAGGTGAGCGCGGCCTCCAGCAACCCCGGCTTGCGCCAGGGCCCCACGCGGATGGTAGTGGATTGGGAACTCCACAAATGAATGACGTGGCGGAGCCCCACCTTCATCGCTGCGAGCACCTCTTCATCTCTGGCGGAGCTATGCCCTGCTGCGGGCACGATGCCGAGCCTGGCGAGCCTGGCGGTCAATTCCAGCGCTCCGGGCAGTTCAGGCGCGTAGGTCATGATCCGCATGACGTCGTGGTGCTCCAAAAGGATGTCGGGGGTACCATCGTCCGGCGTGCGGATGTTCTGGGGGTCTTGTGCGCCCTTCTGGGCTGGGCTGAAGTAGGGGCCTTCCTGGTGTGCGCCCAATATCTGCGCGCCATCGTGAGGTTCTTGCATCCACCGGCGGCAAAACTCCAGAGATTTTACCAGGTCGGGGATCGGCGCGGTGGCGATGGTCGCCACCAGCGACGTGACGCCGCGGCTGGCGTTCTCCGCGGTGATGGCGGCAAAGGCCTCCGCCGTCGGCTCGTTGAAGGTGTGCCCCACTGCGCCGTGCTGATGAATGTCTATCAGGCCGGGCGCGATGTAGCGTCCGCCTACGTCAATCTTCTCTATGTCATCGCCTACGGATCCGGCGCGGACGACGCCTGCTATCTTCTCGCCATCTACGATGACCACCTGCCCCATCACGATCTCTTGCGGCAGGATCACGCGGCCGTTCACCAAGGCAAAACGCCCCTGAGGCTGCCCGGTTTCTTTCCCCATCACGGTTGTTACCTCCCCTACTCCTCATTAAAAAGTTTATCCATTGCGCTCCATCCGTCTCCGACGAGCCACCTTCCCCCGCTTCGCGCTGATCATTACCCACAAGTGGGGTATAAGGACAGGGTAAGGCCACCGGCCCTTACTATCCCCCTAACTCCCTTTCTCCCCCGTAAAACGGGGGAGAAAGGGAATGTCGAGCGACGGCGAAGCGGGGAAAAGCGGGGGCCTGTAGCGCCGCTCTACCCCGGCAACCGATTTGTAGGTAAGAGGTATCGCTTCGCGAGAGAGCAGGGGTAGGGGCCTCTGATGACAGCATCTAGGGTAACGGCAACCTCACCACGGCCCCCGTCTGGGCCGAGCGATAGATCGCCAGGATGATCTCCAACGCCTTGCGCGCCTCCGCACCGCCGATGGCCGGTGGCCGATCTTCCCGGATCGC
>FWPU01001062.1_pt1 | contig 85448 bp, 69 predicted proteins | sample 2228361 | NCBI WGS metagenome assembly FWPU01 (sample SAMEA103939777, study PRJEB20133) | metagenome
GGAACCCCCGGAGCGGCGCCCGGCCGAAGCCCCTTCTTCCTTCCGCCGCAGGAGGGCGTAGAAGTGACCGTGGCCGGGGGCGCGGTGCGGCCAGAGGCGCACGGCGCGCTCGAGGCACGGGTCGCCGCGGCCGGGCCGGCCCGCCCGCACCCAGTCGGGCCGCCCGCGGTCGAAGCCGGGCAGGCGCGGCGGATCCAGGAGCTCGAAGTCGGGATGCGCCGCAAGGAAGGCCGCCACCACCTCTTCGTTCTCCTCGGGGGCGAAGGTGCAGGTGGCGTAGAGGAGGCGGCCGCCCGGCTTCACCAGCGCCGCCGCCGCAGCCAGGAGGCGCCGCTGCCGCGCCGCGCAGCCGGCCACGAGCCGCGGGCTCCAGAGCCGGGCCGCTTCCGGGCTTCGCCCGAACATCCCCTCCCCCGAGCAGGGCGCGTCCACCAACACCCGGTCGAAGCAGCCGGCCCAGCGCCGGGCCAGCCGCTCCGCCGCCTCGCACAGGATGACGGCGTTGGTGACCCCCAGCCGCTCCACGTTGGACGCCAGCGCCGTGGCGCGCCGCCGGTCCACCTCGTTGGCGGCGAGGAAGCCCTGGTTGGCCATGCGCGCCGCCAGGTGGGTCGCCTTGCCGCCCGGCGCCGCGCAGAGGTCGAGGACCCATTCCCCCGGTCGGGGATCCAGGAGGACGGCCGCCGCCATGGCCGAGGGATCCTGGAGGTAGTAGAGCCCGGCGAAGTGGTGGGGATGGAGCCCCGGCCGCGCCCCCGCCGGCACGGTGAAACCCTCCGGGCACCAGTCCACCGGCTCGGCGGGGAAGGGGAGGCGCGAGACCAGGTCGGCCGGCGCGATCTTGAGCGTGTTCACGCGCAGCCCCAGGGCCGGCGGCCGCGCCACGGCGGCGAGGAACTCCCCGGCCTCGGGCCCCAGGAGCGCCCGCATCCTCTCGGCAAAACCGGGGGGAAGCCACGCCGCCATGCCCACCGCCTCCTCAGACACGCCCGCCGCTGCCGGCCTCATTGTAGCCCCGCCCGTCCCCGGCTCGCGGTTGCCGTTACCGTGCGGAGGACCGGTCCCGGTTCCGTTACCATTGATGCCGTCCGCCGAAGGCGGCGGAAAGATGGGCGAGCGCGACCCGTGCCGCGAAGGACTGGGACGGGACTGCGACGGACCCGACGGGAGAAGGGGCGCCGCCCGGGGGAGGGGAAACGCGTGTCGGAAACGGAGGGCCTGCGTCCCCACGGCTTCCCGCACACTCGTTGGACGACTCTGGCCGTGGTGGGGCTGGGCACCTTCATGGCGGCTCTGGACGGCAGCGTGGTCAACATCGCCCTGCCCCTGATCCAGCGCAACTTCGGAGTCCCCATCGGCGGGGTCACCTGGGTCGTCACCTCCTACCTCCTCGCCATATCCTCTCTCCTCCTCGCCTTCGGCCACCTGGGCGACCTCCACGGCTACCGGCGCATCTAAGCCACCGGCTTCGCCGTCTTTGGCGCCGCCTCCCTCCTTTGCGGCCTTGCTCCCTCCCTGGGGTGGCTCATCCCGGCCCGCCTCGTCCAGGGCGCCGGGGCCGCCATGCTCATGGCCCTCGGCCCCGCCCTCCTCACCGCGGTCTTTCCGCCCGGCGAGCGGGGACGCGCCCTCGGGCTCCAGGCGACCGTCACATACGTCGCTCTCACCGTGGGCCCTTCCCTGGGCGGCTGGATCGCCGGCCACCTCGGCTGGCCCTGGGTCTTTTTCGTCAACCTGCCCGTGGCGGCCCTTGGCAGCCTTGCCGCCCTGCGCGCCCTCGCCCCCGACGGGCAGAGACGCGGGCAGGGCTTCGATCTCCCCGGGGCGGTTCTTCTGGCGGCCGGGCTCACGGCTCTCCTCGTCGCCCTCACCCGCGGGGAGGAGGGAGGCTGGCGCAGCCCGGCTAGGGAAGCCCTGCTCGCCGCCGGCGCGCTCCTTCTGGCCCTCTTCCTCCTCCACGAAGGGCGCGCGCCCACCCCCATGCTCCCCCTCCAACTCTTCCGCGAACCGGCCTTCACCGGCCCCGTGGTGGCCGCCTTCCTCCAGTACGCCGCCGTCTTCATGCTCCTCTTCCTCATGCCCTTCTACCTCCAGCACCTGCGGGGTTTCCCGCCCCAGCAGGCGGGAGCGCTGATGACCGCCCAGCCCGCCCTCATGGTGGCGCTGGCGGCGGCGAGCGGCTGGCTCTCCGACCGGATTGGCACCCGCCTCCCCGCCGCGGCCGGCATGAGCTGCCTCTCCCTGGGCCTCTGGCTCACGGCTCACCTCGACGCGGCGGCGCCCGCGTGGGCCGTACCAGTGCGCCTGGCGACGGTGGGCGCCGGCTCCGGGCTCTTCACGGCGCCCAACAATAGCGCCATCCTGGCGGCCGCTCCCCTCCACCACCGGGGTGTCGCGGCCGGGCTCATGGCCCTGGCGCGCAATCTAGGCATGGTCACAGGGGTTGCATTGGCAGGAGCTCTCTTCGGTTTCCTCCAGGAGAGCCACCTCGCCCGGGGCGCCGCTTCCGCCGACGCCTTCCTCCGGGCCTTTCGCTCCACCCTTCTCGTGGCCGCCGGGCTGGCGGCGGCCGGCGCCGCCCTCTCCCTCCTTCGCCCCTCGCCCGCCAGGGAGGCGCAGGACCACCGGGTTGGCGGCGCCTGACCCAGGGCTCAGGGCTCCCGCGCCGTCACAAACCGTATCCTCTGCCCCAAGCGGGTCCCATCCTCGTTGACGAGGACATTCATCCACGCCACCGTGTCGCCCCGCGCGACCCGCGAAGCCGCCTTCCTCCCGGCGGCTAAGGCGCGGATTCCTCGGCCACGACCTCCTTCCGACCAGAGGCGAGATCGTAGAGAACGACGCCCTCAACAATGATGAAAACGCGCGTTGTACAACTGCGCCAGGCCCTCGACGAGGTGAGGGAAAACCCGGTGGGGCTCCCCGCGGCCACGGCCGCCGAGGTGGCCAGGGCGCTCAACGTGTACCTGGCCAGCGCCTACGTCCTCTACCACCAGTACAAGAAAAACCACTGGGTCGTGGAGGGACCCGAGTTCTGGTCCATCCACAAACTCCTGGACGAGCACGCCGCCGGCGTGCTAGAGGACGCCGACCGCGTGGCCGAGCGGATCACCGCCCTGGGCGCGGTGCCAGTCTCGGGGCCGGCCAAGCAGGAGGAGATGTCGGTGGTCAAGCCGGAGCCGGAGGGGATCTTCGACCTCCGCTCCATGCTGGAGAACGACCTGCAGGCGGAGGGGACTGTCATCCGCACCCTGCGCGACTGCATCCGGCTGGTTTACGACCCAGGTGCCTGTGGCCAGTCCCGCCAGGCTGCCCTGCCCGTGGGGATGGCAGCGGCGGCTGGCGCCATGCTCTTCGCGGTCTGCCACCACCTGATCCCCGAATCCCACGGCCACGGCCACTCCCGGGGGGCCACGCTGGCGCTCCTCGGCGGCGTGGCCGCCGCGCTCCTCCTCCAGCGCACCGGTTCCTGATCGCCGGCTGCGCGACCGTTTGACCTGGACCTGAGCGCCCGCTCGGGGTACGACCTGGACCGCCGGCCCGGCCAACCTTGGCGATCCCGGTCCGTGTCTCGGCGAGCGCGCCCTTCCCTCACCATCCCCAATGCTTCGTGGCGGGCTTCAATGGACCATCCCCCCTCCCGCCAGCGCGCCCCGAACCGCCGCGTACTCCCGGAAGAGGAAGAGCGCCAGCAGGCCCAGGGCCACGGGCGCGAGGGTGGCCAGGACCCGCCACCGCTCCCGCCCAGCCGGGCCGGCTTGCTCTACCAGGGCCTTTGCCTCCCGCCAGGCAAGGAGCAGGCCAGCCCCGTAGCCAGCCGCCGTGAGCCACCAGAGGGGACCGGTGCCACTGGCCCCCAGCGCCTCGGCGACCGGCGGCGGGACCAGGGCCAGACTCAGGTACACGGCCACGCCCGCCTGAGTCAGCACGGCGCTCACCGCGTTTCCCGCCTGGGTGAGAAGGACGTGGACCGAGTGGGAGAGCCCGCTGAAGAGGCTCACCGGCACCAGCGCCGGCGCCAGGGAGCGGAAGGCACGGCCGAACTCAACCCGGGCCAGCCGCCCCGCCGCCAGCGAGACCAGGTCGCCGACGAAGCCGTCGAACTCGGGCCGCGCGGAGCGGATGTCCACGGCCCCGCCCGGCCCGAAGGCCGCCAGCGAACCGGACATGCCCAGCTGCACCACGCGCCCGTCCACCGTGATGGTGCGGTAGGCTAGAATGGCGCCGGAGAGCGGGCCGAGAAGTGCGGCGAGGGGGCAACGAGGACATGAGCGGTATCAGGAGCGCCTTCCAGTCCCTCCTGCCCCGGGTGGCCGAGGCGGCGCTGGCCCACTACGGCGACAACCTGGTGAGCCTCGCCGTCTTCGGCTCCGTGGCGCGCGGTGTCCCCCGCCCGGATTCTGACGTGGACCTGCTCCTGGTCTGCCGTGACCTCCCGCGCGGCCACCGGCGCCGCCTCGAGGGCTTCGAGCGAGTTGAGGACGCCCTGGCCCCTGAGCTGGAGAGGCTGCGTGCGCAGGGCGTCGCCACGCGGCTGAGCCCCGTCCTCCTCACCCGGGAGGAAGCCAGACAGGGACGCCGCCTTTTCCTCGACATGGTCGACCACGCCCTCATCCTCCACGACCCCGACGGCTTCCTCACCGGCCTCCTCGCCTCGCTGCGCCGCCGCCTGGAGGCGGCGGGGGCGCGCCGGGCCAGGGTGGGGGCGGCCTGGGTCTGGCTGCTTCCGCCGGGCTTCGAGCTGGGGGAGGGAGGCCGGTGACAGCCATGGACCTGGCGCTGGCATACGTGGCCAAGGCGCAGGCGCGCCTCAAGGCTCTGACCGTCCTCCACCAAGAGGGGGATTACTCGGACGTGGTGCGGGAAGCCCAGGAGATCGTCGAGCTGGCGACGAAGGCAATCCTCCTGGCCGCAGGCATAGACCCGCCTAAGTGGCATGATGTCGGCGGCCTCCTCGTGGAATACCGGGCCGGCCTGCCGGAGAGTGTGAGACCGCACGCGGAGCGGCTGGCCGCCGTCTCGCGCCGCCTCCGCAAAGAGAGGGAGCTCGCCTTCTACGGCGATGTGGACTTCATCCCCACGGAAGCCTACACGGAAGAGGAGGCGCGGGAGGCCATGGACGAGGCGGCGTGGGTGGTGGAAGTCGCGTGCGCCGGCGTGGACGCAGCCGGCGCGCGCGGGTAGCCGGCCGCGCGGGAGACGGCGGATGGCGGCCAGGGATGCGCCGGGGAGGGAGGCGCAGGCCGCTGCACGCCGCCGCACCGGCGGAGGTGGCGGCGGGCGAGGCGGCTCCTGCCCGGCTCCGGGCCGCGGCGGCGGGAGACAAGGAAATGAGGCGGAGGTTTAGAATGGCTACCGGGAAAGGTGGCCCATGTCCGGAGCGGGACGGGACTCGCTGGAAGCGCTGCGCGCCCAGCACGCGCGGCTCCTGGAGGAAGAGGTGGCCCGCCTGACGGCGGAGCTGCGGCGGCTCGGCGCGCGGCTTGTTGTGCTCTTCGGCTCCCTGGCCAGGGGAAGGCGCGACCTCTTCACCGACATCGATCTCCTCGTCGTGCTGGACACCCGCGAGGACTTCCCCCGCCGTCTGGCGCGGCTGTACGCCGAGTTAACCCCGCGGGTGGAAGCCGACATCCTGGCCTACACGCCGACCGAATTCGAGCGCATGAAGGAGGAGCCGTTCCTCAGGCGGGTGCTGGCCGAGGGGGTGGTCCTGTATGCGGAGAAGCCCGCTTGACGAGGGCCTCCGGTGGCTCGAGCAGGCCGAGGAGGACCTGCGCTGGGCCAGGCTGCTGGCCCGGGAGGGAGGCCATCATCTGGCCTGCTTCCTCGCCCAGCAGGTGGCCGAGAAGGCGCTGAAAGCTTATCTCTACGCTCAGGGCGAGGAACTCGTGCTGGGGCATGCGGTGGACTCCCTCTGCGCCCGCGCCGCCGCCCACGAGGCGGCCTTCGCGGCGGGGCGACGGCGGTGGGCCATTCTCGACAGCCATTACGTTCCCACCCGGTATCCGAACGCGCTTCCCGATGGCATCCCGGCGCGGGTGTACAACCGCGAAGCGGCGGAGGAAGCCGTGGCGCTGGCAGGAGACGTGGTCGCCACGGTGGATCGCCTGCTTCGCCCGCTCGCCGGCGGCGCGGAGGAATCCGCGGGCAACTCAAGCGCCTCTACCCCGGGAGACGCCTTCGTCCCGTACGAAGAGGAGCACCACACCGCCGACTGGGCTCTGAGGGCACGGGGGCGGACGCTGGCCGAACTCTTCGTGAACGCCGCCCGCGGGATGTACGCCCTCATGGCAGAGGCACTCCCCGCGGCGGCGCCGCTCACCCGCACCGTGGAGGTGGAAGCCGCCAGCGCCGAGGGACTCCTCGTGGCGTGGCTGAACGAGCTCCTCTACTTGACCGAGCGGGAAGGCATCGTCTTCACGGCCTTCCGCGTGGAGAAGCTGACCCTGCCCGCGGAGCCGCCAGCGGTTATGCCGGGGGAGGCGCACGCCGCCGCGCCGGCGGAGGTGGGGGCGGGCGAGGCGGCTCCTGCCCGGCTCCGGGCCACGGCGGCGGGAGACAGGGCCCGGGCGAGCCTGCGAAAATACATCAAGGCAGCCACGTACCACAACCTGACCATTGAGCGCCGCGACGGCTTGCATGATGCGGTTGTCGTCTTCGACGTCTGAGGCAGGGTGGGGCGTCAGCCGGGTGGAGCCCGTCCAACGCGGCGCCTGCGGAGCCGAGGATATGGTCAGGGGGAAACGGGCGGGAATTAGTGTTCCGACCAACCCTGCCCGTTCTCAGCCGGCCCAGCCATGTGATACGATGGCGCCCAAAAAACGTGAGCAAGCAGCACTACCGGGTCACTTTAGAACCACTACTGATGACACCTCCTCCTTTGATGTACGAGACAAAGTGAGGGAAGCTGTACTCGGCCGGCCAAGTGGCATGGGCTGTGATCCGACTGCCAGGTGTCTCGCTTGGCATTGAGGGCGGCGTTGGGGTCTTTTCTGATCTTACCGTGTATAGGATGGTACCAAGGAGGACCAGCCCGCCTGCCGCGGCGAAGACGAATCTGCCAATTCGTCTCGTTTTTTGCGCCTTTTTTCCATAATAAAGAGCCCCCTTTGCGTTATGGGTAAAGCATTGTGAGACCAAACCGGTCGACCCATGTAGGCACGTAGGAGGACCGAGTGCCGTCACGGGAATTCATGATGGAGTAGTTAGAGGAAGTTATATAGAAATAGCAATGATTGGGCGTACCATGACCCTCCGGGTGATGGCAAAGTCCTAGAGTGTGTCCGATTTCATGGCCGGGAACACCCTTCAGGCGAGAATCTGGATACCATCTAGTTATATATTGACCCATGCGTCTGCCTGTAAATAAGGGCCGGAGTCGAAACCAGGCTACCGTATGGTTCCCACCGTCCCCGCCCCTTTCCGGTTTCTATCGCTAATCTAACAGACCGCCCCCGGGTCATGGCAAACCTCCTTCATGCCGGTTTTTCGCGTCGGACAAACCCTGGTGAGCGAGGGCCAAACCTGCTGGATACACCCCTCGTCCACGAGGGTTACTGCCGCGCAAGTCCTCTCACACAAGGCCCAGGCGCGCCGCCTCCCGCAGCGGGGGCCCGGTTAGAATGATATCCGGAGAGGAAGCCCGGATGGCGTTTCCCCAAGGCGGAAAGCGGTGCCGGGGACAGCCGCCCCGGCGCGGGAGGGCGGTGCGGCGCCTCGCACGGATCGCGCGCCGTCGGGGGAGGTGAGGCACGTGGGCTCCAAGAGGCGGGAGATAAAGAAGTCCGATTTCCGCCGGCTGGGCGAATATCTCTGGGAGCTCCCTCGGGACTTCGATCGGCGGATGCAGGTGCCGGTTCACGTCTACGCCGACGCCCGGCTCCTCGAGGACGCCCTGCAGGATGAGTCCATCAACCAGGCGGTCAACGTGGCCTGCCTGCCCGGCCTCGTCGGGCGCGTCGCCGTCATGCCCGACGTCCACCAGGGCTACGGCATGCCGGTGGGGGGTGTGATGGCTTCCCGCGTGCTGGAGGGCATCGTCTCGCCCGGCGCCATCGGCTACGACATCAACTGCGGCGTGCGGCTCCTGGCGAGCGACCTCACCCGGGAGCAGGTGGAGCCCCTCCTCAAGGACCTGGCCGCCGCCATCGACAAGAACTGCCCGAGCGGCGTCGGGTCCGAGGGCCACTTCCCCCTCAGCGAGGCCGAGCTCGAAAAGGTGATGGAGGAGGGAGCGCGCTGGGCCCTGAGGCGCGGGCTCGCGGAGCCCGAGGACCTCGAGCGGACCGAGGAGGGAGGCTGCATGGCGGGGGCCGACCCGGCCAGGGTCTCCGCCAGGGCCAGGGACCGCGGCCGCGACCAGCTCGGCACCGTGGGCGCGGGCAATCACTTCATCGAGGTGGACGTGGTGGAAGCCGTCTACGACAACCGGGCCGCCGAGCGGATGGGGCTCTTCCGCGGTCAGGTGGTGGTCCTCATCCACTGCGGCTCGCGCGGCATAGGCCACCAGATCTGCACCGACTACCTCCAGCGCTTCGAGCGCCTCCTTCCCCGCTACGGCATCGAGCTCCTCGACCGGGAGCTCATGTGCGCCCCCATGGACAGCGAGGAGGGGCAGGCCTACCTCAAGGCCATGGCCGCCGCCGCCAACTTCGCCTTCTGCAACCGGCAGGTCCTGGCGCACCAGGTGCGCCAGAGCTTCCGCCAGGTCCTGGGTCCGAGGGGCCTGCAGCCGCGCCTCTGGCAGGTCTACGACATCGCCCACAACATGGGTAAGATGGAGACCCACCAGGTGGACGGGCGCCGGGTCAAGGTCTGCGTGCACCGCAAGGGTGCCACCCGGGCCTGGGGTCCGGGGACGCCGGGCCTGCCCGAGGTTTACCGCGACATCGGCCAGCCCGTGCTCATCCCGGGTTCCATGGGGACGGCCTCCTACGTCCTCGTGGGAACCGAGCGGGCCATGGCCATGACCTTCGGCAGCACCTGCCATGGGGCCGGCCGCGTCATGAGCCGGGCCAGGGCCAAGCGGGAGATCCGCGGCGAGCGGCTGAAGGCGGAGCTGGAGGGCCGGGGCATCGCCGTGCGCGCGGGTTCCATGTCCGGCCTGGCCGAGGAAGCCCCGGCCGCGTACAAGGACGTGGACCGGGTGGTGCAGACGGTGCACGAGGCCGGCATCGCCCGCAAGGTGGCGCGCCTCCGCCCCCTGGCCGTGATCAAAGGGTGAATGCTAGCTTCACCGATTGCACGAGCTTCGCGCTGATGGCCCGCCTGGGAATAAGGGAGGCCTACTCCTTCGACAGGCACTTCCTCACCATGGGCTATCCGTGGCCAGCGTAGTAGAGGGCGGGCGCCGCGGTCGTCCAGCGCTCGCAGCGCTCAGGCGGACACCTCTACCTCGAGCACCCGGCCGGAGTCCAGGAGGCAGAGCCAGGCCGCCCGCACAGGCCGGGCGTAGATGGCCTCCGCCGCCCGAGCGTAAAGCCGCACCTGAGCCCGGTAGCGCCGCAGCTCCTCCTCGTCCGGCTCACCCGTCTTGAACTCGAAGAGGGTCACCGCCTCCGGGTCCACCAGCACGGCGTCCATGACGCCCTGCACCGGCACGGGGTCCCCGCCCGCCGCCGTGCCCGCGAGGTCGGGCCGCACCTCGGCCGCCGGCACCCGCATGTAAAAGGGAATCTCCCGGCGGACACGCTCCCTCCCCGCCCGGAGGAGCCCTCCCACTCCCCCCGTGAGGAAGCCGGCCAGCCGCTCCACGTCCACGCAGGCCGCTTCCGCCTCCGCCAGGAAACCGCGCCGCACCATCTCCGCCCGCTGGAGCGCGAGACCGGCCGCGTCCAACGGCCGCGAGAGATCGAGCCACCGGAGGAAGCGGTGGACAGCCTCGCCCCGCTCGGCCGGCGTCAGCCCCTCCCGCGCCGCGAAGCGCGGCCGACGCAGCGGGGGAAGCCCGCCACGGGGATGCTCGTCGGCGGACGCCGACGCGGGTCCGCCGACGACGGCGGCCAAATGCGAGACCGATATTTTGGCCGGCACCCCTTCCGCCCCCCGGAAGGGATAGACCCAGTCACACCGCCTGCCCAATCTCTCGGCCAGAGCCGCTTCCCCCGCCTCCAGGGGCAGCGGCTCGAGGCGGCCCAAGGCTTCCCAGGAAAGGGCGGGCTCCGGCGTCGGCGCCGCGAGCCGGGGCGGCTCCGCCCAGAGCCTCACCTCCCAGCGAGAGGCCCGAGCCTCCTCCCCGCCCCCGTGCCCCGCGCCGGACCAGCCGCCCTGTGCGCGGACGGCCCAACCGTCGGGATGCCGGGCGATGGCGGGCACCAGCCAATCCAGGCACGAGGAGGCACCCCACACCCGGGCCGGGCCCAGGGACCGGCCCCCGCCCAGAGCCGCCGCCGCCCACCGGCGGCAGCGCGCAGGCAGGCGGGCGGCGGAACCCACCAGAATGAGGCGGTCGCGCGCCCGCGTCATGCCTACGTAAAGAAGCCGCATCTCCTCAGCCAGCAGTCGGCGGCGGCCCGCCTCGACCAGGACGGCGCGGCCCGGCGTCTCCACCTCCCGGCCGTCCTCCCCGGCGAAGCGCAGGCCCAGACCGAGCCGCCGGTCAGCGAGAACCTCTCCCTTCAGGTCGCGGGTGTCAAAAGCTCGACCCAGGTCGGCCAGGATGACCACCGGAAACTCCAGCCCCTTGGCGGCGTGGATGCTGAGAACCCGCACGCCCCCCCGCGGATCATCGGCGGCGACGCGCGTCGCCGGCTCGCGGCCGCCTTCCTCGGATTCCAGAAGAAAGCGGACGAAATCCCAGAGTCCGCCGGCGCGCCCCTCCTGCCAGGCCTGCGCCCGCTCTTGGAGCGCCAGCAGGGCCGCGCGGCGGCGGTCCCCGCCCGGCCAGGCGGTCACGCGCTGCAAAAGCCCCGTCTCCTCGTAGAGCAAGCCGAGCAGAGCCTGTGGCGGCAGGATGCGGGCCGCCCGGCGCCAACGCTCGCACCGCCGGAGAAAAGAGCGCATTCTTTCCGCCGCCGGACCTTCGACCGCCCCTCCCGCCGCGCCGCGGCGAAGAGCGTCGTAGAGGCTTTCCTCCCCGCCGCCGGACCGGTTCTCGCCGCCGGAGCCTGACCGGAGGAGGGCCAGATCCGCCAGATCCGCCGGCAAAAGGCCCCCAAGAGGCGAGAGGAGCACCATGGCCAGGTGGGGATCGCGGTGGGGGTTGTCGAGCACGGCCAAAAGGGCCAGGACGGCCCGCACCTCGGGCGAGGCGGGCAGGCCCACGCCGGCCGCTCCCGCCACCGGCACCCCCGCCCGCCGGAGGGCGTCCAGAAAAGGACCCCGGCCCCGGGGGGCGCGCAGGAGAATGGCCACGTCCCCGTAGCCGAGGGGCCGTGGACCCTGCCCGCCGGGATCCCGTATGGCGGCGGGAGGGCGGCCCGGCGCCCCCTCCACCAACTCCCGGATGCGCGCCGCCACCACGAGGGCTTCCCGCTCCGCCGCCACCGGGGGCGGCTCCTCCTCTCCGGCCTCCTCCGCGTCCTCCTCGTCGCCTCCCCGCCCGCTTTCCACCAAGTGCAGCTCCACGGGCGGAGGCGAGGGATCGTCGTCGCGAACGGCCGTCAGGGGCAGCGAGGGCGGCCAGGCCCCCTCCGCCACCGCCTCCTCCTCCAGTTGCCCAAAGAGGAAGTTGACGGCCGCCAGCAGGCCGGGGCGGCTGCGCCGGTTTGCCCGGAGCGAGACCACCGTCCCGCCTCCCGCGGACCAGGCCTGGTGTCGCGCGCGGAAGCCCTCGGGGTCGGCGTGGCGGAAACCGTATATGCTCTGGCGCGCGTCCCCCACCAGGAAAAGGTCGCCCGCCCCCGCGAGCCGGTCCAGGATGGCCTGCTGGACGGGGTTCACGTCCTGGTACTCGTCCACCAACACGGCGCCGAACCGCCCGCGCACCGCCGCCGCCACCCCTTCCTCCGCCAGGGCGGCCAGGGCCAGGTGCTCGAGGTCGGCGAAGTCGAGGCAACCCAGGCGGTCCTTGGCAGCCCGCCAGCTCCGCCGGAACCGGCGGACAAGATGCAGAAGGGCGGCGAGCACGGGCTCCGCCTCGCCCGCCGGCGTAGCGAGCTCCGCCCCGGCCGGCACCTGGGACCGCGCATCCGCCGACGCCGCGTCAGGGGGGCGGACCGCCTCAGCGTCCTGCCCCCCGAGGTCCCGGGCCCTCTCCACAGCCTTCCTGGCCTGCTCACGCAGCCAACGAGCCAGTTCCCGCAGGTCCCCATCCGCCCCGCCGGCCGGGACGCGCGGCAATCGCCCCCAGACCGTCTCCGCCAGGAGGACGGGCCAGTCCGGCGGCGCTCCCGCCACGGCGTCCCCCAGGCGCAGCACCGCCTCCCTCTCCGCCTCCAGGCGATCCCGGTAGGGGGCCGGCCCGCCGGGCAGGGAGGCGACCCTGAGGGCCTCCTCCAGCCAGGCGGCGGCCTGGCGCAGGAGGGCCGCCGCCAGCCCTGCCCCCGCCGCCCGCAGGATGGCGGCCGGCTCCCCCTCTCCCGCCCCGCCGTCCCGGCGCCGCCTGGCGGGTGACCGGCCCGCCAGCCACCCGTCGGGGTCGGGCACCGAGTCCAGAAAGCGATGCAGGCGGAGGATGACGCGCGCCACCCGCGCCCGCTCGTCGGCCTCCCCGCCGCCCAGAGCAGGTCCCACCACCGCCAGGGCCTCCGCCTCCGCGTCCAGGACCCGCTCGCAGCAGTCGAAGGCCAGGGCCGCCGCCTCCGCCTCCTCCAGCACCCGCAGGGACGGATCCAGGCCCAGGGAATCGAAGTGGCGGCGCAGGAGCCAGAGGCAGAAGGAATGGAGGGTGCCTATGAGGGCCCGGCGCAGGCGTTCCGGTCGGGGCGGCGCCGCGGCCGGCGGGCCGCCGCCGTTCCTCGCCTCCCAACCCTTCCCGGCGGCCGCCACCAGGGCCAGCCGCTCCTCGATCCGCCGCCTCATCTCCAGGGCGGCGGCCTCGGTGAAGGTGACCACCAGCAGCCGCTCGGGGGGGAGCGGCGCCCCCGGATAGCTCAGGAGCGCCACGGCGCGGGCCGCCAGCACCTCCGTCTTGCCGACCCCCGCGCCGGCCGCCACCAGCACCCGCCCCACCGGGGCGGCCACGGCCTCCCGCTGCTCCGGCGAGAGCCCAAGCACCTCGGCCAGCCGCTCCGCCCAGAGCCGGCGGCCGTCCTCCCCGCCGGGGAACCGCGCACCCTCCCTCAGGAATCCCCACCCCCCGCGGCCGGGACGCCGTCGCCACCGAGGTCGGTGGGGCGGTGTGGCGCCCCCGCCAGGAGCCGGTATTCGTCGCCCAGGAGGGGATCGAAGGGGCAGAGGGGCGCGTACCGACAACGGTCGCACGCGGTTTCAGCGCCGCGACGCCACGGCCGACGCCGCACCTCGCCCGCCGCCATGGCCTCCACCAGGACCCGGCTCACGGCGACGGCCTCCGCCTGCAAGGCCGCAAAGGCTGCCCGGTCGAGAAGGTGGTCCGACGCCACCGGCTCCCCGTCTCTTCGCCACCGGACCCCGAGGGCGGACCTCTCGCCCCCCGCCTCGGCATCCAAGGCCAAAAGAATCCGGCGCTCCCCCAGGAGCCAGCCCCGGGCGCGGTGGCGGGCGCGGCCGCCCGCGCCGGCCCCGGCCGCCCGCGCCGGTTCCACGGGAAAGAGGAGGGCGCCGGCCACCCCGACGCCGGGCATCCCTGCGCCGCCCGCCCCGGCATCGACCGCCCCGGCATCGACCGCCACCGCGCCGGCCGCCCCGGCCGACAAGGCGGCCGCGCCGGCGGCGGGGAATGCCGCCCGGTAAGAGGCCGCCAGGCAATAGAGGGGCAGCTGCAGGTGACGCCCCTCCCGCACCGCCGGCAGGCCGCCGGGGCTCGCCGCCCGGCGCTTGTAGTCCACGACGAGGAGCAGATTCTCCCCCTCCACCAGGGCCCTGTCCAGGCGGTCGAGCCGCCCCGTCACCCAGACATCCTCCCCGCCCGGCAGGGGAAACCGCACCTCCAGCTCCACGGCCAAAGGCCGAAAGGCGCTGCGCGCCGCCCAGGCCCGCAGGACCTCGGCGGCCGACAGCAGGCTCCGCCTGGCCCGGGCCGCCACGAGGCGCCGCAGGGCGGGCGGCAGACCGCCGGCTCCCTCCCCGCCGCCCGCTCCCTCCCGTCCGCCCGGGCTCTCCCCGCCGCCCGTCCCACCGCCGTCTGCCAGAATCCGGCTGAGAGCCGCGTCCAGCAACGCCTCCGTCTCCGCGTCCGCCAGGTCGGCGAAGCCGCCCGGCCGCTCGCAGGCAACCCGCCCCAGCGCGGCAAGGGCGTGGTGGTACAGTTCGCCCAGGAAGCGCCCGTCCACCCGCGCCTCCCGCGGGGGCAGGGCCTTCACCACGTGGCGGAGAAAACGGCGGAAGGGGCAGGCCGCCATGTCCTCGAGCTCCGTCACCGAGACGGCCGCCACGCGGCGGGCGGGGAGAGGCGGTGCGGGCCACGGTCCCGATCCCGCCGGGCCCACCTCGGCCAGGGCCGTCTGCAGGACCGCTGCCAGGGAGGGCCGGCGGCGCACCACCTCGTAAAGGGAGCGCCAGGCGGGAGGAGGTTTGCCGGCGCCCGCGGCTTCCCGCAGGGCGGCCAGAAGGGCGTCCAGCACGTCCGGGCCCGAGGCGCACTCCGCGGGAGCGGGGACCCGCCCCGGAAACTCCTCCGCGTCGTCGTCGGGGCCCAGGCAGGCCCTCACCTGCCGCACGAGCGGCGACGGCGCCAGAGCCCGGCCCTCGCCGTCCACCAGCGGCCTGCTGAGCCAGAGGTGCCTCGCCGGGCGGGTCAGGGCCACATAGGCCAGGTACTCCTCGCGGCATTGCAGGCGCCGCGTGGTGGGACCCACGGGAAAGCCCAGGTCGCTCAGGCGCTCCCGCTCTGCGTCGTCCAGCACGGCGTCCTCCTGGGGAACGGCCGGGAACTCCCCCGCCGCGACCCCCAGCACCAGCAACGCCTCCAGACCGTGAAAGCGCGAGCGGTCCACGGCCCCCACCACCACCTGGTCCAGGGCGGGCGGCGGCGTGGCCAGGTCGAGTCCAAAGAGAGCCGCCTCCAGCACGCGCCCGTGCTGCTCCAGGCTCAGGACGGTGTCACCCAGGTGCTCCACGTACTCCTCCAGAACCCTGATGACCCCCTCCCAGGCCTGGAGATCATCGGCCGCCTCCCCCGCTCTGCCCTCGCGGGCAGCCGCCTCCGCCCGCCTGGCCAGGCGGACGGGCAGCCGCAACTCCTCCAGCAATCGCCAGACGGCCTCACCCACCCGGGCCGCCGGCAGACCCTCCCGCCCCGCCACGCGCCGGCGAAACCGCACCAGCGGCCGCAGGAGGCGGAGCCGCGTTCGCTCCCAGCGCCTTGGCACCCCGGACCACTCCCCAAGCCAATCACGCTCCCCCTCCAGCCAGCGCCGGCGCGCCTCCGCCTCGATGCGGTCCACGGCGTCCGGGTGCGCCGGTTGGAGGTCGTTCTTGAGGTAGGCCAGCACCGCCTTGGGTGACCAGTCCGCAACGGCCTCCAGGGCCGAGAGGAGGAGGCGCACCAGCGGGTGATGACGGGCGGGCCGGCGCCGGTCGAGAAAGAAGGGAACGCCGAAGGCGGGAAACACCGTCTCCACCAGGTCGGCGTAGGGTTCCACGGTGCGCGCCAGCACGCCCACGTCCCGGAAGCGCAGGCCCTCCTCGCGCACCAGGCGCAGAATCTCCCGCGCCGCCCACTCCACCTCTGCCCGCCGGTCCGGGGCAACCACCAGCCGCACGCCGGCCGGGTTCCCCCGCCGCGGCGAAAGGTCCGCCGCCGGCGCTTCACCGGCGGCCAGCCCGGCCTCGAGGCGCGCCAGAGCGGGGGAAGAGCGAAAACGGGCCGGCGGACACCCCGCCAGCGTCACCGTTTCCTCCACCTGCAGCCCCAGCCGGCGAGCCCGCCCCATGAGTTCCTCCAGGGTGACCGCCACCTCGGCGAAGGGGCCGGCCTCGGCCGCTGACCCTCCACCGGCCCTTTCCGGATCGAGACAGAGAGCGACCCGCACCTTGGCCACGGCCGCCAGGGCCAGCAGGAATTCCAGTTCCGGCCGCGTGAAATCCGAGAAGCCGTCCACCCAAACGGCGGCCCCGCGCAGCCCGCTCTCTACGAGCCTGTCCCGCGCCGCCGCCAGCACCCCCTCCGGCTCCAGCACGCGCCCCGCGAGCCACTCCTCCAGGTCCCCCGCCAGGAGCGCCAGGTCGTGGAGCTTGCGGGCCAACCGCGGCGGCTTCTCCCCGCCGAGCGCGCCCGCCAGATCGGCCAGTTCCCGCGCCCCTATGCCCCAGGCCCGGAGTTCCGCCAGGGCGGCCTCCACCCGGGCAGCCGCACCCACCTGCCCGGCCACGGGAGCAAGGACGGTGAGCTGCGAGCGCCGCCGCTCCAGGATGCCCACCAGGGCCATGAGGCAGCCCAGGCGGGTCACCGGCCGGACGGGACCGCCCACCTCCTCCAGAACGCCCAGGGCCAGCCGCCGAAAGCCGCTGACCCGGACGCGGGCCAGGGCGGAGGCGGTGGCCATCTCCAGGAGCGCCTGCTCCATTCCCAGGGTGGCCTGCTCGGGGACAAGGAGCACCACGGGCGGCCCCTCGGGACCCGACGCCGCGGCCTCCAGGGCGCAGCGGAGGCAGAGAGTGGTCTTGCCGGCGCCGGCCCGCCCCAGGATGAAGCCGAGGCTCACGCCTCCCCACCGGCGGCGCGCGGGGCGGCAAGACCGGCGGCAGGCGGTGCCGGAGGCGCCGCGAAGGGCGCGGCGGTCAACAGAACGGGTTCTGCGAGCTGGAGGGGCCTTCCCCAGGAGAGCAGATCGTCCCGGTGGGTCACGAGGATGACCTGGCGCCCCTCCGCCACCCTTTGCAGAAGCCGGCCCGCCTCCTCCAGACGTTCCGCGTCGAAGTTGCCGAAGGGGTCGTCCAGATGCAAGGGAAGTACCAGGTCGGCGCTCAGGAGATCGGCCACGGCCAGCCGCAGCGCCAGGGCGAGCTGATCGGCGGCCCCCCGGCTCAACTGGGACACGGCGCACCGCCGACCGTCCGGCTCCCGCACCTCCACCGAGAAACCTTCGTCCAACACCACCCGGCGGCCCGGCACCGCGGTGAGGTGAGCGAAGTGGTCGCCGGCCAGGTCGCAGAGCCGGTCCCGGTGTTGTCGCCGGTACTCGTCGTAAGCCCCGGCCAGCTCCGCGTGCGCCAGGGCCAGTGCGGCCGCCTCCTCCCGCGCGCGGGCCAGTTCGGCCCGCGCCGCCTGCAGCTCCAGCTCGAGCCGGGCCACGTTCTCGCCGCCCGCGGCCTCGGCCTCGGCCAGGGCCCGCCGCAGGCGGCTTCCCTCCTCCCGCGCCCGCGACACGCTCCCCTGCACCGCCTCCGCCTCCGCGCGGATACGCCGGAGCGACTCCTCCACCGCCTCCACCGGCTCGTCGCGCCCCGGCAGGCCGGGGTGTCGCTCAAGCAGTTCGTCCCAGTCCCGCAGCCGCCGCTGCACCTCGTTCCCGGCCGAGAGCAAAAGCCCGCGCAGCTCCTCGCCCGTGCCCGCACCGTGCCTGGACAGCAGGGCGGCCTGAGCCGCCGTCAGGTCCTCCGTCCGCCGCAGTTCCGCCTCCCACTCGTTCCAGGCCGCCAGGGCCCGGGCCGGGTCGTCCCCGTGGGCCAAAAGCAGGGGTCGGGCCTCCTCCGCCAGAGAACGCCACCGTTCCTCCAGGCTGTGCCGCCTCTCCGCCAGCACCCCTTCCGCCGCGGCGGCGGCGGCCAGGTCCGCCTGCGCCCCGTCCACGGCCGCCGCCAGCCGCTCCCACTCCTCCGCCCGGGCCGGCCCCTCCCCCGCACCGCGGGCCGTCTCTCCCACCTCCACCGGGCCGCCCATGACCCGGCGCAGCCAGAAGCGCGCCGCGAGAAAGCCGACCGCGCTGCCGAGGGCAAAGAGGACACCCGCCGCCTCTCCCCGCGGTGCGCCGGCAAGCCACCCCAGAATCGCCAGGCCAAGGCCCACCACCACCCCGGCCACGGCGGCCCGGCCCAACCCCGCCGCGGCAGCCCGCCGGCCGCCGTCCCGCGCACCGCGCAACACCGCCAGCCTCTCCTCGCCCAACCGCCGCCAGTCCGGGGGAAGGTCCCCCTCGAGTCCCAACCACCGGCGCACGGCCGTCCGCGCCGCCTCCAGCTCGGCCGCCGCCTCCCGCCGCCGGGCGGCCGCCGCCTCCTCCTCCCTCGCCTGACGCTCCCTTTCCCGCGCCAGCTCGCAGAGGGCGGCCAGTCGCTGCCCCATGGGCATCCTCCCTGATCCGGGACCGGAGTCCTCCGGCTCCTTCGGCGCGGCCGTCACCGCCGTCGCCCACGGAAAACGGCGGGCCAGCAGGGCACGCGCCTCGTCCAGCCGCGCCCGGCCCTCCTCCCAAGCGCGCCAGTCCGCATCCAGCCTGGCCTGCTCCGCCTCGGCCGCCCGCAGCCGCTCCAGGGCCAGGCGTCGTTCCGCGAAGGCTTGCTCCGTGCGCCGCAGCTGATCGAGCCGTTCCCAGCCCTCCCGCTCCTCGGCCTCGAGCCGGGCGAGTTCCAGGCGCAGTCCCTCGGCGGCGTCCAGGGACCGCCGCCCCGCCTGAAACCGCGCCTCCAAGGCAGCCACCCGCTCCTCCAGGGCCTCCAGCAGCCTCGGCTTCCTTTGATCGCTCCCGGGGAGGCCGAAGCGGCTGGCGCAGCGCATGGACAGCTCCCGCACCTCGGCGGCCAGCCTCTCCAGAGCCTCCGCCACCGTGCGCCCGCCGCTGCCGGCCAGCAGAATCTGCACGTCCGCCGGCAGGGTCCAGCCGTCCCCCGCCGCGGGAAAGGCCTCCCCGCCGCCCGGAAGGGCGGCCTGCCCCAGGCAAAAAGTGGCGGCAAAGAGCTCGCGCTCGGCGAGGCCCAGGGTCTCCCCCAACCATTCCTCATAGCGCGGGTCGTTCCGCTGGCCGCGGGGATTGTGGGGTCCGGCCAGGAGCTGCGTCCACCCCCGGGGCCGGCCGGTCGGCGGGACGGGCGACACAGGGGGAACGTCCGTTGCCACAACCGGCCGAGCGGGCGTCGCCGGCGCGGCATCGGCCGTGACGGCCGGCGGCCCCTCCCACACCTCCACCCGCTGGCGGTCCCAGTCCCTCCTGATGAGGTAGGGAACCCCGTCCGCCTCCAGGAGGAGGCAACCGGCGCACTCCTCCCCGCTCCAGGACCGGAAGCGCCCCCGGCTGAAGGCCGTCCTGCTCTCCCCGCCCAAAAGGCCGAAGAGCACCGCCTGGAGACCGGCCAGGAGGGTGGATTTGCCCCTCTCGTTGGGAGCGGCCAGCACGTTGAGGCCCGCCTCGAAGCTCACGCCCACCCCGGCGCCGAACCGCCCGAACCCCCTGAGCTCGAGGCGGCGCCACAGGACGCGCCGGCTCATCGGGCTCCCGCCCCCTCCCGGCCGCCCCGCCCAAAGCCGAGGGCCGCCAGGCCCAGCATGAGAGCCCTCCGGGCCCGCGCCCGCTCCCCCTCGTCGCCCGCCGCCTCCATCCGCAAAAGGAGACGCCGTGCGAAGGTCCCCGCCACCGTGGGCTCCCTCGCCAGCGCGGCCACGGCGGCGTCTGCGACCGCCTCCGTTCGGTCCTCCACGCGCACATGGAAATAGCGCCGGCGGAGGATCTCGGCGACGGCCTCCCCCTCCCACGCGAAGGAGCACACGCCGCCCACGCGGAACAGGACCAGGGCCTCCTCCTCGGCCATGCTCGCCATGGCCTCCGCCATCTCGCCGACCTGCCGGTAGAGACCGGCGTTCACCTCCACCACGCGCAGCGGCCGGACCCCGGCCTGTATCCGCCGCACGGCGGCACCGTCACGGTCGAGCTCCACCAAGGTCCACATGCCCTCGCCGGGATCGCTGAAATCGGTGCCGGCCACCGCCCCCGCGTAGACGGCGGTCGTCCTCCCCCACACGCGCACCTGGTGGGAGTGCAGGTGACCCAGGGCGACATAGTGGTAGCCCGATGCCGCCAGCCCCTTGGCCACGAGGCAGGGAGTCCTGCCCCCGTCCCAGTCCAGGGCCCCGTGGAAGATCCCCACATGCAGGCCGTCGTCGCCCGCGCGGGGAAACTCCTCCAACCGGGCGGGCGTCCGGCCTCCGGTGAAGGCGAAGCCGTACACGTGGACGCGGGCGCCGCCGGCCTCCACCACGGCCGCCCGGTGGGGCAGCGCTTCCCGCACCAGCACGCCCGGCCAGGAGGCGGCCCGCTCCCGGTAGACCGAGTCCCGGTGGGTGATCTCGTCGTGGTTGCCGGGGGCCGTCACCACCCGCACCCCCGCCGCCTCCCAGCGCGCCAGGGTCCCCGCCACCCTCTCGGCCAGGGCCGCGGGCGGACGGTGATCATCGAAGAGGTCACCCGCTATGAGAACCAGGTGGACTCCCTCCCGGCGGACCACATCGTCGGCCAGGTCCAGGAGACCATCCCGCTCGCGGCGCCACACCTTAGCCTTCTCCGTCGGCAGAAAGCGCGGCTCCCAACCCAGGTGCAGGTCGGCCAGGTGCAGCACCCGCACCGTCACGGGCCTCTCCCCCCTTTTCCGGGGCCGCCGGCCCGCCGGCTTCCCCGCCGGGCGGCTCCGGCAAGAAACCCCGCACGACCGCCATGAGCTCCTCCACGGTGAAGGGCTTGTAGAGGAAGCCGGAGGCTCCCTCCCAGTCCTTGAGAACCGCGGCGTCCGCCCACGCCGACATGACCACCACAGGCACCCGGTCCAGGTCCGGATTCCGGCGCAGCGACGCAAGGATCTCCCGGCCGTCCATGCCGGGAAGGACAAAGTCGAGGAGAACCAGATCCGGGCGCAGCTCGGCCGCCCTCTCCAGGGCCAGCCGTCCGTCGGGCACCCCCTCGACGCGGCAGCCGGCGGAGCGGAGCACCGTCTCGAGCAGTTCCCGCACGTAGGTCTTATCCTCCACCACCAGGACCAACGGCCCGCCTTCCGTGGCAGCCACGGCCACCCCGCTCCCCCGACCGCCCCCTCCGCGGGCAAGGCGGCCACGTCCCCATGGGAACGTATCTTCGCTGGGGAAAGAGCCCATCCCTTCTCACCGGGGGCGGGCTATCTTTGGGGAATCGGGACCCGGGCGGCCTCATTATGGCTGCGCGGCAGCACGCCGGCCCGTCGGCGGACCTTCTTTGGGCAACGGGGAGCCGGGGGGCCGCTCAGACGTGGGTGAGGCGCATCTGGCGCAGGCGGCGCACCCGCTCGGCCACGGGCGGGTGGGTGCTGAAGAGGCTCAGCAGGGCGTCCCCCCGCAGGGGATTGACGATGAAGAGGTGAGCGGTGCCCGGGTTGACGGCCATGGGCAGGGCGTGGGCGGCTCGCTCCAGCTTTTCCAGGGCGTCGGCCAGCCCGTGCGGGCTCCCCGCGATGCGGGCCCCCGTCTCGTCGGCCAGGTACTCGCGCGACCGGGAGATGGCCAACTGCACCAGCGTGGCCGCCAGGGGCGCCAGCACCAGGGCCACGAGGGCGCCCACGGCCGAACCCGCACCCTGCCCGCGCTCGTCCCGGTGGCCGAAACCGCCAAACATGAGGCTCCAGCGGGCCGCGTCGGCCAGCATGGCGATGGCCCCGGCCAGGGTGGCCGCCATGGCGCCCACCAGCGTATCCCGGTTGCGCACGTGGGCCAGCTCGTGGGCCAGGACACCCTCGATCTCCTCCCTGGTCAGGAGGCGGAGCAGGCCCTCGGTAACCGCCACCGCGGCGTGGGCCGGGTCGCGGCCGGTGGCAAAGGCGTTGGGCTGGGGCGAAGGCGTCAGGTACAGGCGCGGCATGGGGAGGCCGGCCCGCTGGGACAGCCGGCGGACGATCGTGTGAACCTCCGGCGCCTCGGCCTCGCCGAGGGGGCGCGACCCCGTCATGCGGAGGGCGAGGGAGTCGCTGTAGTAATACGTGAGGACATTCATCCCCAGGGCCAGGAGGAAGAAGAACCACATCCCGGACTGGCCCGCCAGGAGGCGCCCCACCCCCACGAACAGGGCCGTCAGGGCCGCCATCAGTATCCAAACGCGCATGTGCTGCACCGCCGCCTCACCATCCTGTGAGGGTTTATTTGCCCGCAGCCCAGTTTAGCACCCGGTGGCCGCGGTTGCCAGCGCCGCCGCAGGCGGCCGCCCTTGCGCCCGGTGCTATAATGCTCCCGTATTTTGCCCCGAAGGGGGACGAGCCGTGCTGCCCACGCCCAAAAAGGTCAAGCTGGCGGCGGGTAGGGGAGAAGGGGCCGAGCGCCTCCTGGCCTTCGACCGGGCGCTTCTGGACGCCGGCGTGGGCAATCTGAACCTCATCCGGGTCTCCAGCATCCTCCCGCCCAACTGCCGCTACGAGGAGGATTTCCCCGTGCCGCCGGGTTCGCTCGCGCCGACGGCCTACGCCGCCCTCATGTGCGAGGAACCCGGACGCGAGATCGCGGCCGCCATCGGGGTCGGCTTCGCCACCGACGACTACGGTGTCATCATGGAGTACTCGGGTTTCTGCGGCCGCGGCGAGGCCGAGGAAAAGGTGGCCGCCATGGTGCGGGAGGCCTTCGCCTACCGGGGCAAGGATCTGCGCGAGCTGCGCGTCAAGGCCGTGTCCCACCGCGTGGAAAGGTGGGGGGCGGTGGTGGCGGCGGCCGTTCTCTGGTACTAGGGAGCCCGGTCAGACGGCGGACGGCCCACCGAGGCACGCCCTGCGGTTGGCGGTGCGGGCCGTGCGCGAGCCGCGCCGGAGCCCCGGCGGACAGGCGGTGGAGGTGAAGGCTGTGGAGCTTTGGTTCAGCGAGGACCAGACCGCCGACCTGCGGATCTCGTGCCGTGTGACGCGGGTCCTTCACCGGGAGCGGACCCCCTTTCAGGAGATCGCCGTGTACGAGACGCCCGAGTTCGGCCGACTGCTGGCCCTGGACGACGTCATCCAGACCACGGAGCGGGACGAGTTCACCTATCACGAGCTCCTGGCCCACCCCGTCCTCTGCGCGCACCCGCGGCCGCGGCGGGTGCTGGTCGTGGGGGGCGGCGACGGGGGCGTGCTCCGCGAGGTGCTCAAGCACCCCTGCGTGGAGGAGGCTCATCTGGTGGAGATAGACGAGCGGGTCATGGCGGTGGCCCGGGAGTTTCTGCCCGGCATCGCCGCCGGCTTCGCCGACCCGCGGGCCATCGTGCACGTCGGCGACGGGATCGAGTTCGTGGCGCGCCACGCAGACGCCTTCGATGTCATCGTGGTGGACTCCACCGATCCGGTGGGTCCGGCCGTGGGGCTCTTCGAGGAACCCTTCTACCGTTCCGTCCACGCCTGCCTGCGGGAGGGCGGTCTCTTCGCCGCCCAGACAGAATCTCCCTTCTTCAACGCCGACCTCATCGCCCGCGTGCACGCCACCCTGCGCGGCATCTTCCCCCTGGTCCGCCTCCTCCTCGGCGTCGTGCCCACCTACCCGGGGGGTTGCTGGTCCGTGACGGTGGCCTCCAAGGGGCCCGACCCGGCCTCCTGCGACGAGGAGCGGGCCGCCTCCCTCGCCACCAGGTATTACTCGCCGGCGGTCCACCGGGCCCTGCTCGCCCTCCCTCCCTTTGTCCGGGACCTCCTGGCCGCCCCCGCCTCCTAGCCCGGCGGGACGGCCTGTTTCGGGGGGTCCTTTGGTGGACGCGGGGGCGAGGGCGGGGAGGGGGAGAGAGCCGTGGCGGCAAGAGCGGAACGGCCCGAGTGGCTGAACCGCCTCGCGGCGGGCGGCCGGTTCCTGGGGGCGGCGCCCGACCTGGAAGGGGCGCGGGGCGTCCTGCTGGGCGTGCCCATGGACTTCACGGTGACGGCGCGCCCCGGCGCCCGGCTCGCGCCGCAGCGGATCCGCGCCGTCTCCGACGTGCTGGAGGAGTACAGCCTGGAGCTGGGCGAGAGCCTGGCGGACCATCCTTTCTACGACGCCGGCGACGTGACGGTGGCGTGGGGCAACGCCGCCGCCACCCTGGCCGTGGTGCGGGAGATCGTGGCCGCCGTGGCGGAGGGGGGCAGGGTTCCCTTCCTCCTCGGCGGCGAGCACCTCGTCACCCTGGCGGCCGTGGAGGCCCTGCTCCCCCGCCATCCCGACCTGGTAGTGGTCCAGTTCGACGCCCACGCCGATCTGCGCGACAACTACGCCGGCGAGGCCCTTTCCCACGCCACCGTCATGCGCCGCGTGGCGGAGCTGCTTCCGCCGGGCAGGCTCTACCAGTTCGGGGTGCGGTCCGCCACGCCGGAGGAATTGGCCTGGGCCCGCGGGCGGACGCGGCTCTTTCCGGGCGAGGTGCTGGCACCCCTCCGGGGGGTGCTGGCCGAGTTGAGGAAGGCCCCGCTCTATGTCACGGTGGACGTGGACGTGGCGGACCCGGCCTTTGCGCCCGGCGCCGGCACGCCGGAGCCGGGGGGTGTGACCGCGAGGGAGCTTCTGGCAGCCGTCGCCGCCCTGCGCGGTTGCCGGGTGGTGGGCTTCGATCTGGTGGAGGTCTGCCCGCCGGCGGATCCGGCAGACCTGGCGGCCGTCCTGGGGGCCCGCATCGTCCGGGACGCCCTGCTCTGCTTCGCCTGACGCGGCGCGGCCCGGGCGGAGCCCCCCGGTCGGCGCCCGGCGCGCCGCGTCCACGGCCGGCTTGGCCGCCTGGCGCGCACGGAGCCCCGGCCGACGCCCCGGCGCCCGGTGCGGGGCCGGCTCAGGGGAGGATGAGGATTTTGGTTTGGCAGCGGGCCGTTGACGCGGTGCGGGAGTCCCTGCAGGCGGCGCTGGCGGAGGCGGTGGCGGCGGGCGAACTGCCCGAGCCGAGCCCCACACCGCCGGTGGAGGTGGAGCGCCCGCGGGACAAACGCTTCGGGGATCTGGCCACCAACTTCGCCCTCCTTCTGGCGGGCGCGGTCGGGCGCAACCCGCGGGAGGTGGCCGCGCTGCTGGCCAGCCGTCTGGCGGGGCCGGGCCGACCTGACCCGGCCGCCCCCCTCGCCGGACCTCCGTGGGAAGCGGTGGAGGTGGCAGGGCCGGGCTTCCTCAACTTCCACTTTCCCCGCGGCTGGCTCCGGCCGGTGGTCGAGGAGGTGCTAGCCCTGGGCGAGGCATACGGGCGCAGCGACCGGGGCCGGGGCCGCCGGGTGCAGGTGGAGTTCGTGAGCGCCAATCCCACCGGCCCTCTGAACGTGGTCAACGCGCGCGCCGCCGCCTACGGCGACGCCCTGGCCCGCTGCCTGGAGGCCAGCGGCCACCGCGTGGAGCGGGAGTACTACGTCAACGACGCGGGGACGCAGTTCGAAAAGCTGGCTCTCTCCCTCGAGGCCCGGGCCAGGCAGGTCCTGGGCCAGCAGGCGGAGTTGCCGGAGGGAGGCTACCCCGGCGAGTACGTGGCCGCCCTCGCCCAGGAATTTCTGGCGGGGCCCGAGGGGGAAGCCGCCCGCACCCTCCTCCTCGCCACCCGGCCCGAGGGGGGAGAGCGCGTCGCGGAACTGGCCGAACTGCGCGCACGCCTGGGACGTCACGCGGTGGAACGAATCGTGACCTGGCAGCGGACGACCCTGGCGGAATACGGGGTTTCCTACGACCGCTGGTACCTGGAGTCGGAGGTGCGGGCGGCCGGCAAGCCCGAGGAAGCCCTCCACCGCCTGCGGGAGGGTGGTCACGTCTACGAGCGGGACGGGGCGCTCTGGTTTCGCAGTACCGCCCTGGGCGACGACCAGGACCGGGTGCTGGTGCGGTCCAACGGCGAGATCACCTATTTCCTGGCCGACATCGCCTACCACCTGACCAAGTTCGACCGAGGCTTCGACCGCCTCATCGTCATCTGGGGGCAGGACCACCACGGGTACGTGGCCCGCATGCGGGCCGCCGTCCGGGCCCTCGGCTTCGCGGAGGAACGGCTGGAGGTGCTCCTGGCACAACTGGTCCGCCTGGTGCGCGAGGGCCGGACGGTCAAGATGTCCAAACGCCGGGGCGAGTTCGTCACCATGGAGGAGCTCCTGGCGGAGGTGGGACGGGACGCGGCCCGTTTCTTCTTCCTCACCCGCTCCCTGGACGCCCATCTGGATTTCGACCTGGAGCTGGCGCGCCGCCAGGCCGCCGACAACCCCGTTTACTATGTCCAGTACGCCCACGCGCGCATCTGCAGCATCCTGCGTCAGGCCGAGGCCTCGGGCCAGACCCTCCTCCGGCCGCCCGCGGGGGCCGGCGTCGCGGCGGAGGACAGGGGCGCCCCCGGTGAGCCTCTCCTCCCGCCGGCCACGCTGGCCGAGCCCGAGGAGGAGGACCTCCTCCGCCACCTGGCCTGGTTCCCCGAGGAGGTGGCCCGGGCGGCGGAGCGCCGTGAGCCCCACCGCCTCACCGTCTACGCCCGCGAGCTGGCCACCGCTTTCCACGCCTTCTACACCCGCTGCCGGGTGCTGGGTGAGGCGCCGGATGTGACGCGGGCGCGGCTCCTCCTGGTAACGGCGGTGCGGCAGGTTCTGGCCAACTGCCTGGGGCTCTTGGGCGTTTCGGCCCCGGAGCGGATGTAGCCGTGGGCGCCGACGCCGGCGGCGCCGTCCCCGGGACCGACACTCCCGCCCCTCGCACCGGCCTCCGGCCGTGCGTGCTGACGGTGGCGGGCTCCGACCCCTCGGGCGGCGCCGGTCTGCAGATGGACGTGCGGGTCATAGCCCGCCTGGGAGCCCACCCCGCCTGCGCCGTTACGGCCGTCACCGTCCAGGACAGCCTGGCCGTCCGGGCCGTGCACCCGCTCCCGCCTTCGCTGGTAGCGCGGCAGATGGAGGCGGCCGCCCGCGACCTGCCCGTGCGGGCCGTAAAGACCGGCATGCTGGGTGACGCCCGCGTCGCGCGGGCCGTGGCCGCCTGCCTCCGCACCCTCCGGCCGGCACCCGTAGTGGTGGACCCGGTCCTGGCGGCCGGCACGGGCGAATCCCTCTGGAGGGAAACCCGGAGGCGCGGCGGTCGCGGTGCCGCCGCCGCGGCGGATACCGCCGGCCTCGAGCCGTGGCGTGAGCTGCTATCCCTGGCGGAGGTGGCGACACCCAACCTGCTCGAGGCGGCGGCCCTCCTGGGATGGGAGAGGGAGAGCCTCCGCAGCCCGGCCGACCTGGAGGAGGCGGCCCGCGCCCTCGTGAGGCTGGGGCCGCGCTGGGTCTGCGTGACGGGGGGGCATCTTCCCTCCTCCGACGCCGTTAGCGACGTCCTCACCGACGGGAGGAACACATGGGTGGAGCGGCGCCCGCGGCTTCCCCTCAGGGCGCCCCACGGGGCGGGATGCGCCTTCTCGGCCGCCCTGGCCACGGGCCTCGCCCGGGGGTGGACGGTGCCGGAGGCCTTCCGCCTGGCCGGCTCCTACGTGGCCGCGGCCCTGGCCGGGGCCCTCTCCCTCGGCCGCGGCCGACCCTTCGCCGATCCCGAGGTGGAACCTCCCCCGCCCCCCCGTCCGCCCGCGGGCGGAGCGGCCGAGGAAGGGGGACGCCCGTGAACGGGGACACCCTGCGGGCACGCCTTCGGCTCTACGTCGTCACCGAGGACGCCGGACCCGGCCGGTCCCACCTGGATGTGGTGCGGGCGGCCGTGGCCGGAGGCGCCACGGCGGTCCAGCTCCGCGCCAAGGACCTCCCGGACAGCGAACTGGCGGCCCTGGCCCGGGAGGCCGCCGCGCTCTGCCGGCGGGCGGGCGTTCTCTTCCTGGTCAACGACCGGGTGGAGGTGGCCCGCCTGGCGGGGGCGGACGGCGTCCACCTGGGTCAGGACGATGCACCCCCGGCGGCGGCGCGCGCCCTGCTGGGGCGGGAGGCGGTGGTGGGTGTATCCTGCGCCACGGCGGCCGAGGCCCGGGCGGCCGCGGCGGCCGGCGCCGATTACCTGGGCGTGGGCAGCATCTACGCCACGGCCACCAAGCCCGACGCCGGGGAACCCATCGGCCTTGCGGGCCTGCGCCGGGTGCGGGCGGCGGTGGCGCTGCCCCTGGTGGCCATCGGCGGCATCACCCCGGCCAACGCGGCGGCGGTGGTGCGGGCCGGGGCCGACGGCGTGGCCGTCGTCGGCGCCGTGACGCGCGCCCCCGATATGGAGGCGGCCGTCCGGACCCTGCGCGCCCTCCTCGACGCGGTCCCGACCGGAGGCAGTGGCCAACCCAGTGCCCCCGGCGGCCCGCCCTCTTCCCCGTCTGTCTGAGGCGCGGCGGGGGCGGGGACGGTTCCCGCCTTGACAGTCTCCGCCGGCGCCTGTTCTATTGGAGCGGCGGAGGGAAGCCATGCGCACCTTTCTCCTGGGCAAACTGCACCGGGCCACCGTGACGGAGGTGAACCTCCACTACGAAGGGAGCCTCCTTGTGGACGCGGACCTGCTCGGCGCCGCCGGCTTCCTCCCCTACGAACAGGTGCAGGTCATCAACGTCTCCACGGGGGCGCGCTTCGAGACCTACGTGGTGCCCGCGCCGGCCGGATCGCGCACCGTGGGTCTCATGGGAGGGGCCGCCCGCTTCGGCCACCCCGGCGACATCCTCATCGTGTTGGCCTACGTCCTCCTCTCCGAGGCCGACGCCGCCCGTCACCGCCCGCGCATCGTGCTCCTCGACCCCGGCAACGTGATCCGCGCCGTGCAAAGCGACGGCCCGGAGGCCGGGCTTCCCGGCGTTTGACACCCCCGTGCGGGCGTCGCTAAAATGGCTCCGGCAGGCGGAAAGGAGCCGTCTCCTTGGCGAAGTTCGTGTTCGTGACGGGCGGCGTGGTCTCGGGTCTGGGCAAGGGGATCACCGCCGCCTCCCTCGGCCGCCTGCTCCGCAGCCGGGGGCTGCGGGTGGCGCCCCTCAAGATAGACCCCTACCTCAACGTGGACGCCGGCACCATGAACCCCCTGCAACACGGCGAGGTCTTCGTGACCCGGGACGGGGCCGAGACGGACCTGGACCTGGGCCACTACGAGCGCTTCCTGGACCTGGAGCTGGGCCGGGAGAACAACCTCACGGCCGGTCAGGTCTACCAGGCCATCGTGCAGCGTGAGCGGCGGGGCGACTTTCTAGGCGCCACGGTCCAGGTGATTCCCCACGTCACCAACGAGATCAAGGAGCGCATCCTGGCCTTGGCGGGCCAGGGCGACCCCGACGTGGTCATCGTGGAGATCGGCGGCACCGTCGGCGACATCGAGAGCCTCCCCTTCCTCGAGGCCATCCGCCAGCTCAAGACGGACGTGGGACGCGACGACGTGCTCTACGTCCACGTCACCCTGGTCCCCTACGTGGCGGCGGCGGGCGAGCTCAAGACCAAGCCCACCCAGCACTCGGTCAAGGAGCTGCGCAGCATCGGCATCCAGCCCGACGTCATCATCTGCCGCGCCGAGCGACCCATCTCCCGCGAGGTGAGGGAGAAGATCGCCCTTTTCTGCGACATCGCGCCCGAGGCCGTGGTGCAAAACCTGGACGCCGCCAGCATCTACGAGGTGCCCCTCCTCCTGGAGCGGGAGGGCCTGGGCGACATGGTGGTCAACATGCTGAGGCTGCGGTGCGGCCGCCCCGATCTGCACGAGTGGGAGGAGCTGGTGCGCCGCGGGCGCGAGCCGCGCGGCGAGGTCACGGTTGCCTTCGTCGGCAAGTACGTCCAGCTCCCCGACGCCTACCTCAGCATCGTGGAGGCCCTGAACCACGCCGCGCTGGCCGCCGGCGCCCGCCTCCACGTGCGCTGGATGGAATCCGAAACCCTCGAACGGGAGCCGGCCGCAAAGGTTCTGGCGGATGCTCAGGGAGTTTTGGTGGGACCGGGCTTTGGCCAGCGGGGAATTGAGGGCAAGCTGGCCGCCGTCGGGTATGCGCGCCGCCAGGGCGTACCCTTCCTGGGCATCTGCCTCGGCCTCCAGTGCGCCGTGGTGGAGTTCGCCCGCCACGTGCTCGGCCTGGCGGAGGCCCACAGCACCGAGTTTGACCCCGACACGCCGCACCCGGTCGTGGACCTGCTGCCCGGACAGCGGGGCCTGGTGGACAAGGGCGGCACCATGCGGCTCGGCGCCTACCCCTGCCGGCTCCGGCCTGGATCCCTGGCCAAGGCCGCCTACGGCGCCGACCTGGTGTGGGAGCGTCACCGGCATCGCTACGAGATCAACAACGCCTACCGGGACGCCCTGGCCCGCGCGGGACTCGTCCCCGCCGGCCTCTGGCAGGAAGCGGACGTGGTGGAGATCATGGAGCTGGAGGGCCACCCCTGGTTCGTCGGCACCCAGTTCCACCCCGAGTTCGCCTCCCGTCCCAACCGTCCGCACCCCCTCTTCCGCGGCTTCGTGGAGGCGGCGCTGAACCGCCGCCGGGGAGACACCGCCTGGGCCGCGGCGGGCGGGTTGCACCTACGCCCCGCGGGCGGGCCTGTTTGAGGTAACCCCCTCCGGACCAACACTAACCCCATGCCGAGCAGGCAGGAACGCAAGCGGCGGCGCCTCCGGGCGTGGCGCCCATGGGGGCTCGCGCTCGCCGGCGTCTTCGCCCTGATCGGTCTTCTCCTGCTGGCGGTCATGGTGGTCCCCCTTCCGCCGCCCCGCGTCGCACGCGCCACCATCTTCTACGACGTCAACGGCACGCCCTACGCCCGCCTCTTCACGGAGAACAGGACGCCGGTCCCCCTGGCCCAGATCCCCGCCTACCTCCAGGACGCGGTGGTGGCGGCCGAGGACGACCGCTTCTACCGCCACTTCGGCCTGGACCCGGTGGGCATCGCGCGGGCCGCGGTTCGCAATCTCCTGGCCGGCCGGGTGGTGGAGGGGGGGAGCACCATCACCCAGCAACTGGCCCGCAACCTCTACCTCTCCCAGCGGCGCACCCTGGGCCGGAAGCTGCGGGAGATCTTCCTGACCCTCCAGCTCGAGAGCCGCTATTCCAAAAAAGAAATCCTGGCCATGTACCTGAACCAGATCTACCTGGGAGAAGGCGCCTACGGCGTGGAGGCCGCCGCGCAAACCTATTTCGGCAAGCCTGTTTCCCGGGTAACCCTGGCCGAGGCCGCCCTTCTGGCGGCGCTGCCCCGGGCCCCGGAGCTCTACAATCCCTTCCGCAATCCCCAGGCGGCCGTCAGCCGCCGCAACTACGTCCTGGACAGGATGACGACCCTCGGGCTCCTCGAGCCGGCCGCGGCGGCGCAGGCCCGCGCCGTCCCCCTGCGCCTGGCACCGCGGCGGCCTTCCGTGGCCGCCGCCCAGTTCACCGACTACGTGGTGAAGGAGATAACCGCCCGCCACCCCGATTTGGCCGGCGATCTCCACCGGGGCGGCTACCGCATCTACACCACCCTGGACGCCCGCATGCAGGCCGCCGCCGAGGACGCCGTGCGCCGTTTCCTCACCGTGGGCAAGCCCGACGCGCACGGCGTGCTGCAGCCCCAGGTCGCCCTGGTGGCCGTGGATCCCCGCAACGGCTACATCAGGGCCATGATCGGCAGCAGGGATCCCGGCGGCACCTTCAACCGGGCCGTGGACGCCCGGCGGCAGCCGGGCTCCGCCTTCAAGCCGTTCCTGTACGCCGCCGTCCTCAGCACCGGCTACACCCTGGCCGACCAGCAGGTGTGCGAGTATGTGAGCTTTCCCGGTCCGCGACCGGGTGAGCCATACGTCCCCAAGGACTACACCGAGGGGGGGCGGCGGCCCCCTTACCACTGGCGTCCCATGGGAATCCGCGAGGCCATCGAGATCTCCGACAACGTGGTGGCGGTGCGCTGGGCCGCCACGGTGGGGCCCGACGCCGTGGCCGCCATGGCGCGCCGCCTCGGCATCGAGAGCCCTCTCGAGCCCAGCCTCCCTCTGGCCCTGGGCACCTCGGAGGTCACCCCCCTGGAGATGGCCGTGGCCTACGCCCCCTTCGCCAACATGGGGTGGCGGGTCAGGCCCCTGGCCGTCCTGCGGGTGGAGGACTCCCGGGGGCGCGTGCTGGAGGCGAACAAACCGGAGCTGACCAAGGTGCTGGACGAGGGGGTGGCCTACCTTGTGACGGACGCCCTGCGGGGGGTCATCACCCGCGGCACGGCGGCCAACCTGGCGGGCTGGCTCGACCGGCCCGCCGCCGGCAAGACGGGCACCACCGACGACAACGAGAACGCCTGGTTCATCGGCTACACCCCCGACCTGGTGGCCTCGGTGTGGGTGGGCAACGACACTCCCTCGCCCCTCCCCGGCTTTGGGAGCACCCTGGCGGGCCCCGTCTGGGCCGGCTTCATCACGCGGGCCCTGGCCCCTTACGCCCGCAGCGACTTTGCCCGGCCCGGCAACGTCGTGACGGTTCCCGTCTCGGCCGCCGACGGTCTCCTGCCCAACCCCTCCTCGCCCGTGGTGGAAGAACTCTTCCTGGACGGCACGCAGCCGACGGAGGTGAGCCCTCTCTACGGCTGGGGAGGGGGACTCGAGCCCTCCCTGCCCCCAAGCGACCGAAAGGGAAACGAAAGCGGAACGCCGCTGCCGGCCCAGGCGCCGGGGCCGGCGGGCCCACGGCAGGGCGGATCTAGTCTTGCACCAGGCGGACGTCCGCTCCCAGGGAACGCAGCTTGCCCACCGGATCCTCGTAACCCCGCTCGATGTGCTCCAACCCCGTCAGCACCGTCTCCCCCTCGGCCATCAGCCCCGCCAGCAGGAGGGCAGCCCCCGCCCGCAGGTCCGTAGCGTGCACCGGAGCGCCGGTGAGACGGCTCACCCCCTCGATGACGGCGGTGCGACCCTCCACGCGGGCCTGCGTCCCCATGCGCTCCAGCTCCTCCAGGTGGCGGAAGCGACCTTCCCACACATTCTCGGTGACCAGGCTCGTGCCCCGGGCCAGGGCGAGAAAGGCGCTCATGGGCTGCTGGGCGTCGGTGGGGAAACCGGGATAGGGATGGGTCTTCACGGTCACGGCCCGGGGCCGGCCGTTCCCTATCACCGTCACCGCCTCGCCGTCCTCCCGCACCTCCACCCCCGCCTCCCGCAGCTTGGCTATGATGGGCTCCAAATGTTTGGGAATGGCGTTCTCCACCGTGACGGCGCCGCCCGTGCCCGCTCCCGCCAGGAGATAGGTGGCCGCCTCGATCTCGTCCGGGATGATGGCGTGGTTCGCCCCCCGCAGCCCGCGGACACCGCGGACGCGCACCACGTCGGTCCCCGCCCCCGAGACGTCACCGCCCATGGCGTTGATGAAATTGGCCACATCCACCACGTGGGATTCCCGGGCGGCGTTCTCGATGACGGTCACACCCTCGGCCAGGGCCGCGGCCAGGATCAGGTGGATGGTGGCGCCCACGCTGACGGTGTCCAGGTAGATGCGGGCGCCCACGAGCCTCGCAGCCCGGGCCCGTATGACCCCGTGCTCGATGGAGATATCCGCCCCCAGGGCCCGCAGACCCTTGAGGTGTTGGTCTATGGGTCGCGGGCCGATGTCGCAGCCGCCGGGCAGCGGCACCTCGGCGCGCCCGCACCGCGCCAGGAGCACGCCGAGGAGATAGTAGGAGGCGCGCATCCGCTTGCCCAGTTCGTAGGGGGCGCGGGGAGAAAGCCCGTTGGGGCTGACGGTGATGGTGCCCGCGCGGGGCCCGCTCACCCGCACCCCCATCTCCCCGAGCATGCGCACGAAAGTCCGCACGTCGCCGATGTCGGGGATGTTCTCCAGGGTGCTCTCACCCTCCGCCAAGAGAGCCGCCGGTATGACGGCCACGGCGGCGTTCTTACGGCCCGAGGCGCGGATGGCGCCGCGGAGCCGCCTGCCCCCTTTGATCAGCAGTCTCGCCACAAACCGCCCCCCTCGCCCCGGACGGGGCCCGCCGCGCCATCCGTCAGGGCGCGGCCTCGACCCCGCCATCGGGATTGTACACGTAGAAAGCCGTCCCGCCCCTGGTCAAAACGCGCCAGACCGGTCGGAGCACCCAGGACTCCGCGCCGGGCGGCCGTTCCCCCGCAAAACCCAGGTCCACCCTCTCCACCAACAGCCGCATCCCGTCCCCGCCCGCGCGCACCCGGGCGCGGACACGCCGGAGCGCTTCGGCCGGCGGCAGCACGGGGAGGCTCTCACCCGCCGATCCCACCGGTACAAGCCAGTCCTGCTCGGCGGCCTGAACGCCGCTCGTCGTCACGAGGAGAGACAGGTAGCTCGGAAAGACGGCGAGATCGCCGTGCCTCCTGACCAGGGTAACCTGGTAGCCGATGCCCCCGGCCAGGGGCAGGGTCAAGTCGTCGGCGGCCTCGGCCGGCCGCCATCCCCTGGCCGTCAGGAAGGCGGCGGCGACCCGTCGCGCGGCGCCGCCGTCCAGCGGAGGGCCCACGCTGGCCTCGCCCAGGGAACGGTTCTCGTACAACACGCCGCCGTCCGGGAGAAAGATGAGCCTTTCCCTGCCCTTCTCGAAGACCGTGCCCTCCCGGCCGCCTCCGCGCCCCGCCGCCCCGGTTCCCAGCACCCGGCGGGCCGTCTCCTCCGGGTCGGGCGAGGCGGCGCGCACCCGCAGCCCCGCCAGGCGCCGCGGGTAGGAGGTCGGTAGATCGCCCAGGAGCACGATTCCCTCCCGGGCCAGGAGCCGCCCGGCGGGGAGAGCGGCCGCCGGCCGCAGGGCAGCCCTTTGGCCCACCGTCACGTCGTAGGCCAGCAGCAGGTCCACCGCCAGAAAGATGCCCACCAGGTACGCCTTGGCCTTGGGCCAGTCCACGTCAGCCACCCCGCCAGCGCCACAGGAGGAGGGCCAGGCTGAGGACCACGAGGAGGGCCAGCAGCAACGACTGCCAACTCTCACGCCGGCCGTTCAGCCGCCGTCACCTCCCCCAGGGGAAGGACGATGGTGGCCGTGGTGCCCTCGCCCATCCTGCTGGCCAGCTCTATCCGCCCGCCATGGGCCTCCACTATCTCCCGGGCGATGGAAAGCCCGAGACCCGTCCCGCCCAGCTCCCGGGAACGGGCCTTGTCCACCCGATAGAACCGTTCGAAAACCCGGGGGAGATCCTCGGGAGGGATCCCGGCGCCGCTGTCCCTGACCTCCACGGCCACCTCCTCGCCTCGCACCGCCACCCGCACCTCCACCCGCCCCCCGGCCTCCGTGAAGTCCACGGCGTTGCTCAGGAGGTTGGCCAGGGCCTGCTCCAGCCGCCGGGGATCCACCCACACGGGCGGCACGCCCGCCCCAAAGGAGGTGGCGAGCGCCACGCCCTTGCGCTCGCATTTCTCCAGGAATTTCTCGCTCACGGCGGCCGCCAGCTCCGGGAGATGGACCTCCTCGCGCTCCAGCACGAGCCGACCGGCGTCCAGGAGGCTCAGGGTGAGGAGGTCGTTGACGAGCCTCGTCATCCGGTCTGTTTCCCCGGCGACGGTGCGGAGAAACCGCATCAGCGTAGCCCGGTCGTCCACGGCGCCGTCGAGGAGCGTCTCCACGTAACTCTTGACGGTGGTCAAGGGGGTTCGCAGCTCGTGGGACACGTTGGCGACGAATTCCCGCCGCATGGCCTCCAGCCGCTCCTCCCGGCTCACGTCCCGCAGGATGGCCACCGCCCCGCTGACCCGCCCCGCCTCGTCCCGCAGGGGCGTCACGCTGGCCCGCAGGACCGGTCCGCCCGGACGGGCCAGCCGGCACTCCCCGTCACTGCCCGATTCCAGGGCCGAGCGGAGGGCGGCGGACAGGTCCTCGCCCGCCACCTCCTCCGCCGGCCGCCCCAAAACGTCTTCCCCCGACCGCAAAAGGACCCCGGCCGCCGGGTTGACCACCAGCACCCGCCCCTCCCGGTCCACCGCCAGCACCCCATCGCCCATGTGGGTCAGGACGGCCTCCGCCTTGCGCTTCTCCGCCGACATTTCCTCCAATGTCCGGCGCAACCGCGCCGTGAGGAAGTTGAAGGAGGCCGCCAGTTCCCCCACTTCGTCCTGGGAGCGGACGGGGATCTCCAGGTCGAATTTCCCTCCCGCCAGCAGCCTGGCGCGCCCCGTCAACTCGCGGATGGGTCCCGTGATGGTCCTCGCCAGAAGAAGGCTGAGGAGGGCGGCCAGGGCCATGGCCACCACCGTCGCGGAAAGGACGATCCCGCGCGTGCCCCGCACCGTCGTCTCGACCTCCGCCAGGGACGCCAGGGCCCGCACCGTCCCCACCACGCGCCCGGGATCGCCGGGGGCCACGAGGGGCTCGACCACCACCAGCCCCGCGTCGGCCCGCGTCCGCCCCACAAGCCGCTCCGCCGGCGCTCCCTGGAGGGCCGAGCGCACCCCCGGGTCCCCGGCAAGGGAACCGCCGAGGAGATCGCTGCCGGTGGCGCTCAGGACGAGCCCGCCCGCATCCGTGATGGCCAGGCTTATGCCCGGCTGGGCCCAGGCCTCCACCAGGCGATCCAGCTCGGCCTTCCAGCCAGGCGCCGGGTCCCGGGCACCACCGGCCACCACGGGCCCCGCCTGTCCCGCCAGGGTGACGACCAGGTCGCGGACGTATTCCCGGTGCCGGTCCAGGTAATAGCTTTCCAACCGGTGCGAGAGGTAGTAGCTGACCACCTCCATCACCGCCACGGCCAGAAGGACGAAGATGACCGCCATGCGCGCGGCCAGACTGCGCGGTATCATCCCCACCTCCCGCGGCCCGGGCGGGGGCCCTCGCGCCTGCCGGTGCCAGTCACGCGGTTCCCTGCTCGGGGGAAGCCCGCCAGAGGTAACCCACCCCGCGCCGCGTGAGAAGCCACACGGGGTCGGAGGGATCGTCCTCGATCTTCTCCCGCACCCTGCGAACGGTTACGTCCACGGTGCGGAGGTCTCCGTGGTACTCGTAACCCCAAACGTCCTCCAGGAGAGCCTCCCGCGTGAAGGGCTGCCCGGGCCGAAGCACCAGGTACTTGACCAACTCGAACTCCCGGACCGTCAAGGCCACCGGCTCGCCCTTCCTCCTGACCTCCCGCGCCGCCAGGTCTATCTCCAGGTGGCCGAACCGCAGGGGGGCCCCCGCCGCCTGGCTCAGTCCGCCCGACCGCCGCAGGAGGGCCCGCACGCGGGCAACCAGTTCCCTGGGACTGAAGGGCTTGGTCACGTAGTCGTCGGCCCCCAGGTCCAGGCCGTGGATCTTGTCCGCCTCCTCCGAACGCGCCGTGAGGATGAGGATGGGCACCGGCGACCGGGCGCGCAGGTGCCGGCAGACCGAGAACCCGTCCAGACGGGGCAGCATCAGGTCCAGGATGACCAGGTCCGGGTTCTCGCGGGCCGCCTTCTCCAGGGCCTCCTCCCCGTCTCCCGCCACCGCCACCCGGTAACCCGCCCTCTCCAGATTGAAGGTGATGATCTCGGCTATCTGCCGCTCGTCCTCGACCACCAGCACCTTGTCGCCCGATCCGGCCCCGGTCATACCCTCTCGCCCCCGGATAGCCCCCGCAGACCCCCGCTCAAAATCCTTTTTTCGCCACACCTCGCCCTTTCCCTGCCGGAAAGTCAGCCCCCGCCTCTTCCCCCTCCCCGTCACCGGCAGCCGCAGGCGCGTCCGCCCACCGCTGTCGCAGCCAATGACGCCAGGCCGTTTCCAGACCGTCTGTCTCGAGACGCGCCACGGCGGCGGCCGCCGCCAGGCCGTCCTCCCCCCGCCGGAGGCGACGCGCCAGGTCCGCCAGGGCCCCCTCGCCGCTCCTCTCGACCAAGAAACGAACGAAGAGAAAGGCCTCCCGATAAGCCGTCGCCTCGTCGGGCAGCGCCCGGAAGGAGCGCGAGAGCTGGGTGAGGGAATGGACCGGCAGGGTCGCCGCGTCCCCCTCCGTCCATTCATATCCGGTAAGGGCATACTCCACGTACTGGGCCACCCCCTCGTCCAGCCAGGGAGGAACCCTTCCCAGCGTGACCCGGTCCAGCACCAGGTGGGCCAGTTCGTGCACCACCGGCCCCTCCCTCAGAAAGCGCTCCCGCCAGGCCGGATCCGCCGTGTCGAGCCAGGCCCGTGGTGACAGCACCAGGATCACACCCCGCCAGTACGCCCCCAGGGTATTGAAACCGTAGCGCGGTCCCAGGACACCCGCCATGTCGCCGCCGTCCGCCATGACGGCCAACCGGACCGTCACCCGCGCCTCCCTCTGGCCCCTCGCTCCCAACATGGCCGCCACCCGCCCCAGCGCGTCCCGGACCTGGGTGGCGGCCAAGACCGCGGCCTCGGTGTCGGCAGCCTCGTACGCCACCGTCACACCCGGAAAAGGTTCGCTTATGCGCAAGTCCCTCCCGGCCGCGAGGGTGACCAGCAGGAAAGCCGCGCCGGCGGCCGCCAGGGTGCGCCTTCCGCCCGGCAGCGCGCAGCGCCCGACCGTCCCCCGTTCGCCCCGCACCACCGCCGGCGGGCAGATCGGGCCGCTCATGGAACCTTTATTTCAACGGTGAAGGACCGGTGACCTTGGGCAATTTTCAGGCAAAGAGGGATGTCCTTGCCGGTAAACGTGGAGCTGGCGGCGGGACTCGAACCCGCGACCTATCGCTTACGAGGCGATTGCTCTGCCGCTGAGCTACGCCAGCCCGTTTCCTCCGTCGCCGGGCAGGGGGCACCAAAAAGTTGGAGCGAGTGACGGGGCTCGAACCCGCGACCCTCGGCTTGGGAAGCCGATGCTCTACCGGCTGAGCTACACTCGCTCGCGGCCGTCATTATAAGCCGACGCCCTCCGCGAGGCAACGCCGGGCATCGCCGCGGGGGAGGCGGGCCGCCCGCGCGCCGGACCAAACCGAGCGGAGCGGTCAGGAGTCCGGGCCCTTCCTCTCCCCCGGCAACCCGCCCAGGACTAACATGGCGATGCCGGCCACGATGACCAGGAGCCAGAGGATGACGGACCACGCGCTCCAGCGGGTGAGGACCACCACCAGCATGCTGGCCGCCAGGGCCACACCCCACAGCTTGTATCCGGCACCCACCGGCGCATCCCCCCAGTCCTCGCCGCCCGCCCGCCCCGCCGGGAAACCGGCCGCCGGGAGCCGAAGGCGGCGACATGCGCACAGGGGTCGCCCGCCGAAAAAGAGTGGCGGTGGCGACGGGAATCGAACCCGCGATCTCCGGCTTGACAGGCCGGTGTGTTCTCCACTACACCACGCCACCGCTGCACAAGTCAGGCGCAGCCCGCGCTGCGCCCGTCTTAACTTAGCACGTCGTCGCAAACCTTGGCAAGCACCGCGGGAACGGCACTAAAAGATCACGTCGAGCAACGCGATAGCACCATGGGTAAGAGGAGGAGGGGTGGTTTTCCCCATGAAAACCAGGTCTTTGACGCGCAAGCTGCTGGCGGTGGCTCTGCTGTGCGGAGCGGTGCCGGCGGTGCTGGGGCTCGGCTACAATATCTACAGCGGCTGGCGCTTTCTCGCCCGGCGCAGCATGACGGAGATGGAGACCCGCGTCCGGGACCAAAAGAACCTGGTGGTGCAGCAGGTGGAAAAGTTCCGCCAGATCCTCCTCACCACCTCCCACAACCCGGCCTTCACCCGCTACTTCGCCGCCCGGGACCCCGCCGAGCGCGAGACCTGGCGGCGCGAGGCGGAGCGCGCCATCGGCTTCCTCACCGCCACCTTCAAGGGGATGATTGACGAGTCCTGCTTCATCCACGGCACGGGCGCCGAGGTGGCCCGCGTCACCTTCGGAGAACCGGCACCGCCCGAGGACCTGTCCCCCGACGAATCCGGGAGCGTCTTTTTCCGCCCCACCATGGATGCGGCGGCCGGCCAGGTTGTGATGGCCGGTCCCTACGTCTCGCCCGACAGCAACCGGCCCGTGCTGGCCTTTGCCACTCCCATCGTGGACGAGGCGGGGAGGAAGCTGGCCATCCTCCACATGGAGGTTCCGCTCTCCTACTTCCGCCAGCTCCTGGCCGACAATCTGGGAGAGAAAGGCGCCGAAGGCGGGGGGAGCGAGAGCGGTTTCTATTTCCTGGCCGACGGTCAGGGCCGCGTCCTGGTCCGCACCGACTCGGAGGTGCCGACCACGGGTCGTTACGACGCCCTGAGCGCCGTCCTCGGCATCGAGAGACTGACGGAGGACGTGACGGCCACGGGCCGGCGGGCCGGGCGGGACTGGCTGTTGCACGCCGACCTGATGCCCGAACTGGGCATCTTCATCGGTTTCGCCCACCCCGACGAACGGATGGCTGCCCTGCTGGCTCAATCCCTGGCTCCCGTGGGCGCCGCCGTCACGGCCCTGGCCCTGGTCCTGGCGCTGGCCGCCTGGCTCAGCCGGCGGGTGACCCGGCCCATCGCCCGCCTCACGGAGGCGGCGCGGGCGCTGGAGTCCGGCGACGTGGAGACGGCCCGCTCGCTGGCCGACGTGACATCCCGCGACGAGGTGGAGATCCTGGCGCACGCCTTCCTCGCTCTCACGGAGCGGTTCGAAACCCTGGTGGCCCACCTGCGGGATGCCACCGCCGTGCTCTCGGAGACCCAGGGGCGCCTCTCCGAGGCCATGGAGAAGAACCGGCAGGCCATCGCCACGGCCCACGCAGGCGTGCGCACCCTCGCCACCAGCGCCGACGCGCAGATGGAGGTACTCTCGGAGACGGCCCGCCAAATGCGGCAGGTGGAGGACTCCATCCTCCAGGTGGCGCAGGGCACGGAGCGGCAGGTGGTGGCGGCGGAGGAGGCCAGCAACGCCATCAACACCATGACCGCCACCGCCTCGGCCTTGGCGGCCGCCGTGGCCCGGGTGCGCGAATCGGCCCGCAGCAGCCGCGACAAGGCGGAGGCGGGGATCACCTCGGTCCAGAACGTGCTGGACCACGTTTCGGTCATCTCCGAGACGGTGCAGCACGCCTTCAGCGAAGCCGTGGAACTGGCGACCGAGTCGGAGAAGATCGTGGCCCTCACGGCCACCATAGACAACGTGGCACGCCACACGAACCTCCTGGCCCTAAACGCCGCCATCGAGGCCGCCCGGGCTGGCCACCTCGGGCAGGGCTTCGCCGTGGTGGCCGAGGAGGTGCGCCGCCTGGCGGACCAGGTGCGGCAGGCGGCGGAGCAGATCTCCTCGGTGACCCAGGAGATGAAGCGCCGCGTGACGGACACCTGCGAGGCCATGCAGGCCAGCGTCTCCACCGTGAGCACGGCGGTGGAGGACGCCTCCCGGGCTGGCGAGCACCTCAACTCCATCCTGGGCTCCACCCAGGAAGCCGAAGGCGCCGTCGCCTCCATCGCCGAGGAGATCCAGCACCTGAGCGGCCTGGCCGACCAGGCCAGCGCAGCCTTCCAGGACGTGGCCGGCATCGCCGCCCAGAACGCCTCCGCGGCCCAGGAGATGGCGGCCATCTCCCAGGAGGTGGTCAAGCTGGTCCAGGAGGTGGTGAACCTGAGCCGGGAGAGTTCGGGCAGCGCCCTCGGCGTCCTCTCGGAGCAGGAGGCCGTGACGGCGGGGGTGGCGGAGGTCCAGGACCAGGGGAGGGCCATGGCGGAGGCGGCATCCCGCCTCGAGTCCCTCCTGTTCACCTACGGTCAGATCCGGCTCTGAGCGCGGAGGGAGCGGACCGCCTGCCGGGCCGCCTCCCGCCCCGAGCGCAGGCAATCGCCGGCCCCGATGCCGCGGTAGGCGCTCCCGGCCAGGAAGAGGCCGGGCCGGCGATCGAGGGCGGCGCCGATGCGGTCCAGGCGCGCCAGGTGACCCACCACGTACTGATGGAGGCCCCGCGGCCAACGGTGCACGCGCGCCAGCAGGGGGGCGGCGTCGAAACCCAAAAGGGTCCCCACCTCCGCCGCGGCCAGCGCGGCCAGCTCGTCGCGGCTCAAAGCCGCCAGGTGCTCCTGTCCCGGCCCGCCCACGAAGACCCGCATCAGGACCAGGGACGGATCGGGAACGCGCCCTTCCCACTTGACGGAGCTGTAGGTCACCGCCTTGATCCGGCGGCCCTCGACCCGCGGCACCAGCACGCCGAAGCCGCGGAGCGCCGGCAACTCCGCCCGGCGGTACGCCAGATGCACCACGGCCGTGGAGACGGTGGGGATTCCCCCCACCAGCTCCGCCAGGGGCGGGTCCAGATCCTGCAGCAGGGCGGCGGTGGCAAAGGAGGGGGTGGCCAGCACGACGCTCCTGGCGGCCACGGGGCCACTCCCGTCCACCTCCACGACGTAATGGGCCCCCGCCGGGTCTCCCGCGATCGCGGGCCTGATCCGGCGGACCGCCGTCCCCACGCGCCAGCGCCCCGGCGCAAGGGAGGCCTGCAAGGCGGCCGTCAGTTCCCCCATCCCGTCGCGGAAGCTCATGAAAAAGGTGCGCCTGATCCCGGGCGGCGCGTTTCCTCGAGGCGCCCGCCGCCTGGCCGCCAGCATGGCGCGGATGAGGCTGCCATATTCCTCCTCCATTTTGATGAAGCGCGGAAAACTGGCCCTGACGCTCATGGTGCGCGGATCGCCGGCATGGATCCCGGCCACCAGCGGCTCGGCGATGCGGTCCAGGGCCTCCCTCCCCAGCCGCCTCAGGACGAACTCTTCGAGGCTCTCGTCGGCGCCGTCCCGGCGCCGGGGCAGAAAGAGGTCCAGGGCCATCCGCAGCTTGCCGCGCCAGGAGATGAGAGGGCTGGCCAGGAAAGGCCCGAGGCGCGTGGGCACCAGGAGGAGGAGACCCTCGGGCAGGGGCACCACCCGCCCGCCCGCGAGGACGTAGGTGCCCCGGTTAGCCTCGTTGGAGGGGAGAAGGCGGTCAGCCACACCCAGGGTCTCGGCCAACTCGATAACCCCGGGCTTCTCCGTGACGAAACAGTCGGGCCCCCCGTCGAGGAGAAAGCCGTCCTCCCGTTCCGTGAGGATTTTTCCCCCCAGCCGGTTTTCTTGCTCCAGAAGGAGGTACTCGAGCGGCCGGCCGGTGCGCGCCTCCTCTTCCAGACAGTGGGCGGCCGCCAGGCCGGCCAGGCCACCGCCCACGATCACCACGTCCAGAACCCCCGGTTCACCCTTCTTCGTCATGTTCGCGGCACCGCCTGGTCCGGCACCCCTCCCTCTTCCCCCCGCAGGGTCTCGGCCACCACGTCGGCCAGGGCCCGGATGAAGGTGGGCGAATCGTTGAGACACCGACAGCGCACGAAGGCGAGACCCAATTCCTCGGCCCGCCGCCGATGCAGCACATCGTTATCGTAGACCGTTTCCAGGTGATCGGCCACGAAGCCCAGCGGCTGCAGCACGACGCCTCGCGTTCCGGCCGCCGCCAGCTCGGCCAGCACCTCCTCCACGTCCGGGCCGAGCCATCGGCCCCCCGCGATCCCCTTGCTTTGGTAGGCCAGGCGCCAGGCGTTGCCCCGGAGGTGCGCCGCCAGGGCGGTGGCCGTCGCCTCGAAGTCGGCCACGTAGGGAGAGGCGGCCGCCTCGGCGGCGGGGAGGCTGTGGGCCGTGAAGACCACCGCCACGGCCGCCTGATCCGCGGGCGGCAGGCGGCAGAGCCCCTCCTCCAGCCGCTCGCGGAGGGCGGCCAGGAACCCGGCATGGTCGTGCCAGGGCCGGGCCCGCAGGAGCGGGAAGGGCCGTCCCGCCTCCTCCCACGCGCGAACGGCTTCGGCGTGGTAGGCTTCCGTGGAGACGCGGGCGCGGAAGGGAGCCAGGGCCAGGGCCACCACCCTGGAGACGCCCTCCTCGATCAGGGCGCCGACCGCCTCGGCGATGGCGGGTCGCGCGTAACGCATCCCCACCTGCACAACCGCCGGCTGACCCCTGCGCTCCAGCTCCGCCCGCAGGGCCGCCGCCTGGGCGCGGGTGGCCGCGGGCAGCGGGGAACCCCCGCCCACGGCCGCGTATCTCTCGCTCACGGCTCGCAGCGCCGGCGCGGGCGGCTCGCGGCCCAGCAGGGACGCCAGAAAGGCGGGCACGTCCGCCATGCTTTCGGGGCCGCCAAAAGCCAGGAGGAGCACACCGGGGAGGCCCTTCAAACCAGGCCCACGTCTCCCGCCGGCGCCCTCCCGGCGGCGAGTTCGCCGCTGGCCCTGTGCACCGTTTCCACAAGGAACTGGACGTGCTCCACGGGGGTTTCCTTGTGCACACCGTGGCCCAGGTTGAAAACGTGGCCGGGCCTGCCGCCGGCCCGCTCGAGGATGGAGCGCACCTTGGCCTCGATGACGGCGGGTGGAGCCAGGAGGGCGGCCGGGTCCAGGTTGCCCTGGACGGCCACTTCGGGGCCGAGCCGCTCCCACGCCTCGGCCAGGTCAAGGCGCCAGTCGAGGCCCACCACGTCCCCCCCCGCCTCGCGGACCAGCTCCAGGAGGGTCGCGGCGTTGTTGGCGAAGTGGATCACGGGCACTCCCTCGCTCCGCAGCCCCTGGAGGACGTGGCGCGAATAGGGGAGCACGTACTCCCGGTAATCGTCCGGCGAGAGGGTGCCCACCCAGGAGTCGAAGAGCTGGACGGCCTGGGCGCCCGCCCGTATCTGGGCGCGCAGGTAGCGGAGAGTCGTCTCCGCCAGCCTTTCCATCAGCTGGTGCCAGACGGCGGGGGACTCCCACATCAGCCGCTTGCAGGCCAGATAATTGCGGGAGCCACCCCCCTCCACGGCGTAGCTGGCCAGGGTGAAGGGCGCGCCGGCGAAGCCGATGAGGGGAACCCGCCCCTCCAGCCCCCGGCGGACGATCCTGACCGTCTCCAGGACGTAGCCGAGGGATTCCTCCGGCTCGGGAACCCGCAGCCGGGCCACGTCGGCCGCCGAGCGCACCGGGGTGCCGATGACGGGCCCCTCGTCTCGCCCGAACCGCACCTCGAGCCCCATGGCCTCCAGAGGCAGGAGGATATCCGCGAAAAGGATAGCGGCATCCACCCCCAAACGCCGCACCGGCTGGAGGGTTACCTCGGCCGCCAGGTCCGGTGTCTTGCACATCTCGAGGAATCCGTGCCGGCTGCGGATCGCCATGTACTCCGGCAGGTACCGCCCCGCCTGCCGCATGAGCCATACGGGGGTGCGGTCCACCGGCTCTCGCCGGCAGGCCCGCAAGAAGCGGTCGTTCATGGGCCTCGCTCCCTTCCGCATCATGATAGCACGGGCGGTGAGGGGAGCCCGTCCCGAGCCCTCGTCATCCAGGGCGGCCGGCTCAGCGCAGCACTGCCACCAGCTCGGCTCCCGTGGAAAAGGCGGCCAGGGTCAGGAGCCCCAGCACCACGGTCAGAGCGATCTCCTTGATCATAGCCATGGTCGCCACCTCCTCGATGGATTCCACGGTTATGATCCGACGCGGAGGTTGAAAGGGATTTAAAGGCCTCTTGAGAAAGGATTAAAAGGAATCACTTCTTCAGCACGATGCGCCCCGGCTCGCCCGCTGCCAGTTCTCCGATCACGGCGGCGCCGCAACCGGCGGCCGCCAGGGTCTCCGCCATGACCCCCGCCCTCTCCGGCGCCACGGCCAGGAGGAGGCCGCCCGAGGTCATGGCATCGCAAAGGAGGAGGCGGTCCACCGCCTCGACCGCGCCCCAATCCACGTGCGGCTCCACATAGGCCAGGTTTCGCCGCGTACCGCCGGCTATGGCTCCCGCCTCCGCCAGTTCCCTCGCCCCGGGCAGGACGGGCACCCTGCCCACCTCCACCAGCGCCGTCAGGCCGCTCTGGAGGGCCATCTCGTGCAGGTGCCCGAGCAGGCCGAAGCCCGTCACGTCGGTGCAGGCATGAACAGCGCCGGCGGCACGGGCCGCCCGGGCGGCGGCCCTGTTGAGCTCCAGCATGCAGCGGATGGCCGCGTCCACGACGGAGGGCTGCGCCCGCCCCTGTTTGTGCGCGGTGGTGATGACGCCCACTCCCAGGGGCTTGGTGAGCACGAGGACGTCGCCCGCCCGGCCGCCGCCCCGCCGCCAGAGCTCGTCCGGCCTAGCCAGGCCGGTGACCGCCAGGCCGTATTTGGGCTCGGCATCCTCTATGCTGTGTCCGCCCACGATGACGACCCCCGCCTCGGCGCACTTTTCCGCCCCGCCGGACAGGATCCGAACCAGCACGTCGGCACCCAGACGCCGCGTGGGGAAGGCCACCAGGTTCAGGGCGAACAAAGGGTCGGCGCCCATGGCCCAGCAGTCGCTCAGGGCGTTGGCGGCCGCGATCTGGCCGAAGACGTGAGGATCATCCACCACGGGCGGGAAGAAGTCGACAGTCTGGACAATGGCCAGATCGGCGTTCACAAGGAAGACCGCCGCATCGTCCGGAGCGTCGAGCCCCACCACCACCCGCTCGTCACTGACAAGCGGAAGCCGCCTCAGGACCTGGACCAGGTCCTCGGGTGACACCTTGGCAGCTCAACCAGCGCACGCCGCCAGGCTGGTCAGGCGCACCTCCTCCCGCCCGTCCGCATGCTCGTTCACTGGCCGACCCCCCTTTCGCTCGCCGCCGGCCGGCCTCCCCGCCCCCGGCAGGCGGCTTCTTGCCGGAAGGGCGACGACGCGGCCCCGGATTATGAGCGCACTTATGTTCGCAACCCGCGTCCGTTGCCCCGCCGCGGGCAATGTTTCACGTGAAGCATGCGGCCCGCCGCCCAGCCGAGGCTTCTGCGCCCCCTTCCCCGAACCGCTCACGCTGGCCAGCCTGCCTCGCCCACGATGACCTCGCAAATCCGCAGCAAATCCTCCTCGCCAAAGAAAAGGATTTCGATGGTCCCCGCCGCGCCGTCTCCGGGCCGGATCCGCACGGGGGCCGCCAGCCGCAGGCGCAGGGCCTCCTCGGCCTGTCGCGCGCTCCCCCGCAGCCTGGGCGGCCGCAACCCATCCCCGCCCCGCGCCTCGCCGCCGTGCCCCTGCCTGGGCACCCGGGCCGCCGCCCGCACCGCCGCCTCCGCCTGACGGACGCTCATGCCCCGCTCCGCCATAACTCTGGCCAGCTCCCGCTGGGCCCCCGGATCGGTGAGCCCCAGCAGCGCCCTCCCGTGCCCCTCGCTCAACCTGCCGTTCTCGATCAACTCCTGCACCTCGGCGTCCAGTTGCAGCAGTCGCAAGGTATTGGTGACCGCGGCCCTGCTGCGGCCAAGCCGGGCGGCCAGCTGCTCCTGCGTACAGCCCAGGTGCCGCAGCAAGGCATCGTAGGCCCTGGCCTCCTCGAGGGGAGTCAGGTCCTCCCGCTGAATGTTCTCGATGAGGGCGAACTCCAGCAACCGGTCGTCCGGCACGGCCCTGACCACCGCCGGGATCGTCCGGAGCCCCGCCAGCCGCGCGGCGCGCCAGCGGCGCTCCCCCGCCACCAGCTGGTACCGGCCCCCGACCGGCCGCACAACCACCGGTTGCACCACCCCGTGCTCCCGGATGGAGGCCGCAAGCTCCGCCAACTCCTCCTCCCCAAAACGCCGCCGGGGCTGGAGAGGGTTCGGGTCAATCTCGTCCACCCCCACCTCGGCCGGCGCCGTCTCCGCCGCCGCCTCCCCCAGGAGGGCCTCCAGTCCGCGCCCCAGGCCCCGCCTACGCCCACCCACGCTCCCTCACCTCCCGCGCCAGTTCCAGGTATACCTCGGCACCCCGGGACCGCCCGTCGTAAAGGACCACGGGCAGTCCGTGGCTGGGCGCCTCGCTCAAACGCACGTTGCGCGGGATGACCGTGGAGAAAACCGCGCCCCGGAAATGGCGCTTCACCTCGTCCGCCACCTGAATGGCCAGGTTGGTCCGGGCGTCGAACATGGTAACCAGCACACCGGCGATGCGCAGTCCCGGGTTTAAGCCCCGCCGCACAGCCTCCACGGTGGCCATGAGCCGCGCCACCCCCTCCAGAGCGTAATACTCCGCCTGAATGGGAACCAGGAGTCCCTCCGCCGCCACCAAGGCGTTCAGGGTGAGGATGCCCAAAGAGGGAGGCGTGTCCACCAGCACGAGATCCGCTTCCAGTTCCGTCCGCTCCAAGGCTTCGCGCAGCCGCGTCTCCCTGTCCCGCTCCCTCGCCAGCTCCACCTCGATCCCGGCCAGGTCCACGCTCCCCGGGACAACCCGCAACCCCTTCAAAACGGTGCTCACCAAAGCCTCCTCGAAACTCGCCTCCCGCGTCAAAACCTCATACAGGGTCGCCCGTTCCCGGCCCACCCTCACGCCCAACCCGCTGGTGGCATTTCCCTGCGGATCGGCGTCCACCACCACCACCCGGCGGCCCAGCCCGGCCAGAGACGCGGCCAGATTGACCACGGTGGTCGTCTTGCCCACGCCGCCCTTCTGGTTGGCGACGGTCACCACCCTCACCCCCATCAACCCTCCCCGCGGCCCCGCCCCGACCGCCGCCCCCACATCCGCAATCGCACCTCCACGGCCTCCCCCGAAACCTTCTCCTCCAGCTCTACGCCCAACCCGGCCTCCCGCGCCCGCCTGGCCACCTCCCGGATGGAATTTACAAAAATACGCCAGTCGCCCACCGCCGCCAAACGAGGGCGCGTACGCCGCCCGCGTGCCGCCACCAACCTCTCCGTCTCACGCACCGTGAGCCCCTGTCGGACGATGGCCTCCAGAACCTCCCGCTGGCCGGCCGGGTCAAGGGCCAGGAGCTCACGGGCGTGACGCTCCGTGATCATTTCCCGGGAAATACGCCGCCTGACGTCCTCGGGCAGTCTCAGCAGCCGCAGCTTGTTGGCGACGGTCGCCTGGCTCTTCCCAACGCGTCGCGCCAACTCTTCCTGCGTCAGCCCAAAGGTCTCCATGATCCGCCTATAGGCCTCCGCCTCCTCCAGGAAGTGCAAATCCTCCCGTTGGAGGTTTTCCACCAACGCGGCGAGGGCGGCCTCCTCATCGCTCATCTCCCTCACGACGGCGGGTATCTCCCTCAGCCCTGCCAACCCCGCCGCCCGCCAGCGCCGCTCCCCCGCCACCAGTTCGTACCAGCCGCCCTGCGGCCGCACCACCACGGGCTGCAGAACGCCCTGCGACCGGATGGAATCCACCAGCTCCCGCAGCTGGTCCTCCCTCACCTCCCGGCGGGGCTGGAACCTGCCCGGACGGATACCCTCGAGGGGGAGGTACACGACCGCCTCCCAGGCACCAGCCTCCCGCACCCCCTCACCCCCCTCGCCGCCCCCTCGGAGCGCCTACCTAAGAGGGGTACGACGCCGACGGCTCCTTCACCTTTTGCACCACCACCACGGAGCGCTCCCCGCCGCCGTAGGGGACGGTGTAAGGCTCAGCCCCGGCCACGACACCGCCGTGGGCGGCCAACGCCCGCCCGGCCGCCGGCAACTCGCTCCTCCATCCAGGGCCCTTCTGAGCCAGCAGGAGACCCCCGACCCTCAAAAGCGGCAGCACCAAGGGGATGATTGTCGCCAGCGAGCCCACAGCCCTCGCCGTCCCGACGTCGCAGCGGCCGGCCAGCAACCGCCGCCCCTCCACCTCGGCCCGCCCCCGCACCACCGTGACCCGCTGGAGACCCAGGGCGTTCACCGCCGCCTCCAGAAACACGGCCCTCCTCTCCCTGCTCTCCACCAGATAAACCTCCAACTCGGGCTGTGCCACCGCCACCACCAAGCCAGGAAACCCCGCCCCCGCCCCCACATCCACCAAAGGACCCCGCCCGAGCCAGCCATGCCGTCCTGCGGCGGCCACGAGACCCAGGCAGTCCAGCACGTGCCGGCGCACCACGGCCTCCTCCTCGCGCGCCGCAGTCAGGTCCACGGCCCTCCCCCACCGGCCGATCATCTCCACCAGCTCCCCGAGGCGCTCCCGACCGCCGGGAGGCAGAACCACCCCCAGGGACTCGCATCCCTCCTCCAACAGCTCCCTCCAGCCTGCCATCCCCCCAACACCCCCTCGCCCCAAAAAAACGGCCCGGCGCCTTCCGTCGCCGAGCCCGGTCCCACCGCCACCGCCCGCGCCACCACCGGCCGCCCCTCAACCTCCCGCCAGGCCGGTTCCCTGGCGCGCCGGAGCAATGACCACCTGACGCAGGGGCTCCTCCCCGCGGCTCTCCGTCCGAACTCCGGGGTATTGCGCAAGCGCCAGGTGCACGATGCGCCGCTCCTGCGCGCTCATGGGTCTCAGCACCACCTCACGCCCCGTCCGCACCGCCCGCTGCGCCATGGAGCGCGCCAATCGCTCCAGCTGCTCCCACCGCCGCCGCCGGTACCCGCCCACATCCACGACGATCCGCTTGCCCCGCCCCGCGCCCCTGGCAGCCACCACGTTGGCCAGAAACTCGAGGGCGGACAGCATCTGCCCCCGCCGGCCGATGAGCAGCCCGACGTCGTCGCCCTCCACCTCCAACCGCACCACCTGGTCCTCCTCGACGGCCACGACCTTGAGGGGGACCTCCAGCAGGTCCCCCACCTGCCGTATGAACTCGGCGGCCACCCGGCCCCGGTCGGGGCGCTCCCGCACCAGGACGCGCACCTCGCGCGCGCCCCGGAGGAAACCCAGGAGTCCCGCCCGTTCCTCCTCCAGGACCTCGACCTCCACCCTGTCCCGCGTAACGCCCAATTCCGCCAGGGCCGCCGCCACCGCCTCCTCCAGCGTGCGGCCGCGCCGCACCACCTCACGCACCCTGCCTACCCCCCTCAGCAGCCACCGAGCGGATATTGCCCATGTACTGCTGCAAGATGCTGACCAGGTTCCCCACCACCCAATACAGGGCCACCCCCGACGGGAGGGACAGGGTGAGGAAGGCGATCATGGCCGGCATCATCCACATGAGCACCTGCTGCGCCGGCTGCTGAGCCTGGCCTCGCGGCGTGGCCGTCCAGGTCTGGACGAAGGTCGTAACCCCCGCCAGGATGGGCAGAACCATGCTCCGGTCGGCCGCCGCCAGGTTGGCCACCCAAAGGAATCCCTCCCCCTGCAGACCCTGATACTTTACCAATACCTGGTATATAGCCCAAAGAAAGGGCAGCTGGATGAGCATCGGCAGGCAGCCGGCCGCGGGGTTAACCCCGTGCTTCTTCCAGAGCTTCACTATCTCTTGGTTCAGTCGTTCCTGGTCACCCTTGAAGCGCCGCCGCAGCTTCTCCATCTCCGGCTGCAGGGCCTGCATCCTCCGCGCCGAGTTGACCTGCACCTGGTAAAGGGGCCACATGGCCAGGCGGATGGCGAGGGTGAGAAGAATGATGGCGACCCCGTAGCTGCCGGTCACCCTATGAAAGAATTCCAGGATTCCACCGAAGGAGCCGATCAGCCATTCCCACACCGGCGCCCACCCCCATGCGTGCCCGCCCCGGGGACGGGATCATATCCGCCGGGATGCCAGGGACCACACCGCAACAGACGGCCCAGGGCCAGCCAGGACCCGCGCCACAGGCCGTGTCTCACCAACGCCTGCACGGCGTACTCAGAACACGTGGGCCTGAAGCGGCACGCCGGGGGGAGCAGCGGCGACAAAGCCCTCTGGTACACCCGCACGAGACCCACCGCCAGCTGCACCGGCGCCCGCCGCAACCCCTTCACCGCCCGCCTCGGCCCGGACCCAACCCGAACCCGGCCAGAGCCCGCTCCACTCCTCCCACCAATTCGGCGAAAGGTGCCTCCACGGCCCGCGGCCGCGCCACCACCACCAGCCACCACCCGCGCCCCACCTCGTCGGCCACCCGCCGAAAGGCTTCCCTCACGCGCCTCCGGGCGCGATTGCGCCTCACGGCGCCGCCGATGGCCCTCGCCGCTGTGAACCCGGCCCGCAACGGCCCCTCCCCCACCGGGAGAGCGTACACCACCACCGCCGCCGTGCCGCGGGCCCTGCCCCTTTGGAAAACCGCCTCAAATTGGGCCCTGCTCAGCCGATCCCAAGACCCTTCCCCGCCGCGCCGGCTCCCATGCGTCAAACAGCAATCCTCGCGCGGCCCTTCAGCCGCCGCCGCCTGAGGACCCGCCGCCCCGCCGGCGTGCGCATTCTCGCGCGAAATCCGTGGGTTTTTTGCCGCTTCCGCCGCTTTGGTTGATATGTTCTCTTCATAATCCGCTCCACCCGCCCCGCAAACCGACTGGATTATAGAACCTGCTGCCAGCTCTGTCAACGCGCCCTGGCTTAAGCCTATTGTTCGCCACCGGCACGCGATGATAAGATTATTCACGCTCGCGCGCCCCCCAGCAAACCCCCAGGGCGCGCGGTCCCGGATCGGCACCAGGCCCGCGGAGCGGGTTTTTGCACAGTTTGTGGATAACTTTGTGGGTAACGTGTTAAGAGTTTCAACTTTACCCGGGGGGAAACCCATGCCTGACGTCCAGGCCGCCTGGCACCAGGCGCTCGAGATCCTCTCGCCGGAGATCCCCGGCCACGGCCTGTCCCAGTGGCTGCGGGCGGCCAGGCCGGTGGCCCTTCACGACGACGTCCTCCTCCTGGCGGTGCCCAACCGCTTCGCCCGCTCCTACATCCAGGAGCGCATGACCGATCAGCTTCGCACGGTGCTCTCCGTTTGCCTCGAGCGGGACGTGCGCCTGGAGTTCGTGGTTCCCCCGGACAGTGAGCCGGTTGAGAGCGAGGATCCGCCGCCCGAGGAGACGCGGGGCGTCCCGGAGCCCAGCCACGCCCTAAACCCGCGTTACACCTTCGACACCTTCGTCGTCGGTTCGGGAAACCGCCTCGCCCACGCCGCCTCGCTCGCGGTGGCCGAGGCCCCCGGCCGCGCCTACAACCCCTTTTTCATCTACGGCGGCGTGGGCCTCGGCAAGACGCACCTCATGCAGGCCATAGCCCATCACGTCATGGCCCGCAACCATGGTGCTCGCGTCGTCTACGTGTCCTCGGAGAAGTTCACCAACGAGCTGATCAGCGCCATCCGCGAGGGCAGGCAGCACGAATTTCGCCACCGCTATCGCGACGTGGATGTCCTCCTCATAGACGACGTGGAATTTATCGCCGGCAAGGAGACGACCCAGGAGGAATTCTTCCACACCTTCAACACCCTCCATGAGTCGCGACGCCAGATCGTCCTCTCCAGCGACCGTCCTCCCAAGGACATTCCCACCATCGAGGAGCGACTGCGCTCCCGCTTCGAGTGGGGGCTCATCTCCGACATTCAGCCCCCCGATTTGGAGACCCGCATCGCCATCCTACAGAAAAAGGCTCAAATGGAGTCCCTCGCCGTCCCCGACGAGATCCTCCACTATATCGCAGAGCGCATACCGACCAACATCCGCGAGCTCGAGGGGGCTCTCGTACGTATCGTGGCCTACTGCGCCTTTCATCAGCGGCCCCTCCTCCTGTCCGTGGCCGAGGACGCCCTGCGAGACTTCCTGCCCCGTCTGCCCCAGCGCCAGGTTTCCATCCGCCGGATCCAGGAAGTGGTCGCCGAGCACTTCGGACTGACCGTCCACGATCTCAAGGCGCGCAACCGCAGCCGCAACCTGGTCTACCCGCGCCACGTCGCCATGTACCTCACCCGCCTCCTCACCAACTCGTCGCTCCCCGCCATCGGTCACGAATTCGGCGGCCGCGACCACACCACCGTCCTCCACGCCTGCGAAAAGATGGCCGCCGCCCTCGACCAGGATCCGCAAGTGGCGGCCACCGTCAACCTCCTCAAAAAGCGCCTCCTCGGCTGAGCAGGGACCGACACCCAGCCCGCCCCGCCAGCAAGGCCCCTTGCCTCGGCGGAGACAGCGGGACGTCTCCTTCCACAGGCCCCGTGAACATCCCGTGGACCCCGGTGGAAAAGCCCGCCCCCTCTTTCCACGCCCCTGGCTCTCTCCCCACCCATCCCCATCGCCTCCACCGCCTTTCCACAGCCGCCTTCCCGCCCGCAGGCCTCTCCCCCCAACGCCGCGCGCCCCTCCGTCCCACCTGTCCACAGCCCCTACTACCCCTACTGCCGACTTCAATATCAAAAGCAAAAGCATCAGCTCCGCCTCGCCCGTCACGTAGCCGTCACAGGCAGGGTTTGAGCGTCCTGGCGCCGAAAAAGAACAAACCTGGATCGAGGGCGGTGAGAGACCCATGAGGTTTCGGATCGAGCACGGCGAGCTGGCCGCCGCGCTCCAGAACGCCGTGCGCGCCGTCCCCGCGCGCACGTCCCTGCCGGCTCTGACCGGCTTCCTCCTGGAGGCAGGCGAGGGCCGTCTGAGGGTTGCCGCCACCGACATGGAGTTGGGCGTGGAGGCCACCGTTGCTGCCGACACCGAGGTTCCCGGGACGGTGGTCGTGCCGGCCCGCTACCTGGCCGACATGTCGCGGCGGGTGGAGGCCGGCAGGGTGGAGTTCTCGTTGGACGGGGAGGAGGCAGGCATGGTGACGGTCAGGTCGGGGAGCGCCGAGTTCCGGATCCAGGGGTTGCCGGCCGAACATTTTCCGGCCGTCGCCGAGCCCGAGGACGCTGTCTCAGCCGTCGTACCGCGGGAAGCCCTCGCCGCCGCCCTCGGGACGGCGGTGGTGGCGGCGGCGAAGGACGAGGCGCGCCTCATCCTCACCGGGGTCCTCCTCACGCTGTCCCAGGACGGCGTCGAGGCCCTGGCCAGCGACGGGTACCGCATCGCCCACCGGCGGCTCGGCGCCGCTGTGCGGGGAGGGCCTCTGTCCGCAGTTCTGCCGGCGCGGTCCGTCCTGGAGTTGACACGGCTTCGCTGGCCCGACGGCGAGATAGAGATCCGCGCCGGCACCAACCTGGTTTCCTTTTCCGGCGAGGGTCTCAGGCTGGTGTCCAGGGTGCTGGAGGGATCCTTCCCCGGCGTCCTCGCCATGCTCCCAAAGGAATACCCGACCCGGGTGACGCTGCTGCGGGAGCCCTTCCTCAGGGCCCTGGAGAGGGTGGCCCTCATCGCCGACCCGGCCTTGGGTCCGCCGGCCGTGACGCTGCGCTGCGCCGCCGACTCGCTGCTCCTTTCGGCCAGCGCCAGCGGTATCGGCTCCGCCCGGGAGGAGTTGCCCTGGGGTTGCGAGGGACCGGCGGTGGAGGCGATCTTCAATGCGGCCTTCCTGCGGGACGGGGTGGAGCACGCTCCCGGGGAGGAGGTCCGATTGGAATTGAGCGGCCCCCTCTCGGCGGCCAGGGTGACCGCCGAGGGGGAGGGCTACCTGTACGCCGTGATGCCCATGCGCCCTCAGGAGGAGGTCTAGTGGCCGGGGCCCGGCGCGTGGTCATCCGCGGGGACGCCATCGAGTTGGGCGCGTTTCTCAAGTGGGCCGGTGCCGCGCGCACCGGCGGGGAAGCCAAGACGCTGGTCCAGCGGGGTGCCGTGACGGTCAACGGAGAGCGGGAGACGAGACGTAGCCGGCGCCTGTCGCCGGGCGACGTGGTGGCGGTGGCGGGGCGAGGCACTTTCCTGGTGGCGGCCGGGGAGGAGAGGGGAGGCCTGGAGCCTGCGGATTGAGAGCCTTGCTTTGAGCCGCTTTCGGAACTACCGGGAATTGAACCTTCCCCTGCCGCCGGGATTCCTGGTCTTCCACGGCGCCAACGGGGCCGGCAAGACAAACCTGCTGGAGGCCGTTCACCTCCTCTGCCAGGGCCGCTCGCCGCGGACTCGCCACGACGCCGGGCTCGTCCTCTTCGGTGAGCGCGAGGCTTTCCTGCGGGCCGCCGTTGCGGCGGGGGACGCCGGCGCCGAGCTGGCGCTGCGGGTCGCCGCCGCCGAAGGGCGCTGCCACACCCTGAACGGTAGGCGGGTCTCGGGCGGCGATCTGGCGCGGCGGTTCCCGGTCGTCTACACCGCGCCGGAGGAGATCGGTATCGTGAGCGGGGGGCCGGCCCTGCGGCGGGCGTGGCTCGACGACCTGGCAGCCCGCTGCGTACCCGGGTATGCCCGCCACTGGGAGGCTTTCCGCACCTGTCTCGAGCAACGCAACGAACTCCTGCGGCAAAGGGTAGGAGAGGAAGGCGCGTGCCTGGAGGCCTGGGACGAGCAGATGGCCCGCCACGGCGCCGTGCTGGCGCGCCGGCGCCGGCAACTGGTGGAGCGGCTCAACCTCCTGGCGGCGGCGGAGTATAACCATCTCGCGGGTCGGGAGACGGCCTCCCTCTCCTACGAACCCGCGTGGGCCGCCGGTGGGGGAGAAAGCGAGGAGGCCGCGTACCTGGCGAGCCTGGCGGCGGCGCGGCCGGTGGATGCCCGATGCGGGTTCACCACGGTGGGCCCGCACCGGGACGACGTGAGCCTCGCCATCAATGGCCGTGAGGCCCGGCTGTACGCGTCTCGGGGACAGCGCCGGACCATGCTCCTGGCCCTGAAGCTCGCCGCCGCCCGCCTCCTGGAGGAGGCGTTTGGTCGTCGGCCGTTGTTGCTCTTGGATGATGTCCTGGCCGAGCTGGACGGCCGGCGCCGGGATCGGCTCCTTGAGCGGCTGCAGGAATGGCCGCAGGTCTTTCTCGCCGCTGCCGAGCCATTACCGGGGGAGGAGTTGCCGCCGGGACGGGGAACTTACTTTAGTGTAGAGGAAGGGGAGATCAGGCCTGCCCGCGGGACGGGGGATGTCTTCGCTGGGGTCGCTCTTGACGGCGCTGGCTGAGGAGCGAGGCTGGACGCGCCGGTGGGACGAGGAAAAGGCCCTTGACGCCGCCGCCCGGCTGCTGGCAACCATCCTCGGCCCGCGCGGGCGGCCGGTGGCCGTCCGGGGGGGGGTGCTCCTGGTGGAGGTGGAGCACCCGGTCTGGGGGAGCGAGATTCTACTCCATAAAAGTGTCCTGGTGGAGCGCATCAACGCGGCGGTGGGGCGGGGCGTGCTGGCGGACGTGCGCGTGCGGCGCGCGCCCGCGCGCCGGTCGCCGTCCGCCGGAGCCGAGCCGAGAGCGGGAAAGGGGGCTCCCGTTGCCGGACGACACGCTGACGTATGACGAAGCCCAGATCCAGGTTCTCGAGGGGCTGGAGGCCGTTCGCCGCCGCCCGGGGATGTACATCGGCAGCACTGACGCCCGCGGCCTGCACCACCTGGTCTACGAGGTGGTGGACAACAGCGTGGACGAGGCGCTGGCCGGCTTCTGCACCGAGATCGGCGTGCGCCTCCTCCGCGACGGGAGCGTCTCCGTCACCGACAACGGCCGCGGCATACCGGTGGGCGTCCACCCGCAGGTGGGGCGGCCGGCCGTCGAGGTGGCCCTCACCATGCTGCACGCCGGGGGGAAGTTCGACGGCAAGGGCTACCGCGTTTCCGGCGGGCTCCACGGGGTGGGCGTCTCGGTGGTCAACGCCCTCTCGGAGTGGCTCGAGGTGGAAGTCAGACGGGAGGGGGGGAGGTTCCGGCAGCGCTACGAGCGGGGGCGCCCTGTCACGGCGGTCGAGAGGGTGGGCGAAACGGAGGAGCGGGGCACCACCGTCACCTTTCTACCGGACCGCCTCATCTTTCCCGAGATAGGCTTTGACTTTGAGACCCTGTGCCAGCGGCTGCGGGAGCTGGCCTTCCTGAACCGGGGGCTTCTCCTGGCCATCGAGGACGACCGGACGGGCGCCTGGCGCAGATTTCTCTTTCGCGGCGGCATCGCCTCCTTCGTCGAATACATCAACCGCAACCGCCAGGCGGTCCATCCCCGCCCCATCTACCTGCGGTCGGAACGGGAGGGCTGCGAGGTGGAGGCGGCCCTCCAGTACACCGACTCCTACGCCGAGAGCATGTACTCCTATGCCAACAACATCCGCACCCAGGAGGGCGGCACCCACGAGACGGGCCTCAAGATGGCCCTGACGCGGGTCATCAACGACTACGCCCGCCGGGTCGGCGTTCTCAAGAACGGCCAGGACGCCCTGGCGGGGGAGGACATCCGCGAGGGTCTGACGGCCATCATCTCCGTGAAGCTGCTGGACCCCCAGTTCGAGGGGCAGACCAAGACCAAGCTGGGCAACAGCGAGATAAGGGGCCTCGTGGACTCGGTGGTTGGCGAGGGGCTGGCCGCCTTTCTCGAGGAGAATCCGGCGGTGGCGCGCACCATCGTGGACCGCGCCGTGACGGCGGCGCGGGCGCGGGAGGCGGCGCGCAAGGCGCGGGAACTGGCCAGGCGCAAGGGCGGTCTCGAGGTCACGGCCCTGCCCGGCAAGCTCACCGACTGCACGGTGCGGGAGCCGGAGGAGGCGGAGCTCTTCATCGTCGAGGGCGACTCGGCCGGCGGCTCGGCCAAGCAGGGCCGCGACCGGCGCACCCAGGCCATCCTGCCTCTCCGGGGAAAGGTGCTCAACGTGGAAAAGGCGCGCCTGGACAAGGTGCTCGGCCACGAGGAGATCCGGGCCATCATCACCGCCCTGGGCACCGGCATCGGCGAGGACTTCGATCTCGCCAAGGCGCGTTACCACAAGGTGGTCCTGATGACCGACGCCGACGTGGACGGGAGCCACATCCGCACCCTTCTGCTCACCTTTTTCTTCCGCCACATGCGCCAACTGATCGAGGCGGGTTACGTTTACGTGGCCCAGCCACCCCTGTACCGGGTCGAGGTGAAGAAGGGCAAGGCCAAGGGCGAGCTGCGCTACGCGTATTCCGACGAGGAGCGGGACCGCATCCTGCGGGAGCTGGGCGTCCTCGGCGCCGGCGGCGAGGTGGACGGCGACGCCGTCGAGATCCAGCGCTACAAGGGCCTGGGCGAGATGGACGCCGAGCAGCTCTGGGAGACCACCATGAACCCCGAAAAACGCACCCTCCTGCAGGTGAGCATCGAGGACGCCATGGAGGCCGACCGCCTCTTCAGCATCCTGATGGGGGAGCAGGTGGAGCCGCGGCGCGAGTTCATCCAGACCCATGCCCGCGAGGTGCGGAACCTGGACACCATCGGGTGACGGCCGCGACCGGGCCCAAGGGGGTTTTGCACGCCAGATGTCCAAGGCCGCAAGCCGGATAACCAGGCGCGACATCGCCGAGGAGATGAAGCAGTCCTACCTCGATTACGCCATGAGCGTCATCGTCAGCCGGGCCCTGCCCGACGTGCGGGACGGGCTCAAACCGGTGCAGCGCCGCATCCTCTACGCCATGAACGAGGTCGGCAACACCCCCGACCGGCCCTACCGCAAGTCGGCCAAGACGGTGGGGGAGGTGCTGGGCAACTACCACCCCCACGGCGACGCGGCCGTCTACGACGCCCTGGTGCGCCTGGCACAGGACTTCACCCTCCGCTACCCGCTCATTGACGGGCACGGAAACATGGGCAGCATTGACGGTGATCCCCCGGCCGCCATGCGTTACAGCGAGGCGCGTCTCTCGCGCCTGGCCATGGAGCTCCTGCGCGACCTGGACAAGGACACGGTGGACTTCGTGCCCAACTTCGACGGCACGGCGCGCGAACCCACCGTGCTGCCGGCCCGCTTTCCCAATCTCCTGGTGAACGGCTCCTCCGGCATCGCCGTGGGGATGGCCACCAACATCCCGCCCCACAACCTGGGCGAGGTCATAGACGGGGTGGTCGCCATGATAGACAACCCCGATATCCCAACCCGCGACCTGATGAAGATCATCAAGGGTCCCGACTTTCCCACCGGCGGGCTCATCGTCGGCCGCGAAGGCATCGTCAAGGCTTACGAGACGGGCCGCGGCATCATCACCGTGCGGGCGCGCGCCTTCGTGGAGGAGGGAAGGGGTGGTCGCCAGCGCATCGTCATCACCGAGATTCCCTACGAGGTCAACAAGGCCAAGCTGATCGAGCGCATCGCCGAGCTGGTGCGGGACAAGAAGGTGGAGGGGATCAGCGACCTGCGGGACGAGACCGACCGCACCGGCCTGCGCATCACCGTGGAGCTCTCCCGGGGCGCCAACGCCAACGTGGTCCTGAACCGCCTCTACAAGAACACGCAGATGCAGGTGAGCTTCGGCATCATCATGCTGGCCCTGGTGGACGGCCAACCGCGTGTCCTGACCCTGCGGGAGGCTCTCCGGCACTACGTGGACCACCAGCGGGAGGTGGTCACCCGCCGCTCGCGCTTCGAGCTGGCCAAGGCCGAGGAGCGGGCCCACATCCTCGAGGGCTTGCGCATCGCCCTGGACCACATAGACGCCGTCATCGCCCTCATCCGCGGGTCCCATACTCCCGAGGAGGCGCGGGCGGGGCTGAGGGAGCAGTTCGGCCTGAGCGAGAAGCAGGCCCAGGCCATCCTGGACATGCGGCTCCAGCGCCTGACGGGTCTCGAGCGCGAGAAGATCGAGGAGGAGTACCAGGAGCTGCAGCGCACCATCGAGTACCTGCGGGCGGTGCTGGCCAGCGAGCGCCTGCTCTTTGGCGTCATCCGCCGGGAGCTGCTGCAAATCAAGGAGCGATTCGCCGACGCCCGGCGCACCCAGGTGACGGCGGCCGCCGCCGAACTGGGGGTGGAGGACCTGGTGGCGGACGAACCCAACGTGGTCACCCTCTCCTTCGGCGGTTACGTCAAGCGCCTGCCGCTGGACACCTACCGCAGTCAGCAGCGGGGCGGCAGGGGCGTGGTGGGCATGGCCACCCGCAAGGAAGACTGGGTCGCCGACATCTACGTAGCCTCGACGCTGGACTGGCTCCTTTTCTTCACCAGCCGGGGCCGCGTCTACCGGTTGCGCGTGCACGAGTTGCCCGAGGCCGGGCGGGCCGCCCGCGGCACGGCCCTGGTCAACCTTCTGCCGCTGGAGGAGGGGGAGAAGGTGCAGGCCGTCGTCCCCGTGCGCGGTTTCGAGGACCTGGCCCGCGAGGGAGGCGAGGGGGCGGGGGAGGGAGCGGGCCCCTATCTTTTCCTCGCCACGCGGCGCGGCTTCGTCAAGCGGACCCCCCTGGCCGAGTTCGCCGGGCTGCGCCGCGGCGGGATGATCGCCCTGACCCTGGAGGAGGGAGACGAGCTCGTGGGCGCCCGCCTGACGGACGGCAGGCGGGAGATGGCTCTGGTGAGCCGCCTGGGACTGGCCATCTGCTTCCCCGAGACCGATGTGCGGGCCATGGGCCGGATGGCCCGCGGGGTGCGGGGTATCGCCCTCCGGGGCGACGACCAGGTGGTGGCGCTGGTCCCGGCGGGGGAGGGGGACCTCCTCGTGGTGACGGAGGGCGGGTACGGCAAGCGGACGCCCTGGTCCGTCTACCGGCGCCAGGGGCGGGGCGGCAAGGGAATAAGGACCCTGCGCGTCACGGGCAAGAACGGCCCCATCGTGGCGGCCCGCTCCGTCGAGGAAGGAGACGAGGTGCTGCTCATCACCGGCCGGGGTGTCGTGACGCGCCAGGCGGTGGCAGGCATCTCGCGCCAGGGGCGCGACGCCCAGGGCGTGCTGCTCATGCGGCTCGAGCCCGGTGACACCGTGGTGGCCATAGCCACGGTGGAGACGGAGGACTGAGGGAAGCCCCGGCCGCCGCGGTCTCGGCAAGAGCGACGGGCCGCCGGCGGGCTGGCCGCAGGTGAAGGCGATGCGCCGGGGTCCGCGGCGGCGCCGGCGGTAGGGACCTTACAGGCGAAACCGGCCCACCAGGGAGTGGAGCTCGCGGGCCGTGGCCGCGAGCTCCACGGCCGCCGCCCGCACCGCGTCGTTGGAGGTGGAGACGCCCCGCGTCGAGGCGTCCACCTGCTCGACGGCGGCCGCCGTCTCGTGGGACACCGAGGAGAGTTGGCGCACGGAGGTGGCCACCTGTACCGTGGAGGCCGCCATCTCCTGGGTGGCGGCGGCGTGCTGTTCGGTTATCCTGGCCACCCGATCCACGGAGCGCACCACCTCGTTGACTCCGGCCGCCATCTCCTCGGCCGCGGCGGAGATGTTCTGCACCTGGAGATTGGTGTCGCGCATGGCCTGCAGGATGTCCTGCAGCCCCGAGCCGACGGCGGAGGCCAGCTCGGTGCCCGCCGCCACCTCGCGGGTGGCGGCGTCCATGGCGGCCACCGCCCCTTCCACGCCCCGGCGAATGGTTTCCACCAGGACCGTGATCTCCCGCGTGGCGCGCGCCGCCTTCTCCGCCAGCTTGCGCACCTCGTCGGCCACCACGGCGAAGCCGCGCCCGTGCTCGCCGGCCCGGGCGGCCTCGATGGCCGCGTTGAGGGCCAGAAGGTCCGTTTGGTCCGCGATGTTGCCGATGACCTGCACGATTTCCCCTATTTGTTGCGAGTTCCGGCCCAACTCCTCAACCCGGCCGGCCGCCTCCAGAGCCGTGGTCCGGATGCGTGCCATGCCGGCCACCGTCTCCGCCACCGCCGCTCCGCCGCGCTCGGCCACGGCGAGGGCCTCGCCGGCCCGGACGGCTACCTCCTGGGCGAGTTGGGCCACCTGGTCCACGACCTGGGCCATCTGGTGCATGGCGGCCTGGGTGTGATCCACGGCGCCCGCCTGAGCCTGGGCTCCCTCGGCGATCTGGTCGGTGGCCTGCCGAAGCTGCTCCGTGATGGCGCAGGCCTCCTCCGCTCCCGCCCTCTGGCCCGCAGCCCCCTCCGCCACCCGGCGGATGGCCGTCGTTATCTCGCGCGTGCAGTCCGTGACCCGCTCCACGGCGGAAGCCACATTTTCGGTGGCGGCGGCCACCCCTTCGCCGGCCGAGCGGATGCGGGCCAGGAGCTCCCGGAGATTGGCCACCATTTCGTTGAAGGAGGCGGCCACCCGGCCTATCTCGTCCCCGCTGCGGACCCGGACGGCGACCCCGTCCAGCTGCCCCGCGGCCACCCTGCCGGCCGTCTCGGCCAGAGCGCGCAGGGGCGTGATGACCGTCCGCCGCATGGCCGCCCAGATCAGGAGGACCAGGCAGGTGGCCAGGACCACTGCTCCCCCGCCCAGGGCCAGCATGTTGGCGGCGACGGCCCGGGCCTTGCGGTCGTAGGGGATGGAGAGCGAGAGGTTGCCCAGGACGTCTCCCCTCCGGGTGCCGGGATGGCAGGTGGAGCAGCCCTCCACCAGGGCCACATAGGGGGTGAGCCGGCGGTAGTAAAGCTTGCCGCCGATCCGCTCGAACCGCTCGTAGGCCGCTTCGCCCCGCGCCAGGCGGTCCAGCCCCGTCCGCTCAAAGTCGTCCCGGGGAGCGTTGCGCGGGTTGCGGGGCCGGGCGTTGATTAGGCGCGCCTCGAACTGGCCCTGCCGGGAAAGCTGCCGCGAGATCTCGATGATGGCCACAGGCGGGGGCGGCAGGGCGACGCCCGCGCCGGCCCGCAGGACGGGGTTGACGTAATGGTCGGTGATGTAGGCCTGGACGGTGCTGAGCTGGGTGGCGATGAGGCGGGCTTCCTCCCGCACCTCCGCCTCGGCGGCCGCCTTCTGGATGAACCCAAGGACGGCTGCCACCAAACCCAGGATGGCGAGGGTGGAGGCCGCCACCGGCAACACAAACTTGAAGGTCAGACTGGAATCCCACCACCGCCGCCGCAAGCCGGCTCCTCCCCGCTTTATGCCAAGTTATGGCTGTTTTTTGCCCCTTATCGGGATGCCACAACGATTTTCGCAAAGGGATGGGGCGCGGTTTACCGTTTCAGCCTTGCAACCCGTGGCGCGCAAGGGCCGCTCGGTGGCGCGCCGGCGACGCGAGAGCGGCGGCGCGGGTGGTGGTGCCGGGGGGAGGAAGTGGCGGCGGCCCGTCGCTCTTGCCGAGAGCGCGGCGTTACCGTATGTCTTATGCTGGCCGGGGAAGGCAGAGGTCTTTTCCGGCAGCCCGTGCGGTTCGGCGCGCGGGCGCGGTGCCACGGGGAGGGGTCCTGGATGGAGGAAAAGGGCGAGAGAGGCAGAGAGATCGGGACCTGGCGCGTCAAGCGCGGGCTCGCCGAGATGCTCAAGGGCGGCGTCATCATGGACGTGACCACGCCGGAGCAGGCCCGCGTGGCCGAGGAGGCCGGTGCCGTGGCCGTCATGGCCCTGGAGCGCGTGCCCGCCGACATCCGGGCCGCGGGCGGCGTGGCCCGCATGGCCGATCCGTCGGTCATCCTGCGCATCATGGAGGCCGTCACCATACCGGTCATGGCCAAGGTCCGCATCGGACATTTCGTGGAGGCGCAGATCCTCGAGTCCCTGGGCGTGGACTACGTGGACGAGAGCGAGGTGCTCACGCCCGCCGACGAGGCTTACCACATCAACAAGCACGCCTTCACGGTGCCCTTCGTGTGCGGGGCCAGGGACCTGGGTGAGGCGCTGCGCCGCATCGCGGAGGGGGCGGCCATGATCCGCACCAAGGGGGAGCCCGGGACGGGCAACGTGGTGGAGGCCGTCCGCCACCTCCGCCGGGTCAACGAGCAGATCCGCCGGGTCGCGAGCCTTTCCGACGAGGAACTGGTGGCCGAGGCCAAGAACCTGGGGGCGCCGGTGGAGCTGGCGCGCGAGGTGAAGCGGCTCGGCCGCCTGCCGGTGGTCAACTTCGCCGCCGGGGGGGTGGCCACGCCGGCCGACGCGGCCCTGATGATGCAGTTGGGGGCCGACGGCGTGTTCGTGGGCTCCGGCATCTTCAAATCGGCCGACCCGGCGCGGCGGGCCCGGGCCATCGTGGCGGCCGTCACCTACCATGATGATCCGGCCGTGCTGGCCGAGGTCTCGCGGGACCTGGGGGAGGCCATGCCCGGCCTCGAGATGGCGGCCGTGGCCCCGGAGCAGCGCATGCAGGAGCGCGGCTGGTGAGGATGGGCGGGGGTGCATGGTCCGCGCCGGCCGGCGCGGGCGCGCCGACGGCGCCGTCGGGGTGGGGGAAGCCGTGAGGATCGGCGTCCTGGCTCTCCAGGGTGACTTTCGTGAGCACCAGCTCATGCTGCACGACTGCGGAGCCCGACCCGTGCCGGTGCGGCGTCCCTCCGACCTGGAGGGCCTGGACGGCCTGATCATCCCGGGCGGGGAGAGCACCACCATGGGAAGGCTCATGGTGGACTTCGGCCTGCGGGGTCCCATCCTGCGGCGGGCGGGGGAGGGCATGGCCGTCTTCGGCACCTGCGCCGGCATGGTGCTCATGGCCAAGGAGGCCGTGGGGGCGGCCAGGCTGGGGGATCAAAGTCAGCCGCTCCTGGGGCTCATGGACCTGGTGGTGCAACGCAACGGCTTCGGCCGGCAGCGGGAGAGCTTCGAGGTGGATCTGGCCGTCCCCGCCCTGGGTGAGGAGCCCCTGCGCGCCGTCTTCATCAGGGCACCCTATGTGGAACGGGCGGGGCGCGGCGTGACGGTCCTGGCCTCGGTGGACGGCAAGGCGGTGCTGTGCCGCCAGGATCGTTTCCTGGCCGCCGCCTTCCATCCCGAGGTGACCGACGACGCCCGGCTGCACCGCTACTTTCTCCAAGAGGTGGTGGGATCCTGAGCCGGCCGCCCCTTGCGCCGCGCGGGCCCCTGCCGCCTCCCGGCGGAGGGGAGGAGGCCCTGCGGGCGGAGCTGGCGTCCATCTGCCGGCGGCTTTACGGGCGTGGCTTGGTGGTCTCGGTGGCCGGGAACGTGAGCGCCCGTCTGGGCGGCCAGGTGCTGGTGACGCCCACGGGCGTGTCGCTAGGGTGGGTCACGGCGCAAAGCCTGGTGCGCGTCGGTCCCGATGGCCGGGCCGAGGGGGATCGCCCCTCCTCGGAGCTGGAGCTGCACCTGGCCGTCTACCGGGCCGACGAGCGAGTGGGGGCGGTGGTCCACACCCACTCCCCGGCCGCCACGGCCCTGGCCCTGGCGGGCGAGGCGCTGGAGCCCCTCACCACGGAGGCGGAGATGCTCCTCGGTCGTGTGCCGCTGATCCCCTATGCCCCTCCTGGGAGCCCGGAGCTCGCGCGGGCCGTGGCGCCCCATGTGCGGGGCAACGCCGCCGTCCTCTTGGAAAGGCACGGGGTGGTGGCGTGGGGAACCACGCCGCGCGAGGCCTTTCACCGGGCCGAGCTGGTGGAGGAGACGGCGCGGGTCCTCTTCCTGGCCCGCCTGTGGCGCTTTCTCGCCGCGGGAGGAGGGGACGGGCGCCTTGGCTGACGCGGCCGGCGGCGGGGAGGGGGAACTCCGTCCCGTGGCCCTGGTGGAGGACGCGGGGGGCGTCCGCCTGCGGTTGTTGGATCAGCGGGCCCTGCCCGGTCGGGAGAGGTACGTGGAATGCCGCACCGCCGCCGAGGTGGCGCGGGCGGTGAGCGACATGGTGGTGCGGGGCGCCCCGGCTCTGGGGATAACGGCGGCCTACGGCGTCTTCCTGGCGGCCCGGGAGGCGGCGGAGCCGGCCGCGGCGGGCACCGTTCCCCCGCCTGTTCCGACCGGCACCGCCGCGCGCGGGGAGGGGGGCGGGCCGGCTTCCTGGCTTGAGCGGGTGCGGGCGGCGGGGGCGGGGCTGGCCGGGGCGCGGCCCACGGCGGTGAACCTCTCCTGGGCCGTGGCGCGGATGGTGGCCCGGGCCGAGGCCCTGGCGGCGGCCGGCGTGCCGCCCGCCCTGGCGGCGCAGGCGCTGCGGGAGGAGGCGGCGGCCATCCACGCCGAGGACGCGGCCATGAACCGCCGCCTGGCGGACCTGGGGGCGGATCTCCTGCCGCCGCGCGGCACGGTTCTGACCTACTGCAACACGGGCAGCCTGGCGGCGGCGGGGCCTGGCACGGCCGTGGGGATCATCCGCGCGGCGCGGCGGGCGGGCAAGGAGGTCCGGGTCTTTGTCTGCGAGACGCGCCCCTTTTTGCAGGGCGCCCGGCTCACGGCCTGGGAGCTGGTGCGGGACGGTTTCCCCGTCACCCTCATCACCGACAATATGGCCGGGCACTTCCTCCAACGGGGGGAGATAGACGCTGTGTTGGTGGGAGCCGACCGCATCTGCCGCAACGGCGACGTGGCCAACAAGATCGGCACCTACACGCTCGCGGTGCTGGCGCGGGAGAACGGCGTGCCCTTCTACGTGGCGGCGCCGTGGTCCAGCGTGGACCAAAGCCTCGCCGACGGCGAAGGCGTGGTCATCGAGGAGCGGTCGCCGGAGGAGGTCCTGGGCTGGGACGGAGTGCGTTGGGCGCCGGCGGGGGTGGCGGTGCGCAACCCGGCCTTCGATGTGACGCCCGCCCGGTACGTGACGGCCGTCATCACCGACCGGGGCGTGGCACGGCCGCCGTTGGAGGCTTCCCTCGGGCGGCTGGCGGCGGAGGCGACAGCCCGTGCTTGACGTGCGTCTGCTCCGCCAGGAGCCGGACCGGGTGCGGCAGGGGTTGGCCGCCAAGGGGTCCGATCCCGGGCTCGTGGATCGGGTTCTGGAGGCGGACGCGGCCTGGCGGGAGACGGTGCGGGAAGCCGAGTCCCTGCGGTCCGAGAGGAACCGCCTCTCGGAGGAGATAGGCCGCTTCCGGCGCGAGGGGCGGGACGACGCGGCCCTCCGGGAGCGCGTGCGGTCCCTGGGGGAACGCTTGGCGGAGCTGGAGCGGGAGGAGCGCCGCCTCCAGGAGGACCTGCGCGCCCTTCTCCTGGCCGTTCCCAATCTGCCGGCGCCCGGCGTGCCACCCGGGCGCGACGAGACCGGGAACGTGGAGGTGCGCCGCTGGGGAGAGCCGCCCGCCTTCTCCTTCCCGCCGCGGCCCCATTGGGAACTGGGCGTGGACCTGGGCCTCCTGGATTTCGAGCGGGCGGGCAAGATCAGCGGTTCCCGCTTCACCGTCTTCCGGGGGACGGGGGCGCGCCTCTGCCGCGCCCTGATCTCCTTCATGCTGGATCTGCACGTGGAACGCGGCTACCAGGAGGTCTACCCTCCCTTTCTGGTGAACGGCGCCTCCATGACGGGCACCGGTCAGCTCCCCAAATTCGCCGAGGACGCCTTCCGGGTGGCCGACCGGGACCTGTGGCTTGTCCCCACGGCCGAGGTGCCGGTGACCAACCTCTACCGGGACGAGATCCTGCCGGGCGAGAGCCTGCCTCTCCGCCACTGTTCCTACACCGCCTGCTTCCGCTCCGAGGCGGGGGCGGCCGGCCGCGACACCCGGGGCCTGGTGCGCCAGCACCAGTTTGACAAGGTGGAGCTGGTCTGGTTTGTGCGCCCCGAGGAATCCGGGGCCGCCCTGGAGACCCTGGTGGAGGACGCGGCCGAGGTGCTGCGCCGTTTGGGGCTTCCCTATCGCGTGGTGGAGATGTGCGCCGGCGACCTCGGCTTTGCCGCCGCCCGCAAATACGATCTGGAGGTCTGGATGCCGAGCTACGGGCGCTATGTGGAGGTCTCCTCCTGCAGCAACTTCGGCGACTTCCAGGCGCGCCGGGCCAACATCCGCTTCCGCCGGGAGAGCGGCGCGCGGCCCGAGTTCGTCCACACCCTGAACGGGTCGGGCCTGGCCGTGGGCCGTACCCTGGCGGCCCTCCTGGAGAACGGCCAGCGGGAGGATGGGTCCGTGGTGGTGCCGGAGGTCCTGGCGCCCCGCCTGGGCATGGGCCGCATCGGCGCTGCGGAGTAGGCCGACGCCGCGGCGGCGCGCCGGTGAAGCCGGTTATCCGTAGCGGTTGGCCACACCGTAGCCGGGCCGCGGCCAGCGAAAGCCGATGTTGTCCCGGGGGCAGAGGATGTAGCAGGCGCCGCACTCCACGCACAGCTCGTGCTCCACGGTGATCCAGGGCGGGGCGCGGTGAAGGCGGAAGACGCCGGCCGGGCAAAGGAAGGCGCAGTGCCACCCCTCGCACTCCCGGCAGGCTTCCGGGTGGCGGATGGCCACGTGAGGGTGGGCCGTGTCCGGCCGGATGGGTGCCAGCTCCGCCAGGCGCGCGGCCACCTGCCTCGTGATCACCAGGGTGCGCCTTCTCGCCCCCACGGCACCGGCTTCCTCGGCCAAGCCCGGTCACCAGAGGGCTTTGAGGGCGGCCGCCAGGTCCCGCGCCAGACGGAGGGGCGGCCGGACCGCCCGCACCTGCCGCCAGAGATGGCGCCGCTTGGCCAGCTTGGGCAGGGGATAGACGGTGGCCACCTCGGTGGCCAGACAGGCCAGCAAACGGGGGTAGAGATCGGCGAAGTGGGGGAAGCGGTTCCAAAAGGAAGGCGCATCGGCCTGGGCGCGCAGATCGCGCAGAACGGGGCTCGCCGCCAGGAGCTCGCGGTAGGAGGCCAGGCCCCGGCGGCTGAAGTCGCCGCGCTCGGCGGCCGCCAGCACGGCGTCGGCCGCGAGCTTCGCCGAGTAGACGGCGTTCGTTATGCCGTGCGTGCCGTTCACCAACCCCGCGGCGTCACCGACGAGGAGGCAGCCGTCGTGGACCACCTCGGGCAGCGAGGGGTAACCGCCGTCGGGGATCAGGTGGGCGCTGAACTCCACCGTGCGTCCTCCCTCCAGGAGGGGGCGGAGCAGGGGGTGGGCCTTCAACTGCCGGAGAAAGACGACGGCGGCCCGGCGGCCGTCCCGCTGCCTGGCCAAGAGGGCCCCGGCGTTCAGGCCCACGCAGTCGCGGCAGGTGTAGAGGGACGCCGTGCCCGGCAGGTAGCCGGTGGCAAAGCCAAAGAAGCCCATGGTGGCCGCCTCCCCGTCGCCGAGGCCGAAGCGCTCCCGGATGACGGCCGCCGGAAGGGCCATCACCTCCTTGACATACAGGGACAGGTGCTCCGGCCGCCAGCGGGGAATGAGGCCGGCCCGGCTGGCCAGCCAGGACGTGGCCCCCTCCGCCAGGATGGTGACGGGAGCGTGGAATTCCCTGGCCCACGGCCCGAGGGCGCGGACCCCCGTGACCCGGCCGCCTTCGCAGAGGAGCCTGTCGGCCAGGGTGTTCACCAGGAGGCAAGCGCCGGCCCGCACGGCCTCGCCGGCCAGCCAGGGATCAAAGCGCGCCTTGAGGACGGAGAAGCGGTTGAAGGGCGGCGCGGCGAAAGCCGGGTTGGTGACGCCCACCGTGACGGCCTCCCGCGATGTGAGCAAGTGGAAGCTCTGGTGGACGATGGCTCCCTCCAGGGGCGCTTCGCGCCACAGGTGCGGGAAAAGGGGTTCCACCAGGCGGCTGTACAAGGCTCCCCCGCCCACGTTCTTGGCGCCGGGGTAGGGACCCCTCTCCAGGAGCAGCACCCGCATCCCGGCCCGCGCCAGGGCAAAGGCGGCCGTGGAACCGGCCGGTCCCGCCCCCACCACAATGCAGTCCCACCGCCGCTCCCCCTTGTTGGGCTCGGCCAGTTCCCGTATCGCCTCGCCCGCCGCGGCGGCCCCGAACCACACCACCCGCGCCAGCCGCTCGCCTTCCCAGGGCGCCAATCCGCAGGGCCCCCCTTTCGGTCGTCGCACCGAAAGTTTCCGCCCTTGGCCGGGCTCGTATGCCGCCGCCCGGGTGCCGTGCGCGGGCGGTCTATAATGCGGGAGGAATCCGGGGCGCGGGGGAGCGTGGTGGAGACGAACCCGGGGCGCGAGCCGGACGGGGGGGAAAGGCGGCAGGCCGTCAGGCGGGCCGAGGTGGTGCGGGCCGAGGACGCGGCGGCCGCGGCCCAGATCCTGCGCCGGATCGGGGTCCATCCCGGAGGTGTGGCCATCATGGCCCGCAAGGCCGTCTTTCGCCTTGTGCTCCTCCGCGACGTGGACCCGCGGGCCGCCAACATCATCAAGCAGGAGATGCTGGCCCGCGGGGGCGACGCCGCCGTGGCCGACAGCGTGGCTGGCTTCTCCCCCGAGCCGACGGATGTGCTTCTCATGGGCACTCTGGCCCAGTACGATGACCTGGTGGCCAAGCTGCGCCGCCAGCCCTACTACGGTTTGCCCGGCTGGGCGGAGGCCATCGCCGCCGCCCTTGGGGAGACCTCCGCCGGTCAACGTGCTTGCAACCAAAAACCGATATAACAGGGCGGAAACGCCGCCCGAACCTTGGTCGGCGCGGAGGCGGCTCTCCGCAATCACTCAAGCTCAAGGAGGCAATGAACATGAGCCTGAAGGACGAAATTACCAAGGCCATAGCGGCCCACGGGCAGTGGAAACTGCGCCTTAAAACCGCCATTGAGACTGGCAGTTTGGATTTCACCGTGGACACAATCAGGAGCGATGATCAATGCGTCTTCGGGAAATGGCTGTACGGCGACACGATAACCCCGGAAATCAAGGCTTCACCCCACTATTCTAGGGTCAAAACCCTACATGCCCGCTTCCATCAAGAGGCGGCCAAAGTGGCGGAGGCTGTCCTGGCTGGCCGGAAAACGGAGGCGGAAACCTCAATGGGGATCACGGGCGATTTCACCCGGGCTTCTACCGAACTGACGCGGGCGATGATGGACTGGCTGGCCCAGGTGAGTTAGGCCGATAATAGTCAGCCAGGCGAGGCTCCGTGTCGGGAAGGCCGGCAGGATTACCCGGCGGCGCAGCGAACCGTGAAGAAAGGGGAGCGGGGATGGAGGAAGGGGAGGCAAGACGGGCGGCGGGCGAGGCCGTCGGCGGGCGGGCGGGCGGGAGCGGCGCGGTACGGAGGGTGGTCCTGGCCTACTCCGGCGGTCTCGATACGTCCATAATCATCCCCTGGCTGCGGGAGGAGTACGGAGCCGAGGTCGTGGCCTTCTGCGCCGACCTGGGGCAGGGCGAGGAGTTGGACGCCGTGCGGGACAAGGCCCTTCGCTCCGGCGCCGCCCGCGTGTACGTGGAGGATCTGCGGCGTCCCTTCGTGGAGGACTACCTCTTCCCGCTCCTCAAGGCGGGCGCCGTCTACGAGGGCAAGTATCTCCTGGGCACGTCCGTGGCCCGGCCCCTCATCGCCCGGCGGCTGGTGGAGATCGCCCGGGCGGAGGGCGCCGACGCCGTGGCCCACGGCGCCACCGGCAAGGGCAACGACCAGGTCCGCTTCGAGGTCACGGTGCAAGCCCTGGCGCCCGACCTGCGGGTGATAGCGCCCTGGCGGGAGTGGACCATCCGTTCCCGGCAGGAAGCCATGGCTTACGCGGCCGCCCGCGGCATTCCCGTCCCGACCACCCCGGCCGAGCCCTACAGCCGTGACCGCAACCTCTGGCACCTGAGCCACGAGGGGGGCGCCCTGGAGGATCCCTGGGCGGAGGCGCCGGCCGACGTATGCCGGCTGACGCGGCGGCCCGAGGAGGCGCCCGCCGAGGCGGAGTACGTGGTGGTCGGCTTCGAGCGCGGCGTGCCCGTGGCCCTCGACGGCCGCCGGCCCGATCCCGTCGCGCTTCTCGAGGAGCTTAACGAGCGGGCCGGCCGGCATGGCGTCGGGGTGGTGAGCCTGGTGGAAAACCGGCTGGTGGGCATCAAGTCGCGAGGGGTCTACGAGACGCCGGGGGGGACGGTGCTGTTCGAGGCGCACCGGGCCCTCGAGAGCCTGACCCTCGACCGGGCCACGTTCCACTTCAAGGAGACGGTGGCCCTGCGTTATGCGGAGCTGGTCTATGACGGCCTCTGGTTCTCGCCCCTGCGCGAGGCCCTGGCGGCCTTCGTGGACCGGACGCAGGAGACGGTCACCGGCGAGGTGCGGGTCCGCCTCTACAAGGGAGCGTGCAGCGCCGTGGGCGCCCGCTCCCCCTTCTCCCTTTACCGGCACGACCTGGCCACCTTCGAACGGGACGAGGTCTACGATCAGCGGGACGCCGGCGGCTTCATCCGCATCTTCGGGCTTCCCCTCCGCGTGCGAGCCGAGGTGATGGGACGGGCGGTTCCGGGGGGGACGAGCCGCTGATGGAGCGCGCGCCCGCCCCACGGGGCGGTTCCGCGGCGGAGGGGACCGGCGCCGGCGACGTCCCCGCCAAGCCGTGGGGCGGCCGGTTCGGGGAGGAAGCCGGCCGCGCGGCGGAGAAGTTCACGGCTTCCCTGCCCTTTGACCGGCGCCTCTACCGTCAGGACCTGGCCGGCAGCAGGGCCCACGTCCGGATGCTGGCGGAGAACGGTGTTCTCTCCCGGGAGGAGGCGGACCTGATCCTGTCGGGTCTGGCCGCGGTGGAGCGCGAGCTGGAGGAGGGGACGTTCCCCTACCGGGTGGAATACGAGGACATCCACCTCAACGTGGAACGGCGGCTGGCCGAGATCGTCGGTCCCGTGGCGGGCAAACTGCACACGGCCCGGTCCCGTAACGACCAGGTGGCCCTGGACATGCACCTTTTCATGAAGGAGGAGATCCGGGCCGTGAGCGAGCTGGTGGGGGGTCTGCAGGCGGCCCTCCTACGCCAGGCCCGGGCCCACCTGGACGCGCCCGCCGGCCCCACCCTCATGCCCGGCTACACTCATCTGCAACGGGCCCAGCCTGTCCTCCTCTCCCATCACTTGCTGGCCTACTTCTGGATGCTGCAGCGCGACCGCGATCGATTGCGCGATTGCCTGCGCCGCACCGACGTCTCGCCGCTGGGGGCGGCCGCCCTGGCGGGCACCTCCTGGCCCATAGACCGCCGGCGGACGGCCGCCGACCTGGGCCTGAGCGACGTGTACCCCAACAGCATGGACGCCGTGAGCGACCGGGACTTCCTGCTGGAATTCCTGGCCTGCGCCGCCATCCTCATGGTGCACCTGTCGCGCCTGGGAGAGGAGATCGTCCTCTGGGCCAGCAGGGAGTTCGGTTTTGTGGAGTTGCCCGAGGGCTACGCCACCGGCTCCAGCATCATGCCTCAAAAGAAGAACCCGGATGTGGCGGAGCTGGTCCGCGGCAAGGCGGGCCGCGTCTTCGGCCATCTGGTGGCGCTCCTCACCGTGATGAAGGGGCTGCCCCTGGCCTACCATTCCGACATGCAAGAGGACAAAGAAGCCGTCTTCGACGCCCTGGACACGGTCAAGGCGTGCCTGGAGGTCACCGCGGGACTGGTGGACAACCTCCAGTTCCGGGCCGAGCGCCTGCGGCAGGCCGTGGCGGGGGACTTCTCCAACGCCACGGACCTGGCCGACGAGCTGGCCCGGCGCGGGATCCCCTTCCGCGAGGCCCACGCCCTGGCCGGGCGGGTGGTGCGCCACTGCCTGGAGACGGGGCGGGCTCTGGAGGACCTGACGCCGAACGAACTGGGCAGGCTGGTGCCGGGCGCCGACGAGGCTCTGCGGGCGGCCCTGCGGCCCGAGGCGGTCGTGGCCGCGCGCCGTTCGGAGGGCGGGACCGCGCCGGAGCGGGTGCGGGAGCAGCTTGCCCTGGCCGAGAGCCTGATGGGATGCGCGGGGAAACCGAGAGGAGGGTGCGCCACGGTGGCGGACAGGCGGGATGCAGCGGAGGCACTTTTCCGGGAGGCGCGGGAGGTGATTCCCGGCGGAGTCAACAGCCCGGTCCGGTCCTTCCGGGCCGTGGGCGGCCGGCCGATCTTCGCCGCGCGGGGAGCGGGCTGCCGCCTCTGGGACGCCGACGGCAACGAGTACGTGGACTACATCTGTTCGTGGGGTCCTCTCATCCTCGGGCACGCCCATCCCGACATCCTGGCCGCCCTGGCGGAGGCGGCGGCCAGGGGCACGAGCTTCGGCCTGCCGACGGAGGCCGAGGTGGAGCTCGCCCGGGCCGTGGTGGCGGCCGTGCCGGGCATCGAGATGGTGCGGCTCGTCAACTCGGGCACCGAGGCCACCATGAGCGCCCTGCGGCTGGCCCGGGCCGCCACCGGGCGCCGGCGCGTGGTCAAATTCGCCGGCTGCTACCACGGCCACGTGGATGCTCTGCTGGTCAAGGCCGGCTCCGGCGCCCTCACCCTGGGGGTGCCGGACAGCCCCGGCGTGACCCCCGGCACGGCCGGCGACACCGTCATTCTGCCCTACAACGACCTGGCGGCGGTGGAGGAGTTCTTCGCCCGGGAGGGGGAGACGGCGGCCGCCGTCATCGTGGAGCCAGTGGCGGGCAACATGGGCCTGGTCCCGCCCGCGCCCGGCTTCCTCGAGGGCCTGCGCCGACTCACGACGGCCCACGGGGCGCTGCTCGTCTTCGACGAGGTCATCACCGGCTTCCGCGTCGGCTATGGCGGAGCCCAGGGGCACTTCGGCGTGATCCCCGATCTGACGTGCCTGGGCAAGGTCATCGGCGGCGGGTTGCCCGTCGGCGCCTACGGTGGCCCGCGCCGGCTCATGGAGATGGTGGCGCCGGCCGGTCCCGTCTACCAGGCCGGCACCCTCTCGGGGAACCCGTTGGCCACGGCGGCGGGACTGGCCACCCTGCGGGCCCTGGCCCGCCCCGGTGTCTACGAGCGGCTGGCCGCCCTGGGCAGCCGGCTGGCCGGGGGTCTGCGGGCCGTTCTCCGCGACCTGGGGTTGCCCTACCACGTCAATCACCTGGGCTCGATGGTCACCCTCTTCTTCAGCTCGGACCCGGTGACCGACTTTGCCTCGGCCGTGGCCAGCGACACCGAGCGGTTCGCCTCCTTCTTCCGGGCCCTTCTGGGCGAGGGGGTTCTCATACCTCCGTCCCAGTTCGAGACCTGGTTCCTCTCCCTGGCCCACACCGAGGACGACGTGGATCGCACCCTGGAGGCCTGCCGCCGGGCCCTGGCGCGGTCGGGCTGACGGACCGTGGAAGTATACGCCCTGGTGGGACCGGCCGGCACCGGCAAGAGCCACCGCGCTTCCCTCGTGGCCCAGCGGTTCGGGGCGGGGGCCATCGTGGACGACGGTCTGCTGGTGGCGCGCGGCGCCATCCTCGCCGGCGTCTCCGCCAAGCGCGAGCAGACGGCGCTGGCCGCGGTGCGCCGGGCCGTCTTCGCCGAACCCGAACATGCGCGCGCGGTGCGGGAGGCGCTGCGCGAGCTGGCCCCCGAGAGGGTCCTGGTGCTGGGCACGTCCCGCGAGATGGTGGATCGCATCTGCGACGCCCTCGACCTGCCCAGGCCCGAGCGGTACGTTGACATAACCGAGGTGGCACCTCCCGACGAAATCCGCCACGCCCAGCGGACGCGGCGGCTGGAGGGACGTCACGTCATCCCCGCCCCCACCTTCGAGGTGAAGAGAAAGGGTTTCTCCGGGTACCTGGTGGACCCGCTGCGCTTCCTTTACGCGGGCAGGGGTCGGCGGGAGGAGATCCTGGTGGAGAAATCCACCGTCCGCCCGACGTACAGCGCCCTCGGGCGCTTCTTCATCGCCGATTCGGTGGTGGCGGCCATCGCCGAACGCGCCGCCCGCGAGGTGGAGGGCGTGGCGGGCGCGCCGCGGGTCCAGGTCCAGCAACGGGAGGAGGGAGTCATCCTCACCCTGGATCTGGCCCTCCGGTACGGTCTGTGCCTGCCTCCCGTGCTGGAGCGGGCGCGGGCGCGCGTCCACGAGGTGGTTGAGAACCTCACGGCCCTGAACGTCCTCGAGGTGACGGTGGTGGCTCGCCGCGTGGTACTCGAGGCGGGGGAGGCGGCGGCTGCGCGGGAGTCCCCCCCTCAGTCTTCTGCATAGGCGAGGAGCGTAGGGATGGGGGAGCCGGGTGCCGCCTCCGGCCCCGCCGAGGCGCCGTCGGCGTGGCCGCCGGGCGGCCACGCCGGGAGGGCTGGCGGCGCCGGCGGTGAGGCCCGTGCCACTCCTAGCTCTGGGCCTGGTTCTGCTGGTGGCCGGTCTGCGGTTGGTCCGCGGAGGGCTGGCGGCGACCAGGCGCGACGGGGCACGGCGCTGGCTCGCGCCGGCGCACCACCCCCTTGGGGGGTTCGCGGCCGGCGTGGCCGGGACCCTGCTCCTTCAGTCTTCCAGCGCGTTTCTCATCCTACTCCTGGCCTTGGTGGACACCAGGCTCCTCCCCCTGTCGGCGGCGGTGGCTGTGGTGTTGGGCGCCAACCTGGGCTCGACTCTGGTCAGCCAGGCCCTGGCCCTCCTCTCCACGGGCGGCTGGCAGGGGGTGGCCGGCGTGATCCTCCTGGCGGGAGGCGCTCCCCTTGCAATGGTGCGGGCGGGCCGGGCGGCGGGCTGCGCCGCCGCAGGCACGGGCTTGATCCTCCTGTCCCTCCAGATCCTCGGTGTCGCCCTGGCTCCCCTTGGGCGCCAGGCCTGGTTCACCTCTCTCGTGGACGCGCTGGCCCGTTCCCCGTGGGGGGCCGTGGCGGCGGGTGCGGTCCTCACCGTGCTGGTTCTCTCCACCACGGTCACCGTGGTCGTGCTCCAGCAACTGGTATCGGCCGGCCATCTCTCTCTGGCGGCGGCCCTGCCCGTGCTGCTGGGTGCCGACGTGGGCACCACCGGCGACGTGCTGCTGGCGAGTCTGGCCTGCGGCCCGAGAGCCAGGGCCCTGGCGGCCCTGCACCTGGCCGTAAACGTGGGTTCCGTCCTGCTCCTTCTCCCCGCCGTGCCCTGGGTGGCCGCCCTCCTGCCCGCCCTCTCCTCTCTGCCGGCCGCCCAGATCGCCCACGCTCACACTCTCTTCAACCTGGCGGCCTGCGCCGTGTTTCTGCCTCTCAGCGGCTTCCTCGGCCGCCTGGCGGCCGGCGCGGCGCACCGCCTCTCCGGAGGCCGGGCTGGGTGATGCGGGTGCAGTTAGGGGCGGCCCGAAATTGGAAACCGCCCTGTCAAGGTTGAGCAGCCCCACCGTGCCGCGGCCGCGCGTGGGGCGGTCAAGGACACATTGAGTGTGTGTTTACAGCGAATCCTACAGCACCGCCGTATACAGCATTTCCTACAGCACCGGCATAGGCAGCACTTCCTACAGCACTGCCGTATACAGCAAAAGTGCTAATGATGCGAAACGAATGTATCATCACCTGCCGGCCCGGCCCACTGGCGGTGACTCTACTGGTTCACCGGTTCCGCGGGCGGTTTCGTGAGGGCTGCCGGGCGGGATAGGTCCGAGAGCTTCCCGCGCGGCGCCGGAGCTAGATAATCTTTTCACAACCTGACTGGCAGCGGGGGAGGGATTCTGGTAGAGTAGTCGGGAGCGCCCAGGCGGCGCGCGGCTCCAAGCCCCCGACCAGGGGGCGTCGCCGAGGCCGGGTGCCGCCTTTTGTGACACAGGTAACAAGTAGCGGAGGTGAGGTCCATGGCCGTGCGGGTGGGCATCAACGGCTTTGGCAGCATCGGGAGGAGGTTCTACCGCATCGCGAGGCGGAGCGCGGACGTGGAGGTGGTGGCCGTCAACGACCTCACCGAGCCGGCCACCCTGGCGCACCTCCTGAAATACGACTCCAACTACGGCTCCCTCGAGGCCCGGGTAGGCGCCACGGAAAACGCCATCGTGGTGGACGACCGGGAGATCCGCGTCACGGCGGAGCGGGATCCCGCGAACCTGCGCTGGGGAGACATGGGGGTGGACGTGGTCATCGAATCCACGGGCCGTTTCACGGACCGGGAAAAGGCCGCCCTGCACCGGGACGCCGGGGGGGCCAAGAAGGTGATCATCTCCGCGCCCGCCAAGAACGAAGACATCACCATCGTCATGGGGGTCAACGAGGAACGCTATGACCCCGAGCGACACCATGTCATCTCCAACGCCTCCTGCACCACCAACTGCCTGGCGCCCGTGGCCAAGGTCCTCCACGAGCGGTTCGGCATCGTCAAAGGGTTCATGAACACCGTGCACTCCTATACCAACGACCAGGTCACCCTGGACCTCCCGCACCGCGACCTGCGGCGAGCCCGGGCGGCGGCCCTCAACATCATCCCCACCACCACGGGCGCCGCCAAGGCGGTTTCCCTCGTCCTGCCCGAGCTGAAGGGGCGCCTGCACGGCTTCGCCCTGCGCGTCCCCACGCCCACCGTATCGCTCGTGAACCTGGTTGCCCTGGTCGGCCGGCCGGTCACGGCCGAGGAGGTCAACGCCGCCTTCCGCGCCGAGGCGGTGGGGTCCCTGGCAGGGATCCTGGCCGTCAGCGACGAACCCCTGGTCTCGATGGACTACAAGGGCTCCGAGCACTCGGCCGTGGTGGATGCCCTCTCCACGTACGTGGTGGACGGCGACTTGGTCAGCGTGGCCGCCTGGTACGACAACGAGTGGGGCTACTCCGCGCGGCTGGTGGACCTGGTCAGGTACCTGGGCCGGCGCGGCCTCTGAGGCCGGGGGCGGGGAGTCCGGCTGCCTCCCCCGCGGGAGAGGGTAGGTGCGGCTTGAGGAGAACAAAGATCGTTTGCACCATCGGCCCGGCCAGCCGCTCCCTGGAGGTGCTCAGCCGGTTGGTCGAGGCCGGCATGGACGTTGCGCGGATCAACCTTTCCCATGCCGACCGCTCCACCCACGCGGCCGCCATCGGCCTGGTCCGGGAGGCCGGGGAGCGGGTGGGGCGCCCCGTGGCCATCATGCTGGACACCAAGGGTCCCGAGATCCGCGTGGGGACCTTCGCCGGGGGCGCCGTGTTCCTGGAGACGGGTGCCTGTTTCGTTCTCACGACGGAGCCGGTGCCGGGTGACGCGGCGCGGGTGCACGTGCCCTACCCGCCCCTCCCCGCCGCCGTGGCGCCGGGTTCGCTGCTGCTCTTGGACGACGGCAAGCTCACCCTGGAGGTGGAGGAGGTGGACGGGCCGGAGATCCGCTGCCGGGTCGTCCACGGCGGGCTCCTCAGCGACAGAAAGAAACTCACCCTGCCGGGTGCCAGGCTGGATCTGCCCGTTTTGACGGCGGAGGACGTGGAGGACATCCGTTTCGGCGTGGAGCAGGGAGTTGACTTCGTGGCGGCTTCCTTCGTGCGGGACGCCCGGGATGTCCTCACCGTGCGGCGCATCGTGCGGGAGGCCGGGGGCGATGTACAGGTCATCGCCAAGATCGAGAATCACGAGGGCGTGGCCAATCTGGACGAGATCCTGGAGGCCGCCGACGGTGTCATGGTGGCGCGGGGCGACATGGGCGTGGACTTTCCCGTGGAGGAGGTTCCCCTCATCCAGAAGCGCATCATCGAGCGCTGCCACCGGGCGGGCCGCACCGTGGTGACGGCTACCCAGATGCTGGAGTCCATGATCCGCAGCCCCCGGCCCACGCGGGCCGAGGCCAGCGACGTGGCCAACGCCATCCTGGACGGCACCGACGCCGTCATGCTGTCGGCGGAGACGGCCACGGGCCACTACCCGGTGGAATCCGTCCTCACCATGGCCCGCATCGCCGAGCGCACCGACGAGGCGGTGGCGCGCCGGGAGGTGACGCCCCGGCCGGTTCCGGAGCCGCTCCACACCGTGACGGATTCCATCAGCCACGCCACCTGCACCGCGGCCGAGGACCTGGGCGCCGCCGCCATCATCACCATCACCCAGTCGGGATACACGGCCCGCATGGTGGCCAAGTACCGTCCGCGGGTTCCCGTGATTGCGGCCACGCCCCACGCCCACGTGGCCCGGCGGCTCACCCTCACCTGGGGGGTGGTCCCGGTGCTGATCCAGGGCCGGGCGTGGACGGACGAGCTCATCAACGAGGCTATAGAGGAGTCCGTGCGGGCGGGTCTCGTCAAGGCCGGCGACCTGGTGGTGCTCACGGCTGGTGTGCCGGTGGGTGTGCCGGGTTCGACAAACCTGCTCAAGGTCCACACCGTGGGCGAGGAGGGGCGCCCCGGCCGGGAGCCGCCCGCCGGCGGAGGCATCCTCCGGGACGGGAGGACGGAGGAGCCGATCGGGCGGACCGCGGGCCGGCCGACGAGGGCGGGGGAGGCGAGGAAATGAACAAAAAGACGGTGGCCGACGTGGACGTTCAGGGAATGCGAGTGCTGGTGCGGGTGGACTTCAACGTGCCGCTGGACAGCCAGCGGCGGGTGGCGGACGACACGCGCATCCGGGCGGCCCTGCCCACCATCCAGCACCTGCGCCGCAACGGCGCCGCGGTGATCCTGGCATCCCACCTGGGCCGACCGAAAGGCCAGCCCAATCTCAACTACAGCCTGCGCCCCGTGGCGGAGCATCTGCAGCGCCTCTTGGGCGCGCCGGTGGGCTTTGCCCCCGACTGCGTGGGGGAGGAGGCCCGGGCCCTGGCCGGTTCCCTCCGGCCGGGCGACGTGCTCCTTTTGGAGAACGTGCGCTTTCACCCCGAGGAGGAGGCCAACGACCCCGACTTCGCCCGCCGCCTGGCCTCCCTGGCTGACATCTTCGTCAACGACGCCTTCGGCGCGGCGCACCGGGCTCACGCTTCCACGGCGGGGGTGGCGGTCCACCTGCCGGCCGTGGCCGGCTTCCTTATGGAAAAAGAAATCCGGGCCTTGAGCGCCCTCCTTTCGCCCGAGAGACCCTTTGTGGCCATCGTGGGCGGTGCCAAGATCTCCGACAAGCTCACGGTTCTCCGCCGCCTCCTGGACCGGGTGGACAGGCTGGCCATCGGGGGCGGCATGGCCAACACCTTCCTGCGCGCCCTCGGCTACGAAACCGGCAAATCCCTCGTGCAGGAGGAGATGATCCCGGCGGCCGAGGACCTAATCAGCCGGGCGCGGGAGGAGGACAAGGAAATCCTTTTGCCGGTGGACGTGGTGGTGGGCGACTTCTTCCTGGAGGACGCCGACCACAAGGTGGTGGCAGTCAACGCCATCCCCTCCGACTGGATAGTGCTGGACATCGGCCCCCTCACCGTGCGGCGCTACAGCGAGGCCGTGAGCGACGCCCGCACCGTTTTCTGGAACGGCCCCATGGGGGTGGCCGAGTGGCCCAACTTCGCCCGCGGGACGGAAGGCATGGCCCGCGCCCTGGCGGCTTGCCCCGGCTTCACCGTGGTGGGTGGGGGCGACTCGGTGGCCGCCCTGGAGCGCACCGGCCTGGCCGACCGCATCGGCCACGTTTCCACGGGCGGCGGCGCTTCCCTGGAGTTCCTGGAGGGACGGGAACTGCCCGGCGTGGCCTGCCTCCAGGACAGGGAGGGCTGAAACCGTGCGGGTGCCTTTGCTGGCCGGGAACTGGAAGATGCACAAGACGGTGGCCGAGGCCCGCGAGCTGGCCCGGGCCCTACGGTGTGAGTTGGACGGGGCGGCAGCCGACATTGTTCTCTGCCCGCCCTTCACGGCCCTCGCCGCCGTGGGCGAGGAGCTGGCGGGCTCGACCCTCTCCCTGGGGGCCCAAAACGTCCACTGGGAACCCCAGGGGGCCTTCACCGGCGAGATTGCTCCCCCCATGCTCCTGGAGCTGGGCTGCCGGTATGTCATCGTCGGCCACTCCGAGCGGCGTCAGCACTTCGGCGAGACGGACGCGGGGGTGGCCCGGCGCACAGCGGCGGCCCTGGCGGCTGGCCTCAGCCCCATCGTGTGCGTGGGTGAGCGTCTGGAGGAGAGGGAGGCGGGCCGCACCGAGGAGGTGGTGACCCGCCAGGTGCGCCAGGGACTGGGCGGCCTCGATCTCCCCGAGCCGGCGCGGCTGGCCGTGGCCTACGAGCCCGTGTGGGCCATCGGCACGGGGCGGCCGGCCACGGGGCGGGACGCGGGCGAGGTGGCCCGGCTCATTCGCGGTCTCCTGGCGGACCTGTTAGGGGCCAAGGCGGCCGAGACCGTGCGCATCCTCTATGGCGGCAGCGTGTCGCCGGCCAACATGGCCGAGTTCATGGAGGAACCCGACGTGGACGGCGGGCTGGTTGGGGGAGCCAGCCTCAAGAGCGACTCCTTCGCGGGCGTTGTGCGCGCGGCCCTGGCGGTGCGGGCCGCAAGGACGGCCTGAGGGGTGGGGGCGGTGCCCTTCGCCATCGCGGAGGTAAAGGCCAGGGAGATCCTGGATTCGCGGGGTCAGCCCACGGTCGAGGTGGACGTGCGCCTAAGCGGCGGTGCCGCGGGGCGGGCTGCCGTTCCCGCCGGCGCCTCCACCGGCACCCACGAGGCGGTGGAGCTGCGCGACAGAGACCCGCGGCGGTACGGTGGCCGCGGCGTACTCCGGGCTGTGCGGAACGTGAAGGAGGTCATTGGCCCCGTCGTGGCCGGCTGTGACGCCCGGGATCAGGCCGAGCTGGATGCGCGCCTCCGTGAGCTCGACGGCACCGCCAACAAAGGGCGTCTGGGGGCCAACGCCATCCTGGGCGTCTCCCTGGCCGCCTGCCGGGCGGCGGCGGCCGCCCGGGGCGAGCCGCTGCACCGGCACCTGCGGCGGCTGGCGGAGGAGGCGGGTCTCGCGGCGCCGCCGTCCCTGCCCGTTCCCCTCATGAACGTTTTGAACGGAGGCCGGCACGCCGCCAACAACGTGGACCTGCAGGAGTTCATGATCGTGCCGGCGGGCGCGCCCACCTTTGCGGAGGCCCTGCGCATGGGGGCCGAGGTGTACGCCGCCCTGCGGGCTCTCCTCCTGGAGCGGGGGCTGGGGGCGGGAGTAGGGGACGAGGGCGGCTTCGCCCCCGACCTGGCCTCCAACGAGGCGGCCCTGGAGCTGTTGGTCAACGCCGTCGAGCGGGCCGGGTACCGGCCGGGCGACGAGGTGGCCCTTGCGGTGGACGCGGCCGCGAGCGAGCTCTGCCGCGACGGCCGCTACCGCCTGCCGGGCGAAGGGCTGGAAACGGACGCCGCCGGCCTCGTCGCCCTCTTCTCGCGCTGGCACGCCGCTTATCCCCTGGTTTCTCTGGAGGACGGCCTGGCGGAGGAGGACTGGGAGGGGTGGCGCACCCTCACGGAACGGCTGGGCGCGGACCTTCAGCTCGTGGGCGACGACCTCTTTGTGACCAACGGCGAGCGGTTGGCGCGGGGTGTCCGGCTGGGTGTGGCCAACGCCATCCTCATCAAGCTCAACCAGATCGGGACCCTGACGGAGACCCTGGCGACCATGGCCCTGGCCGAACGCTCGGGCTACCGCGCCGTCGTCTCCCACCGCTCGGGGGAGACAGAGGATGCCTTCATCGCCGACCTGGCCGTGGCCACGGGGGCCGGCCAGATCAAGACGGGTGCCCCCTGCCGCAGCGAGCGGGTGGCCAAATACAACGAGCTCCTGCGCCTGGAGGAGGAGTTGGGCGCAGGAGCCTCCTTCGCGGGTTTCGCGGCCTTTGGCCGGCGATGACGCCCCGTTTCAGCCGGCCAGCCAGAGCTTGGCCACGATGGGCGCCGCCAGGAGGGCCACGATGTTCAAGACCTTGATCATGGGGTTCATGGCGGGCCCGGCCGTGTCCTTGTACGGGTCGCCCACCGTGTCGCCGGTCACGGCCGCCGCGTGGGCCGGGCTTCCCTTTCCGCCGTAGGCGCCCTCCTCGATGAACTTCTTGGCGTTGTCCCAGGCGCCGCCGCCGCTCGTCATCTGGATGGCCAGGAAAAGGCCCGTGACGATGGAGCCCACCAGCACGCCGCCCAGGGCCTTGGGACCCAGGGCGAGCCCGACGGCCAGAGGCGCCAGGACGGGGATCAAACCAGGCACCACCATCTCCTTGAGGGCGGCGCGGGTCACGATGTCCACGGTGCGCGCGTAATCGGGCTTGGCGCGGCCCTCCATGAGGCCGGGGATCTCGCGGAACTGCCGCCGCACCTCCTTGACCACCTCGCCGGCGGCGCGCCCCACGGCTTCCATGCTGAAGGAGCCGAAGAGGAAGGGCAGGATGCCGCCGATGAAGAGCCCCACCAGGACGTAGGGATCGTTCAGGGAAAAGTCGAGGGCCTTTTGCCCGGCGGCCTTGCCCAGTTCCTCCACGTAGGAGGCGAAGAGGACCACGGCCGCCAGCCCGGCCGAGCCGATGGCGTAGCCCTTGGTGACAGCCTTGGTGGTGTTGCCCACGGCGTCCAGGGGGTCCGTCACGGCCCGCACCTCCTCGCCCAGGCCGCTCATCTCGGCGATGCCGCCGGCGTTGTCGGTGATGGGGCCGTAGCTGTCCAGGGTCACGATGATCCCCGCCAGGGAGAGCATGGCCACGGCGGCGATGGCCACGCCGTAGAGCTGCCCCAACTGATAGGAAAGGATGATGCCGGCCGCGATGACGAGGACCGGCAGGGCGGTGCTCTTCATGCCCACGGCCAGGCCGGCGATGATGTTGGTGGCGTGCCCCGTCTCGCTGGCCCGGGCGATGAATTGCACGGGCCGGAAGGCCTTGGACGTGTAATAGTCCGTGATGGTGAAGACGGCCCCCGTCACGCCCAGGCCGATGAGGGAGGCCACGAAGAGCTTGAAATCCACGCCAAGCCATGTGCTCACCAGGTAGAAAGCCACGGCCGCCAGGGCGCCGCTCACCACGAGGGAGGCGTACAGGGAACGCATCACCTTGTCGGGCTGGCCGGCGGGCGTGGCCAGGATACCCACGATGGAGGCCACGATGGCCGTCGCCCCCAGGGCCAGGGGGAAGAGGACGTACTCCGCCTTGCCGGGAAAGAGGAGGGAACCCAGGAGCATGGCCGCCACCAGCGTCACGCCGTACGTCTCGAAGAGGTCGGCCGCCATGCCTGCGCAGTCGCCCACGTTGTCGCCCACGTTGTCGGCGATTACGGCGGGGTTGCGCGGATCGTCCTCGGGGATGCCGGCCTCCACCTTGCCCACCAGGTCCGCCCCCACGTCGGCGGCCTTGGTGTAGATCCCGCCGCCGAGACGGGCGAAGACGCTGATGAGGCTGGCGCCGAAGCCGAAGCCCACGAGCGCCCCGGCGTTGCCCGAGACGAGGTAGAGGACGCTGACCCCCAGGAGCCCGAGCCCCACCACGAAGAGGCCGGTAACGGCGCCGCCCCGCAAGGCGAGCCTAAGGGCGGGCGCATGGCCTCGCCCGGCCGCCTCCGCCGTGCGCATGTTGGCCCGTACCGAAACGTTCATGCCGATATACCCGGCGGCGCCCGAAAGGAAGGCGCCGACGAGGAAGAAGACACCCGTGAGCCATCCCAGGAAGGCGCCGATGAGGAGGAAGAGGAGCACCGCCACCACGGCCAGAGTCCGGTATTGGCGGTTGAGGTAGGCCTGCGAGCCTTGCTGGATGGCCTGGCCCACCTCCAGCACGCGCTGATTGCGCACCTGCTGCTTGAGCACCCAACTTGTGAGGTAGGCTCCGGCCAGGACCGCCAACACCCCTGCACCGATAGCCAGCAGCGTCACCATCTGCACTCGCGTCGCCTCTGAGAGGCTTCCCCCCTTGTGTCGCTGCTCGCGGGGGCGCATCCCCTGCCCCGCGGCCAGGATGTAAGTATAACAATCACGCCCGTGGAGGCGAAACACCGCCTCGGGCGCCCAGGCTGACGGCCGCGCCGCCGCGTTCCGCGCGTATGAGTAAAGTTGTTTCGGGGGAAGAGGGATCCCCCGAGGATGAGGTGGAAGGAAAGAGAGGCCTCGTTCCTGAAGTGGTGAGAT